>Ga0066652_100000607_pt1 | contig 17416 bp, 17 predicted proteins | sample GraSoiAngelo_101_FD_71413 | JGI IMG/M metagenome (GOLD analysis project Ga0066652, IMG submission 71413) | Grasslands soil microbial communities from the Angelo Coastal Reserve, California, USA - 14_0903_02_30cm | ecosystem: Environmental > Terrestrial > Soil > Grasslands | place: USA...
CGCTCGTCACCGGCAGCACGCGCGGCATCGGCCGGGCGATCGCGCAGCGGCTCTCCGACAGCGGCGCCAACGTGGCGGTGGTGGGGCGCGATCGCGACCGGGCGGCGGAGGCGGCGACTGCCCTGAAGAACGCCAGGGGGTTCGGCTGCGACGTCAGCGACGCCGCGGCCGTGGTCGCGCTCGTCGAGGAGGTCGAGAAGAGCTTCGGGTCGGTGGATATCCTCGTGAACAATGCGGGCATCACGCGGGACAACCTGCTGATGCGCCTCAAGGACGAGGATTTCGACGCGGTGATCGACGCGAATCTCAAGGCAGCGTTCGTCGCAATTCGCGCCGCCTGCCGTGGGATGATGAAGCGCCGCTGGGGCCGCGTGATCAACATCGCCAGCGTCGTCGGCATCGTCGGCAACAAGGGCCAGGCGAACTACGCCGCCAGCAAGGCAGGGTTGATCGGCCTCACGAAGTCCGTGGCCAAGGAGCTCGCCTCCCGGAACATCCTGGCGAACGTGGTCGCGCCCGGCTTCATCGACACGGACATGACGGCCGCCCTGACTCCGGAAGCCCGCGAGACGCTCTCGAAGCAGATCCCGCTCGAGCGCCTGGGCAAGCCGGACGACATCGCGGGAATGGTGGCATTCCTCGCGTCCGAGCACGCCTCGTACATCACCGGACAGGTCTTCGTCGTGGACGGCGGGATGGTCATGTAGGTCATGTAGGTGCCCGCTCCCCTTGGCTTTACTAGATTTCCGGCACTATAAAAACCCCCAGAGGAACAACCCCATGGCCGACAACGCACAACGAGTCCGTGACATCATCGAGAAGGAGCTTGGCGTCGAGCGCGAGAAGCTCACGGACGACGCGAGCTTCATCGAGGATCTCGGCGCCGACAGTCTCGACATCGTCGAGCTGGTCATGGAATTCGAGAAGGAATTCAACATCGATATCCCGGACGAGGATGCGGAGAAGCTCCGCACGGTCGGTGACGCCATCGGCTACCTGAACCAGAAGGTCGGCGCAGCCTGATGAAGCGCAGGGTCGTTGTCACGGGCATGGGTGCGCTGACGCCCGTCGGCAACGACGTGGCGACGACCTGGCACGCACTGTTGTCTGGCGCTTCGGGCGCCGGGAACATCACCAAGTTCGATGCATCGAAGTTCCCGGTGAAGTTCGCCTGCGAGCTCAAAGCGTTCGACGCGATGCAGTACATGGATCGCAAGGAAGCAAAGCGAGCGGACTGGTACACGCAGTACGCGGTCGCCGCCGCGGTGCAGGCGATGCGGCATGCCGGGCTCGAGAACGGCTCGACGGTCGACCCGGACCGGATGGGCGTCATCGTCGGCAGTGGCATCGGGGGACTCAAGAGCTTCGAGGAACAGCACGACGTCTATCGCGAGCGCGGACAGACGAAGATCAGCCCGTTCTTCATTCCGATGTTCATCGCGGACATCGCGGCGGGCATCGTGTCGATGCGCTTCAACGCCAAGGGACCGAACTACGCCACGGTGAGCGCGTGCGCCACCAGCGCGCACGCCATCGGCGATGCGTTCCGCACCATTCAGTACGGCGATGCCGACGTGATGATCACCGGTGGCTCCGAGGCAACCGTGACGCCGATGGCGATCGGTGGCTTCGCGAACATGAAAGCGCTGTCGGAGCGCAACGAATCGCCGGCGACGGCATCCCGTCCGTTCGACGCGACGCGCGACGGCTTCGTGATGGGCGAAGGCGCGGGGGTCGTGATCCTCGAGGAGCTGGAGCACGCGCGCAGGCGCGGGGCGAAGATCTACGCCGAGATCGTGGGATACGGCGCCACCGGCGATGCGTACCACCTCACCGCGCCCGCGCCCGACGGGGAAGGCGCGCAGCGCGCCATGCGCCGGGCGCTGAAGGACGCGAACATCAGCGTCGACGAAGTGCAGTACATCAACGCCCACGGCACCTCCACGCCCGCCAACGATCTCAACGAGACGAAGGCGATCAAGGCGGTGTTCGGGGACGTGGCGAAGGACGTCAACGTCAGCTCGACCAAGTCCGCCACCGGCCACATGCTCGGAGCGGCCGGCGCGGTCGAGTTCATCGTGTGTGCGCACGTCGTTCGCGAGTGTGCGATCCCGCCGACGATCAACTACGAGACGCCGGACCCCGAGTTGGATCTCAACTACACACCGAACAAGTCGGCGAAGCGCGACGTCCGCGTGGCGCTGTCGAACAGCTTCGGTTTCGGCGGGCATAACGTTTCGCTCGCGATCCGACGTTTCGAGGACTGACGTGCCGCCGCGTGTTGCGCTGAACAGGTCGTTGCTTGGCGATCCGGCGCTCTTCCCGGTCGCTGACAAGGTAGAGAGCGGGGAACGGCTCACTCCCGCGGACGGTGCGCTCTTGTTCCGCACGCCCGATCTCATCGGGCTGGGATCGCTGGCCGACGCGTCCAATCGTGCGCGCTATGGCGATCGCGTGACGTTCGCGGCCAACCAGCACATCAATCCGACGAACGTGTGCATCCTGCGGAAGACGTGTGTCTTCTGCTCGTACGCGCGCCTCCCGAAGGAGGACGGCGCGTATCGCTACACGCTCGACCAGACGCTGGCGGAGGCGGCGCACGCCACCGACAGCATGACGCGCGAGTTCCACATCGTCGGCGGCCTCGATATGAAGGCGGGGCTCGCGTATTACGTCGAGATGTTCCGCGCGCTCAAGCAGCACCATCCGCAGGTGCACATCAAGGCGCTGACGGCGGTGGAGATCGCGCACATCGCCCGCATCGAGAAGATGGAGGTGCGTGACGTGCTCGTCACGCTCCGGGAGGCCGGTCTCGACACCATGCCGGGCGGCGGTGCGGAGATCTTCAGCACAGCCGTGCGAGCCACCATCGCCGATCGCAAGCTGGCCGGGGACGAATACCTCAAGGTACATCAGACAGCGCACGAGCTCGGGATTCGCACCAACTGCACGATGCTCTACGGCCACGTGGAATCCGTGGCGGATCGCATCGAGCACCTCGGGATGCTGCGTGAGCTGCAGGACAGGACGGGCGGCTTTCTCGCGTATATCCCTCTGGCCTATCACCCGGACAACAACGAGCTGGGGGAGACGCTGCACCGGCAGGGCACGGCAACCAGCGGGTTCGACGACCTGCGCAATCTCGCGGTCGCGCGCCTCTTCTTCGACAACGTGCCGCACATCAAGACCCATTGGATCATGGTCACGACGTTCCTGTCGCAGACCGCGCTCCACTTCGGCGTCAATGATCTCGAAGGCACCGTGATGCGCGAGAAGATCTACCACGAGGCTGGTGCGCATACGCCACAGGCGATGACGCTCGAGCAGATCCTCACGCTGATTCGCGGCGCGGGCAAGACGCCCGTCGAACGCGATTCGTTCTACAACACGATCCGGACGTTCGACGATCCCGCGCCGACGCCCGAGCAGCGGGCGGCGTGATGCGCGTCGGCCGCATTCCGTACGTCAACTGTTACCCGGTCTACGGCGCGATCGACCGCGGCGTGGTGCCGCTCGGCGCCGAGATCGTGGACGGCGTTCCCAGTGCGCTCAACAGACAGATGGGCGCCGGAACGCTCGACGTCAGCGTCATCTCGGCGGTCGAGTACGCGCGCGACTCGAGCCGCTACCTGCTGCTGCCGGATCTCGCGATCTCGTGCGATGGACCGGTGCGGAGCGTGATGCTGTTCGCGAAGCGACCGGCGTCGGAGCTGAGCGGCCGGCGCGTGCTCGTCAGCCGCAGCTCCATGACCAGCGTGGCGCTCGTCGAGCTGCTGTTCGAGCATGTGTGGGACGCGCGCCCGACGTTCGTGCCCGCAGACTCTGAGCTCACCGACATCGCGCGGTTCGGCGCGGAGGAGCACGACGCGCGTCTCGTGATCGGCGACGCGGCGCTGCGGCTGTCCGCGCACCTGCAGGATTCATCCTCGCGCGATACACTGCTCGACACGCTCGGCTATCGCTACGCGTACGACCTCGGCTCCGAATGGAAGCGATGGACCGATCTGCCGTTTGTGTTTGCGGTATGGGTCGCGCAACGCACCGTCGACGCGCGCGCCGCGCTCGACGTGCACGCCAGCCTCATTGCGTCGCGGAACTGGGGGCTGGACCATCTCGAGACGCTCGCCGCGCAGGCCGCGCTGGCGACCGGCGTCCCCAGGGCCGCATGTCTGACGTATCTATCGGATCTCGATTACGGACTGTCGTACGGGCACCTCGCGGGGCTGACGGAGTTCTTCAGACGACTGGTCGCCGCGGGACGCGTACCGGATGGCTCGCTCAGCTTCCTCGCGGCCTAAGGCATATCAAGAAGCGTGTTACCACAGCGAACGCAGGGAACGCAGAGGAGAACGTGGATGAACGAACAAGACAGATTGGTTTTGTTTTTCTCTGAGTCCTCTGCGTCCTCTGCGGTTCAAGCGGTTACGGAGCTCGAATGAACAGAGATCTCCTGGACTTCTACACGAACGCGCCACTCCTCGAGCTGGGTGCGGAAGCCGATCGCGTCCGCGCGGAGAAGCATCCGCACAACACCGTCACCTACATCGTCGACCGCAACATCAACTACACGAACGTCTGCGTCGCCGACTGTGGGTTCTGCGCCTTTTATCGCCGTCCAAAGCACGCCGAAGGATGGACGCTCTCCTACGAGCAGATCGGCCAGAAAATCGACGAAGCCAAACAGCTCGGCGCCGTGCAGATCCTGATGCAGGGAGGACACAACCCCTACATCCCGTTCGAGTGGTATCTCGATCTGCTGCGGTATATAAAGAACTACCACCCCATCCATATCCACGGTTTCAGCCCCAGCGAGGTGGACTTCTTCGCCAAGACCTTCCGCATGGATGCGCGCGATGTCATCCGCGAGCTGATGAAGGCGGGGCTGAACTCGATCCCGGGCGGCGGCGGCGAGATCCTCGTCCAGCGCGTGCGGGACCTGGTCGCGCGCAAGAAGGCGGGCGCCGATCGCTGGCTCGAGATCATGGAGATCGCCCACGAGGAGGGGATGAAAACCTCCGTGACCATGATGTACGGCATCGGTGAGACGCTTGCCGAGCGTCTCGAGCATCTCGAACGCGTGCGGGAAGTGCAGGCCCGGACCGGCGGCTTTACTGCCTTCATCTGCTGGCCGCTCCAGCCCGAGAACACGCCGGAGATGTCGCACATGCCCAAGACGGATGCGATCGATTACCTGCGCACGGTGGCCATCGCCCGCGTGGCGCTCGACAACGTGCCGAACCTGCAGGCGAGCTGGGTCACGATGGGCATGAAGATCGGCCAGGTCGCGCTGCGTTTCGGGTGCAACGACTTCGGGTCGCTCATGATCGAGGAGAACGTCGTGTCCGCCGCGAACACCACCCACCGGACGACGACCGACGAGATGGAGCGGCTCATCCGCGACGCCGGGTTCATCGCCGCGCGCCGTCGCCAGGATTACAGCATCATCCCGCTCGAGGAACCGGTCGCCGCCTGATGCGCGTCGGGTTGGGCTATGACTCTCATCGCTTCGAGCATCCGGGACCGCTGGTGCTCGCGGGCGTGCGCATCCCCTTCGATCTGCACCTCGCCGGCCATTCCGACGGCGACGTCGCCTGCCATGCGCTGACGGACGCCATCCTCGGCGCCGCGGGCGCGGGGGACATCGGCGAGATGTTTCGCGATGACGATCCGAAGCACGCGGGTCGGGACTCGACGGAGATGCTCGCGATCGCGGTGCAGCACGTCCGTGGACTCGGATTCGCGGTCAATCAGGCGGACGTCACGATCGTCACGGAATCGCCGCGCATTTCCACCTACCGCCAGGCCATGCGCGAGCGGCTGGCGAGCTCCATGGGCGTCGATGTGGGCTCCGTGAGCGTGAAGGCGAAATCGAACGAGCGAATGGGATGGGTCGGGCGCGGTGAAGGCATCGCCTGCATCGCCGTGGCGACGTTGACAGCCGTTTCGTGACCTAGGTGGATTCGCTGCTCCAGTGGCTGCTGCACGTATCGCCAGCCACGCTGTATTCGGTCATCTGCGCCACTGCCGCGGTGGAGAATCTCTTCCCGCCGTTTCCATCGGACGTGGTCGTGGCGTTCGGCAGCTTCGTCGCCGCGCAGGGCCCCGGCACCGCGGCAGGCGTCTTTCTTTCCACATGGCTCGGGAATGTCACGGGAGCCATGATCGTCTACGGGCTGGGGCGCCGGTACGGCGCGGAACGGCTCGAAAAACGACTGGCCGGTGAGCGGGCCGAGAGCAGGGACGCGAAGCTCCGCTCGATGTTCTACCGCTACGGCATGCCGGCGGTATTCGTGAGCCGCTTCGTGCCCGGCGTGCGTGCAGTGGTCCCAGCGTTTGCCGGCGCCCTGAAGCTGAACCCCTGGTGGACGGGCACGATGATCGCGGCGGCGTCCGGACTCTGGTACGGTATCATCACCTGGATCGCGTTCCGGGTCGGCGCGGACTGGCCGCACCTGAAAGAGATGATCTCGCGCTACAGCTCGACGGCAGCAATAGTGGGGAGCATCCTTTTTGTGGCGGGAGTCGTGGCATGGCTGGTCGTTCGGAGACGGCAAAAGATCGCGTGAGCTCCGCCGTCGATGCGGCGCTGCGCGTCTTTCTCACGGAGCGGTTCGCGGACTTCCTCGCGCTGGAGAAGGGCTCGTCGCCGAACACGCGCGAAGCGTACGCCCGCGACCTCTCCCGGTTCGTCCAGTTCTGTCTCGTGAAGGGCACCGCCGATCCAGCGGCGGTGACGCCGCGACTGCTGCGCGATTACGTGTATCACCTGAAGGATCTCGGGCTCTCGCCGGCGTCGATCCGCCGCAACGTGTCCGCGGTGCGCAGCTACTTCCGCTTTCTGGTCGGCGATGGCCTCGTGCCCACGGATCCGAGCGAGCGACTGGATACACCGCAGCGGTGGCGAACACTTCCCGATGTGCTTACCGTCGAGGAGGTGCGGCGTCTGCTCGCCGCCCCCACGCTCGACGATCCGCTGTATTTTCGCGATCGCGCCATGCTGGAGCTGGCCTATGGAGCTGGTCTCCGCGTCTCGGAGTGGATCGGCATCGGCGTGAAGGATCTCGTTCTCGACGAGGGCCTCGTCCGGGTGTTCGGCAAAGGCAGCAAGGAACGGCTGGTCCCCATCGGACGTACCGCCATCGGCGCGCTCGCGATCTATCTCCGCGAGGGCCGCCGGACGCTCGAGCGCGGCGCCGGCAGGACGGTGCTGTTTCTGAACTCGCGCGGCGAGCCACTCACCCGCATGGGGGCGTGGAAGATCCTGCGGAAGTATGTCGACCGCTCCGGCATCACCAAGACGGTCTCGCCCCACACGCTGCGGCACTCGTTCGCGACGCATCTGCTCGAGGGCGGAGCCGACCTGCGCGCGGTCCAGGAAATGCTCGGGCACGCGGACATCTCGACGACGCAGATCTACACCCATGTGGACCGCGAATACCTGCGTCAGGTGCACAAGCGTTATCATCCGCGATCATGATTCTCGTCATCGACAACTACGACTCGTTCACCTTCAATCTCGTGCAGTACCTCGGCGAGCTTGGCGCTGAAACGACCGTGCGCCGCAATGACGAGATCGCGGTCGAGGACATCGCCCGCCTCCAGCCATCGGCGATCGTGATCTCGCCTGGACCCTGTGCCCCCGCGCAAGCGGGTATCTCGGTGGCCGCGGTCAAGCGCTGGGGCGCCACGGTGCCTATCCTCGGCGTATGCCTCGGTCATCAGTCCATCGGCGAGGCCTACGGCGGGACGGTGGTGCGCGCCGGTCGCGTCATGCATGGCAAGACGTCGCAGGTGACGCACGATGGACGCGACCTGTTTCGCGGCCTTCCGAACCCGATGCAGGTAATGCGGTACCACTCGCTCGTCGTCGAACCGGGATCGCTGCCGAAGGACCTCGTGGTGCTCGCGCGCGCCGCCGACGATCCGTCGGAGATCCATGCGGTCCGGCATCGGACACACCCGGTGTGGGGTGTGCAGTTTCATCCCGAGTCCATCATGACGCCGGAAGGAAAGGCGCTGCTCAAGAACTTTCTCGAGCTCACGTCCTGACCGTGGCGCTGAGGGCAATCCTGCTGGGTGCAATGGCGGCGCTCGCAGGGTCGGCGGCGGTCGCGGTCGCGCAGGAGTCCGCGCGAGTCCTGGTGGTCGATGTCGGGCCAGGTGCCAGCGGGCGTATCGTGCAGCAGGCAGCGGGCCGTCCTCACCGCCTCATCGAGCCGGATTCGTCGTGGTTCATCCTGCGCCGAGGCCAGCAGGAGTCGACGACACTGCTCGTGCTGGGTCGGTCGGCGGCGATCGAGGGCAATGTCGACGGCGACGTGATCGTGGTCGGCGGCGATCTCTTCGTTCGACCCGCCGCGCACATCGCCGGCCGCGCGGTGGCCATCGGAGGCGGCGTGTATCCGTCGGCGCTGGCCGTCATTACCCTCGGTACCGAGAGCTTCCGCGACAACACCTTCACGATCACGCGCACCGCGCACGCGTGGGAGCTCCGCTATCTGTCGCTCCGCGAGCAGCCATCGCCGCCGCTGCTGTTTCCCGGCATCTACGGCCTGCGCATGCCGACGTACGACCGGTCGAACGGCATGTCCATCCCGTTCGGACCGACGTTCAGCTTCGCGGACGGGCAGGGCGAGCTGGATGGCACCGTGACGTACCGTTCCGATCTCGGAAAGATCGACCCGCTCGTGAAGGGGTCGCTGCAGCTCACGCGGCGACTTCGCGCGCAGGCCCGGCTCGGACGCGCGACGCTGACGAACGACGCCTGGATCTGGTCCGATTTCGTGAACTCGCTCTCGGTGCTCGCCTTCGGCGAAGACACGCGCAACTACTACCGCGCCGACCTCGCCGAGCTCACGGCGTACCGCGCGTGGGAGTGGAGCAATGCGGTGCTCGAGCCGCTCGTCGGCGCTCGCTTCGAGCGCGCGTGGTCGGTAGGACCTGCCCCTGGCGAGGCGAGCCATCCGTGGACGCTGTGGGGAAACGACGACGCGCTCGACGTGCGTCGCCCCAATCCATCCATCAGCGCCGGTCAGATCGCGTCGGCCCTGGCCGGCGCGCGGTTGGAGTGGGCGTCGGGCGGAGTGAAGGTCGCGGGCCAATCCACCGCCGAACATGCGTTGTCGGCCCCCGCTCCGAACGATCGCGCGTTCACGCAGATCACGACGGACGCGCAGGCGTCGTTTCTGACGTTTGGCGACCAGGAGTACGGGCTGGACGTGCATTGGGTCACGACGCCTTCCGGCGTGCCGCCGGCGCAGCGATTCGCGTATCTGGGTGGAGCAGGGACGCTGCAGTTCAATGACCTTCTGTCCATGGGCGGCGACGAGCTGCTGCTCATCGACCAGCGCTACGCATATCCGCTGCTCAACGTCCGCCTTGGCTTCCTGGGCTCGCCGACCCTGCTCCTGCGCCACCGGCTCGGAAGTGCCGGTGTCGGCAAGCTTCCTCAATTCGAGCAGATCGTTGGGGTGGGCGTGATGCTCGTGTTCTCCCGGCTGGAACTTCAGATCGATCCCGCCACGGGCGACACGCACCTGAGTTACGGGTTCTCCTTCTCGCGGTAGCATTCGCCGCCGTCACGCCTTTCCATTTCCGGTATCACGTCCTACATTGGACTTCCGTGTCGGACGAGGCCCTCCTTCCTCTCCGGCGCGGGGTATGAAGACCCTCGCCGTAATCCCAGCCCGCCTGGGGGCGACGCGTCTCCCCCGCAAACCCTTGCGACTCCTCGCCGGCCGACCGCTCGTCGTGCGCGTGTGGGAACGGGTTTCCGCGATGAACGTCGCTGATCGCTGCGTCATCGCCACCGACAGCGAGGAAGTGGCGGCCGCCGCGCGCGCGAACGGCGCGGAGGCGGTGCTCACGGCATCCGATCATCCGTCGGGTACCGATCGCGTCGCCGAGGTCGCCGGCGTGCGGGAGTACAAGGGCTTTGACGCCGTCCTGAACGTGCAGGGCGACGAGCCGTTCATCTCGCCGGACGCCGTGCGCGGCGCACTCGGAATGCTCGGAGATCGTGGCGGCGTGCGGTTCCAGATCGGGACGGCGGCGGTGCAGGCCACCGCGGCGATTCTCCGCGAGCCAAGCGTCGTGAAGGTCGTCACCGCGGACGACGGCCGCGCGCTGTACTTCTCCCGCGCGCCGATCCCGTTCCTCCGCGAGCCGAGGGACGCCGCCGATGACCAGTTGCTCCGCCAGCGCGTCTGGCAGCACATCGGTGTTTATTGTTACACACGTGACGCGCTCACGAAGTGGGTGGCGCTGCCACCGCACCCGCTGGAGCGCATCGAGCGACTCGAGCAACTGCGCCCGCTTGCGGCCGGATGGGCGATCGGTGTGGCCCTCGTCGCGGGAAGCGGGCCGCTGCGGCGCGGGATAGATACGGAAGGCGATCTGGCGCGAGCCAATACGGAGTGGACCATCTTCACCGGGGAGCCAGCCTGATGCCGGGAACTGCGCACCAGCCACCGACCAAATACATCTTCGTCACCGGCGGCGTCGTCTCGTCGCTCGGCAAGGGAATCGCGGCGGCATCACTCGGTCGACTCCTCGTCGAGCGCGGCCTGCGCGTCACGATGATGAAGTTCGATCCCTACATCAACGTGGATCCGGGCACGATGTCGCCTTTCCAGCACGGAGAGGTGTATGTCACGGATGACGGCGCCGAAACCGACCTGGATCTCGGACACTACGAGCGGTTCGTCGACCGGTCACTGTCACAGGCCAACAACGTGACGACGGGCCGCATCTACCTGAACGTCATCACGAAGGAGCGGCGCGGCGAGTACCTCGGCTCCACGGTCCAGGTCATCCCGCACATCACGGACGAGATCAAGGCGGCAATCCGGCGCATTGCGCCCGAGAACGACGTGGTCATCGTCGAGATCGGCGGCACGGTCGGCGACATCGAGTCGCTGCCGTTCCTCGAGGCAATCCGTCAGTTCCGGCACGATATCGGCCGCGACAACGCGCTGTTCGTGCATCTCACGCTGGTGCCATTCATCGCAGCAGCCGGTGAGCTGAAGACGAAGCCGACGCAACACTCCGTACGCGACCTGATGGAGATTGGAATCCAGCCCGACCTCCTGATCGTGCGCACCGAACGGCCCATCTCGGACGACATCAAGCGCAAGATCGCCCTGTTCTGCAACGTGGAGTTCGGGTGTGTGATCGAGAGCCCCGACGTGCGCACTATCTACGAGATTCCCCTGCGCTTCGCGGAGCAGGGCTTCGATCAGAAGGTGCTCGAGCGCCTACATATAGAAGCGCCGCGGCCGGAGCTGACGTCGTGGCGCGAGCTGGTACACCACGTGCTCGAGCCGCACGATCGCGTGCGGATCGCCGTCGTCGGCAAGTACACGGACTTCGTCGACAGCTACAAGAGCGTCCAGGAAGCGCTCATTCACGGTGGCATCGCGAACGACGTCGGCATCGACATCCGGTGGATGTCGAGTGATGACTTCACCGCGCCCGATCGCGCGGCGGAGATCCTGTCCTCATATCACGGTCTCCTTGTGCCCGGCGGCTTTGGAGTCCGAGGGGTGGACGGGATGGTCGAAGCCATCCGCCATGCCCGTGTATCCGGCTTGCCGTTCTTCGGCATCTGTCTCGGCATGCAGACCGCCATCATCGAGTTTGCGCGGAACGTATGCGGCCTCGAAGACAGCCATTCGTCCGAGTTCGCGCCGGAATGCGACAACGCCGTCATCTCCCTGATGGAGTCGCAGCAGCACGTGACGGACATGGGTGGGACCATGCGGCTCGGCGCGTACCCTGCACGCCTCGCTCGCGGGACCAGGACCGCCGAGGTCTATGGTGCGGCGGAGATCAGCGAGCGGCATCGTCACCGCTACGAGGTGGCCAACAAGTATCGCGACATGTTCGTCGAGCGTGGCCTCAAGCTCGCCGGCGTGAGTCCCGACGGTCAGCTCGTCGAGATCATCGAGTACCCGCAGCATCCGTGGTTCATCGGCTGCCAGTTCCATCCGGAGCTCAAGTCGCGGCCGACGCGGCCGCATCCGCTGTTCGCGGGCTTCATCGCCGCGGCAGTGAAGTCGAAGACGCAGCGGCGCGAGGTGGTGCCGTCGTTCGCCGAGACCGGGGGTGACGATTAAGGATCGTGTCTTCCGCGACGACGCGCTCTTCGTCATCGCCGGTCCCTGCGTGCTGGAAGATGACACGCTGAATCTCCAGGTCGCCGAGCGTCTCGCACAACTTGCGGAACGCATTCCAGGCGGCGTCATCTACAAGGCGAGCTTCGACAAGGCGAATCGCTCGAACGCCACTGGTGCTCGCGGTCCCGGGCTCGACGACGGGCTCCGCAAGCTCGAGCGCGTGAAGACCGAGACGGGTCTGCGCGTGCTCACGGACGTGCACCTGCCCGAACAGTGCGCGCCGGTCGCCGAGGTCGTCGACGTCCTGCAGATTCCGGCGTTCCTCTGCCGCCAGACGGACCTGCTCGAGGCTGCCGGAGCGACTCGACGCGCCGTGAACATCAAGAAAGGCCAGTGGATGCATCCGGAAGGGATGCGTGGCGCGGTGGAGAAGGTGTTGCGAGCAGGAAGCCCGGAGGCGGGAGCGCTTCCGGCCACAGGCTCCGGGTTCCGGCCTGAAGTTGCGCTCACGGAACGAGGCACCTTCTTCGGTTACGGCGATCTCGTCGTCGACATGCGCGACTTCAAGCGGATGCGCGAAGCGTGCGCCGTCCCCGTGATCTTCGATGCGACGCACAGCGTGCAACGTCCCGGTCAGGGCGCGGGCGGCTCGAGCGGGGGAGCCCGCGAGTTCATCCCCACGCTCGCGCTGTCGGCGATCGCCGCGGGCGCGGACGGCCTGTTTCTCGAGACGCATCCGCGGCCGGACGACGCGCCGAGCGACGGACCCAACATGCTGCCGCTGAAAGATCTCGAGCGGCTGCTGGACCGCGTGCTGAACGTATGGCAGGCGACGCGCACGTAATCGCGCCCGAGGTGGCGCGCCGCATCAAGCTGGTAGGCCTCGACGTCGACGGCGTGCTGACGGACGGGGGTATCTACATCGGAGCCGTCGGTACCGAAGCGCACGAGTTCAAGCGCTACGATATCCAGGACGGCCTCGGGATCCATTTCCTGCGGAAGGCCGGCATTCGCGTTGCGATCGTCACCGGACGCGTATCGGAAAGCGTCCGCATCCGCGCACGCGAGCTCGAGATCGACGACGTGGCCCAGGACAACTCGGCGTTCAAGCTCCCCGCGTTCATGAAGATGCTCGAGCGCCATCGCCTGCAGCCGGGCGAGGCGGCGTTCATCGGAGATGACTTTCCGGACATGGCACTGCTGAAGATCGTGGGGCTGCCGGTCGCCGTCGGGAACGCCGTGCCCGAGGTGCGCGCCGTCTGCGCGCTGAAGCTCACGCGACCGGGTGGCGCCGGGGCGGTGCGTGAGTTCGCCGAGCTCCTGCTCAAGGCGCGCGGTGAGTGGAAGTCGGTGTGTGAGGCATATGTGACTGAGCGATCCGGCGCGGGGACGCGCGCATGAGCGACGACATCCGGCGCATCATCGAGCGCGGCCGACGTGTGCTCACGCTCGAGCGCGACGCACTCGCCTCGTCCCTTCAACGCCTCGATGACAGCTTTGCCCGGGCCGTTACCCTCATGCGCGACACGAAAGGGCGTGTGATCGTATCGGGAGCGGGCAAGTCCGGTCTCATCGGACGCAAGATCGCGGCAACGCTGACGTCGACGGGAACGCCCGCCACCTTTCTGCATCCGGCCGACAGCGTCCACGGCGATCTCGGCATCGTCGGCCCGGACGACGTCGCGATCCTCATCTCCAAGAGCGGCGAATCCGACGAACTGCTCGCCCTGATCGAGCACCTCAAGCGACTCGGGGTGCGCCTGATCGCGCTCACCGGCAGCGCGAAGTCCGCGATGGCGAAACACGCCGACGTGGTGCTCGATGTCTCGGTGGACGTCGAGGCCTGTCCGCACGATCTCGCCCCGACGACGAGCACGACGGTCGCCCTGGCGATGGGCGATGCGCTCGCCGTGGCGTTGCTGGAGGAGAAGGGCTTTCGCCGCGAGGATTTTGCGCGGCTCCACCCCGGCGGGTCGATCGGCCGGAGGCTCCTGACGCAGGTGTCCGAGATCATGGAAACGGACCGGCTCCCGATCCTGCGAGCCGGTGACACGATGCAGCACGCCATCGTGCTTCTCGCGGAGCGGCGGGGGATCGCGATCATGCTGGATACGTCCGAGCGCGTCGCGGGTGTCATGACCGCCGGCGACCTCACGCGCATGATGGAGCGCGAGAAGAACATCCTCGCCGTACCGGTCGATCGAGTGCTCAATTCCCAGCCGAAGTTGGCGCGGACCGATGAGCTGGCGAGCGCGGTAGTATTCCGTATGGAAAAGCACGGGATCATGGCGATGCCGGTCGTGGGAGAGGGCGATCGCCTTGTTGGTGTCATCCACCTTCACGACCTGATGCGGGCCCGCATCGCATGACTCCCTGGCTGCCTCGGCTCGTCGCCATCACGGTGTTTGCTGCTGCCGCCAGCGACTGCCGGAAGCTGACGCAGCCCCCCGGCGGCGGCGGGTCCAGCCTCGCCGACAGCGCCGATCAGATCATCTTCGACGGACACGCGCTGATGACCACGGCCGGCGTGAAGCGCGGCGAGATGTTCTCGGACACCATCTACGTGTTCCGCGATCAGACACTCTTCGCGCTCCGGAAGGTCCGAGCGATATTCAATACGGAGACGGGCGCGCCGAACGGCACGCTCAAGGGCGACCGCGGCATCTATGACCTCCGGGCGCAGGTCCTCGAGGGCTACGGCAACGTCGTCGTGACGTCCACCGACGGCAAACGACTGCTCTCGAATCATCTGAAGTACGCGCAGGGGATGAACCAGATCTCGAGCGACAGCAGCTTCACCTTCTATCGCGGACAGGATGTGCAGCGGGGCATCGGCTTCGTGTCCGACCCGAACATCACCGTGTTCCGGTGTCTTCGGGCGTGCAGCGTCGCCGCCGACGTCCCGCTCGGCAACCTCACGCCGTGATGAACCGACGCACGCTCATGGCGGCGCTGATGATCGCGGCCGCGGCCGGCCCGGCGCGGGCCCAGGAGCGCCAGCGCTGCACGATCAACGGCTCGCAGCAGACGAACGTCAAGCTGCCCAGCGGTCAGTACAACTCGTTCATGGGCGGCGGCGTCGTGGCGAGATGCCCCGCACGGTCCGTCACCCTCCGCGCTGACAGCCTGGAGTCGTACGGCGACGAAGGACGCATCTTCTTCCTCGGAAAAGTCCACTACGAGGAACCGCGGCTGACACTCGAGTCGGATTTTCTCACGTACTATCAGATCGACGAGCGCATCGTCGCCACCGGCAGCGTGGACGCGCGACTCCCGAGCGGCTCGACGATGCGCGGCCCGTTCGCCGAGTATCAGCGGGTGATTCCAGGCCGTCGTCCCGAACCACGCCTCATCGCAACGGGTCGCCCGACCTTCCATATCGTCCAACGCGACACCGCCGCGCGCGACACACTGCCGACGCAGGTGGTCGCGAACGCCGTGACCATGGTCGGGGACAGCCTCGTGTACGCCGGAGGCCAGGTGGAGGTCACGCGGACGGACGTGATCGCGCGCGGCGATTCCGTGGCCCTCGACAGCCAGCGCGAGATCACGGTGCTGATGCGCGGACCCTCGATCGAAGGCAAGGCGAGTCGCCCGTTCACGCTCCGAGGCGACCGGATCGAGCTCACCGGACGTGACCGCAAGCTGTCGCGGGTGCTCTCGCTGGGGAAGGCGAACGCGGTCTCCCAGGACATGACGCTGGCCAGCGACACCATCGACCTGCGCGTGGCAGAGGACCTGCTGCAGCGCGCCATCGCCCATGGACCTTCGCGCGCGCAGGCGCGCTCCAGCACACAGAAGATCGTCTCCGATTCCATCGACGTGATCATGCCGGGCCAGCGCGTCAGCGAAGTGCACGCCGTGCGCGGCGCGGCGGCGGAGGGACAGCCGGACACGATCCGGTTCCGCGCCGACACCGTGGACTGGATGCGCGGCGACACGATCGTCGCGCGGTTCGACAGCACGACCCGTCGGGACAGCGCGGCCGCGGCCCGGATGAAAGAGATCGTTGCGCTCGGCAACGCGAAGTCCTTCTATCACCTAACACCCTCGGACAGCACCCAGCGCAAGCCCGCTATCAATTACGTGACGGGCCGCGAGATTCTCGTGTCGTTCGACTCCGCCAGGGTTTCCCGCGTGACGGTGATCGATCAGGCCGCGGGTGTGTACCTCGAGCCGCGGGCGGTGCGCGACACGACGCGCCGGGACAGCACGCGCGTCGCGCCGGCGGCGAATCGTGCGGACACCACGGCGCGACGGCCGCCCACGCTGTCACGGCTGCCATGAACGATTCCGAGCTCCAGTCCATACTCGATCAGCTGGGTCGCGCGGACCGGTCGCCCGCGCTGGCGTTGCACGCGCTGCTCGTTGCGGCCGATGAGCAGGGGGTCGCGAACTTCAACCGGGCCGCGACGGTCTACCGCGAGGATCATCTCGATACCCTGCGCGCGAAGGGAAAAGATGCCGAGCGCGAGGCTGGACTCCTGGGCCTCGACCAGGTCCGCGACCACCTGGCGACAAGCGTCTTCCCACGTTTGGCTGGCCTGGGTCTCGTCGTGCTTCCGCCGGAGGGACTTCACGCCCCTGACGCGTCGATCAGGATCGCGGAGGATTTCTGGCGGCGGGTCCAGAGTAACCGACGTCAGGTGGCGGAGGCGCTTCGGCAGACGGGTGAGCACGCGACCATCCCGGAGGTTGGGGGCGAAGAACCCCGAGGGGTCGCAAGCGTACTAGAGGCAACGGGTTTGGTGAAGATGTATCGGCGACGCCGGGTCGTAAACGACGTGGCCCTGCGATTGCAACAGGGTGAGATTGTTGGACTGCTGGGTCCGAATGGCGCGGGGAAGACGACCACGTTCTACATGATCGTCGGACTCATTCCGCCGATGTCCGGACGCATCCTGCTCGACGGGCAGGACATTACGTCGATGCCGATGTACCGCCGTGCCCGTCTGGGCGTCGGCTACCTCTCACAGGAACCCTCGATCTTCCGGAAGCTCTCAGTCGAAGACAACATCTTGGCCATCCTGGAGACGCTACCACTATCCGCCGCAGACCGGCGCTCACGACTGGAGCAGCTGCTGGACGAGCTCAGTATCAAGCACCTGCGGCAGAGCAAGGCATACTCCCTCTCGGGCGGCGAACGTCGCCGCCTCGAGATCACGCGAGCACTCGTGACCGAGCCGAAGTTCATGATGCTCGACGAGCCGTTCGCCGGAGTCGACCCGATCGCGGTGCACGACATCCAGCAGATCGTCGCGAGTCTCAAGACACGCCAGATCGGTGTCCTCATCTCGGAC
>Ga0066652_100000608_pt1 | contig 17407 bp, 17 predicted proteins | sample GraSoiAngelo_101_FD_71413 | JGI IMG/M metagenome (GOLD analysis project Ga0066652, IMG submission 71413) | Grasslands soil microbial communities from the Angelo Coastal Reserve, California, USA - 14_0903_02_30cm | ecosystem: Environmental > Terrestrial > Soil > Grasslands | place: USA...
AGGAGCGAGTAGTTCTGCATGTTGCGCGCGCCGATCTGGATGCAGTCGGCGACTTCGGCGACGCGGTGTGCGCCGTCCTCGTCGAGCGCTTCGGTGACGATCGGAAGCCCCGTTTCCCGCCGCGCGAGCGCCAGGAGCGCGAGCCCTTCGCGGCCGAGTCCCTGGAACGAGTACGGCGAGCTGCGCGGCTTGAAGGCGCCCCCGCGAAGCGCGGCGCCGCCCGCGTCGCGCACCTGGCGCGCCGCGAGCACGATCTGCTCTTCGCTCTCCACGGAGCAGGGGCCGGCGATGATCGGAATGGTCGGGCCGCCGAAGGTGACACCCGGCGCGATCGTGACGAGCGTGTCGTCCGGCTTCCACTCGCGCGAGACCTGCTTGTACGGCTTCGAGACGTGAATCACCTCGGCCACGCCGTCGAGCGCCTCGAGTTGTGAGCCGTCGACGCGACCGTCGTTGCCGACGAGCCCCACTGTCGTGCGCTGCGCACCGGGCATCGGCCGCGCCTGGTACCCCATCTCGCGAATGACCTCGGCGACGCGCGCGATCTGCGCGTCCGTCGCACCATGCTCCATCACGACCAGCATCAGTCTTCCTCGATCTCGAACGTGGACCCGTCGTCGGCCAGGGTGACCGGGCCGGCGTAGTGCGCCGCGACGATCGCGCGGATGTCGACGCGCTCGACCGGCGGGTAGAAGTGCGTCAGCACGAGATGCTTCGGCAGCGCCGCGGCAGCGAGCGCGCCGCACTGCTCGGGAGTGAGGTGCAGCGGAATGGCCATCTCGATCGGCAGCGAGCACTCGCACAGCAGCACGTCGGCGCCACGCGCCCATTCGGCGAACATGGGATCGTACCCCAGGTCGCCCGTATAGACGACTCGTCGTCCGCGCCGCTCGATGGAGTACGCGATACTTTCCTCGGTGTGCGGCACCTTCGTCGCGCGCAATGTGGTGCCGTCGTCCAGCGCGATGGCCTCGCCCGGCGCGATCTCGCGTACCACGAGCGGGAAGCCCGGCTCGCGCAACCAGTCGCCGAACGCGCCGATCAGCCGGTCGAGGAGCGCCGCGATTCCCGCCGGGCCGACGAGCACGAGTGGCGCGCTCCGTCCGGGCAGATCTCCATACTTCCACGCGAACGCCAGCGTCGCCAGGTCGGAGATGTGATCGGTGTGGAAGTGCGTGATGGCGACATGCGTGATGTCGCGCCACGGCAGGCCGAGCTCGGCGAGTCGGTGCGTGATCCCGCTCCCGCAGTCGAGCAGCAGACGCGTCGCACCTGCTTCCACGTAATGTCCGGCGCACACCCGAGCGCCCGAGAGCGCGACGGTGCCAGTGCCGAGCGTGACGAGACGCATCAGCGCCCCCCGTTGCGCATCTCCTTCACAGGAGTGCCGCGCCAGAGGGCGATCCGCATCTCACGACGTGACGGCGGCCTCCTCGGCCACCGGCTCCAGCGGAAGCGACGCCTCGGTCGAGGCCCCGCGCATGCGCACGCTCACCAGCGACGAGACACCCGGCTCCTGCATCGTCACACCGTAGACGGCGTCGCCCGCTTCCGTGGTCGTCCGCGGATTGTGCGTGATGACGATGAACTGCGTGCGACTCTTGAACTGGTTCAACATGCGCACGAAGCGGCCGACGTTCGCGTCGTCGAGCGGCGCGTCCACCTCGTCGAGAAGGCAGAACGGACTCGGTTTCGTGAGAAAGATGCCGAACAGCAGGGAGAGGGCGACGAGTGCGCGCTCGCCGCTGGACAGCAGATGAATGCGTTGCGTCTTCTTGCCGCGCGGGGACGCGTGAATCTCGATGTCGCAGTCGAGCGGTGCGTCCGGATTCTCGAGCCGCAGGTCGCACTCGCCGCCGCCGAACAGCGACATGAAGATCTCGCGGAAGTTGACACGGACCTGCTCGAAGGTGGCCAGGAACAGCTCGCGTGCCGTGGCGTCGATCTCCTTGATCGCCTGGAGCAGCGACGCCTTGGCCTCGGCGAGGTCGGCCCGCTGGGCGACGAGGAAGTCGTGGCGCTTCATCGTCTCGTCGTGCTCCTCGATGGCGAGCGCGTTGACCGGTCCGAGCTGCTCGATCTGGCGGCGAAGCTCGGCCGCCTCCATGCGCAGCGCGTCGTCGTCGAGGTCGACCGGCGGCACCTCGGCGATCATCTCCTCCAGCGGGCGTTTCCACTCGGTCTCGAGCCGCTCGCGGATTGCGGCTCGACGACCCGACAGTTCGGTGAACCGCAGCTCGGCGTGATGCAGCTCGTCGCTCGCGGCGGCGAGGCGACGGTGATGCTCGCTCACGGCGTGGTCGGCATCGGCGAGCGCGGTGTCCGCGGTTCGCACTGCCGCTTCTGCGGCAGCGAGACTCGCCTCGCCATCCGAGAGCGTCGCTTCGCGTGTCTCCAGGTCGAGTGTCCACGACGCCATCTGCTCGGCGAGCGCACTGTCGGACAGCGCGAGCTCGCTGAGCTCCTCGCGGAGCTGTGCGAGGCGCTGCGTGGCGGTCGACACTTCCTGCGCGAGGCGGCGCTCCCGATCGACGGCCATCTGCACACGCGCTCGCGTCTCCGCCTGGCGCACCTGCCAGCGGCCACGAAGCTCTCGCGCCTCCTCCTGGCTTCGCTCGGCGACGCTAGCCCGCTCGCGCGCGTCGGCGATCGCCTGCTGGCGGGCCCCCAGCTGCTCGGTGAGCGCCGCCGCGTCGGCGTCGAGCGCGCGATGGCGGTCACCCAGTTCGGCGGCTCGCGCCGCCAGACGTTCGGCGAGCGTCGCCGCTTCCTGCGCCTCACGTGTCGCCCGCGCGACGCGCCGCGACGACTCCGCCTGACGCTCCAGCGTCTGCCGTGCCTGAAGCTGTGCGACCGATGCCGCCTCGGTCGCCTCGAGCACCCGCCGCTCGCTCGCGAGCAGAGACTCGCGCATCGCGTCGGCCGTGCGCGACGCTGCCTGCCGTTGCGCTTCGAGCGTCGTGAGGTCGCGTCGCAGCTCGGTCAGCTCGGCGCGCCGACGCAGCGGTCCGGGGCCAGTCGCAGTGCCGGGGAGCCACACCGCGCCACGGGCATCGACGAACGCGCTGCCGCCCTCGAGCGCGTGCACGCGGCCGAGGAGCGTGCGCACCCAGGCGCGGCCGAGACCGACAGCGTCGACGACGGACTCCAGCCCGTCCTCGCGCCCACTCTCGCTCGGCTCGGCGGCCGCATCGAGCGGAAGGAGCAGGAGCGGCCCGGGATTGGCTTCGCCGTGCCAGACGCGAATCGCGTCGGCGACGTCGCGGTCGCGCACGAGCACCGCGTGCACCGAGTTGCCGAGGAACTTCTCGACGAGCAATGCCGACTGCTGGTCCGCCGCGATGAAGTCCGACACCGGCCCGAGTACCGCGCCCTCCCCGAAGCGGTCGCGTTCGCGGAGCAGGCGCGAAGCGGCCGGCGCGAGGCCGACGCGATCGCGTTCGAGCTGCTCCAGCGCATTGACTCGACCCTGGAGCGCGGTGAGCGCCTCGTCGGCGCGAAACAGCTCGGCGCGCGCGACTGCCTCGCGCTCGCGCACGTCGCGATCCGCTGCGCGTGCCTCCTCCATCTCGCTCGCGGCGGCCGCGGCGGCCGCCTGCGCGGCGTCGACCTCCACCTGCAGCTCCTCGTGCTCGCGCCGCGTCATGGCCAGCGCGTCGTCGAGCCGGGCCTGCTCCTGCGCGAGTGCGTCGGCGCGCTGACGCACCTCGTCGAGCTCGCGAACGGCACGTTCGCGCTCGTGCTCCACGCGCCGGACGCGATCCTGCAGCTCGCGCAGCTCGCGTTCGGCACCTTCCACGGCGTTGCGCGCCTCGGCGACGACGCGACGCACTTCGTTCTCGGCCTCCTGGTGTCGCGCCAGCTCTGCTTCCGCCGACGCGAGCTCCGACTCTTCGCGCGCGCGCTCCGCCGCCGCATTCTCCCGCTCGGCGGCGATCTGCACTCCCGTCTGCTCACCAGCCGTCGCTTCGGCCTCCGCGCGCTGCCGTCGCGCCGACGCGTTGCGCTGACGCTCCTCCGCCACCGCCATCTCGCCCCGGATGCGCTGCACCTGCTCGCGCTGCGCACTGACGAGACGCGAAAGCTCGTTGCGCTGAGCCTCCGCGGCGGCCCGGCCTCCGTGCGCCTGGTCGCGCGCCGCCTCGGCATCGAGCGCCGCGGACTCGGCGGCCGGCAGCTGCGCCCGCAGGTCAACCAGGCGGGTCTCGAGGCGGCCCAACTCCTCGCGCCATGCCTCCATCTCTCGCGCGGCGAGCGCGAGCTCGACGGTGAAGCGACGCGTCATGATCTCGGCGTGGCGCTCGGCGCGCTTCCGTTGACGCGCGAGACTCCGCACCTGGCTCGCGACTTCGTTGATCAGATCGTCCAGCCGCTGCAGATCGCCCGTCGTCTCCTCGAGCCGACGCTCCGTCGTGCGTCGTCGGTCGCGGTAGAGCCCGACGCCCGCCGCCTCCTCGAACAGCTCGCGGCGGTCGTCGGGGCGGTCGGAGAGCAGCGCATCGATCATCCGGCTCTCGATGACGACGCCAGTGCCCGCGCCCAGCCCCGTGCCTCGCAGCAGATCGGCGATGTCGCGCAGCCGGCACGGGGCGCGATTCAGGAAGTAATCGCTGTCGCCCGACCGTGAAAGCCGGCGCGTGATCACCACTTCGCGGAACGGCACGGGGAGGATCCCGTCCTCGTTCGAGAAGTGCAGCGAGACCTCGGCCACGTTCACGGGCCGCCGCGCCGACGAGCCCTGGAAGATCACTTCGTCCATCTTCGCACCGCGCATCAGGCGGGCGCGCTGCTCACCCAGCACCCAGCGGACGGCGTCCGAGACGTTGGACTTGCCACAGCCGTTCGGACCCACGATTGCCGTCACGCCGGGCTCGAACACGAGGTTCGTGGCATCGGCGAACGACTTGAATCCGTGGAGCTCGAGCTTGGTGAGACGCACTAGAAGACTCTCCCGATTCGATAGACCAGCAGCGGGCGCATTCCTGCGTCCCGCACCTGTGGCACGGCGAGCGACGCTTGCTCCGGGTTGGCATACGCGCCGAAGTACAGTCGCAGGGTGCCGTTCGGCTGACGCAGCCCGTACACCGGCAGTCCACGCGCATGGTAACGATTGAGGCGGCCGAGCGCTTCACGCGGTGCAACGCCGGAATCCACGAGGAACGCGAGCGGATAGCGATCGACGCTGCCGAAGTCGCGCGCGAGCGTGCCCTGCACGCGCAGGCGGACGAGCAGCGACTCGGCGGAGGCTCGCGACGGGAAGGCGCCAGCGAGCAGCAGATAGAAGCGCGACGGCGTCTCCATCCCGTACGTCGAGGCGGGAAGCCGCGCGAAGCGACCGAACAGATCGAGGATCGCGCCCGATTTCGTGTTGTACTTGGAGAGCAGGATCGAGTAGCCGACGGCGGCCGCCGAATCGATTGGATTGGCAGGCCGGTACACCGGGAAAGAGTCCGTCACGGCGCCCTCGAGGAGCGCCAGGCTGTCGCGCACGATGCTGTCACGCCGCAGGCGGGCGATGCTGTCGGTCACGCGCACGCGATTCGCCGCTACGCGCGCCGCCGAATCGGCCACCGCCTGCTGCACGGCGCGTCGCTGCGAGTACGCGCTTGCGCCCCAGTACACGAGTGCGAGGAGCACGAGCAGCGCGAGCACGCCACCGATCCAGCGCTGCGGACCGCTGGCGCCCGACGGGACCGCCGCCCCGGAGGTCGGGGTTGCGTCGGGCACCGGCCCCGCCGATGCGTCGCTGGCGGCGGGTGCGACGGCGCCGCGACGCGGGCGCACCCATGCGAGCGACTGTGCGACCGAGACTTCCGCCGGCACCTTCTCACCCACGATGACCGCACCGTCGCTCACGTCCACCAGCGCGTGCACCATCGGCGCATCGGTCGGTGCGACCAGGACGAGCAGCGCCCCCACCTCGCGAAACCCCGCGATCAGTCGCCGCCAGCGGTTGCTCCCGAAGAGCTCCTCGTAGTCCACCGGGCCGATGCCCGTGGGCATCACGAACAGCTCGCCCGCGTCGGGCACCTGCTGCGCGATCTTCGACAGCGACACGCCGTACACGAAGCTGTCGACGATGCCGTGGGGATCGTCGCCGCTCACGAGCGCCTGGATGGGCGGCGCCTCACCGAGCAAGTCCCCGACCGCGACGCGACGATGCACCGCCTGCACGCGCGCGATGCCGAGCGCTGTCTCGGCCGCGGCGGTCGGATCCGTGCCGACGACGACGATCGCGTGGAACGCGTCGAGCGTGACGCCGATGCGCCGGCCCTCCTCGTTCCAGTCGATCGTGCGTGTCGCGCTCACGGGCCGCCCTCGTAGATCCAGTAGGACTGCTTGGACTCGCGTCCGATGCGCTCGGCTTCCTCGCGCGTGGTGTACGGGCCCAGCACGACGCGGTAGATCGTCGAGCCGTCGCGTACCGCCGTGACGACGCGCGCGTTCTCGCTGCCGACGCGAATCGACGCCGCAAGATCGCGCGCCTTGTCGGCGACGAGCAGCGCGGCGAACGATACCGTGTAGCCCGCCGCCGGGCGACGGACGGCACTGTCGCGCGGCGGCGGCACGGGCTGCGCCGGCGGCGGACTCGGTTCCTTGGACGGGGCGGCGGAGTCGCGCGGCGCGGCCGAATCGGTCGGTGCCCCCATCGAGTCCACAGGGGGGCCCGCGAAGTCCACCGGCTGGTCCAGCCCTTCGGCGCGCGGGCGGAAGCCCGTCCATCGGAACGGATACCAGAAGTCCGCCGCTCCGCCGGAGACGCGCGCCGTCGGCCGCAGCGTCGTGCCGTCGGTGACGATCACGTCTTTCCCGTCGGCAAACGCGATCCCTCCGTCGGGCGCGACGAATGGCAGGTCGGCGCGCCAACCCGTGGCGAGCGTTCCGACGACGCGGTTGGTCCCGAGCGCGATGACGACCGTCGAGTCCACGCCGTCGAGCCGCGCCAGGAGATAGCGGCCCAGTGGGTCCATCCGCAGATCCGAGGGATGTCGGCCCAGCTCGATCGATCCGCTCACGGCCTCCCGATACCGGTCGACGATCTGCACGGACTTTCCCGTGCTCGTGACGACGAACACGCGATCGCCGCTTGGCGTCGCGGACAGCAGCTCGACTGGCTCGTCGAACGCGACGCTCGCCGTACGCTGCATGCTGCGGGTCCGCACGCCCGTCAGCTCGCGCTCCGTGGCGAGGTAGAGGAGATCACCGACCTGGGTGCGGAGGGCGCGATCGACGCGCGGCAACACCACGGAGTCGACGACGCGGGTACTCGGCGGCCGCACCTTCCACACGACCGAGCTGCCGGCACGCTCGCCGAGGACGAGCAGGGAGGCGTCGGGCTGCGGGAAGACGGCGCGCGCCGCGACGGGGGGCTTCCACTTCCAGCCGCCGCTCCTGGCGTAGCGCTCGACCACGCCGTCCGCGGTGATTCCGTAGATCGTCGAGCCGTCGTTCGACGTGAGCCCTGTCAGCTTCGACTTGGTGACCGTGCTCCCGGCGCCCTGACGGAAGTCGATCCGCGCCGCTTGCCCCCGCGCGTCGACGATGGAGATGACGCCTTCTTCCTCATCGAAGGCGAGCACACGCGCCGGCGCCGGTGCTTCGGCTCCATTCCACACGATCGTGTCGAGACGCGGATAGGCGAACACGCGAACCTCGCCGCCCGTGCGCGGGATGCGCAGCACGAGGTTGTCCGGCCCTCGCGCGACGGCACTCATCGCCGACGCGGTCTCGCGCGCCGAATGGGCGCTCCCGCGATCGGCGGGGCCGCAGGCAGCGAGCACGAGCGCCATCGCGAGCAGGGGTGAACGCACGGGCAAAAGTTAGTCTCCCGGACCCATCAGGAATAGGCGGACGCACGGCGCGCGGCGCTCTGCGGCGCGTGACGTCGCGTGCGTTGGTGCGCCTGGCGACGAGCGTCCTGAATCGCTAGCGGGTCGACTGCAGCGGCACCGTTTCGGCGTCGGCCCAGAGTCGCTCGATCTGATAGAAGCTACGCAACGTCGGATGGAAGATGTGCACGACCACGTCGACGTAGTCGAGCAGCACCCAGCGACCCTGTGACAGACCTTCGACATGGTGCGCCATCTGGCCGCTGTCGCGCTTCATCTCCTCCAGCACGGAGTTGCCGAGCGAGCGCACGTGCGTATCGGACGTGCCACTCGCGATGAGAAAGAAGTCGGTCATGTCCGAAACGCCTTCCAGGCTGAGCAGCACGACGTCGTTCGCCTTGTGCTCCAGCAGGATCGACGCGGCGCGTTGCGCGACTTCGAGCGACGTCTGGGCCGGATGTGGAAGGGAGGCAGCCATGGGATCAGGGTTCGTGGGTCGATGCTCGTGTCTGGCAAGTGCGATGCGCGGCCGCGCACGAGTGTCGAAATGCGCGGAGGGGGCTCCGCGACGGAGCCCCCTCCCGGCCGTCGCGACGCGCTACTGCTTGATGACCCAGACGCGGACTTCGGGCTTCACGTCCGCGTGCAGCTTGATCGGCACGCGGTACACGCCGAGTGCCTTGATCGGATCGTGCAGGTCGATCAGGCGCTTCTCGATGTGAAAGCCCTGGGCGTTCAGCTGCTCGGCGATGTCGGCCGACGTGACGGAACCGAACAGCTTGCCCTCCTCGCCGACGCGCGCCGAGAAGGTGAGCTGCACCTCCTCGAGGCGCTTCGCGAGCTCCTGCGCGGAACCGACACGCTCGTTTTCGGCCGCCTCGAGGCGACCGCGCTCCTGCGCGATGCGCTTCAGGTTGCCCGGGGTCGCCTCGTAGGCGAAGCCGCGCGGAAGGAGGAAGTTGCGAGCGTAGCCGTTCTTGACCGTGACGACGTCGCCTGGCTTGCCCAGGTTCTCGACCGCCTGGCGGAGAATGATTTCCATGAGTTGAGCCTCTGATTACGTGGTAGGGCGCGCACGGCTGCGCCAGTCAGCCCAGGTGTCGCCCAGGCCAAGCCCGAAAGCGGCGAGCGCCAGGAGCATGAACCCGAGCACGGCGACCGCGTTCAGCACCGGCCACCACAACATGGCGAACCCCACGAGCAGCGCGGCCGCGAGCGCTCCCGGTGCGAGGAACCAGGAGAGCACGCCGAAGCCACGAATGGCGTAGAGCGCACCGAAGAAGACGAGGAGATTGCGACCGGTGGCGCCGAGGAAGTCGAGCGCGGGCACGAACACGATCGTGAGCCCCGCGATCAGCCCCCAGACGAACTGGTCGTTGAAACGGAAGTCCTTCAGGAAGCCGAGTGGCGCGCCGAGCCGCGTTCGGGAGATGCGGTGGTACGTCCCCCACGCGAGCGCGAGCGCCACCAGCGACTCGAGGAGCAACAGGGAGGGGAAGAGTCCCGTTCCGGTCGCCGCCATGGTGCGCAACTGCGTCTCCACCTCGTTCGGAAGCGATGCGACCTGCGGCATCGACTTGACGACTTCCGGATGCTGCTGGAGCGCAGCACGGAACATGGCGAGCGTCTCTGTGTTCCGTCGCGCGAACTCCGCCTGCACGGCGAGCCGCGCGCGCGACGGCGTGAGCGGCCCACGGCTGCTCATCAGCACGACGATCGTGAGCGCGAGCGACACGGCCGAGAGAGCACGGGCAAAGAATGGCCGCCCTGTCCCGAACAGACAGATCAATCCGAACGAACCGGCGAGCAGCAGGCTCCAGCCGCGCACGAGGTTGAAGAACGGTCCGGCGTGCGCGGGCTGCATCAGCATCCACACCGACAGTCCGATCCAGGTGACGGCCAGTAGCAGCCGTCCTCCTGCCCACCACCCCACGAGACAGCACGCGGCGAGCGCCGGCAGCAGGAGGAGGAGCGTGTCCTCCACCGGCAGCAAGGCGCGCAGCGGCGTGTACGGGGGGATGATCAGGAACGCCGCGAGCGCGAGGAGGAGCTTCCCCCACCCACGCTCGGACGGCGCCGGAGCCGGAGCGTCTTCCATCTCAGCCCTGCAAACCCCGCGTGTAGGGGAGCAGCGCCAGGTAGCGTGCGCGTTTGATCGCGGTGCTCAGCTGACGCTGATGGCGCGCGCAGACGCCGCTGAGCCGGCTCGGCAGGATCTTGCCGTGGTCAGTGATGAAGCGGCCGAGGGTACGCTCGTCCTTGTAGTCGACGAACCGCACGCGGCTCTCGCAGAAGGGGCAGGCCTTGGTTGGGCGTCTCATGGTCTACTCCTCATCCTCGTCGTCTTCCTCGGCGCGCTTCTTGGCGAGCGCGAGCTCTTCCTCGGTCATCGGCGGGGCGCCGACTTCGTGGTCGTGGATGGTCAGCAGGTAGCGGATCACGCTCGGGTCGAGCTTCAGTGCGCGCTCGTACTCGGGAATTCCCGCGGTCTCGGCATCGAAGCGCGCGACGACGTAGTAGCCGTTCTCTCGCGGGCCGATGGGGTAAGCGAGCTGACGTCGACCCCAGTGATCGACCTTCATCTCGCCGGACGCGCCGACGAGCTGATGGAATCGATCGAGCTTCTCGGTGACGGTGGCGTCTTCGAGCGTCGAGTCGAAGACGTAGACCGCCTCGTATGGACGTGGCATGTCCCGGCAATCCTCCCTTTGGACGTAGCCGCCCCCCGCTGGTTGCCGGAGCGGGGGGAGGGGAAGTTGTTGGCGCAACGCGAGTAAGGCGCGCGCCGGTAGCCTCGCAAGGTACAGTGCTTGAGGTGCGCCGAGAAGCCCCCGCGTCATCTCTGCCGCGCGTGAGGCCCGGGCGCCATGGGCGCATGAGTCGGCCGACTGGCACCGCGTGACGGATGCCGACCCCGGCGAGGTGCTACGAGCGATGGCTAGCGATGTCGTCAGCGTGCGGTACGTTAACCGAGAACTGCATCCGACCATCCATCGGGCTGGAGGTGGGGATGTCCGACCGGCAATCGACGGGTCTCTTCGAGGTCGCGTTCTACTGCGTGCTGCTCTTCGCGCTGCTCATCTGGGCGTTCAAGCATCTCAGCATTCCGTGGCTGCCGTGACGCGCCGCTCTGGCGCGAATGCTGCTTCATCAATGAAGTCGGTGGACTCAACGGCAGGTGCGGACGTGCGGGACTTTCTGGCATTTCTGGGCGCGATGTACGGCGCCGTCGTGGGTGGCGTGGCAGGGAGCGCAGTGCTCGCGGAACGCAGCTTCGGTGTGCCACTGCGCCACGGGCTCGTGGGAACGAGCGGACTCGCGCTGATGGGGTTGGGTATCCTGGCCTACAGCTTCATAAAGTTCGCGAACGACTGATCGCGGTCTGGGGCCCGACCTCGGACCATCGTGCCGACGGCCGGGCCTGTCGCCCGGCCGTCGTGCGTTCGTATTCTGTGTGCCTGCCGCGGACACCCGACACTCATGAGATCGAGTCGACCCGTCAACCGGCCGACGCCAGCCGGCACGCACCGTTCCGTGCTCGCGCTCGCCCTTCTCGTCGCCCTCGCCTCACCCGTGAGTGGCCAACATGCCGTGCGAACCGCCGGCTCCGCCTTCACGGCGGCGGCCGCGAACGCACGTCTCGCGAACGAAGCGTTCGTCCGCTCGGATCGCCTGATGATGGACTGGCTCACGCTCGCCGATTCCATCACCGGACTTCTGCCGCGCAACACGACGAACGACCGCGACATCTGGAACGCGAAGGACTGTGCGGCGGATCTCTACCCGTTCCTCGTGCTGACGGCGTGGTACACGCGTCCGGAGCTGTACGCGGGACGGATGCAGGAGATGCTGCTGACGGAGACCGCGCTCACGTCGCGCATCGGACGACTCCCCGACACGTACTCCTTCTCCAGGCGCGGTTTCGCAGAGTCGAAGATCGACACCGCGGCGATCATGTTCGGCGGCTCGGAGTACGTGAAGGACGGTCTGATGCCGATCACCGAGCTGCTCGGCGTCACGCCGTGGCGCGCGCGCATGCTGGGCATCGTCGACGACCTGTGGCGGTACGCGCCGGTCGACACGCGCTACGGCCGGATCGTGTCGCTGGATCCCGAGGTCAATGGCGACATGCTGCTCGTGCTGTCGCGACTCTACTGGATGACGCACGATGCGCGCTACCTCGAGTACGCGACTCGCCTCGGTGACTACTACCTGCTGGACGCACATCATCCGACACGCGACTTCGCGACGCTCCGACTGCGCGACCATGGCAACGAGGTCGTCTCCGGGCTCACCGAGCTGTATGCGACCCTGCTGAAGGTCCAGCCGCAGAAGGCCGCGGCGTATCGCGCGCCCATCCACGAGATGCTCGACCGCATCCTGGCGGTCGGCCGGAACGAGGACGGCCTGTTCTACAACGTCATCGATCCGCGCGCGGGCAAGGCCGTCGATGCGCACATCGCGGACAACTTTGGCTACGTGCTGAACGGCTATTACACGATCTATCAGCTCGACGGCACGACGGCCTACCGCGACGCGGTGCGCAAGGCGCTCGGCGCGCTCGACGGCAAGTACCGCGGCTTCGACTGGGAGAACCTCGGACAGGACGGCGATGCCGACGCCATCGAAGGAGCGCTGTACCTGTTCAACCGCGAGCCCGTGCCGTCGGCCGCCGCGTGGATGGATTATCAGATTCGGTGGATGTGGAGCAAGCAGGACTCCGCGCATCGCCCGGGCCTCGAGCGCTGGCGCGGTCGCGGAATCGTGGAGGGAGGATACGCGGACGGGAACTTCAATCGCACGTCGCTGATGTACGCCCTCTGGAAGACCCTGGGGACGAGCGTTCGTCCGTGGCGCGCCGACGTGCGCTTCGGTGCCGTGCGCGACGGCGATGCCGTCGCGATTACGCTCGACGCCGACTCCACATGGTCGGGAGTGCTGCGGTTCGACGTGCCGAGACATCGCACGATACTCGGACTACCGGGCGACTGGCCGCGAATCAACTCGTATCCGGAGTGGTACACGGTGGACTCGTCGGCGCGATACCGCGTGCTAGACGCACGAACCGGGAGAAGCCAGGTCGTCGCCGGTTCGGAGCTCGTGAAAGGTCTGTCAGTCGAGCTGCGGCGGGGGGAGCAGGCGAGGCTCGTCGTCTCGCCGGAGCGCAGCAGATGATGGGAACTCGGTTGCAACCGCGCGAAGTCGGCCCATCACCTCGCGGCGACGCGGCGCCAGAACGCGGGTAGTCCCCGCACCCGCGCGAGCGCGTGTGCCTTCGACCGATCGTGCAGCGCGCCGACCATGTCGGCGAGCGTGACGCCGTGCGCCGGTCGTGAGACGATGTCGATGGCGTCGCCCGCACCGACGTCGCCTTCACGGACGATGCGCAGATACGCACCCATGCGACCCTCGGCCTGAAACCGCTTCGGAAAACGTGGGTCCCCCATGCGGATGCCGAGCTTGAAGCAGGGAAGGCGCGGTTGCGCGACTTCCAGCAGCGTCGACCCGACCTCCCAGCGCTCGCCGACCAGCGCGTGGACGAGATCGATGCCTTCGACCGTCAGGTTCTCGCCGAACAGTCCGGGCGCGGTGTCCACCGCGTGTCGATCGCGCCACACGTCGTAGTCCTCGCGCGCGTAGGCGTACACCGCCTTGTCAGGCCCACCGTGCACCTCGCGATCGGCCTGATCGTCCCCGTCGAGATTGACGCCGCGGATTGCTACACGTCCCTCGACCGGGTGCTTCCAGATCGCCGTGGTGACGATCTCCTCTCGCCAATGCACTTCGCGGATCGCGCCGACGTTGACGGAGAGCACGCGCATCAGGGTCACACGTTGAAGCGAAACAACAGCACGTCGCCATCGTCCACGACGTACTCCTTGCCCTCCTGTCGCATGACGCCCTTCTCCTTCACGCCCTTCCACCCCCCATTGGCGACGAAGTCGGCGTAGCTCGCCGTCTCGGCCTTGATGAAGCCGCGCTCGAAGTCGGTGTGGATGACGCCCGCAGCCTGCGGCGCCGTATCGCCGCGGTGGATCGTCCAGGCGCGCACTTCCTGCTCGCCGGCGGTGAAGTACGTCTGGAGCCCGAGCAGATGAAATCCGGCGCGAATGAGGCGGTCGAGCCCAGCCGACTCGAGGCCGAGCGAGGCGAGGAAATCCGTGCGGTCCTCGGGGGGTAGCTCGGCGAGCTCGCTCTCGATCTTGGCGGAGAAGGGAACGACCTCCGCCTGCTCGCCGCTCGACGCGACGGCCGCGCGGAGCGCCTTCACGTGCGCGCCTTCCTCACCCGCCAGCTCGGCGTCGGTGACGTTGGCCGCGTAGAGGATGGGCTTCGTCGTGAGGAGCGAAAGCGGCTTGAGCACCGCCAACTGGTCTGCGTTCAGCTTCGCCTCCCACAGGCCACGGCCTTCCTTGACGAACTCGTATGCCTTCTCGACGACCGGCAACTCGGCGAGTGCCTCCTTGTCGCCGGTCTTCGCCGATCGCTTCACCCGGTCCAGTCGCTTCTCGACCGTCGCGAGATCGGCGAGGGCGAGCTCGAACTCAATGACCTCACGATCACGCACGGGATCGACGGAGCCCATCACGTGCAGCACGTCGTCGTCGTCGAAGCAGCGCACCACGTGCACGATGGCGTCGGTCTCACGGATGGTGGCGAGGAACTGGTTGCCGAGCCCTTCCCCCTTCGATGCGCCGGCGACGAGGCCGGCGATGTCGACGAACTCCACCGCGGCGGGGACGGTGCGTTGCGGCTGCACGATGCGCGCGAGCTCGTCGAGCCGATCGTCGGGGACGCTGACGCGCCCGATGTTCGGATCCTTCGTGGCGAACGGATAGTTCGCGGCGAGCACGCCCGCCGAGGTGAGCGCGTTGAAGAGCGTGGACTTGCCGACGTTCGGAAGTCCGACGATGCCGAGTCTGAGCATTGCGTACGACTATGAGTTGAGGCGCGACGGGAAGCTCGAAAGGTAATCGGCCCGATCGGCGCGCTGCGGTTACGACTTGCTGGGCGCGCGGCTCTGGACGTCGAGGGCCGACTTGATCCCGCCGCGGATCCACGCCTCGACCGCGTCGGTCATGATCGGAAGGAGTTCGCGCACGGCTTCCGTGTCGCGCTTGCCGAGCGCGCCGAGCACGAAGTCCTTCAGCGGGCCGCCGGGCGGTCGGTCCGGGTCGCCGACGCCGATGCGCAGCCGCGCGTATTGCTGCGTGCCGAGCGACTGCTGAATCGACTTGAGGCCGTTGTGGCCTCCCGCGCCACCTTCGGCGCGCAGCCGCCAGGTGCCGACGGGGATCGCCGCGTCGTCGACGAGCACGAGCAGGTCGTTCGCTGCCGCCCAGAACGGGCGCCGCGCGTATTGCACGAGCACGCCGCCCGACAGGTTCATGTACGTCTGCGGCTTCACCAGCCGCACGGTCTCGCGCAGACCGGTCAGATGACCCTGCATGACCTTCGCCTGCCCGTCCTTCTTCCAGCCGTCGAAGCCCCAACGTTCGGCGACGTGATCGATGAGCCACCAACCGACGTTGTGGCGTGTGTGCTCGTATTCTTTCCCCGGATTTCCGAGGCCCAGGATGACCTTCATCGGTCCGTCGTCGGCGTGATGCGACGACGGCTCCGTCCCGGATGGACGGAGCCGTCGCGCGAGTGCGGCGAGGAAGGCGCGAATTACTTCGCCTCCTCCTCTTCCTTCGGCTTGCGGATGAGCTCCGGTTCGACCGGCGCTTCCGCGCCCTCGGCCGGCGTCTCCTCGACGACGGCGCGCGGCGCGACGACGGCACACACGGTCGCATCCTCGTCCGTCAGCACCTCGAGTCCCGCCGGCAGTGGCAGCTCCCGCACGTGCAGCGAGTGGCCCATCGCCAGGTTGGTGACGTCGACGTCGATGTGGTTCGGAATGCTCGACGGATCGACGAGGACCTCGATGCTGTGGAGGATCTGCTCGAGCAGCGCTCCGCTGAGGCGCACGCCTTCGGGGACTCCGACGAAGACGAGCGGGATCTCGACGGTGACCTTCTCGCCGGCCACCAGCTCCTGGAAGTCGACGTGGAGGATCTGCTTCTTGAACGGATGCCGCTGGACTTCGCGGATCAGCGTCTTCGTGGTCGCGCTGCCGACCGAGAGCTCGACGACGGTGCTGCCGGTGGCGATCGACGACAGGAGCTTCTCGAGCTCACGCGTCGGGAGCGACAGCGCCTGGGCCTCGCGGGCGTGGCCATAGATAACGGCGGGAACGCGGCCGGCGGCGCGCAGCTTTCGCGCAACGCCCTTGCCGGTCTCGGTGCGCGCTTCGGCGTTCAGTGATGCGGTTGCCATTGATGATGATCCTTCCTGATACGTCTTCGACTGCAGCGAACCACGATCCCGGTGCTACTCTCAGGCGGCTGCGTCCGCCCTACCATGCCGGTGGCTCCGGGAAGGAGCCCGATCGCGGGTGAAATCTGTTCGGAGTGGGGAGTGCGGGGTTCGGAGTGACTTCGTTGCGAATGCGTTCGCCGTCACCCCCACCCTCCACTCCCCACCGGTTTCTAATCGAACAAGGAACTCACACTCTGTTCAGCATGCGTATACCGGATCGCCTTGCTCAACAGCTCTCCGACCGAGAGAACCGTGAGCCGCTCGAACCGACGGTCCGGTGCGAGGTCGATCGTGTCGGTGACGACCACTTCGACGATCGGTGCCGACTTCAGACGTTCGACGGCAGGGCCGCTGAAAATCGCGTGCGTGGCGCAGACGTAGACGTCGTTGGCGCCGAGCCGCTTGAGCGCGCGCGCCGCTTCCGTCACCGTGCCGGCCGTATCGATCATGTCGTCGGCGAGGATGCAATCACGACCCTCCACATCGCCGACCACGTTCACCACCTCGCTCACGTTCGCACGCGGCCGTCGCTTGTCGATGATCGCCAGCGAGGCGTCGAGCCGCTTCGCGAACCCACGTGCCATCTTGGCCGAGCCCACGTCGGGCGCCACGATGACCGTGTCCTTCAACTGCTTCTTGCGGAAGTGCGCCGTGAGTACCGGCATCGCGTAGAGGTGATCGACGGGGATGTCGAAGAACCCCTGAAGCTGATGCTGGTGGAAGTCGATCCCGAGCAGGCGATCGGCTCCCGCACTCATGATCATGTTCGCCACCAGCTTGGCGCCGATGGCCACACGCGGCTGGTCCTTGCGGTCCTGGCGCGAGTAGCCGTAGTACGGCATCACAACGGTGATGCGCGCCGCACTGGCCCGCCGACTGGCATCGATCAGGAGCAGCAGCTCCATGATGTTCTCCGCCGGCGCGTTGGTGCTCTGCACGATGAACACGTCGTTGCCGCGGACGTTCTCATCGATGCGGACGAAGATCTCACCGTCGGCGAACCGGTTGCACGTCACTTTCGTGAGCGGGATCCCCAGCTGCCGGCCAATCTCTTCCGCCAGCGGACGATTCCCCGTGCCCGACAACAGCTTGAACCCGTGAGCCGGTACGGCAAGCCCGTCCATTCAGAGCCTTGTAAAGTAAGGTGGGATAAGTGCTTGGTCAATTCAGACCGAGCGACCGCCGCATTCCCCCGCGTGGATTCGAACCACGATTCC
>Ga0066652_100000611_pt1 | contig 17378 bp, 12 predicted proteins | sample GraSoiAngelo_101_FD_71413 | JGI IMG/M metagenome (GOLD analysis project Ga0066652, IMG submission 71413) | Grasslands soil microbial communities from the Angelo Coastal Reserve, California, USA - 14_0903_02_30cm | ecosystem: Environmental > Terrestrial > Soil > Grasslands | place: USA...
GCACGCGAGGAAGAGCAGGGCGACGAGCATCGCGCCACTTACGCGGAGCATCGGCTGGAGCTCGGCGAGAAACCCCACGCCTCCGGAGACCTTCACGGCCCCCGCAGCGAAGCCAACCGAGCGCGCAGCCTCGACCGTTGCCTGTTCGACATCGGGTTGCCTACGCGCCAAGTCGAGCTCGTCCGAACCAGGTCCCGCATACGGACGGTCGAGACCCGCCGTAGGATCGATGAATCGAACCATGTCTCGGCCGACCTCCCGCAAGTAAGCAAAGGGCTCTGCGAGGATGACCGCACGTGCAAAGTGGCTCAGAGTCCGACTTCCGCGCCCGTTCGTCTGGAATGGGTTCCCGAATCGCGCGATCGCAGGACCGCCCACATACTGGTAATAGTCAGGTCCCGGCCGCGTCACGGGCGGGGTCGACTCGCACAAGAAGGCTGTGTGCGATGGTGGTTTGAAGGCATGGCAGTCTGCGATCGCGGCGACCCGTGGATACAGACCCCAGCCTGAGGCACGCAGAACACCCCAAAACCCGGTCAGGGTGCCTTGCAGGATCACGTACGTCGTTACGACGGCGGCCGCGGGGATCGCAAAGGCCGCCGCAAAACGAAGCGGCTTACGCCACACCCGTGTCGTCGTGATCAGCAGCCAGCCAAAGACGTAGAGGACCACCGGCAAGCCGACACTGCGAACGGTGGCCGCCGCTCCGAGCGAAAGGCCGCCGCTCACCAGCAGAACAAGCGCCGTACGTTGCGCGGTTGCCGCGAGTCCGATGACAACTGCAGCGATCGCAGCGGTAACAAGAAAGAGGTACAGAGTCTCGGTGAGGATGCTGTGTTCGAGCAGGAGATAGTCACCCGATAGCAGCACGAGGCCTGCGGGGATCAATGGGAGCCAGCGACCGCCCGTGACGCAACGCACGGTCAGGTAAAGGAGAACGGCGGTCGCGACGCCGAGAACATGCTGCAGCACCACTACGAAGCTCAGGTTTGGGTAGACGTAACGCGCGATGCGGAGCGTGAATGGATAGCCGGCCATGCGTGACGCATCGCTAAAGAGGTGATCTTTGCTCGTGAACAGGTACGTCACGGAATCGTTGAACCCCGCCGCTACGGGTCGGTACGCGATCAAGAGATAGACGCGAAGCGCGACCCCGATCGCGACGAGTACAAGGATCGGCCGATGCACACCCAGGACCGCTCGAACCCGTTCGCGCTGCTGGGCCGACCCGATGTCGAGCCTCACGCGCGCCCGCGCTTTTGCCGCGGCGCCCGATGCGTCGGTCGTAGACGTCAACTGGGCTTGAGCATGCCAACGTGCGCGCGGGTTTGCCGCGCCGGTCGGTCATCCCGTTGGCGCCGGGAATCGTCGAGCTTGGATTAGCCTTCAGCGAAGGATGTCCAAGGCTTCCGGCGAACGGGCGGAGTCGTTCGAGCAGACGGTTCGGGAGCAGGCGGGCCACATTTCCTCTCTTCGCGCAAGGATCGCCTTCCTCGAGCAACGCGAGCGAGAGCTCGCCGCCGAGCTCGCCGATGCACGGGCCGAGCTGTCTCGGCGAAGGAGCGAGGAGCATGCCGCAGACGAGACGAACATCCTTCGGATCGCCGCCCTCGAAGAGCAGCTGAACGAAGCGAACCGGGTGATTCGAATGATGCAGGCAACGAGGGTTTGGCGCATCGGAACCAGCTACTGGAGCTGGCGCGACGCCTTCTCGCGGGTCCGGAGAAAGCACTAACGCCCGTCAAGAAATGCGCTGCTCGGTGATCATCCCCGTGCACAACCGGGCTTCGCTGACCCGGCAGTGTCTCGAGACGCTCTTCGCTGACCGGCAGTTCGCGAGCCGGTTTGAGGTCGTTGTCGTCGATGACGGCTCAACCGACGAAACGCACCGCCTCTTGGCCGAGTTCGGAGACCGGGTGCAGGTCGTGCGGCACGAAACGCCGACCGGGTTCGCACGCGCCTGCAATGACGGCGCCGCCCAGGCAACCGGTGAGAACTTCGCCTTCCTGAACAACGACACGATGCCCGTGGAGGGTTGGCTCGACGCGCTCGTTCGCTACGCGGACGCGCACCCAAGGGCCGCCGTCGTCGGTGCGAAGCTGCTCTTCCCTGACGACACGATCCAGCACGCGGGGATCACGATCACGCACGATCTGAACCCGCGTCACATCTATGCCGGTTTCCCGAGCGACCACCCTGCAGTGAATAAGTCGCGTCGCTTCCCGGCAGTGACCGCCGCGTGCGCATTCTTCCGCCGCGCGTCCTTCGAGGAGGAGGGCGGCTTCGACGAAGCGTTCACGAACGGCTTCGAGGACATCGACCTTTGTCTGCGGCTCGATGAACGAGGCTACGAAGTTCACTACTGCCACGAGAGCGTCGCGTACCACCTCGAAATGGGGACACGCGACTTTCGGGACGAGCTCGACAACCTCGACCTCTATCGCCGACGCTGGGCCGAGCGCGTACGGCCGGACGCCATCGACCACTACATCGAGGACGGCCTCCTCGAGATCGAATACGGCCTCCGCTATCCGTTCGTAGCTCGATTGTCGCCACGGCTCGGTGTCGTGGAGGAGGAGGCCCGCGAGCTCGAACGGCTCGTGGCCGAGCAAACGCACAAGCTCGCCGAACTCCAACGCGAGAATGTCGGCTTTCGAATCCTTGCAACTGACGCCGGGCTCGAGCCGCCGCCGGTGGCGTTGGGGCCGACTAGGTCGTCACGGCCAGAGTGGCCGCGCGCCGTTCTCTTCGTATCAGGCGTTGGCGGAGACTCGCTTCGTTATCGCTGCAAGCACTTCGTCGAGGCGCTTCGAGCGTTCGGGGCGACAGCAGATGCAAGTCGACTTCACCAGTTGCCGCTCGGCGACGTCGTGGATTCCTATGGATGCTTCGTACTACATCGTGTGGCTGACGACGAGCACGTCGAGGGCTTCATTCAGGAGATTCACAGGCGTCGGAAAGCGGTGATCTTTGACACAGACGAGGACGTGTTCGCCGACGATTGCTATGCGGGGACGATCGCCGCGGCTGACGCCGTCTTTGTCCCGACAGAGGCGCTAGCCCAGAGCGGGCGGGAGACCAGCGACCACGTCGTCGTGCTCCCAGACGTCGCAGACGAAGAGATCCTCCGATCGGCGGAGAACATCGCACGAGCGGCAAGCACCGACACGATTCGACTGGGCTACGTCTCACAGGCATCAGGTGTCGACACGGAATTCGCGGGCGTGGCTGATCTAGCTCTCTGGGCGCTCGCACACGATCCCCGGGTGCGCCTCATCCTCGTGGGGGATGTCCGGCTCGATCATCGTTTCGAGCGCCTCCGCGGAAGCATCGAGCACATTCCGGCTCAGCCCTTGAGGCGCCGGCTCTCGCTGCTGGCGACAATCGACGCTGGCCTCGTTCCGCTGAATCCGGGCGCAGAGTTGTCGCGGAGCTGGCTCGAAGCGGCGCTGGTTGGTACGCCTTCCGCTTCCGACCAGGATGGTCTTGGTGAGCTACTCGCGTCCCCGGAACGAAGGTGGGAACTGGGGCGGGCAGCCGTGGAGGCCGTGGCCCGTGACCGAACCACGCATGCGGCTTCGCAGGCCGTCGGCTCAGCCTTTGGGCAAGTGACACGTGCTGCAGTCGCGGATCGAAAGCTCACGATCAATTGGCTTCTCGACACCGGCGACAGCAGGCTTGCACGCATCGCCGGCGAGCTCGGCTGGCGCGGGCACCGCGTCAGGGTCTTCGGCGAGTCAGTCCCTCGCAGCGTGCAGTCCTCGGTGGAGGTCAGACCCTCGTCCGCCGAGTTGCCTGCCGCCGATGTCGTAGTCGCCCGTGACGCAACGCCGCTCCTTGACAACGCACGGGGTCTTTTCTGCTTCTCGCTTGCATCGCTGAAATCCAACGGAACGCTTGATGCAGAGAGCGTCGAGGAGGCCCTCCTGGAACGCTGTTTCGCCAGACTGGATCCTGAATGGACGGAGGAAGGACGATAAGCCGGGAGGGCGGCGTCAACGCCGTCGGCTTCTTCCGCGCCGAGCTCGGGCACGGCGAGGCCGCTCGGCGCGTTCTTGCCGGCATCGACCGCGCAGGCATCCCTCACGCGACGATCACGGTCAAGACTCCACACCACCGGGAGAAGCACCCCTTCACCGCACGCGGAGACCGACCGGCCTACCCGACGAACATCGTTTGTCTGAACCCAGAGCACATGCTCGAGTTCGCGCAGCGCGGCGGCGGTGAGCTTTTCCTAGACCGCTACACGGTGGGCGTCTGGTGCTGGGAGGCGAGCCGCTTTCCCGACGCGTACAGGCCGGCGTTCGACCTCGTCGACGAGGTCTGGGTCGCGAGCGACTACGTCGCCGAAATCATCTCTGACGCGACGGACAAGCCTGTCCACGTCTTTCCGATGCCTGTGGACGTCGTCCCTGCACCGTCGATCTCCCGGGCCGACGTCGGCTTCCCTGAGGGCCGCTACGCGTTCCTGTTTGCCTTCGATTTCTTCAGCACCCTCGAGCGGAAGAACCCGTTTGGGCTGATCGAGGCATTCAAGCGTGCGTTCGCCCCCGGAGAAGGCCCATTTCTGTTGATCAAGACGATCAACGGCCAGCGCCAGGGCGAAGAGCTGAAGCGGCTCGTCAGCGACGCAGCGGAGCATCCGGACATCCGTGTCGTCGACGAATACGTCTCGGGCGAGCAGATGAGGGCGCTCGTCGCCAACTGCGATGCCTTCGTGTCCCTGCATCGCAGCGAAGGGTTCGGCTTTTCGCTCGCCGAGGCGATGGTCTTTGAGAAGCCGGTCATCGCTACGGGGTATTCCGGGAACCTGATGTTCATGGACGAATCCGACAGCTATCTGGTCAGCTATGGACTGACCCCGATCCCGCCGGGCAGCGCCAATTATCCGGCGGGGGCCCTCTGGGCGGATCCGGACCTTGACGACGCCGCGGCGACGATGCGGCGCGTGGTCGAGCACCCCGGCGAGGCCGCCGAACGGGCGCGACGCGGGCGCGAAGCGATCCTCCGCAATCACTCGCTCGACCATCTGGCCGAGTTCGTCTCGGACCGGGTAGCCGCGATCGAACGGGCTCCGCGACGCGAGCGGAAGAGCGAGCTTCCGGTCGAACGGGCGGCGCGCTACCTCGCCGTCGGCCCCAGCCTCAGCTGGACGGCCCCTTCGGGCCGTTTCGGCAGGCTCGGTGTGCTTGCGCGCCGGGCACTACTCCGCGTCCTGCGCCCGTATCTCGTGCGTCAGCGCGAATGGGAATCGCTCATCGTCGAGCAGCTTCGCGAGAACGAGAAGACGATCGCCGAGCTCACTGAGCGCGTCAGCGAGCTCGAGCGGGCCGAGCCGGTCGATGTCGACGAGACTATTTCGCCGGCTCGTAGTCGAAGCCGAGGAACCTGATCCCGAGCGTCCGGGTGTCGCCGTTCCCGGGTTGGACCTGGTCGGGCACTGCTGTCGGATTGACGAGGAAGTTGACGGCGCACGTGCCGTGGGCTCGCCGGGGTAGCGGTACGGAGAACGTCGCGGCGCGCGTCGTGCTCACAGTCGTCTGCGCAATCGTCTTGCCGTCGAGCTGCGCCGCGAGCGCCTGCTTGCCGCGGTGAAAGAGGCCGGGATCGGAGAGCACGTGCGCCCGAAGGACACCGCCGCGGCAGCCGTACTGCGTCCACAGTGCCGCGCCGCCCGACCAACGGTCCTGATAGAGGCCGAGTAGGGTGCCCTTGATCCGCAGCGGCCCCTCCGTCTTGTAGAGCGTCATACCGGTCCCGCGGTCCGCGGCGATTGGCGTGCCATACGGGACGACCTGGAGGTTTGAGAGTACGTAGCCGTGCGCGAGGCGCTGGCCGGTCGGATCGGCGAGGTAGCCGGACGGCTTCGGAGCGAGTTCCGTCCTGGGCAAGCCGTCGTATGGCCCGGCAAGCGTGTACACGGTCCTGACGCTCCGATTGAAGAATTCGTTCTCCCAGTACGGGAGCGCCCCGGACAAGAAGCCGCCGTTCACCAGCAAGGCTGTGTTCGTGTCGGGGCCGACCCGACGGTCGATCCAGTCGCGCCGCACCGTTATCCCGCCGCCGATCGCATTCCGCGACGCCTGGTTGATCCACAGCTGGACCGGTCGTACCTCGATGTAGCCGTAGTAGACAAGAACCAACGCCGGCAGGATCCAGGCGACGCGTGGGCGGACGATCGCGGCGACGATCGCGCCGGCAATCGCGGCTGCCCCGACAGCGGGGCCGATGCTGGCAGGGGTCAGCCTCCCGGCCGTCTCCTGCGCGAAGAGGGGCACCAGCGCGAAGGCGTCGTGAACGACATCCGTCGTGATCAGCTGGTCGTACGGGACGAGCGCGGCCAGACCGGCGCCGAGCGCGACGCCCACCCCGGTCCGGGCGGGCGGCCGCGGCAAGCCGCGCTCTATCCACGCCATCAGCGCCACGAAGAACAGCGGCGCGATCTCGAACATGTAGCGCTCCTCGATTCGCCGGCCCTGGAAATCGGTTGCGTAGATGCCGGCCGTCGCGACAAAGACCACGACGAGGCCCACCGACGAGGCCGCGAAGGACCGCAGCGCGGGCGTTGACTCACGCCGAGCGAGTCCAACACCGACGATCACGATCATCGCGATAAATGGGATGACGCCGAGGTAGAGATCGAGCTCGCCGAAGTGTTCGAGGATCCAGCGAAGCATCGGCCCGAGCGGATGGTGCATCGAAGTGACGCCGGCATTCGTGCCGAGAATCGTGCGCACCGGCCGCCCGCGCGCGACCTCATAGCCGACGACGGCTACGACGCCGAGCGCGAGGATCGCGAGGGAGACCCGGAACCGAAGCACGTCCTGGAGGAACGCCCGCCCGTTGAACCTCCGGCCTGTCCAGGCGTTCGACAGGCAGACGATCGCGAGGGCGATCACAAAAGCGCCGAGCAGAATCACCCCCTGTGCGCGCGCGAGGAACGCCAGCAGCGTGAAGGCAAAGAAGGCGATCTGGCGCAACAGCGTTGGCCGCTCGAGCAACAGAACAAGCGCGGCGGCCGCGGCCATCACGGCCGGGTAGAAGGCGTTCTCGGAGAGGAGCGTGTTCGTGTACGCCATCGAGGGGATCGCAACGGCGAAGAACGCGGCGACCAGCGCAAGCCCGGGCCGCATCAGCCGGCGGGCGATCAGGAACGTCGGGATCGCCGCGAGTGACATCAGCAATGCGTTGATCAGCTTCGCCGCGAGGTACGCATGTGATGGCGACTTGAAGACCGCCCACGCCGGCGCGAGCAGGGCCGGGTAGAGAACGCCAAACCCGTTTAGCCCCAGCGACTGACGGATCGCGAAGTGCCCATGTTGCCCGAGGTTCCGCGCCAGGTCTGCAAAGACGATCTCGTCCTGGAAGATCCACGGCGCATGGACCCCTAGCGAGAGCAGGAACCGAAACAGCGTCGAGAGGCCGACAATCGCCGTAAGCCAGCCCCACGCAGGAACAGTGCGGGCCGCCGCGACGCTCCAGTCCCTCACATCGCTCCACCGAGCCTCGGGCTCCTCGGCCCGCGATGCCTCTCTGATGCTCACGTCAGGCCGACCAGCCTACGTGCGCCGTCGAGCCTTCGATCACCTCGCGCGGCGCAGCCCGAGGATCGAGAGCAGGAAGGACGAGAAGAACGTCTGGATCCCAACGATCAGCAGGGTCGCCGCGAGTAGGGCGAGCCGGGTCTGCGAGAGCGCGCCGGCACCGCTCGCGATCCAGCTGCCGATGATCCCACCGCCGACGGCGAGGCCCGCGAGAATGAGCGCGGCACCCGCGAGCAGCCCGTGCTCGAGCTTGACGCGCGGCCGAACACGCTCGAACCAGGCGTCGCGCTCCCCGAGCACGTACACGCCGTAGGCGCGCGCACAGAGTCCGAGCGCGAGGATCTGCGTGCCCACGATCGTCAGCAGGGAGCCGCCGATCATCGTGTGGACATCCCAGCTGCGACCGAAGACACTGACGTGCGCGAGCACGCCGATCATGATCAGGACCCCGAGGCCGGCGAGGAAGGCGCCCGGGATTAAGAAGAGGTGGGTCGGGCTGTGAACGAGCAGAAAGCGGAGATGACGCCAGCCGTCGCGGAAGCTCGAAAGCTTCGACTCGCCCTCGCGCGGGTGGTACTCGATCGCGATCTGCGCAATGGCGAGCTCCTCCTTGGAGGCACGGATCACCATCTCGGACGCGAACTCCATCCCGGTCGTCTGCAGGTCGAGCCGCGGCAGCACGTCTCGCCGGAGCGCCCGCATGCCGCAGTGCGCGTCCTTGACGCCGGTCTTGTAGAAGAGATTGAGGGTGCCGGTCAAGACAGGGTTGCCGACGTACCGGTGGAGCCACGGCATCGCGCCGGGTTTGATGTTGTCCATCCGGTCGCCGATCACCATCTCTGCGCCGCGCTCGAGGCGCTCGAGGAAGCGTGGGATGTCGTTGAAGTCGTAGGTGAGGTCGGCGTCGGCCATCACAATGTACATGCCCTCTGCCGCCGCGAAACCGGCAAGGTAGGCGCTTCCGTAACCGCGCCGCTGCTCGTGGACAACCCGTGCGCCGGCGCGCTGCGCTAACTCGGCGCTGCCGTCCGTGGAGCCGTTGTCGACGACGACCACCTCGCCGCGGATCTCGTTGTCGTCGAGCACGTTCCGCGCCAGCTCGACGCAGCGCTCGATCGAGGCCGCCTCGTTCAGGCACGGGATCACGACCGAGACGAGGGGCTTCGCCTCGGCGGGCGCCGGTGAAACGGTCGGCGAGGAGGGGTCGGTGACCGACGCCATCGGCCAAAGCGTACGGCGTTTCTCCTGCAGGCGCAGTTGTTCCTAAAGCAACCTTTACAACGAGGCCGATCTGCGAATCTGCCGCCGACCGTGCGTGTCTGCGTCGTCTACGACTGCCTCTACCCGTACACTGTCGGGGGCGCCGAGCGGTGGTACCGAGCGCTTGCCGAGAGGCTGGCCACCGCCGGCCACGACGTCACGTATCTGACAATGCGCCAGTGGCCACGCGGCGAGCAGCCAGACGTCGCCGGCGTCGACGTTGTAGCGGTCGGGCCGCGGATGGAGCTGTACACCGGGCCGCGGCGGCGGATTCTGCCTCCGCTCGTCTTCGGGCTCGGCGTCCTCGCGCACCTGCTCCGGCACGGACGACGCTACGAAGTCCTGCACACGGCCTCGTTCCCGTACTTCTCGCTGCTCGCCGCGGCCGCGGCGCGCCCGCTCGGGCGCTACCTGCTCTTCGTCGACTGGCACGAGGTCTGGACGAAGCAGTACTGGCGCGATTACCTGGGCCGGTTCGGCGGCGCCGCCGGCTGGCGCGTGCAGCGGCGCTGTGTGCGCGTACGCCAGCGAGCCTTCTGCTTCTCGCGGCTCCACGAGCGACGCCTCCACGAGGAGGGCTTCCGCGGCGACGTGACGCCGCTGGAAGGCGAGTACACCGGCGACCTGACCGGGCACGAGCCGCTGCCGCCGCTGCCGCTCGTCGTCTTCGCAGGCCGGCTGATCCCGGAGAAGCGGGCGCCGGCGGTCGTGGCCGCCGTCGCGGAGGCGCGCAAGCGCCTGCCGGAGCTGCGCGCGAAGGTCTTCGGCGACGGGCCGGAGCGCGAGGCCGTGCAGCTCACGATCGCCGAGCTCGCCGTCGGCGACGCCGTCGAGGCACCCGGGTTCGTCACGCCCGACGAGGTCGAGTCGTCGATTCGTGAGGCGCTCTGCCTGCTGCTCCCGTCGCGGCGCGAGGGCTACGGGCTCGTCGTCGTCGAGGCCTCGGCTGCGGGGACGCCGAGCATCGTCGTCCGCGATCCGGACAACGCGGCGACCGAGCTGATCGAGGACGGCGAGAACGGCTTCGTCGCTCCGACCGCGAGTCCCGAGGACCTCGCGGCCGCGATCGTCCGCATCGACGAGGCCGGCGACGAGCTACGTCGCGCGACGGCGGCCTGGTTCCGACGCAATTCGCGGCGTCTCTCGCTCGAGAGCTCGCTCGAGAAGGTGCTCGCCGCCTACCGGGCCGACGGCTGATCCCGTTGACGATCGACGTCGTCGTCCCGACCTTCAACCGCTGGGAGCTCACCGAGACCTGCCTGCAGGACCTCGCCGCGCAGACCGTCGAGCACCGGGTTATCGTGTCGGACGACGGCTCGTCGGACGACACGCCGGCGCGCGTGCGCGAAGCCTTCCCCGACGCGACGGTCGTCGAGAGCGAGCGCAACAGCGGCTTCGCCACCGCGTGCAACCGCGGCGTCGCGGCCGGCGCAGGCAAATTCGTCGTGCTGCTCAACAACGACGTGCGTCCGCGGACCGACTTCCTCGAACGGCTCGTCGCCCCGCTCGAGCGCGACGAGCGCGTCGGCTCGGTCGCAGCGCTGCTCGTGCGGCCCGACGACCGGACGATCGACAGCGTCGGGCTGGCCGCCGATTCGACCTTGGCCGGCTTTCCGCGGCTGGCGGGGCGCCCGGTCGCCGAGGCGGCGTCCGAGCAACCGGCGCTCGCCGGGCCCAGCGGCGGCGCCGCAGCCTATCGGCGAGCCGCCTGGGAGGACGTCGGCGGCCTCGACGAGGCGATCTTCTTCTACCTCGAGGATCTTGACCTCGCGCTCACGTTGCGCGCCGCCGGCTGGACGGCCGCCGCCGCCCCGGATGCGACCGCGGTGCATCTCGGCTCGGCGACGGCGGGCGGCCGCAGCGCGCCGATGCGCTTCAACAGCGGCTTCTCTCGCGCCTACCTGCTGCGGAGGTACGGCCTCCTGCGCACGCGCGTCGCCCCGCGGGCGGTCGCGACCGAAACGCTCGTCTCGTTGGCCGACTTGGCGCTCTCGCGCGACCTCGCGGCGACGCGCGGCCGGCTCGCCGGCTGGCGCGCGGCAGGAGCCGGGCTACCGCGACCGCGTCCCCCGGGGGACGCTGTGGAGGGGAGGATCGGCTTCCTGGGCAGCCTCCGGCTCAGGTGGCAGGATGTCGCGAGCCCGCGGTAGGACCTGACCCCGCAGGGCGAGCGGGCCCAGAACGAGGAACGGCGCGAACGTCAGGACATGGATCACGACGCCGGCCGACAACGCCCGCGCCGCCGCGACGTCGAACGGCTTTAGCGCCACGATCGTCGCCGCCTCGAACAGGCCGACCGACGCCGGCAGCCCGGGCACGAGCAACGAGAAGGTCGTGGCGACCGCGACGATGATTCCTGCGTCGAGGCCGAGGTCGAGCCGGACGACGCGCATGGCGAGCGTGTAGGACGCCGCGACGCACAGCCAGGAGGCGACGCTCAGCGCGAATGCCGCCGCCGCGACGTGCGGTCGCCTGACCCCGCGGAGCCCGCGCAGAATCCGGGAGGCCGCCAGGTCCGTCCGGGCGCGTGAGAAGCCGGGGAACGCGGCGAGCGGCCGAAGCAGGAACTCGATCGGACGGCTCCCATAGAGCTTCAGCACCAGCAGGACGACCGCGACGGCGAGGACGAGCGCCGCCGGCGCGAGCGCCGCCGCGCGAAGCCATGTCACAGGGGGCGCGAACGCCACCGCGACGAAGAGCAGGGAGAGAAGCGCCGCCGCGTCCTGCGTCCGCTCGGCCGCGATCGTCCCCGCCGTCTCGGCGCGCGACGTCCCTGCCGCCCGGTAGAGAACGACGATCCGGGCCACGTCGCCGAGGCGCGCGACCGGCAGCAGGCTGGTGAAGAACTCGCCCGCGAGGAGGGCCCGGGCGAGCGGCCGCGCGCGGGGGCGGCTCACCGGCGCGAACAGGATCCACCAACGGAGCAGTCGCAGAGCGTAGGCGAGGGCGAAGATGCCGAACGCCGGCACCAGCCACCCGGGTCGCCCGTCGGCGAGCGCTCTCCAGAACCCCCAGAAGTCGATGTCGCGGAGCGCCAGGTACGTCAGGCCGAGTGACACGGCGAGCCCCGCAACGAGCAGGACGAGCCGAAGCCGCGGCGCCACGATTGGCGTAGGCTAGTGCGGCTTCGGACGACGTGATGGCGGTTCGCACCCCCACGGCAGCGGAGACCCGGGCCCAGCCGCCGGCGTTCGCGGTGGACGGGACGCTCCGCGAGAGGCGGGCGGAGTTGCTCTGGGGCGTCGCGACAGCCATGCTCGCCGTCCTCCTCGCCTGCCTCCTCATCCGCGTGTGGCGCGGCGATCTCGGGATCCCGTTCGTCTATCGCGGCGAGACGCAGTACAACGTGATGCTCGCCAAGTCGATCCGGGATCACGGCAGCTACAACGTGAATCCCAGCCTCGGCGCGCCGTTTGGGCTGAAGCTCTACGACTACGACTTAGGCAGCGACCAACTGAACCTGCTGGCGATCGGGGGCCTCGCATTCGCGTTCGGGCCGGTCGCGGCCGTCAATCTGTTCTACCTGCTCACGTTCGCGCTGGCCGCGGCCGCAGCGTTCCTCGTCTTCCGGCTGCTCGGGATCGCGAGGGCCCCGGCTTCGGTGTGCTCGATCCTGTTCGCGCTTGCGCCGTATCACTTCGCCCGCAACGAGGGCCATCTGTTCTTGTCGGCCTACTACGCGGTGCCGCTCGGAGCCTTCCTCGTGCTGGCGACCCTCGGCGGACTGCCGCTCTTCGTCCGCCGCCCCGGCCGGACCGGTGTGCTCGCCTACGGATCCGGACGCACGTTGCTCACGGTGCTCTTCTGCGTCGTCGTCGGCTCGGCGGGCATCTACTACGCGGCGTTCACGTTACTCCTGCTCGCCGGGGCGATCGTGATCACGCTCCTGGCCCGCACGGGCCGCGCCGCCGTGAACGGCCTGGTCTGCGGCGCACTGGTGGCGGCGGTCGTCTTCGCGAACCTGATTCCGAGCATCGTCTACAGACTCCACCACGGGGCGAACCTGCTCACGCGCCGGCCGACGGCCGACTCGGAACTGCTGGCGTTGAAGTTCGCGAACCTCGTCCTGCCTGCACCGGACATGCACCTAGGCCCGCTGTCGCATCTCGCGCGCCAGTACCTGCACGGCACGCCGCTGCCATCCGAGAGCGGGCAGGAGCTGGGCCTCGTCGGCGCGCTCGGCTTCCTCGGCCTGCTCGCGATCGCCTTCGTGTCGTTGGCCGGTCGGAGCCGGGCCGGGACTCCGCTCGTGCGGAACGCGGCCGCGGCAGCGCTGTTGGCATTTCTGATCGGCACCGTCGGGGGGATCTCCGCGATCGTCGTCCAGGTGTTGACGGCTCAGATCCGTGCCTGGAACCGGATCTCGATCGTGATCGCTTTCTTCGCCTTTCTCGCGGTCGCCGTTGCGCTCCAACGCGCGGGCGAGGCCTTCGTCCGCCGGCGGCTGCCGCCTCTCGCGTACGGCGCGACGCTCGCCGCCGTGCTCGCGTTGGGCGTCTTCGGGCAGATCGCGCGCAGCGACGTCCCGCCCTATGAGCTCGCCGGAGCCTGGCACAACGACCACACCTTCTTCTCGCAGGTCGAGAAACGCCTCCCTCGCGGGTCAAGTGTGTTCGTCCTGCCGTACCAGGCGTTTCCGGAGGCCGGACAGCTCATCGACCTCGACGGCAACGATCTCCTGCGTGGATACCTGCACACGAAGCATCTACGCTGGAGCTTCGGCGCCATGAAGGGCCGGCCGGCGGACTGGTCGACCGAGCTGCAGGGGCTGCCGACCGCGACGACTCTCGACGCGGCGGTCGCGGCCGGGTTCTCAGGCCTCTGGATCGACCGCTTCGGCTACGCCGACCGCGCCGGCGCGCTCGAGAGCGACATACGCGGCCTCGTCGGCCAGCCGACGCTGGTCGATAAAGAGGGCCGGGACTCGTTCTACGACCTGCGCGGGTTCGCTAGACGGCTCGAGGCGTCGCACTCGCCGACGCAGCTCGCCGCGCTCCGCGAGGCGGTCCTGCACCCGCTCCACCTCGTGCCGAGCGGGTTCCTGCCGCTGCTACGGTCGGGGGCGCAGAACGTCGGCTGGGCCGACGCGGCGAACGCGCAGCTCGCGATCGTCAACCCCTCGCAGCAAACGCGCACGGCGACCTTCGACGCGATCCTCGACCGCGTCGCCGGCCCGAACGCGGCCGTCACCGTGACGTTCCCCGGCGCTCCTCCGGCGACGGTGCAGACGCCGTCGCACCTCCACCAGGTGCTGACGCTGCCGCCCGGGGAGACGGTGATTCAGTTCTCGACGAGCGCGCCGCCGGTCGCGCCCAACAACGGCAACGGCCTCCGACTCCATTGGTTCCGGCTCAACGACCTAACCGTCACGGACAGCGGCTTCAACGCGTTCCAGTAGAGGCGAGCCCCCCGAACAGCGGGTGCTCGTAGACGGTCCAGGGGTAGTGGCGTCAGCTGGGCGAGGTAGTTGAGCTCTAGATCCTGGCGAGGATCGGTCATCGAGTCGACGTGGCTGAGGTTGCCGGCGATCGCGAAGACGACCTCCTGGCCGGCCACGACCCGTGTAACGGCATCCGCGTCGCGTAGATCGTCGGCGCTGATGCGGACGCGGTTCCGGATCGGCTCGACGTTGAAGCAGTTGCCGCCCAGGTCCGGGATGAGGCTGTCGACGATCGTGACGTCGGCGCCGAGCTCGACGAGCCGGATTCGAGATTCGAGCCGATGAAGCCCAGGCCGCCGGTGACGAGAACGCGCCTGTCCGCGTAGTCCGGCTCGCTCACGTCCCCTAACGGCCGGCGCGGACGGCCGAGCGCGGCCTACGCGCGACCGGGCGCGTCTTGCGCGCGGGATGGAGCCCTAGCCGCCAGCGCAGCATGTTCACCAGGAACTCCCACACGGTGCCGGGGCCGACGTTCGACACCGGGATGCGGCGCGGGCGGAACCGGACAGGCACCTCGACGATCCGGAGCCGGAGCGCCCTCGCCTTCAGCACGATCTCGGCGTCGGTGAACCAGTCGTCCGTGCGCAGGTCGAGCAGCTCATACGCCGAGCGCGCGAGCGCCTTCGGCTGGCCGTTGATGTCCCACAGGCCTCGCGTACCGAAAAGCAACCGGAAGAGCGCGTTGTAGCCGAACGAGGTCACCGTCCGCACGGAGCCGTCCTCGCGCGGGCGGCGGCGCCCTTTTGCGACGTCGGCGTCCGTCGCACGGAGCTGGTCGACGACGGTCAGGGCGGACTCCGGCGGCACCTGGCCGTCACCGTCGAGGTAGACGAGCTCTTCGCCGCGCGCGATCGCCAGGCCGTGCCGGAGGTCCCAACCCATCCCGCCAGCTTTTGGCCGCGTGACGACGCGCACGTTGGTGTGTTCGCGGGCGAAGGCGGCGGCCTCCTCCGGCGTCCGGTCGCCCTGACCGGGCCAGTAGTTCGCGACCAGGATCAGCTCGTAGCCGCTTTCGCGGGCCTCGAGCGCCTCGTGGAGCGGTTCGGCCACGTCTCGAAGCGCCGCCTCGGCCCGGTAGCAGAGGAGGACGACCGAGAGCTGTGGAAACTCGTCCAACGGCCGAGTATAGGCCGGGGCCCCTACGCTGGCCGGGTGGCGACGTAGTACTGCGCAGCCAGGGGGAGCCTGCGCAGCGCGCGCTCGAGCCGCAGCACGTTCGAGCGCCGCGACGGCAGAAGTAGGAAGAACGCGGCGTCGACCGGCGCGAGCCCGTTCTCGCGCAGCAGCCGCTTCGTCCGCACCGGGGACAGCATCACGATCGGCTCCTCGGACCGGAACCGGCGCACCACGAGCCGCGTCCCGGGGTTGTACGGGTTGTGCTCGACGACCGCGACGAGGCCTCCGCGCCGCGTCACGCGCGCGAGCTCGGAGACAAACCGCGGCCGCTCCGAAGCCGGGACGACCTGAAGGACATGGGTCGCGAACACGAGGTCGAACATCCCGTCGCCGAAGGGCAGGCGGCCGCGCTCGGCGAGCTCGTAGCGGACGCCCGGATTCGCGCGCGCGGCCGTCTCGAGCGCAGCCACAGAGACGTCAGTTCCGCTCAGCGAGGGGAGGCGACCGCGGAGCTGCCGGTCGGTGAGGCCGATCCCGCAGCCCGCGTCGAGCGCATCAAGCGTCGCGGGATCCCCGAGATGCCGCTGCGCGAGACGGACGAGCTCGTCGGCCCGGGCGCGCGCGGCGAGCTCGTGGTTTGCGCCTGTGAATGCAAGGGCGCGATCGAGCTCTTCGCGATAGCTCGTCACGGCCGCCCCGCATGCTCGGCGAACGCGCGACGGTAGACGTCGATCGTCTTTCGCGCCGTTCGCTCCCAGCTGAACTCCCGAGCCCTCGCGCGGCCGGCCTCGACGAGCCTCTCGGCGAGCGCCGGATCGTCGAGGAGACGGCAAACGGCGGCCGCCATCGCTGCGACATCGAGCGGGTCGAAGTAGAGGACGGCGTCGCCGCCAACCTCGGGCAGTGAGGACGCGCTCGAGGACGCGACCGGCACGCCTCGCTCCATCGCCTCGAGCACCGGCTGCCCGAACCCTTCGGCGAGCGAGGGGAAGACGAAGCACGCAGCGGTCCCATAGAGGCCCTCGAGGTCGGGGTCGGGGATCCAGCCGAGAGTCCGGACCCGATCGCCCAACTCCAGCCGCTCGATCGCGTCGGCCACTTCGTGCTCGAACGCCGTCCGGTAGCCGGGCAGGACGAGCAGCGGCGCCGGCTCGCGGTCGACCCGCGCGAACGCGTCCAGCAGCCGGACGAGGTTCTTGTGCGGCCGCCGGGCGGAGACGCTGAGGACAAGTGGGGCCTCGCCGAGCGAGTAACGGCGCCGGAGCTCGTCCTCGGGCGTCACCGGCCCAGGCGGCAGTCCGCCGGCCGAGTGGATCGCGTCGACTCGGTCGGCCGAAACGCCGAGCCGCGCGACCACGTCCCGCTTGGCCGCCTCCGACGGCGTGATGATCCGATCCGCGCTCCGGGCCGCCAGCGGCACGAGAAGCCGCATCCCGCTCCGCATCGTCGTCGTGTGCGCCTCGGGATGCGTCGCGTACATGACGTCGTGAATCGTCACCACGCTCACGCGGCCGGACAGCGCGGGAGCGGTCGTGCCGAGGCTGTGCAGGAGGTCGATTCCCTCTCGGCGCGCGAGCCGAGGCAGCGCAACCTGCTCGACGGCGACACGGCGGAGACGATTCGCCGTCGAGCCGACGACGACCGAGCGCACGCCCGGCCCGAACGGTTCAGGGCCGAGCCGCTCGAGCGCCTTGCTGCCGACGAAGGCGACGAACTCCAGCTCCGGCGCCGCCACCGCGAGCGCCGGCACGAGCCGCCGCGCGTACGTCTCCATCCCGCCCGTCTCGCCGGGGACGAGGAAGAGCGCGTTCAGGCCAATCGTCCGCAAGGTCTCCACGGCGGGATCATGTCGCGGGGCGCCGCCTAACCGCCGCGATAGCCTCATCGGATCGCCTCCAGAACGTCACCGGCGCCGCGGCGCCTACGAGAAACGATCCGCGACTGGGCGACCGAGCACTCGGTTCTCGCCCGCAGGATCCTCTGGGACCGTGCCCAGCACCGGTCGGCCTTCGTCGACC
>Ga0066652_100000614_pt1 | contig 17352 bp, 18 predicted proteins | sample GraSoiAngelo_101_FD_71413 | JGI IMG/M metagenome (GOLD analysis project Ga0066652, IMG submission 71413) | Grasslands soil microbial communities from the Angelo Coastal Reserve, California, USA - 14_0903_02_30cm | ecosystem: Environmental > Terrestrial > Soil > Grasslands | place: USA...
GACCGGGTCGTACGTACCGCTGGTGTATCAGTTGTGCCGCCAGGTGCAATGCTGAGTAGCTATGTACGGACAGGATAAACGCTGAAAGCATCTAAGCGTGAAACCTTCCTCAAGATGAGTTTACTTTTAAGGGCCGTCAAAGACTATGACGTCGATAGGCTACAGGTGTAAAGGTGGTGACACCAAAGCCGAGTAGTACTAATTGCCCGTAAGCTTTAATTTTTTTTAATTCTGCCTTCGCAGCAATGCTTCGGCAGATAAATTAGATATTCGCTCTAACATACCCAATATGACATTATTGAAATCCGAATCAAGAATTTCGAGTTTCGAATTTTTGTTCTTCGGATTTAACTCTTTATGGTGGTTTTCCCAAGGGTGTTCACCTCTTCCCATACCGAACAGAGAAGTTAAGCCCCTTATGGCCGATGGTACTGCACCAAAATGCGGGAGAGTAGGTAGCTGCCATATTTATTAAACCCCCAGGTTTGTTCCTGGGGGTTTTTGTTTTTAAATAGGTATCCCATCTGCAGAAGCTTCAAGAAACCAAGATACAAGAACCCAAAAAATCAAAAATTTAATCAGGATCTTCCAATCGCACTGTTAAATATTTTTGGTTTGGCTTTATTTGGTTCTTGGCTTCTTAGTTCTTATGATTTTCATCCGAAAGCTATTGGAATGTGTTGAAAGGCTTTTTTATATTTCGCAAACTTTCGATTTGTCTAAAATTTTACTATTCTTTCGTTCACTCATTGGAAATTCTTGCAAAATAATTAAGTTAGCATACTCCTTTCAACCTTATCCATCACCTCCCTGAATACTTTTGTTGAAGACCGGATAGTGGTTGATCGAGACACACGGCACCAGGCATCATGTGACTGAGGTGCACGAAGTGCGGGAAAAAACAGCGAATGCCGGGATCGGTTCCATCATGGTGCGACTTGTCTTCGCAACATCAATCAAGTCTATTCAGCATTAGCATTTCTATTTATCTTATTACCGGGCTGACGGATCACGGACTACCAGCACAACTTGTCCCGCCAAATGCGGGAGCAGAAAGTCCTGACACATTGTATGCAAGCTTGAGACAAGTCTTAATTTTCATAACGACCCTTTTAGCTCTGACATTTTTCACTAAATGCAAAAATCCCATTTTGGAAGACAAAAACATCGAAGATGCTGCCCTTAATCTTGCAAATAACATTGACAGTAATTCACTAAATCTTTTAAAAAAATATTCCTTCGGCAAACGTGGCAATCTTGAATTTTGGCAAAGGATTTCGGCAGACAGTTTCTTATACACATTTTCACTTGAACAAAACGTTGACACATTACAACTCGTGTTATTTAGACCTTTCAGCTTTATCAGGGACTTTGCTTGTAACTATCAGTTCGACACTTCGCTTTATTATAAATTTCACTTTTCAAGACTTAAAGACACAATTGTAAGGCTCGCGGCGACTAACAAGCAAGGAACACAAAACATAAAAGATACCTCACTATGTGTAAAAGACATTTTTCCAAGCCGAAACCCTTTTGAAACTCTGACGACATTGACTGGTATTAAGAACAAGTATTCATTTGTAGGCACATCATATAGGAGCGACATTGGCGATTTCATAGAGTTTTGGCTTTCACCAGACTTCAAACTGACATATTTGCCCGACACATTCAATATGAACCCAAAGTTCAAGAAATATTGGCTTGACGATTTTTCAAAGGGAAAGAAAATAAAGGAACATTGGATCTTAAGAAGGGCTACGTGACACAAGCCTGCATACAACATGGGGTTTTCTGCCCCGCCTTAGGGTTGGGGCTGGCTGAAGAATATGCCTGCCGGTAAGCAGGTATATGCTGATCGTCCCGTTCGCTTATCATCTCTGCTTCGCTTCGCTCGCAGTGACGTGTCCGGGCTGGACGAACTTGCCTGCCGGCAGGCAGGTAAGCCGAGCAGCAGAATATAACATTAACCATATTAACTTTACTTAGTCCCGCCTGGTCGGCGGAATTCAGGCTGACGAATCACGGAACCTGCCTACCGGCAGGCAGGTATCGGCACAACTTGTCCCGCCAAGCGGGAGCAGAACGCCATGGCCGTTGGCTGCCATTTTCAGCAGCGGTGTAAAGACTGAACATAAAAAGAAATTAATCAGACATGAGATGGACAATTTTGTTATCGTTAATTATATTGATTGCATGTAACAATAACGAACAAAAAAGGGCGGCAGTAACGACTGATACCTTAAAAACCATTCCGGAAACAACTCAGGTAGCAAAAGAAGCAAAGCCAGATGCTCTATTACCCAAAACATATTCTAATAAACGTTTCAAAGATGTAACAGTAAAAAAAATAGCAAAAGATAAATTCTTGATACGCGGGCAGGCCCAGATCTTCGAAGCAAATTTTAGTTGGATAGTGGAAGACGGACACGAAGAGCTAAAGAAAGGTTTTCAGATGGCTGATGCCGGAGCTCCTGAGTGGGGCAAATTTGAATTTGCAATTAATGTACCTAAAAAGCGCGAAAATTCAACATTAACGCTTATTTTATTTGAATCCAGTCCCAAGGATGGCAGTCGTCAGTATGAATTGCCAATTACCTTATACTAGTTAATATTAACCAGCGACTATCAAACGACAACCAAAAAGGGGTTTTCTGCCCCGCCTCTGGGCGGGGCTGGCTGAAGAAAAAGTTGTCATCGTCCTGTTCGTTTATCAGCTGCAGTCCGGGCTGGACGAATAAAGCCGAGTTTCACAATATAATATCAACTGCATTAACTTTACTCAGTCCCGCCGATAAGGCGGGATTCGGGCTGAGCGGATCACAGAATATCAGCACAACTTGTCCCGCCAAGCGGGAGCAGAAAGCCCTGATTGTTGTGCGTCAGCTGTGACAAGCGTTTAGTGCAAAGAGACGAACATCAATGCTAAGCTTCTGTAAAGACGAAAACTAACTTGACAATGAATAAATTTCTAATTTTTATTGGCGGTATGGTTGCAGGGGCTTTACTCTTGTATGCAATCGGGTTTAGGACAGAAAGTTCTTTAAAAGAACAATTAAGAAGGGAGTTGATTGAAACACTATCAAACAACCCTGGAAACCTAAACCAAGAGGCAGAAGTTCAATACGTAGAAGTAAAAGGTAAGAAAGGAAATGTGACATTACACACAGGTATGCCAAAGGATTCCGTAAAGATACTGGTTGGCAAACCGGATGAAGTTAATTTAGATGAAATTGGAAATATTCATTTTGAGAAGTGGGGTTACAAAATGACCAATAAACATGGCGTTCCCAGAGAATATCAAATGCCCGATTTAAATATAGATTTTAAGGACGGAAAATTAAATGGGGTACGACAAGAATAATTATTGTTAAGCATCGCCTCCTGAAAACGATGATGAGCTAATTATGCTTTAACTTTTTGCGGCATCGTCTGCTGAAGCGAGAGGATGCTGACATCTTAAACTCTTTCGGCGGTTGTTATTGAGTAATTGCATAAATCAAAACCGAAAATATGCAGGCATTGCTCTTAATACTTTTTGTAATAGCAATATTTGCTTTCAAACAGTTTGTTTTTGAACACAGACGCAAACAAAGGCGTGGCTATTATCGCAATGACTATCTAAAATCGGAGGCATGGAAGAGGAAACGTTATGTTGTATTGAAGAGAGATAATTGGCGTTGCGTTTTTTGTGGCGGTCGGGCGACACAGGTGCATCATAAGAGATACGCAAAATACAATATCGGGAAAGAACCAATTGAATGGCTTGTTTCAGTATGTAAATCTTGTCATGACAAACAACATAATTGACAGAGTGAAAATGCCGAACGCACAACATTGGGTTTGCCGCCATGCTAGCTGACCAATAAATGCTCATTTTTTGTTCGCTAATCAGCAGAGTTTCAGCTACCGAATTCTATCGGGCTTTTGTTCTTAACTTGATCATCAGTAATTTAATCGGGCTTCAGTTCCGGGCTGGACGTTATAAATTCCAACACAGCAGCACCATGCGTTTTTTCAAAAAAATATTTGGAAAGGGTCAACCAAGTAGGCCAATGGAACCAGTTTTTCCAGGTGAAGGGTACACCATTGTAAAACTTGAAATGAAGGATGGACTTGCTTTAGCCACAGTTAATAATGCCTATGATAACTATGCAAACAAGGCATTTTATCCTTGGTTTGTCGGAGTTGAACTTCAAGTAATTGACAAAAACGACAATGGACATCCAACAGACGAAGAAGCAGCTCGACTCAATATAATTCAGGAAGAATTAGAAACCTTCCTCAAAGAACAACACACCGTTCATTCTATTGCTCGGGTAACTCGAAATGGCTTTCGCGACATTATGATGTACATCGACAAACCGAAATTAACTCAAGAAGAAGTAAACAACTTTTTTAACGGCATTCAAAAAGATAGAGAAGTGAATTTCGGTATTCATCAAGACTCGTCGTGGAATGCGGTATCGGGCTTTATCAAATAAAAAACGACGGCTGACGTAGGGTTTTCTATGCTGGCTGACGAATCACAGAACCTGCCTACCAGCAGATAGGTATCAGCACAGCAGAAAGCCCCGACACGTTGTGCGTAATAATTAATCATGCACTTTCTTCGTTTCATACTTATTCCCGCTTTACTTCTGGCGACAAATGCAAATGGACAGTCTTCGAATCTTAACAAACTTGTACGCAAGACATTTGTAAGCAGGACACTTGAATACTTAGAAATTCTTAACGACACGACGCTTTATTCCTCAATTAATTCTTATACGGACACAGCAAAATTTTTTTTAAGAAACGACACATTGTTCATTAAGCAGAGATACTTGCAGACCGACCAAACTGGAACAAAATGGATAGACAGACTTTATGATTACAAAGTAATTAGTTTATCTTACGACACACTTAGATTAATAAATAACTATAGGTTCAATTATAGGCCAGCCAATTGGGAGGACACACTCTTTTTGGTTAATATAGAAAAACTCAAAGAGCCAGTTACGGACTTCAGATTTCTAAAGCTCGACTTTTCAAGTCCATGGAGTGGGACAAAACAAGTTACAATTGACAGTTCAGGGAAAGTCACTTTTATTGACGACCCAATTCCTTATAGTATTAATCATCCTAATGCTGACAAAAACGCAAAGCCTAAAAACATGAAAGGGCAACTAACACCGAATGAATTTGCTAATTTCAAAAATCTGCTATCAAAATCACTTCCGTCGCGACTACCTATTAGACGAGGTTGCCCTATCGATGGAGCGAGTTCTGATTTTGACATAACTATTGGAACAAAAAGAATTAAAAGCATAGGTTGTGACCTTAGTTGGACACATGCTTTTTTCTTGAACTACATTTATGGCATTGACCAAAACAAAGGATTGATAAAGAAAACAAATTAGAAATTACTACGCACAACATAGGTTTTCTGAATTGTATGGCTGAAGAACGTGTACTGATCGTTCGCTTATCATCTCGAGTCCGGGCTGGACGAATAAAGCGGAGCAACAAAAGATAACATCAACTACATTAACTTTACTGAGCTTCGGTTCGGGCTGACGAATCACGGAATATCAGCACAACTTGTCCCGCCAAGCGGGAGCAGAAAGCCCTGGCCGTTGTAGGCAATTTGACGGTCCCTGATATTTCAAAAACTCATCAATGACTATTTAACCTAAAGAATGAAAAGAATAATCTGTCTGATAGTGATAATTTGCTCAATAACGCAGCCTCCGGTTTTATTTGGACAAGACAGACAATTGCCACTGGATTCAATAATTAAGAAATTAGGCGAGAAATTCATTACAGACAAACAAGCTGTTGGTTTGTCAATAGGAGTTTATACCAATGACAATGCCTACTTTTATAATTTTGGTTCCATACAAAAAGGCAAAATGATTTTGCCGTCGCAAAATACAGTTTATGAAATTGGTTCTATAACTAAAACATTTGTAAGTTTGGTTTTGGCTAATGCAGTATTGGAACGTAAGGTCAATGTTGATGACGATATTCGTAAATATCTAAAAGAAAGTTACCCAAACCTTGAATATGATGGTGTCCCTATTAAACTTATCCATCTTGCCAACACAACTTCATTGTTGCCCGATTGGCTACCCGAACTGCCAACAGAAATGAAAAATCTATCTGCTGATTCTGCCTTACTTTTAAAAATCAACTATTACAATAAGCTTACCCGAAAAGATTTTTTTAAGGCACTTCATAGTGTAAAACTGGATACTATTCCGGGCACGAAAAGGTATCATTCAAATGCAGCTGCCCAGCTTCTTGCATATATTCTGGAAGATATTTATAAAATGCCTATGGAAAAACTCATAAAAAAATATATAACTGCACCTTATAAGATGAATGGCACATCCTTTATCAATTCAAAAAACATGGAACTAACTGCCACTGGATATACCACGTCCGGCAATGAGGCACGTTATGAATTTGTAATGCCTTATTTTAAAAATGCTGGTGGTTTGGGAAGCACAACAAGTAACCTGGTCAATTATATCAAATTATATTTAGACACCTCGAATCAAGCAGCATCCTTTTGTCTGAAAAAAACAGTTGATATAGATGCGTCTTCGGGTAAAATAACAAAAATGCGACCTGATAATACAGCAACTCCCGATGTTTATAGTGTAGCACTTAGTTGGTTTAAATATCAGCCATCCGTTTCAAGTTCACAAATTTGGGCTGATGGTGGCACTACTGGGTTTAATAGTTATTTAGTAATTTATCCGTTGTTGAATAGCGGTGTAGTAGTTTTGGCAAATAAGTCGGATGAAAATATATTCAGAGCTTTACCAGGTATTGCATATGAAATATCAAAAGTGATAGAGAAAAAATAAACTGCCTGCAACCTAGGGTTTTCTGCCCCGCCTCTGGGCGGGGCTGGCTGAAGAACATATTCTCGTCGGAATATCACTATCGTCTGCATCATGGTGCGACTTTTGTTCGTAACATCAATTGAAGCATATTCAGCTTCAGCATTTCTATTTATCTCTAGTTACCGGGCTGAACTGATACAGAACCTGCCTGCCGGCAGGCAGGTATCAGCACAACTTGTCCTGCCAAGCGGGAGCAGAAAGCCCTGGCCGTTGGGCGCGATTTAAAGCACCATAAACTCAAACGACTTTAATGAAGGACTCTTGGATAAAAATCGAGGCTTGGTTAACAAACAATCATCCCGAGATCATCACGACATTAAATGCTGCGGCGTCACCAAAAGAAATTAAAGAATTAGAACTGACTATCGGGACTTCGATGCCGGATGATTTTAAAGAATTCTACTCAATACACAATGGACAATCATACACGCATTTACGCCTTTTCGACGGAGATATTTTACTAAGCATTTCTGACATCATTGCTGAATGGAAACAATGGAATGACGTTCTTCCAACATTAAATGAAAATTGTATCGAACAATTTGGCTATCCTGCTGAATCAAGTCCAGATTCCGGAATCAAAAACGATTGGTGGAATTTGCTATGGATTCCCATAACTGCAAATGGTAGTGGAGATAATTATTGCATAGACTTAGATCCAACAGATGAAGGAACGAAAGGACAAATTATGCGAATGTGGCACGATGATCCTCAAAGGGAATTGATATCTCCTTCTTTCAGACAATGGATTTCAGATTACATTACTGACCTGGGGAACAACGTATATGAGGCTTCAAATGACATTGGATGGGGGGGTGTTGTTCGAAAAGATTATTAACAAACAACTGCGCCCAACATTGGGTTTGGCACTATGGCTGACTGTAGAATATATTCTGAACTTTTAGTTCGCTAATCAGCTTCGTTTGCCGGCCGAAACCAAGTTCTAACAAGCTAATTTGTAGATTCATCACCAGTTTTCAGATCAAGTGTAAAGCCAGGCTAATGGATCACAGAATATCAGCCACAGCGTCAAGCCCTGATCGTTAGGTGCGATACATACAGTCCGATTCTCGAAATGTCATTTTAGTTGGTTGACAATTCGCAAACTAAAAGATGAGCGATAAGATATTTAAATCGCAAAATGGGTGGTTTAGTTTAACACTTCCGATTGACTGGGAAGAATATGACGATGACGAAACCGATGAACGTACTTACGCTTTTTTTAATATTAAGGAATGGACCGGTAATTTTCGGATAACTCCCTTTCGCTGGACAAATCTTGTACATCCAACCGAAGACAAAGCCGCGAAATACATTGCAAAGGAGTTGAGGAAAAATCACGGGGCAACCAAAATAACACTTGGAGATTTTGATTGTACTTACTATCGAAAAGATTTCCTTCAGGATGGGGACGATCTAGTAATTTACTATTGGATAACAGGAAAAAGGGAAACCTTGTTCATTTGCTCGTTCACAATTGACAAAAAACATGAAGAAACAGAACAAAGCAAGGTAGAAATGGAAATTGTGCAAGATATTATTAGAAGCATCCAAATCAATTGACCTGTACAACTGATTTTCCTAACCATGAGGTTGTGACCGTTCGAGATATGGGATGGAACGGAATTAAAAAAATGGTCCACTTTTACAGCTTATGATTGAAAATGGCTTTCATGCCTTGTTGACTTTTGACAAAAATCCCCAGCACCTACAAAATTTCAAAAAATATACGATAGCTGGACAAACTCGACAGCCAGTTTTATACCTATCCAGATGACCTAAATGCATTGAATGTGGTTTATATCAAAAACGATAAGAAAGTTTGAAAGATAAACGGCATACAACATAGGGTTTTCTACTTTATCAATGAGCAACAAAATGGAGCCTACGTCTTGACATCGATAAGTTAGACGAACTTCGTGAAGTCACACCAGACATGGAATATATCTTATTAAATGCCGATTTTTGTCTCCAATTAACAATTCTCAAAGAGCAACTCTAACAGATGACGAAGCTGTACTCTATTTCGGAGTTTGGACATTACTTTTTATCTTGCTTTTGTTCTTTTCTTTAAGAAATTTGATCAAGAAACAATTCGGTCTCGCGATATTATATGGATCCATTCTTTCGATAATGATTTTTGTCTCGACTTACATAGATACTCTATTTTATCATGATTTAGTATGACCCTTTTGTGGCTGTGTTATCCGACTAATATCATTTCACAACTAAATGTTATCGTATCGCGAACTGGGTCTACAGGTCTTTGTATGGTTTTTGCCGACAACTAAATATAATCGATCATTATGCACAAGTTTCTCTACGCACTTTGTTTCAGTATATTATTTTGGTCGTGCAATCAACAATCAGAAAATGAGAAATATGAAAAGATAACCGCTGCAAATTCGACTTCAGTAGGTTGCGCTCCTGAAGTATCAGACAAGTCGTGGTATTCCTCAGGGAAAAAGGCACCCCTGTTTAAAGGATTGGACGGAATTCATTTTCCAATCTCAACAAAAAATATCGAAGTACAGAAATACTTTGATCAGGGACTTATGTTGTCTTTTGGTTTTAACCATGGGGAAGCAGGCCGATCATTCTATGAAGCCGCACGGCAGGACTCAAACTGTGCAATGTGTTGGTGGGGATTTGCATATGTATTAGGTCCAAATTATAATGCTGGCATGGAAAAAGATAATTTTCAGCGAGCTTATGAAGCTATACAAAAAGCAAAAAATAAATCTGTGTTTTGTACACAGAAAGAAAAGGACTTGATCAAAGCGTTAACCTTTCGCTATAACAGTGATACAACCATTAGCCGGAATATATTGGATTCATCTTACGCCGTTGCAATGCGAGAAGTTTATAAAAGATATCCTGATGATATAACGCTCGCTTCCCTTTTTGCCGAATCACTTTTGGATTTGCATCCGTGGAATTTATGGCATAAAGATGGAACAATGCAGCCATGGACGCCTGAAATTATTGCAGTATTGGAAAAGTGTCTACAATTTGATCCACGACATGTTGGTGCAAATCACTTTTATATTCATGCCATGGAAATGTCTAAGCATGCTGAAGCAGCTTTGGCAAGTGCAAATTTACTTCGCAATTTGGTACCCGGTTCTGGTCACCTTGTTCATATGCCTTCACATACCTACATTCGTATAGGACTCTACCATGATGGGGTTTTAGCTAATCAAAAAGCTGTACTGCTCGACAGTTTGTATGTAGAAGCATGCCATGCGCAAGGTGTTTATCCTTTAGCTTATTATCCTCACAATTATCATTTCATTGCTGCATGTGCAACTCTTTGTGGTGAAAGTAAAATTGCAATGGAAGGGGCATTTGCAACTTCTGAGCATGCCCATAAAAAATTATTGCGGGAGCCAGCATGGTCAACTTTGCAGCACTATTATTCCATTCCATGGTATGTAGAAGTAAAGCTAGGATTATGGAAGGACATACTTCACTCACCTGCACCGGAAAAGGATTTAAAATATCCATTAATAGTTTGGCATTATGCGCAAGGCATGGCAATGCTCTCAGAAAATAAAATTTTGGAAGCAAAAAGCCATCTTATTGAGATGAAGAACATAATGGTTGATTCGACTATAAAAAATTTAACTATCTGGGGCATTAACACTGTTTTTGACTTATGTATGATTGCATCAAAAACACTTCATGGCGAAATCTATGCAAAAGAAAAAAATTATGCCAATGCAATTTCAATTTTAAAGGAAGCTATTGCTGCCGAAGATGCGTTGAATTATGATGAGCCTCCGGACTGGTTTTTTTCTATTCGCCATAATTTAGGAGCCGTACTAATTGAAGCTGGAAGGTTTCAGGAAGCCATTAATGTGTATGAAAGAGATTTGGAAATCTACCCAGAAAATGGCTGGGCATTAAAAGGTCTAATTAATGTCTATGAAAAGCTTGGTGACACGAAAAACCATGAAGACGTGAAAAGGCGTTTCGGAAAATCATGGCGATATTCAGACATTAAGATTTCTTCTTCCAGGATATTGTAGTAGACGAATGCTAAGGAGTTGCGACGTTTAACTAAAACCTTTTCTAAGGCCGAAACTGCTGCTAACATAAGGGATTTTTCTGCTCCACCTTGTGGAGGCTGGCTGAAGAATTCCCGAATGAGGCGGGACAGGTATATCCTCATCGGCATATTGTTAATCGGTTGTGCTCGGAGCTGAACGAACATAACCGGACTTGGAATATAATTTCAGCTTTCTATCTTTACTCAGTCCCGCCGATGAGGCGGGATTCGGGCTGAAGGATCACAGAATATCAGCACAACTTGTCCCGCCAAGCGGGAGCAGAAAGCAGTGACCGTTAGCAGCCATTAATTTGAAATCGTGAAAATTTTGGGATTTTTAATATTGCTTATAAACTGTTCGGTAGCCTTTGGACAAGGCGAATCAGACAGATTCAACATTTCATTTTCGACATTTAATCATGCCGAAAGGATTTTTAATGGAACGACCATATATTTATTGACAGAGTCATCGATAAAGGTCACAAAGATGTATTTTGGCGACACTACGAGTACGACAGTTTATTCGAAAAAAATCAAGCGTAACCAGCCTCTAATTTCAGCTTTAAACAAAATCGAAGTTGACAGTTTAAAAGACTATTATTTCAACTATTGTATAATAATGACGAGCGGCGACGAGTATTCCTTAGACTTTATAAAAAACTCAACAAAGAAAAGTATTAACCTACATCATTATTATTTAAAACAGTTGGACGACGTTATTCAACTCATCAACTCGAACTTACCAAGTAAATATCGGTTTCAATATTTAAACAAGGACGAAAAACAAGATTGTAAACTCTGAAACGGCTGCTAACATTGAGTTTGGCGAAATGCCGGCTCCAGAATAAATGCTCGGTAGTATATCGCTACTCAGCTTTAGCTCGATCTGCAGAATCACGGATGGACTTTAGAATCTAACTTCAGCTTTATATCTTTACTCAGCGCCGGCTTAGCGGAAGTAGCACGGACTACCGGCACTTTGCCAAGCCCTGGTCGTCATGTACCATTTTGAATAGACGTTCAGTTATGCAAGGAATGATACTAGCAATATTCTTTGTAACAGCTTTTTTGGCAAGTTGTGGACAGACGACCAATTCTGGACACGGGAAAGTTACTAACAATCCAAACGATACGATAAGGGACATTGAAGTTGAGTTGCATTTACCCGAAGAATCTGCAGGTATTGACAGCATTGCTTCTACATTGATTTCAGTATTCGACCACGCCGACATTGTAGCTTTGGGCGAGTCGCATGGTCACTTTGCAATGGATTTGAATTTGTGGATAACTATGGTTCGTAATCCCGCTTTTAGGAAGAAAGTAAGGTCTATCGTGGTAGAATTTGGCAGTACGACGGAGCAGTCAACACTTGACCGCTACATTCGAGGGGAGAATGTATCAAAAGCGCAGTTGGAGCAAGTTTGGAAAACAACAACTCAAGCTTCCAACGGAGTTTGGGATAGCCCAATTTATATGGAATTCTTTGCAGCCGTCCGTGAGGTAAATTCAAAACTGCAAACCGATTCACAGATTCGGGTTTTGGGTGGTGACCCAGGCCCGGGTGATAATCGTAGTCGTGAGGTCGCAGCCGTCTCTGTTTTGAAGGAGCAAATGCTTGAAAAAGGAGGCAAAGCCTTGGTTATTTATGGCGCCTCTCACTTCTATCGAACATTTCCACGGGAATATCTTTCCAGTATGGGTGATGACATCGGACTTGTGAGGAGACTGGAAAGAGATTTATCCAGTAGAACTTTCGTAGTAATCCCTATTGGTCGCCTTAATCGTCCGTCAGCTGTTAAAAAAGAGGATATAGTTCCCGACTTTCAAAAATTCGACACTGCTTTAAAAACGCAGCTGCGCCCCGTAATGATATCTCTTCAACGATTGCCTTTTCGTGATTTCACTGCGGAAGAGTTCCTTGGTCGAACTCTAACAACATGCCGTGGGGCAAATGGCTGTTTGAGTGTATTCAAAGGAAGTTCTATTATTCTGAGCGAAATGGCTGATGCTTGCATTTATATTGGCGGACAAGAGAAAGACGGGAATTAAAAACCTCCACATAATATTGGGGCTCTGTTTTATTGTTACTGATTATACTGACAATTTTCTTTGGGCCGAACAAATATATTCTCAGCTTTTGTTCGCTATTCGGCTTCAGTTTCGGCAGTCGAATAACGCCGAACAGCAGAATAGACAATGAAGCTTTTGTATCTTTAATTAGCAACGGCGCCAGGCAGCCGGTACTTGTTATGGAACTTCAAGAAATTAGAGACATTTACTCAACATTTTCAAAATACAAACTCGGAAATCCTGTAACCGGACATTATTGCTCAGTTTGCTTGTCCGAAGAAGACAATATTTATTTTCAAACAACCCCTTTGCATCTAATTCCACCGTTTATGTTGTCAAAATATTTTAGTTCCATTGGCATCATGGAAGGGAATGGAAATGATTTCAAGTATTTTATACCTCGAATTCTAGAAATAATGTATCATGACGAAGATGATGGAAGTTGGTTCTTTGATCAGATATGGAATAGACTCACCGAAGCAAAATACACTTCGTGGCATAATGACGAAGTCGAATCAATTAACAGATTGTTTGCAGCATACCTAAAAAAATATATTCGGTCGCGAGATAAAAGAAAGTTTGAGTTAACCCGTGATATATTGAAGGATGTTGGTTACGGAGAAGCCTGTCGGTTCGTCTACACCGACTAAACAACTATCGCCAACATGGGTTTTTCTATGCTGGCTGAAGAACCTACCTGCCGGCAGGCAGGTAAAGCCAAGCAATAGAATATATACTCAGCTTTATTATCTTTACTCAGTCCCGCCAATAAGGCCGGATTCGGCCGATGTAACACGGAATATTGCCACATCGGCAAGCCCTGTACGTTAGCGGCAAGTTTAGTGTGACATTCATTGTTGATAAAATACTATAAATGAAGAACCTCATACTGACATTATTCATTTGGTGCCTTGCCTGTTCATCGACCTTGTATTCTCAGACCTTCAAGTTTGAAAAAAGCAAACTCGAACCAGTTAATGTATCAATGTCAATTGAAAAATTCAGGGGAAAAGAAGTAGTAAAGGTCATAAAGGATTCTACCGTAAATCAACCTGATGCACCTACTTTCACTAAACTAAAAGGAGTTGCATTCAAAAACGGTACGATCGAGGTAAAAGTGTTGAGCAGGCTGCTTCCCGACGCACCACAGTCAGCACGTGGCTTTATTGGTGTCGCTTTCAGGATCAACGACAGCGCCTCAAAATTTGAGAGCATTTACATACGTCCGACCAATGGAAGGGCCAACGACCAGATAAGAAGGAATCACTCGATACAATACTTTTCATATCCCGACTATCCATTTTCAAGGCTCAGAAAGGAGGCCCCGGAACAATATGAATCCTATGCAGACATGGGATTGAATGAATGGATAACATTAAAGATCGTTGTTCTTGACAGCCAGGCAAAGCTTTTCATAAACGATAGTAAACAGCCATCTTTGATCGTTAACGATCTGAAGCTTGGTTCAAATGTTGCAGGAGCTATCGGACTTTGGGTTGATATAGGAACAGAAGGCTACTTTTCTGATGTAAAGATTTATAAAGACAAGTGATTTTTAATATGAACGAGTTAAAAGCTGCCGCTAACATGCCAAATGCGGGAGCTGAAAGTTCTGGCCATTGTATGTCATTTGTTTGATGCAAAAACATTTCAACCTTAAGAAGTGATTCTTCCCGGCAAAAAAAGTGATTTCAATGATATTTTAGATATTATCAATGATGCTGCTTCAGCCTACAGGGGAATCATACCTGCCGACAGATGGCACGAGCCTTATATGTCGGAGCACGAACTCCAAATTCAAATCGAAGACGGCATCAGGTTCTGGTGTTACTTTGACAATGGCAATATCGTTGGCGTAATGGGAATTCAGGATAAATCGGACGTCACATTAATTCGACATGCATACGTTCGAACAGCAGTAAGGAATAAAGGCATCGGCAGTAAATTACTGAACTACTTATCCGAACTTACCACGAAACCTATTTTAATCGGGACCTGGGCCGGTGCAACCTGGGCAATCGACTTCTATAAAAAACATGGCTTTCATTTAGTTTCATTTGATGAAAAGGAGCGACTGTTGCGCAGATACTGGACAATTCCAATTCGCCAAATCGAAACATCGGTAGTGCTTGCAAGTTCAAATTGGACTAATATAAATCAGCCTGGTTTGCAAAATGGGATACAACTTTAAAAATGAAAAATATTTAAACCTAGTTATGATGAGTAAAATTAACTTCCTCCTGCCAATCTTTGCCTTTATAGGCTTTATAAGTTGCAAAACCAGTCAATCGAATCATTCCAGTCCGGAAACAGGCACGTTTAAGGTAGCAATACTTTATCCTAATGGGGAAGATAAAACTTTTGATATGAACTATTATGAAAAAAAACACATGCCTATGGTAGCGGGATTTTTAGGCAAGAATTTAAAATTTTATGAAATAGATAGAGGTATAGCTGGCAGAACACCAAATGATAAAGCACCCTTTGTAGCTATAGGTTATTTTTATATTAGCGATGTTGCTGAATATAATAAAGCAATAGCACAAAACAGAGATGCAGTTATCAATGACTTTAAAAATTATACCAATATCCAGCCTGTTGTACAGATAAGCGAAATTAAACAGTTAGTATATTGATCGGCGCCGGTTCGATTCGGCGGATATTGAAAAGCAACATAATGCCAATGGAAGAGCAACTAAATAGGATTATTGAAAGAACCCAAATAGCCGACTTGTTGACACGATATTTTGCAGCAGTCGATGACAAGTGCATAGATATGTATATTATCAAAGCAACTTTTACAAGTGAGGCAAAAATTATTCGGCCTGACGGTTCAGAAATGGTTGGACAGGAAAATATACTTGACGGACACACAAAAAGTTTTGCCAGGTTTAAAGCAACACACCACGTAATAACAAACTTCATTGTCGATATAGATAATAATACGGCTACTCTTCGAAGTAATATAATAGCCAACCATATATGGGCAGAAAATGAAAATGATCCGTCCTTAAATAATAAATACTTTCTCGCAGATGGAGTATTTTCAGCTAAAGCGATAAAAGTTGATGGTCAATGGCGCATTAGTGAACTAAGTAACAATGTTGTGTGGCGCACAGGAGACGGAATGAAAGAGATGTTAAACTTTTTTAAACAAAAATAACGACGGGTTATTAGCGGTCAGGTTGAGAAAACCCCAGGGAATTTTAGACAAAGACGACAAATGTTTGAAAAACTAATAGGTAATAAAAAGCTTGGCGGAGTTGTCTGCATGATTTGGAAAGATGGTCAGGTTGTTTATCAGGATAGTCAGGGATACAGGGATTTGGAGACATATGAATTGATGACTATGGATACCCTTTTCAGAATTGCTTCCATGACAAAACCGATTACTTCAGTACTCACTATGATGCTGTGCGAAGAGAAGAAATTAAGCCTCGACGATAAAATAACGAAATGGTTTCCCCAATTCAGTAAGATGAAAGTCCTGAAAAGTCAGTCTGGAGAATACGAAGATGCAAACCGGCTCATTACTATACTGGATTTACTAACACATAGAGCAGGTTTTACGTATAGTGGATTTCAGAAAGGAAAACTTAGAGATGACTACAATGAAGTTTTAGGAGGCGACATCGATACAGAATGCACAAATGAACAATGGATAAATGGCCTGGCCAGTTTACCTCTGGTAAATCAGCCGGGTGAGATATTCAATTACGGCAAATCTACTGATCTATTGGGTATACTCATTTCAACGATAGAAGGAAAAAAACTGGGCAAAGTAATGGAAGAAAAAATATTCAATCCATTAGGAATGACAGATACCTTTTTTGATGTTCCCTACAACAAAAGAAATAGGTGTGCCTCAAATTTTGGTTATGACGAATCGGGTAATTTGGTAATCCTTGAAACCGTTCCATCGAAAATGGCATTCAAAGAACGCCCTCCAGATTTAGAATTTGAAGCAGGTAGCGGTGGACTTTGGTCAACCATCGGCGACTATTTAAAATTTTCAAGACTTTTTGTAGAAAACGGAAGTTCAGACGGTATTCAAATTTTGAAACCAGAAACGATTCACTTTATGTGCTCCAATCAGCTGACCGATTATCAAAGGGAACATTCAACATTGCTGGGTTCAGCAATGTTCCGGGAACACTATGGCTTTGGCCTCGGGCTTGCCGTGGTTTTGAAAGAAAACAAATATGGATCGATGCCTTGTGCGGGCTCAATTGGTTCTGTTGGCTGGCCGGGTGCATATGGTGGCTGGTGGTCAGCAGACCCAATCAAAAAAACGATTTCCATATTTCTAACACATAGTATGACAGAATTAAATCAACT
>Ga0066652_100000615_pt1 | contig 17348 bp, 20 predicted proteins | sample GraSoiAngelo_101_FD_71413 | JGI IMG/M metagenome (GOLD analysis project Ga0066652, IMG submission 71413) | Grasslands soil microbial communities from the Angelo Coastal Reserve, California, USA - 14_0903_02_30cm | ecosystem: Environmental > Terrestrial > Soil > Grasslands | place: USA...
GACGTCGCGCGCCTCGAAGTGCGGCGAGTCCACGTGCACGGTCCCGCCGGACTGGCCGAACCCCCGCGCGTCCCACGTGAGCACGTTGTACCCGGCGCGCAGGAGCTGCTTGGGCCCGAGACTCTCGCCGGCCCCCGAGAACGAAGCAGTCCTGTCGTAGCGCGATCCGCCCCATCCGTGACCGACGAGGACCGTCGGCGCCCGTTGTCCGTGCTTGAGGCCCGGGGCCGGGAACCAGGAGGCGACGATCGGCGTGCCGTCGAAGGAGTGAACGACGTGGTCGCTCGCCGGGGCGGCGCTGGCACCGATCGCCGAAGCTGCACCCACGGCGATCGCCGCGATGACCCCTCGCCTCGCGCGCCCGCTCATACCCGGCCAACGTAACAACGGCCGATCCGAGGTGCGCCGGTTCGACCCGCTATGATCGCCGCACATATGTTTCTCACATGTAGATGCGTGACACATGCGAGCCCATCGCGCTAGGCACCCCCATCGGCGAGGCCCAGCGCGTGGAGCGCGCGTCGAGCGCTTCAGCGAGCCCGCCCTGCTGCTGCTCCTGCGCGAGCAGCCCGCCCACGGCTACGAGCTGATCGAGTCCATGGGCGAGCTGACGCCGGGGCACAGGGTGGACATGGGGAACCTCTACCGCACCCTGCGCGCCCTGGAGGCGGAGGGCCTCGTCGCCTCGGAGTGGGACGCCGCGGCCGCGGGTCCCGCCAAGCGCCGCTACGAGCTCACGGCCGCCGGCGAACACCTGCTCGACGACTGGGCCGCCGCCCTCGGGCGCACGAGCGACCGCATCCAGGAGTTTCTTCGACGCTACGAGAAAGGAAGGAGATGAGCATGTGCAGCTCGCAACACGGGCGCGCCGCCCGACATCATCGCGGGCGTCGCCTGCGGCGGTTCGGAAACCGCGAGGAGTGGCTCACCAAGCTCGAGGAGTACCAGCGCGATCTCGAGCAGGAGCTGGCCGACATCGCCGACATCATCCGGCGCCTCAAGGAGGAGTCGGGGCCGCAGACCGCGAGCGTCTAGCGGCGCGAAGGGGAGGCGGGAGGCGAGGCCGCCCGCCTCCTTCATCCCCTCTGGGGCTCACCGTCGCGGCGCTCGGTCACCTCGAGTTCGCGCACCCGAAGTCGCCCGACCTCCAGCTCCTCGATCCGCAGCCGGTTCACGGCGGTCCGGCCAATCGCGAGCCGCCCGATCGCCAGCCGCCCGATCGCCAGCGCCCCGATCGCGCCGGCCCCCACGGCGAGCCCCCCCACCGCGCCCGCGCCGAGCGCTCCGCGCCCGAGCGAGGCCCACTCGAGCGGAGTACCGCGCTCGAGCGCGCGTCCACGCGCCCTCCGTCCCCGCTTCCCCTTGGCATTCATCTGCGCTCCATCGGTCGAACGGTCCTAGGGCGCCTCGAATTGGATCAAGCTGAACACCTCGCCGCAGCGCAGACGCTCCCGGCCCTTGAGGAACGACAGCTCCATCAGGAACGAGATCCCGGCGACGGTGGCGCCCGCATCGACGACCAGGCCCTCGATCGCCGCCATCGTGCCGCCCGTGGCGATCAGGTCGTCGTGGAGCAGGACCCGCGCTCCGGGATCCAGGGCGTCGACGTGCATGTGGAGCTCGTCGAGCCCGTACTCCAGCTCGTAGGAGGCCGACGTCGTCTCATACGGAAGCTTCCCCGGCTTGCGCACCGGGACGAACCCGGCCCCGCAGGCGCCCGCGATCGCGGCGCCGAGAATGAAGCCGCGCGCCTCCGGCGCCACGACGTAGTCGATCCCGAGCGGGTGAGCATGCTCCGCGAGCGCATCGATCGCCCGCCGGAGCGCGCCCCCATCGGCGAACAGGGGCGTCGCGTCCTTGAACACGATTCCCGGCCGGGGGAAATCGGGGATGTCGCGAATCAGGTCCTCGAGCTCTGTCAAGGGCAGGAGCGCACGCTATCCACGCCGGCTCGCCGCCGCGGGGGGATAGGCTGCGCCGCGTGCAGGAGCTCGCCGAAGGCGTCTGGCATCTCGACACGTTCGCCATCCCGAGCACGATCAACGCCTTCCTGCTCGAGGATGTGCTGGTCGACGCCGGCACGAGGCACTCGAAGGGCCGGATCATGCGCGAGCTGAGGGGGCACACGGTCTCGGCGCACGCCCTCACCCACGCCCACCCCGACCACCAGGGGGCGAGCCACGAGCTCTGCGAGACGCTCGACGCGCCGTTCTGGGTCGGCGAGCGCGACGCCGACGCCGCCGAGGACCCCAGCCTGATCGGCCAGCGTCAGCCGCACAACCCGGTCGCCCAGTTCTATGCGCGAGCGTTCACCGGGCCGGGCCACCCCGTCGCCCGGCACCTGCGCGAGGGCGATGAGGTGGCCGGCTTCCGGGTCCTCGACGTACCGGGCCACTCCGCGGGGCATGTCGCCTTCTGGCGCGAATCCGACCGGGTCCTGGTGCTCGGCGACGTGGTGACGAACATGGACCAGCTCACCCTGATCCCCGGCCTCCACGAGCCGAAGTCGTACCTCACCCCCGACCCGGCCGAGAACCGGCGCTCGGCAAAGCGCCTCGCCCCGCTGGAGCCGAGGCTGGTCCTCTTCGGCCACGGGCGCCCGCTCCGCGACACCCGGAAGTTCGTGGACTTCGTCAACGCGCTGCCCGCCTGAGCGAGCCTCGGGCGCTCAGAATCCCGGCTTCCGCCAGGTGCGATCCCGCATGCGCGTCTTGACCGTCTTGATGTAGCCCTTCGCGGGGTCCGTCCACCAGCGCCCCGCGTACCAGGCGCCCACGCTTCCCCACAGGTCGCCGGCTCGATACTCGCGCCCTCGCTCGACCGTGTTCAGCCACCGCATCCTGCCGTCGTAGTAGGCGCGCAGGATCCCGCCGTAGTAATCGGCGTTGAAGGCGGTCGAGTCCCGGGCGATCCTGCACGCTCCCCAGCAGTGGTAGGGGCGGCGCACCTGGAAGAGCCCGAAGGAGTCGCCGCCGTCGCCGAGCGCCGACTGGTGCCAGTACGACTCCACGGTCGCCACCGCCCGCAGGAGCCTCGGCGGGAAGCCCCATTTCCGCGCCGCCCACTGGATGATCTCGTCGGTCGTCCCCCGGAACCTCCCGTCGACGAATCGCGCGTAGGGCATGTCGCTTCGAGCGCGCCATCGACGAAGCTCGTGCCTCCCGGGGACCGTGTGGTTCGGTTCGTGGTTGTCCGGACGCGGCTCCCAGCGCGCGCGGTGCACGGCGCGCGCGGCCTCCCGGCTCGAAAGCGGCCCCCACCCGACCGCTTTGGTGTGTGCCGCGACTCCCCGAGCATGCCCCGGAGAGGACGCGGCGAGGGGCCCTGCGGTGGGGGCGATGATCGCCAGCAGCGCCCCCGACAGGCACGCGATCCTCCGGCCGGCCTTCACGGGCCGTCTATCGGCACCTACCGCGCGGCCCTTAGCCGGGCCGCGTCGAGCGCGGGACGCGAGCGCTTCGGCAGGCACCGGCGGACTCGCCAGGCGGCCCCGGAGAAGCCGAGGTTCGCCACCTTCGCGAATCCGCGCTCGTCCTCGCGGAGCGCGAGCAGGAGGTGCGCGACGCGATCGCCGGCGGGCAGGCCCTCGGGGTCAGCCACCCGCACGCACCAACAGTCGATCCGCCGCCCGCCCGGTCGCACCATGAAGGCCCCCTGCTGCCCCGCGAGCCAGACGCCGAGCTCGCTGGGCTGCAACGCGAGGCCGGTGCGGGTGAGGAGGTCGCGCTCCTCGTGTGCGACGAGGTCGCCAAGCAGGCCCAGCGCGACGTCCGCGGCGGCGCCGTCAGTCGTCTCGGGAGGATTGCCGCTTCGCCGGCAGCCGAGCGGCACCACCGATCGGGCCCCGCGCCGCGCTTGAAGCCAGGGGACGATCCACGCGTGGGCAAGGCACCCCAACGCCACCGGCAGCGTGAGCGGAGAGAGAAGGACCAGGAAGACGCCGGGGGCCGTGAACGCGAGCGCGACCGCGGTCGTCCAGGCGGACCAGCGGCGGCCGTCGCGGCGGAGCGTGTCGGAGCTGACCTCATCGCGCCACCAGAGCGCCGCGGCCTCGTCGAGCCCGGGCCTGAGCGGCGTGCCGGGCGGCGGTGGAGGCTTGCTGAGACCCGGATGGGCCATCGCGTCGCGGTCTCGAGGCGCCGGCGGCTAGCCGCCGGCGATCGGACGGCGCAGGACCACGAGCTCGGCGTCGAGCGGCAGCTCTCGGACCACCTCCGCGCTTCCGTCCGCGCGGGGGACGCTCGCGAGCATGCCGCCGTCGAGCTCGTGTTGGAGCGTCTCGGTCGCCGCGCGGCGGGCGGCGACGTCACCCTCGGTCCACTCCGCGAGAGTGGTGTGCCCCGTCCGGTCGAGCCTGATCAGGCGAGCCATCTCTCCTCCTTGGTCGCTCTCGGACCGAATATACGCCGGTCGCGCGCCGGCGTCCCGGCGCGGCGGCCGCGGCGGCTCGGGCCACACCGGGCCTCGTAATATCGCATCGGTGGAACCGTACGAGCCGGACACGATCGAGCGCCACTGGCAGGAGGTGTGGGAGCGCGAGCGGACCTGGGAGGTCCCCAACCCCGGGCAGCCCGACTTCGATGACTCGGCGCCGAAGAGCTACGTCCTCGAGATGCTTCCGTATCCCTCCGGCGAGCCGCACATCGGCCATCTCAAGGTCTACTCGGTGGGCGACGCGGTCGCCCACTACATGCGTCGCCGCGGATATCGGGTCCTACATCCGATGGGATACGACGCGTTCGGCCTGCCGGCGGAGAACCATGCGATCAAGACCGGCGAGCATCCCCGCGCCTCGACCGACGGCGCGATCGCATCCTTCGCCCGCCAGTTCCGACGGTGGGGGATCTCGATCGACTGGTCACGCGAGTTCGGGACCCACGAGCCGTCCTACTACCGCTGGACGCAATGGATCTTCCTGAAGCTCTACTCGCGGGGGCTCGCCTACCGCAAGGACGCCGCCGTCATGTGGTGTCCGAAGGACGCCACCGTGCTCGCCAACGAGCAGGTGATCGACGGCAGGTGCGAGCGATGCGGGACCCCGGTCGAGGCGCGACAACTCGAGCAATGGTTCTTCCGGATCACCGACTACGCCGATCGCCTGCTCGAGGACCTCGACTGCATCGACTGGCCCGAGCACGTGAAGACGATGCAGCGAAACTGGATCGGGCGCTCGGAGGGAGCCGAGGTGGTGTTCCGCTGCGAGGAGCCCGCGATCGACTTTCCCGTCTTCACCACCCGGCCCGACACGCTCTTTGGAGCCACCTTCTTCGTCCTCGCCCCCGAGCATCCCGAGGCCGAGCGGCTCGCCGCCGGCACCGAGTACGAGGACGCGGTCCGCGACTACGTCAACGAGGCCCTTCGCGCCTCGGCAGAGGAGCGCGGCGCCGAGGAGCGCGAGAAGACCGGCGTGCCGTTGGGTCGGACCGTGGTCAATCCGGTCAACGGGGAGCAGATCCCGGCCTTCGTCGCCGATTACGTGCTGATGGAGTACGGCACCGGCGCGATCATGGCGGTGCCGGCGCACGACGCCCGCGATTACGAGTTCGCGAAGGCTCACGATCTGCCGATAAGGCAGGTCATTCGCCAATCAGAGCCAGCCGGCGAGGACTCGGCGCGCGACGAGCTGCCGTACATGGGCGACGGCGTCATGGTCGACTCAGGTCGGTTCGACGGGAGGGACAACCGCGAGGCGTACGAGGAGATCTGTGACTGGCTCGAGGCGGAGCGCCGGGGGAGGCGCTCGATCCACTACCGCCTTCGCGACTGGCTGATCTCCCGCCAGCGCTATTGGGGCTGCCCCATACCGATCGTCTACTGCGAGCAGGACGGGGCCGTCCCGGTGCCGGAGGACGACCTCCCAGTCCTCCTGCCCGACGTCGAGGACTTCGCGCCGAAGGGCAAGAGCCCCCTGGCGACGGCCGAGGACTGGGTGAGCACCACGTGTCCCACGTGCGGCGGCCCAGCCCGCCGGGAGACCGACACCATGGACACGTTCGTCGACTCCTCCTGGTACTTCCTGCGCTACTGCGACGCGCGAAACGAGACGGCCGCGTGGGACCGCGCGGTGCTGGGAAGCTGGATGCCCGTCGACCAGTACATCGGCGGCGTGGAGCACGCGATTCTCCATCTGATGTACGCGCGGTTCTTCACGAAGGCGCTCGCGGACCTCGATCTCCTCGACGCGCGGGAGCCGTTCGAGTCCCTGTTCACGATCGGGATGATCACCCGCGACGGAGCCAAGATGTCGAAGTCGAGGGGAAACGTGGTCGATCCCGCCGACTACGTCGAGCGCTTCGGCGCCGACACGGCACGCTGCTACGTCCTCTTCATCGGCCCCTCCGACCAGGACGCCGACTGGACCGACAAGGGGGTGGAGGGCGTACACCGGTTCCTGGGGCGTCTGTGGCGGCTGAAGGAGGAGGTCGTCGAGCGGACCGGGGCGGCTTCCGGCGCCGCGCCCGTGGACGACCCGTCGTCCGACGAGGCCCGCGGACTGCTCCGCAAGTCGCACTGGGCGATCGACAAGGTGACGCGGGACATCGAGCGCGGCTTTCAGTTCAACACGGCGATCGCCGCCGTGATGGAGCTGGTCAACGAGGCCTACCGTCGCAAGGCCGAGCTCTACGGGGATCCCGTCGGAGAGGCGGCGCTTCGCTTCGCCACGGCGACAGCGGGATCGCTGCTGTTTCCGTTCGCTCCCCATCTCGGCGCCGAGGTCTACGAGGCGATCGCGGGTGAAAGGGTGTGGGAGGAGCCCTGGCCCCGGCCCGACCCGGCATTCCTGGAGAGCGACACGTTCACCCTCGTCGTCCAGGTGAACGGCAGGCTCCGCGCCCGGGTCGAGGCGTCGGTCGACGCCGCCGAGGGGGAGCTGCTCGAGCTCGCGCGAAGCTCGGACGCGGTGAAGCGCCAGCTCGACGGCAAGGAGGTCGTCAAGGAGATCGTCGTTCCGGGGAAGCTCGTCAACCTCGTCGTGCGCTGAGCGGTCACACGCCTCTCCGGCCGGTCTGCTAGAAAGGCGGCGCATGCTTGTCAGACGGTTCTCGGACGCAGCCGTCACGGAGTTGCACCGGCTCCGACCGCACATCCTCATGGACGCCGGAGAGCTCGGGTCGCGGAACCTCTCCGTCAACTGGCTCGAGGTTCCTCCGGGCGCCGCGGAGGAGCTTCGCTCCCACGAGGAGGCTGAGCAGGTGTACGTGGTCGTCTCGGGCGGCGGCACGATGTCCGCGACCGGCGACACCCAGCGCCTCGACGTGGGGGACCTGGTTCTGATCCCCCCGGCCACCGACCACTCAGTCGCCAACGACGGCGCCGATGCCCTGGCCCTGGTCTCCGTCCAGTCGCCCGCGGTCTCCGCCGACGAGCTCTTCAGCCGCCGGCTCGCCGCCCAGGCAGCCAACTACGACGACTTCGAAGAGGAATAACGCCGGCGGCATGCTCCGCTTCGCGTCCGCTGCCGCCGGGTTCGGGCGCCGGCGGGGCGGAAGGTTGACAAGCCAGACCCGGGACTGCATCCCTAGCCTCGACGATTTCTCGCACGACCCGGGACTGCGTCCCTAGCCCCGACGATTAGTGATCCGGCGGCGAGTGCTCGTTCACGGGAGGGTGCAGGGGGTGTTCTTCCGCGACACCCTGCGCCGCGCGGCGCGGTCTCGCGGGGTCGCCGGGTGGGCCCGCAACAATTCCGACGGGACCGTGGAGGCGGTCTTCGAGGGCGATCGGGAGGGCGTCGACGCGATGGTTCGCCTCTGCGAGGAGGGACCGCGCGGCGCCTCCGTCGACCGCGTGGACGTCGCCGAGGAGGAGCCCGAGGGACTCGACGGCTTCCGGGTCAGCTGAGCCGCTGACCCGACCCAGATCCGGCTCATCCGTGAGCCGCAGGTGACTCGCGCGGCTGCACGATCGCCTCCGTGCCCAACCTCAGTCGCTCCCAGCTCCTCGTCTACGGCGCGGTCGGCGTCGCCCTGCTGCTCGTCGGCGCTCGGTGGATCCGCTCGGCGGACGCCCGCGACGCCGCCTCGAGCGGCATCGAGTATTCGTCCGGATCGGGCGGGTCGAGTTCCGACTCCGCGTCGTTCGGGGTCGACGCCCAGGGCGGGGGCGACCTGGTCGTCGACGTGGCGGGCGCGGTCGGCAGGCCGGGCGTCTATCGGCTGCCCGCGGGATCGCGGGTCACCGACGCCGTGCAGCGCGCCGGCGGTGCGACCCGGAAAGCCGAGGTCGACTCGATCAACCTCGCCGCCCGCCTGACCGACGGCCAGCAGGTGGTGGTGCCCGCCGCGGTCGCCCCGGGCGCGAGCGCGGTGTCGTCGGGGGCCACATCGACGGGCGAGCCAACCGGTCCGGTCAGCCTCGGCACGGCGACGCTGGACCAGCTCGACACGATCGAGGGCATCGGCCCGGTCACCGCGCAGAAGATCGTCGAGTTCCGAGACCAGCACGGCGGCGTCTCCTCGGTCGATCAGCTCGACCAGATCGACGGCATCGGGCCGGCGACGATGGAGGCCCTGCGGGCCCGGATCCAGCCCTGAGGGCCCTGGCGGACCGAGCCGCCTGGCGGTTCGCGGCGCTCGCCGGGCTCGTCGGGGGCCTTGCCCTGTCGAGCACCACGGTGCCGGTTGCGGGGTCCGCCGTCGGGCTTCTCGGCGTCGCGCTCGCCGCGGCGCTCGGGCTCGCGATCACCGCGCCGCCGAAGCGCGCCGGCGCCCGAGTGGTTCAACTCGGGCTGATCGCGCTCGCCGCCGCGGTCGCGGGGGTGGCGCTCGGGACGCTCAGGCTCGCGGCGATCGACCGCGGCGCGTTCGAAGGCCCGGTCTCGCGACTGGTCGCGGTGAGGGGGTTCGTCACGGCAGTTCCGACCCGGTCCGACGGCGAGGTTCGGGTACGGGTCCAGACGGCCGATGGGCGCCTCCTCGTGGAGGCGCACGAGCCGGTTCCGGACCTTCCGACCGGCCGCGGGATCGCCGCGACCGGGATCCTGCGCCCGCCGGAGCCCTGGGAGGCCTCGTATCTGGCGCGCTACGGCATCGGCGAGGTGCTCGCCGCGAAGCGGCTGCGCCTCACCGGCGACCGGCGAAGCGGCCCGGCCGGGTTCACGGATCGTATCCGCGACCGGGCCGAGCAGGCGTTGGGACGCGGAACCCCCGAGGCGGAGGCGGCGCTCCTGCGCGGCTTCGTCCTGGGCGAGGACGACCGGATCGATCCCGCGACCGTCGAGGACTTCAAGCGGGCCGGACTCGCCCACCTTCTGGCCGTGAGCGGGGACTGCGTCATGCTCCTCGCCCTGCTCGGGGCGTGGATCCTTTCGCTGCTCGGGGTCCCGCTGCGGGCCAGGCTGATCTCCCTCGTCGCCCTGATCGCCGTCTACGTTCCGGTCGCCGGCGCCGCCCCCTCGATCCAGCGCGCGGGGATCATGGGTGTCGCCGGGGTCGTCGCCCTGCTCGCGGGCCGTCCGCGATCCCGGTGGTACGCCCTTGGGCTCGCGGCCGCCGCGACCCTCGCGCTCAACCCGCGCTGGCTCGCCGACCCCGCGTGGCAGCTCAGCTTCGCCGCGGTGGTCGGGATCCTGCTCTTCGCGGCGCGGATCCGCGATCTGCTGGCGGTCCCCGGCGGCGAGGGGGCCGGCCGCTCGTCGCCCGTGCGACGCGCGCTCGCGGAGGGCGCCGGGATCACGGTGGCCGCGACCCTTTCCACCGCGCCGCTCTTTGCCCACTACTTCGAGGCGATCTCACTCGCCTCCCTGCCGGCCAATCTGTTGGCGCTGCCGGCCGTGCCGGCGGTGATGTGGCTCTCGATGCTCGCGGCGATCGTGGGCCAGATTCCCGGTGTCCCGGTGGAGCCGCTGACCTGGGCGGCCGGGCTACTGGTCGCCTACGTGGCCCAGGTGGCTCACTGGCTCGCCGCGCCCGGCTGGGCCCAGGTGAGCGTGTCGCTTCCCTCGTGGCCGGCGGTCGCCGGCTCCTATGCGGGGCTGTTGTCCACCCTGTCGATCGCGCTCGCCTGGGTGCGCCGCCGGCGCGGGCTCGGCTCCTCCGCCGCCCACCGCAGGGCGCTCGCGGGCGCGGTGGCGCTCTCGCTCCTCGCCGTGGCGGGAATCGGCCTCGGGCGGGGCGCGGCGGGCGACGCCGGGAAGCCTCTCGACCTTCGCGTCATCGTGCTCGACGTCGGGCAGGGGGACGCGATCCTCCTCGACCCGCCGAACGGCGACCCGGTGCTGGTCGACGGAGGCCCGCCGGGCGATGACCTTCGCGACCACCTGGCGGGCGAGGGCGCTTCGTCGCTCGCGGCCGCAGTCGTCACGCATGACCAATCCGACCACACGGGCGGCATCGAGGAGCTCCTCGGCTCCTACCCCGTTCGCCGGGTGCTCTACGGGGAGCCCGCGCGCGACGTCCTGCGGGACGCGCGGGCCGCCGGCGTGCGGACGATGTCGATCTCCGAAGGCTCCGAGATCGACTCGGGAGGCCTTCGCCTCGAGGTCCTGTGGCCTCCCCGGTCCCTCCTCGACGGTCCACCGCCGGCGGACCCCAACGACGCCGCGCTCGTCCTCTTGGCTCGCTGGCGTGGGTTCTCCATGCTCCTCACCGCCGACGCCGAGGCCGAGTCGGTCCCGGTCGACCCGGGACCCGTGGACGTGCTCAAGGTGGCGCATCACGGCTCCGACGACGCCGGCCTCGACGCCCTGCTGGACCGTACGGTGCCCAGGCTGGCGGTGATCTCGGTCGGCGCCCGGAACCCGTACGGCCACCCGACCGCGGGCACCCTCGCCACCCTGGCGGAGCACGACGTTCCGACGATGCGGACCGACCTGGACGGGGACGTGACGATCGACGCGACCGGCTCGGGTTGGCGGGCGGGCGGCGGGTGACGCCGGCGCCGTTTGGGAGGATCGCCCTCGCGGGGCGCCGCCCCCGCGCGTGCTCGGGTACCCTGCGCGACTCTTGCGATCGACGGAAGGAGACCGATGAAGCGCCTGGCGACGGTGGCAACCGCAGTGGCGCTCGGCACCGGAGCCGGGGTGGGGATCGCGGCCTGCGGCGGCGGCAGCACCACCACCTCGACGGTCACCCAGGAGGCCCCGGCGCCCTCGGGCAGCGGGACGACGACGGCGAGCCCCACGACCTCGACGGGATCGACCACCACGACCACCACCTCGACCCAGTCGACCACCGGCTTCACGACCACCACCACGACCGACGATCACGGCGGCGCCGGCGGCAGCGGCAGCGGCGGTGGGAACGGCGGGACGGGTTACTAGGCGGCCTCTCTAGCCCCAGCGGCGGCCGAGCCTCCGAATACACTCGGCTGCCGAATGAGCTCCCGGGTCAGCTCAGCGTCTCGTGAACCCGGTGCGATCAAGCCCGCCTACCTGATCGCGGGGACCGATTCGGGCAAGATCGACGCCGCGCTCGCCAGGCTTCGTGAACGCGCTGAACGCGAGGGGGGGCCCGGGGCCCTGGAGAGCTTCGCGCCCCCCGGCGGCGAGGGCCCTCCCAGCGCCGATGCCCTGGTGGCCGCGATGCCGCTGATGTCCCTGGCCGCATCGCACCGCTACCTGCTCGCGGACGGCGTGGAGCGCTGGTCGGCGAAGCAGACCGGAACGGTGATCGCCGCCCTGGGGGATCTGCCTCCCGACGTGACGGTGGTTCTGGTGGCCCGCGAGGCGCCGCCGAGAACCCGCGCGCCCAAGGGCCTTGCCGAGGCGATCGAGGGCGCCGGCGGGGAGGTCGTGCGCTATGCGGCGCCCAGCGGCCGCGAGTTGCCCGCGAGGCTCGTCGCCGAGGCAGGCGAGCGGGGCTTCGAGCTCGATTCCAACGCGGCGCGACTCCTGGTGGAGCGCATGGGGGAGAGCACGCTGCGGCTCGCCAACGAGCTCGATCGATTGGCGCTTTGGGCCGGCGAGGGGCAAGCGGTCACCGCCGATGACCTCGCGTCGATGGTCGCCGACACGTCCGAGGAGGCGGCCTGGTCGCTCTCCGACGCAATCGTGGCCGGCGAGCCCGGCGCCGCGATCCTCGCGGCGGAGAGCCTCGCGGCGCAGGGAGAGGCCGTCACGCCACTCGTATACCAGGCGGCAAAGCGCCTTCGCGAAGCCCACGCGGCGCTCACCGAGCTCGATGCCGGCGTCGCGCCGAAGGAGGTCGAGGCGAAGCTCCGCATGCATCCCTATGCGGCCAGGATGCTGATCCGGCGCGTGCGCGGTGGGTCCGCCGAGTCGCTTCGCTCCGCGACCTGCGCGCTCGCCGACCTGGAATGGTGGACGCGAGGCGGCTCGGACTTCCCGGATGACGTGGCACTGACGCTCACGGTGAGGCGAGCGGCCGGTGCCGGCGCCGGTGCGGGCTGAGAGGGCCCGCTCGCCGCAGGGGGAAAGCGGTCCCGGCCGCCCCCGCTATGCGGCGGATCAGCTTCGGAGCCTGGCGGCGCGAGCTTTCTTGCGCGCGCCGTTGTTCGGATGGAGCGCCCCCTTCTGCACCGCCTTGTCGATCCGAGACACCAGCTCGCGATGCTCCGTCTCGATCGCCGAGTCGTCACCGGATCGCACCGCTCCCTCGAGGCGATGGAAGTACGTCTTGACCGCGCTCGACAGGCGGCGGTTCTCCAGCCGCTCGCGCTCGGAGCGGTCGATTCGCTTGACCTGTGATGCGACGTTGGCCATCCGGGAGCGGGCCACTATAACCGGACCGCGCCGCGCGCCGGCGGGGGGCGAGCCCGGCTGATGGAGCGAGGCGAGCCGGATCGACGCCGCGAGGAGGAACGCCGCGTGCGGGAGCACCTGTACGGCACCCCTTCCCCCGACACCGGCCCCGTGGACGTCGTCGCCCCCGAGGAGCCCGGCGTCGAGGCGATCACGGTCGCCCGGGAGTCGTCCCAGGCGCGGGCTGGTCGGCTGGCCCGCTCGACCGTCTTCTTCTCGTTCGCCACCGGGCTATCGCGGATCGCGGGCCTGGCGCGCGAGATCGTCGCCGCGAGCTACTTCGGGGTCAGGGGCCCGATGGCGAACGCGTTCACGGTCGCCTTCGCCGTTCCCAACCTCGTTCGAAGCCTGTTCGCCGACGCTGCTCTCCAGCCCGCCTTCGTCCCGGTCTTCACCGAGCTCCTCGAGCGGGGGGAGCGTCGCGAGGCGTTCCGGCTCGCCTCGACCCTGATCTACCTGATCGTCCTCGTGCTCGGGGCGATCAGCGCCTTCTTCGTCCTCTTCGCCGGCCTGATCATGCCGCTGTTCGCCCCCGGCTTCCACGCCGTGACCCGGGACCTCATGGTGGGCCTTTCCCGGGTCCTCTTTCCGATCCTGGTCCTGCTCGGTGCGAGCGGGATCGTGGTCGGCGTCCTGAACAGCTACGACCGCTTCGGCGCGTTCGCCATCGCGCCGCTCTTCTGGAACCTGACGATCATCGCCGTCCTGGTCCTGCTCGAGCCGGCGTTCTCGGGTGACAACCGCATCTACGCCTATGCGATCGCGATCGTGATCGGCACCGTCGTTCAGCTCGCCATCCCGGGTTTCGACCTGCGCAACTCGCCGTTCAGGCCGGTCCGAGCCTTCGACTGGCGAAGTCCCAAGGTCCGGCGGGTCCTTCTGCTGATGCTGCCCGTGAGCCTCAGCCTGGGGTTGATCAACTTCAACGTCGTCGTCAACAGCATCTTCGGGAGCCTCGCCGCCCCGAAGGCAGGCCCCGCGGCGATCGACAAGGCGTTTCGGATCTACCAGCTACCGCAGGGAATCTTCTCGGTCGCGATCGCGACGGTTCTGTTTCCGACCCTCGCCCGCCTCGCGGCCCGTCGCGACTACGACGACCTGCGGGCGACGATGGCCAACGGCATGCGCCAGATCCAGCTCGTCCTGATCCCGGCGGCGGCGGCGATCCTCGTCCTGTCGGTGCCGATGGTGAGGGTGATCTTCCAGCGCGGCGCATTCGGCCCCGGCCAGACGGACCTCGTGGCCACGGCGCTCTTCTGGTTCGCGTTCTCGCTGCCGTTCAACGGCCTCTTCCTGATCCTGACGCGCACCTTCTTCAGCCTTCAGCGTCCCTGGGTGCCGACGGCGATCGCCGGTGCCAACCTCGCGATCACGGCAGGCGCCGCCGCGGCGCTCTACTCGCCGTTCGGGATCGGCGGGATCGTCGCAGCCACAGCCATCGCCACCGCGGCCAGCGTGGTGGCGCAGATCGTCATCCTGCGACGCCAGCTCGGGCGGCTCGAGCTCGGACGACTCGTCTGGACGACGACACGGGTGGTGCTCGCCTCGGCGGCGCTGGCCGGGGTGAGCTATGGGGTTTGGCGTCTGCTCGACGAGGCGCTGGGACGGGGCCTCGGGGGACAGATCGTCTCGCTCGGAGCGGGACTGGGAGCCGGGTTCGCCGTCTACGTGGCCGCGATCGCCGCGCTCAGGGTCCCGGAGGCCCGACAGGTCTGGCGCCTGCTCAGCCGGCGGGGGGCTTGAGATGGCAGGCGACAGCGTCGAGGCCGTGAGGCGCCTCTACCGCGCCTTCAACGAACGCGACACCGAGGCCGCGCGCGAGCTGATGGACCCCGACATCGAGTGGGTGAATCCGGACGACGCCATCGAGCCGGGAACGCGCCATGGCTACGGCGAGTACCAGGAAGCCCTGCAAAGCCTCCGCGAGACGTTCGACCGGATGGCGATCGAGGTCGAGCGGATCGAGGCGTCGGGCGATCGGGTCGCGGTCGGGCTCACGATCCGCGCCCGCGGGCGTGGCAGCGGGCTCGAGGCGGCCATGCGGCAGGGTGGCCTGTGGACCTTTCGCGAGGGGCGAGCGGTGCGCTACGAGTGGTTCGGCGACCCGGACCGGCCGTTCGAGCTCCTGCGGGGATAGACCGCCGAATCGGTGCCGCCATACTGCCCCTCCCCGATGGACCGGATCCGGAACTTCTCGATCATCGCCCACATCGACCACGGCAAGTCCACGCTCGCCGACCGCTTCCTCGAGCTGACCGGCGCGGTCCCCACCGGGCACCGCCCCCAGGTGCTCGACTCGATGGAGCTCGAGCGCGAGCGCGGGATCACGATCAAGGCGCAGGCCGTTCGGGTCTCCTACCTGGCACGAGACGGCGAGACCTACCACCTGCACCTGATCGACACCCCGGGGCACGTGGACTTCTCCTACGAGGTCTCGCGCAGCCTCGCCGCGTGCGAGGGCGCGCTGCTGGTGGTCGATGCGGCGCAGGGCGTCGAGGCCCAGACGGTTGCCAACACGTACGCCGCGATCGAGGCCGGCCTCGAGCTGATCCCGGTCCTCAACAAGGTCGACCTGCCGAGCGCCGAGCCGGAGCGGGTGGCGGCCGAGATCACCGACCTCGTCGGAGGCGATCCGGACGATGTGCTGCGGATCTCGGCGAAGACGGGCGAGGGCGTCGAGGACGCGTTGGAGGCGATCGTGGCGCGCATCCCGTCGCCGGGGGGAGATTCGACGGCCTCCCCCGCGGCATTGATCTTCGACTCGGAATTCGATCCCTACCGCGGAGTGGTCGCCTACGTGCGTCTCGTGGACGGGGCCTTTCGAAAGGGCGAGCGGATCGCGGCGATGCAGGCCCAAACCGAGGCCGAGATCGACGAGATCGGGTTCTTCACGCCGGAGATGACGCCCGCCGAGGGGATGAGCGCGGGTGAGGTGGGATACGTGATCACCGGCATCAAGGACGTGGCGCGGCTTCGCGTGGGAGACACGCTGACCTCTCGCGAGCGCCCCGCCTCGGCGCCGCTTCCCGGCTACCGCGAGGTCAGGCCCCTGGTCTTCTGCGGCCTGTTCCCGATCGAAACGGACCGTTACGAGGACCTGCGCGACGCGCTCGATCGGCTCGCGCTCAACGACGCGGCGCTTTCGTACGAGCCGGAGACCTCGCAGGCGCTCGGCTTCGGGTTTCGCTGCGGCTTCCTCGGGCTCCTGCACATGGACATCGTTCGCGAGCGACTGGAACGCGAGTACGACCTCGAGCTCCTGGCGACGACCCCGAACGTCCGCTACGAGGTCGAGCTTCGCGGGGCCGAGCGAATCGAGGTCCACAGCCCTTCGGAGATGCCCGATCCGGCGGCGGTCGAGCGAATCCTCGAGCCCTACATTCGGGCGACCATGATCACGCCCTCGGGCTACGTGGGCGCCGTCATGGAGCTCTGCCAGCAACGGCGGGGGACGCACGTCGACATGCATTACCTATCGCCGGAGCGCGTCCAGCTTCGCTACGACCTGCCGCTCGCCGAGATCGTGCTCGACTTCTACGACCAGCTGAAGTCGAGGACCGCCGGGTACGCGTCGCTCGACTACGAGCAGATCGGCAACCGAGCCTCGGACCTGGTCAAGCTGGACGTCCTCCTCGCCGGCGAGCGCGTCGACGCGCTGTCGGTGATCGTCCACGCCGACGAGGCCTACCGGGCCGGCAAGGCGCTCGTTGAGCGACTTCAGCGCACGATCCCGCGGCAGCTCTTCGACGTGCCGGTCCAGGCCGCGATCGGATCGCGCGTCCTGGCCCGCGAGACCGTTAAGGCGCTTCGAAAGGACGTCACGGCGAAGCTCTACGGCGGCGACGTGACCCGGAAGCGCAAGCTGCTCGAAAAGCAGAAGGCCGGGAAGAAGCGGATGAAGCAGGTGGGGCGAGTCGAGGTGCCGCAGGAAGCCTTCCTGTCCGTGCTCGAGCTCGGTGGCTCCTAGGCTGAGGGCGATGGCATCAGATGTGATCTGGCTGTACGAGGTCCGCGGAGATCAGTGCACCTACATGGCGATCGACCGCGCCGTGGCCGACGCACGGCGGCGGCAGACGGCCCCATAGAATCGCCGCCCGATGGCGATCAACGAGGAGACGATCGGAAAGCAATGGCCGCCCGTCGCCTACGAAGTCGGGCTGGAGAAGATCCGCGAGTACGCGCGCGCCGTCGGCGAGACGAACCCGGTCCATCACGAACGCGAGGCCGCGCTGGCGCAGGGGTACCGCAACGTGGTGGCGCCGCCGATGTTCTGCGTCGTCTACAGCGCCCCGGCGATGGCGCCGGCGGTGCTCGACCCCGAGGTGGGAATCAACCTGCCGGCGATGGTCCACGGTGGGCAGGAGTTCGTGTGGGGCGAGCCGGTGTGCGCCGGTGACGTGATCACCACGGCGCCGCGCCTGGCGGACGCCCGCGAGAGCGACGGCAGGGCGTTCTACGTCTTCGAGTCCGAGTCGACCAACCAGGACGGGGAGCTCACCGTGCGCGGCACGTGGACCAACATCGTCAGGGGGCCTTGAACGTGGCCGAGCTCGGCGATCTCGAGCAGGGCGACCAGCTCCCCGAGCTCAGGGTGACACCCGACAAGTACCTGCCGCACCGTTACGCGGGGGCGTCCGGGGACTTCAAC
>Ga0066652_100000617_pt1 | contig 17324 bp, 14 predicted proteins | sample GraSoiAngelo_101_FD_71413 | JGI IMG/M metagenome (GOLD analysis project Ga0066652, IMG submission 71413) | Grasslands soil microbial communities from the Angelo Coastal Reserve, California, USA - 14_0903_02_30cm | ecosystem: Environmental > Terrestrial > Soil > Grasslands | place: USA...
CGGGCTGGCTGCCGGTCGATTTGTCGCGTGCGCCGACGGCGAGCACGACGCAAGGACCCGCGCCGGCCCCGACGATGACGTGCTTCGTCTCCGGCGGGCAGTGCACGAAGTCCCACTGACGAAGCGGCCGTTCCTCGCCCTCGACGACGAGGACCGCCTCGCCCGCGAGGACAAGGAAGTCCTCCTGGTCGGCCTCCCAGTGGTACATCGCCATCGGCACGCCCGGCTCGAGAACGCTCAGGTTGATCCCGAGCTGGTCGAACTCCGTCTCGCCGTCACCCTCGCCCTCGAACACGCATACGGCGCTCCGACCGTCGCCGTAGTACCAGCGCGCCTCGGTCGCGTTGAGCACAAACCAGCCGTCGCCCGTCGGGACGAGACCTTGCTCGGTCGACTGCAGCGGCGACTCGGTGACCATCGGCCGGAGCCTAACGGGTGAACTAGCGCGCTTCGAGATAGCGGAGGACAGGGAGGACGTGCTCTTGAGGAGGAAACGAGTCACGCGGCGAATCCAGCTCCGCCACCGCGCCTGGAACAGCCGGCCGCCCCGCGTCTGACAGCTCGTGCCAGCACGAGCTGTCTCGTCATACTCGCAAGGCATGACAGAGCGTTCGTTGGACGCTTTCAGGCAACGCCACCGCGGCCCGGTCATCGCCGCAGCCGACGCGGGCTACGACTCGGCACGCTTGACGTTCAACGGCATCATCGACCGACGGCCGGAGTTGATCGTCCGACCGCTCGATGTCGACGACGTCGTCGCGGCCGCCTCGTTCGCCCGCGAGGCAGATCTTCCGATCGCCGTTCGGGGTGGCGGCCACAGCGTCGCGGGGCACTGCATCGGGGACGGCGGCCTCGTGGTCGACCTGCGCCTGATGCGGAGTGTCTCGGTCGACACCGAGTCTCGGACCGCGACGTGCGGCGGCGGCGCGCTCTGGGAGGATCTCGATCCCGCCTGTCAGCGGCATGGGCTCGCGACGCCGGGCGGAACGTTCGGCGACACGGGCGTCGGTGGGCTCACGCTCGGCGGCGGGATCGGCCACCTGATCGGCCTGCACGGCCTGACCCTGGACAACCTCCTGGGCGCGACGGTAGTCACGGCCGACGGGGAGGTCGTTCGTGCGAGCGAATCCGGTGATGCCGACCTCTTCTGGGGCTTGCGGGGCGGGGGCGGGAACTTCGGCGTGGTCGTCGACTTCACGTTTCGGCTTCATCCAGTGGGCGCGTTGCTCGGCGGCCTGCTCAACTACGGCTTCGAGGAAGCTGGACCCGTGCTCACGGTCTGGCGAGGGCTAATGGCGGCAGCTCCCGACAACCTCGTGTGCTTCCCCGTCCTCGCCCGCTCGGCCTTCGGCCAGGAGAGCGGTGTCACCATCTCGGTCGCCTTCTTCGGCGGCGCTGACGAAGGCCGCGACGCGATCCGGCCGCTCACCGAATGCGGGGCGCCCGTGCAGGACGGCGTCAGGTCGATGTACTACCCCGAGTTACAGGAGATCTTCGGGCGAATGCCGTTCGGACTGAGGCACTACTGGTCCGGTCGCTTTCTGCGCTCGCTCCCCGACGAGCTGATCGATCTCACCGTCGCGCAATTCGAGCAAGACGACGTCTTCGGGACCATTCTCGTCGAGCCGCTCCACGGCGCGGCCTCGCGTGTGCCGCCCGATGCGACGGCGTTCGCGGGACGCGAAGCGAGCTACAACGTCACGTTCATCGGCGCATGGCAGGACCCGGGTGCCGACGCTGGGAACATCGCACGGGCGCGTGGCTACTCGTCCGCCCTCGCGCCCTGGGCAATCGGCGGCGGCTACATCAACTACGCGAGCGAGGCCGCCGGCGACGGCATGGAGACCGAATACGGGGCGAAGCGCCACGAACGCCTCCGCCGGATCAAGCGGCGATACGACGCGGGAAACCGCTTCCGGTTCAACCACAACATTGCGCCCGGATAGCGAGCTCTACGCGAGGACAGGCTCGCCCGCGGCCGGCGCCGCTGCGGCATCGAGCAGCTGCTCCAGGAGTGCGCGGTCGCCCTCGACCTCGACGCTGTCCCAGCGCCGGTCGACGAACAGCCAGTAGAACGAGTCAACGGCACCCTGGACGACGACGTCGGGTGCTTCGATCGAGCCACGTTTGGCCTCGCCGTCCACGAGGCCGGCCACCTCGCCGCCGATCCGGAACTCGAACGAGCCCGCCGGCGCGACAGGCGCGAACACCGTGTCGAGGGCGCCGTAGAGCCAGCCGGGGGCGAGGTCCGCGTCCTCGGTCGGCGGATCGATCGAACGCAGTCCCCAGAGGGCGAGGGCCCGCATGACGGGCTTCAGAGCCTCGCCGTACGGCGTCAGCTCGTAGACCCAGGAAGCCGCCGGCGGATCGAGCCTACGCTTGCTCAGCAGCCCGCACGTCTCCAGGTCCTTGAGCCGTCCCGCGAGGATGTTGGTGCCGATCCCCGGCAAGCTGGCCGCGAGGTCGGTGTAGCGCTTCGGCCCCTGGAGGAGCTCCCTGACGATCAGGAGCGACCAGCGCTCCCCGACCATGCCGAGCGCGTGGGCGATCGGGCAGTACTGGTCGTAGCGCTTGCTCACGACAGCAGTGTAGCGCGGGCCCTTGCTGTTGTGAAGAACTTACTTGCTAAAAGCAAGTGAACTCTGTTAGGTTGCAAGCACTCCCTCGATAGCGAAAGGAAACTCGGACTCATGGTGGCTTCAGATCGACGCAAGTGGCTGGCTCTCGCGCTCCTCTGCGTGGTCCAGTTCATGGTCGTCCTGGACATCGCGATCGTGAACGTCGCGCTGCCCTCCATCAAGGTCGACCTCGGCTTCTCGGAGGCGAATCTCCAGTGGGTGATCAGCGCCTACGCGCTCACCTTCGGCGGCTTCCTGCTCCTCGGGGGTCGCGCGGCCGATCTCCTCGGCCGTCGGCGGATGTTCCTCGTCGCGGTCGTCGTCTTCACGCTCGCGTCCCTCATGGCCGGCCTCGCCTGGTCCGAGGGCTCGCTCATCACAGCGCGTGCCGTGCAGGGCCTCGGCGCCGCGATCATCACGCCTGCCGCACTCTCGATCCTCTCGACCACGTTCACCGAAGGCCGTGAGCGGAACATCGCGCTCGGCGCGTGGGGCGCCGTCGGCGGCTTCGGCGCAGCGGCCGGCGTCCTGCTCGGCGGCATCCTCACCGACGCGCTCAGTTGGTCGTGGATCTTCTTCGTCAACGTTCCCGTCGGCATCGCGGCCTTCCTGGTCGCGCCGTTGCTGCTGACCGAGAGTCGCGACGCGAAGGTGAAGAGGTTCGATGTCCCCGGTGCGGTGCTCGTCACCGGCGGCCTGTCGCTCCTCGTCTACGCGATCACGCAAGCCGGTCAGCACGGTTGGCTCGCCGCCACAACGGTGACGTACTTCGTCGTAGCTGCCGCGCTGCTCGTCGGCTTCGTCGCGTGGGAGCTGCGACACGAGGAGCCGTTGATGCGCTTCGGCATCCTGCGTACGAAGACGATCAGCGGCGCCAACGTCGCCGGTTTCATCCTCGGCACGGCTCTCTTCGCCATGTTCCTGATGCTCACGCTCTACATGCAGCAGGTGCTCGGCTACTCGGCGATGAAGACCGGCGTCGCGTATCTGGCGGTCGCCGGCACGGCGATCTTCACCTCCGCGATCGCGGCTCAGCTCGTGACGCGGATCGGCGTCAAGCCCGTGCTCGTGACGGGGATGGTGACGCTGACGGCCGGGCTCGTGCTGTTCACGCAGGTGTCCGTCAACGGGTCGTACCTCACCGACCTGCTCCCGGGCTTCCTTCTGGTCGCCGTCGGGATCGGATTCTCGTTCGTGCCGATCTCGATCGCGGCTCTCGCCGGAGTGCGGCCTGCGGAGGCGGGGCTCGCGTCCGGACTGATCAACACGTCGCAGCAGATCGGCGGCGCGCTCGGAATCGCGGCGTTGTCGACGATCGCCACGTCGCGGACGGCAGACGCCGTCTCCGGCGGGGCGAGCCAGGCGTCGGCGCTCGTCACCGGTTTCCAGGGTGCGTTCGTCGCAGGCGTGATCATCGCCGCGCTCGGGATCGTCGCTTCGTTGACGCTGATCCGGCGCGACGAGCTCGAGCAGAAGGCCGACGAGCTCGAGCCGGCGCTCGACATGGCAGCCTGAGCTACCGCGCCCGGCGGGGGATTCGTCCCTCGCCGGGCGTCCCTAGGTCGTCGCGGTTGCGGCGGGGTGGTCGAGCGCCGCGAGCGCATCGTCTGTCGCCGTTTCGAGATCGAAGAGCGCTCCGTCGGCGAGCCGCGCTTCGAGCTCGTCCTCTCCGAGGCGCTTCGCCAGGAGCTCGCGAAGTGCCTCCACGCGCTCGGTCATCGGGACCGATCGGCGCATGCCCGCCGCTGCGGCGCCCGCGGTGGCGGCGCCGAGAATCCGCGCTGCCTTTTCGGGCGCGGCCTCGGCGAGCGTCACTGCGACCTCCGTGAGGACGTCCACGCGATAACTGTGTCGGCCCTCCTCGCGTAGGAGCTCGAGTGCCTCGCGGAGAATCGCCTCTGCGCGCGCGCGGTCGCCTGCGAGATTCGCCTGCCACGCGAGCGCCTGGAGCGCGCCGACGGTCGACGCGGCCTGGTCGAGTTCCTTGCACATGCCGACCGCGCGCTCGAGCTCCGACCGGGCACGGCCGAGATCCCCGGCGCAGATGGCGCCGTAGCCGCTGTTGACCAGGGCCAGGACCAGCGTCGCCGGATCGCCCAGCTGTTCCGCGAGGACGAGGCTTCGATCGAGGTGAGGCCGCGCAGCCGCGACCTCGCCGCGGTTGATGAGCGCGCCCGCGACCATTGCGAGCCCTTGCCGCTCGGCCCAACGGTCGCCTCCGCGCCGTGCAAGGTCGACCGCCTCGTCGGCGAAGCGAAGGCTGTCCGCGTAGTCTCCCGCCGCGGCGGCGAGCCAGGCGAGATATGTGAGCGCGACGGCCGCTTCGCTCGAACACGCGAAGCGCCGTCCGTCGGCAACTGCCTGTTCGAGCACCGCGCGCGACTCCTCGTACCGGCCCTCGTTCATGTAACGGCGGCCGAGGACGACGAGGGCGCCGACCTGTGCGGGAGTTGCAGCGGCCGGACGATCGCCGAACGCCGACTCCAGCCAGGCGCTCGCCTCGCTCCCACGCGTCGTGGCGCCCCAGTAGGGGCGAAGCGCCCCGATCAGCCGAAAGCCGAGCTCCGGCTCGCGCGTGAGCGCATGGGCGAGCGCGGCGCGCAGGTTGCCGTGATCCGCGGTGAGCTGCTCCCTCGCCGTCGGCATCTGCGGCCCGATCAGTTCGGGACCGAGTCGGTCGGCGAGCAGGGTGTAGTAGCGCGCGTGGCGGTCGCGAACAGTGTGCGCGCCTCGTTCCTCGAGCCGTTCGGCAGCGTACTCATGGACGACGTCGAGCAAGCGGAAGCGCGGCTCTCCGCTGCGTGGCTGCTGACGTCGCACGAGGCCGTTGTCGAGCAACGCCGCCAGCGTGTCGAGCCGTGCGTCGCACACCGCCTCTGCCGCCTCCAGCGTGCAGCCGCCGGAGAAGACCGCAAGCTCGGCGAACAGGCGGCGCTCCTGCTCGTCCAGCAGGTCGTGACTCCAGTCGATCGTCGCGCGCAGTGTCTGGTGTCGTTCAGGGAGGTCGCGCCCTCCACCGGCGAGAACCTCGAGCGGCCGGGCGAGCCGCTCCAGGATCTGGGCGGGTGTCAGCAGCTTGGCGCGCGCCGCCGCGAGCTCCAGGGCGAGCGGAAGGCCGTCAACCGCGCGGCAGATCCCGGCGACGTCCGCAGCGTTGTCGCCGGTGAGCTGAAATTCCCGATCTGCCGCCTGCGCGCGCGCCACGAAGACGGAGACCGAATCGTTTCGCGCGAGCGCCTCGAACGCCTCCGACTCTGCCGGTACGTCGAGCGGAGCGACGGCGTACTCGTGCTCGCCTGCTAGCCCGAGCGGCGTCCTGCTCGTCACCAGCGCGCGCACACGTGGCGCGCCGCCGAGCAGCTTGCTGACCGCATCTGCCGACGCCAGCAGTCGCTCGAAGTTGTCGAGCACGACGACGGCGGCACGATCGCCGAGCGTCGCGAGCACGGCCTCCATGGTCGGCGTTTCCTGCTCCGCGATGTCGAGGGCAGCCGCGATCGCGGCGACGACCTGCCGCGGATCGGCGAGTGGAGCGAGATCGACGAAGAACGCTCCGTCACCCAGCTGCGAGCCGAGCTCCGCCGCCGCTTCGATTGCGAGCCGTGTCTTGCCGACACCGCCCGGCCCGGTGAGGGTGAGCAGCCGCGTGTCCGCGTCGCGCAACCGTGTCGCCACTGCGACGACGTCGAGAGCACGTCCCACGAGCGCTGTGCGCGGCTCCGGCAGACGCAGATCCGCTTGGCGCCGCGCGAGCCGGAGCGATGGATCCTGTCGGAGGATCGCGCGTTCCAGCTCTCGCAGATCCGCGCTCGGCTCGAGCCCGAGCTCGTCCGCCATCGTCCTCCGCGCCGCCTGGAACGCCGCGAGCGCTTCGGCCTGCCGGCCGGCGCGATACAGCGCGAGCATGAGCTGCGCGCGCGGCCGCCCTCGGAACGGCTGTGCGGCGACGAGCGTCTCGATCTCGGCGACCAGGTCCTCGTGCCATCCGAGGGCGAGCCGTGCGTCGACGTTCAGCTCGTGCGCCCGCAGCCGCAGCTCGGCCAGGCGGGCCCGCTCGTCGGCAAGCATCTCGGGAGGCAGGTCGGCCAGCGGCTCGCCCCGCCAGAGCCCGAGTGCCTCGCCGAATCGCTCGGTCGCCGTCGCGGGATCGTCGGCGGCCAGCGTCGCCTGGCCGTCTGCAAGCAACCGCTCGAACCGCAGCAGATCGAGCTCGCCCGGAGTGACGTCGAGCGCGTAGCCGGCGCCGCGGAGCGCGATCGATTCCTTTCCGAGCAGCTTGCGAAGGCCATGCACGTACACCTGCAGTGCGTTCGCCGCACGCTCCGGCGGCCTCTCGCCCCAGAGCGTGTCGATCGCGGTCTCCCGCGGAACGACTTCGTTGGAACGCAGGAGGAGGAGGGCGAGCAGGGCACGCTGCTTGGGCGGGCCGAGCGAGACCGGGCCGTCGCCGGCGTCCACCTCGAGCGGGCCGAGGATCCGGAGCTCCACGCGCTCCCAGATTACGATGGCGCAGCTGTGCCGGAGCGGCGATGACGCGCGAGGATGCGGAGCGGCTGCTGGCCCTGTCGCGTCAGGCCCGCTTTCTCGGCCCCGACGCAAGGACCTGGATCGAGCGTCTGACGCCGGAGAAGCACCAGATCGTCGAGGCGACTCGATGCTTCGTCGAGGAAGGGCGGGCGGCGGAGGCCGCCGAGCTCGCCGGAAGGGTGTGGCGGCTCTGGCTCGTCTCCGGCGACATCGCAGGCGGGCGGGATCTGCTCGCGATCGCGCTCGAGCACCCCGATGCCGCGCCCTCGCGCGACCGTGCGCTCGCGCTGTACGGTGACGGACTGCTCGCGTTCCGCCAGGGCGAGCAGGACGAATCGCGTCGTCGCAACGAGGAGGCGCTCGAGGCTGCGCGCGCGGTCGGAGATCGCGACGCCGAAGCGCTCGCGCTCGTCGGCCTGAGCCGCGTCGCGTTCCGCGACGGCGACAACGGACGCGTCCGATCGCTCGCGTTGCACGCCCGCGAGCTGGTGCGCGACCTCGAGCCCGCCTCCCAGGTCGCGCCGCTGCACTTGCTCGCCGCCGGGACACGGCTGTCGGGCGAGCTGGACGCCGCCGTCGCGCTCTACGAGGAAAGCCTGGACCTCAACCGCGCGCTCGGCGACGAGCGGATGGTTGCGGTCGAGCTGCACAACATCGGGCACGTCGAGCTGCACCGCGGCAACGTCGAAGAAGCGAGGCGTCGCTTCGCGGAGTGCGCGGAGCTGCGCGCCTCGGACGATCCCTACGACGTGGCGATGAGGCATCTGAACGACGCGGCCCTCGCATATGCAGCAGGCGAGCGCCGGCGCGCGCTCGAGCTCCTGGGGACGGCCCAGTCGACGCTGGACGACGCCGGTATCGCGCTCGACCCGGATGACGCCTTTGAGGTCGACTGGCTGCGGAGCCGCGTCGGCGGCTAGTGGAACGTCCTCGAGGTCTGCGTCGGTTCGTCAGCGTCGCCCGGCCGCCACCACCGGCGGAAGCAGATTGCGCCGACGAGCGCGGCGATCGCGAGTCCCCACCGGCGACGGGTGCGACGACGCGCCTCGGCCGCAAGTTCGTCCTGGTAGGACGCGAGCTCCTCCGCAACGAATGCGAGCAGCTCGACCAGCGTGATCCCGGGATCGTGCTCGCCTGCATCCGTCCAGTCGCGCGTCCCGCGAGCCATCAGCGGAATCTAGCTCCGAGCTGACTTCTCCGTCCTGAAGGAGAATCGCGGACGGCGCCAGGACGACCTGCGAGGAGGATGCGCGCTAGCTCCGATCGAGCGACGCAAGCGCCCTCTGCACGCGCTCGCCGAGCGTCGCCAGCCGCTCGACCGGCTCGTTGCTGAAGACGAAGCGGACGTGCCGATCCGCGACGTCGCCGCCCCAGCCGCACATCGGAGTGGCGGCGACCTTCTCCTTCAGCAACGCGTCGGAGACGTCGGCACAGTCCAGCCCTAGAGCAGCGACGTCGAGGAGGAGCGACCACGAGCCGGAGGGACGCACAGCCGGCAGGCCGTCGAGCTGGCGCAGCGTCTCGTCGCGCCGGCGCTGCCACTCGGCGTTCGCCGCGTCGAGCCCGTCGTCCGCGAGACCGAGCGCGACGCGGGTGCCGATCTGGTTGAAGCCGCTCGGGACGAGCCCGTTGTAGATGTGCACCCGCGAGACGTCGTTGACGAGGTCGCCGGGAGCGACGATCCAGCCGATCCGCCACGCGATCATCCGCTGCTCGAGGGTCGGGCAGCCGATCGTGACCGTCCGGTCCCGCATGCCGTCCAGCGCGGCCGGATGGCGCACTTGCCGACCGTCGAACAGGACGCCCTCGAAGCCGGCCCAGTAGAGCAGCCACAGGTCGCGCTCGCGGCAGGCGGACGCAATCGCCTCGAGCTCCTCTTCGCTCGCGACCCAGCCGGACGGAAACGACGCGTTGTTGACGAACACGACGCGCGTTCGCTCGGTCACCGCCGCGCGCAGCGCCTCGAGGTCGAGGCGCCACTCGCCGCCGGCGACGTGCAAGGGCGCGAGGCGAGGGACTGCGCCGACGAGGCGGACGCGGTTGATCATCCCCGCATAGGTCGGATCCGTGAGGACGACCTCGTCGCCGAGATCGGTCAGACAGAAGAGCGCGTCGACCATCGCGTCGCCTTCGCCGCAGGTGATGACGATCTCCCGCGGCCCGTCGTAGCGAGGACCGCCGCGCCGCTCGATGAACGCGGCGACCGCCTCCTTCAGGTCGTCCCGGCCGGTGAACGGAAGCCAGCTGTTCGCGTCGTCCGTGCCGATCGCGGCGCGGGTCGCCTCGACCGCCTCCGGCGGCGGCGGGACGTCGGTGTCGAGATTCTCCAGCCGCAGGACGTCGGGGTCGTCTCCGGCGGCAGCTGCCACGCGGTCGATGTTGAAGCCGGGGATGTCGTCGAGACGCCTGACGCCCATGCGCTCCCGCGACCCTAGCGCCGACCGCGATACTTCTGGCCGTGAAGACGATCCTCGAGATCGTGGTCATCATCATCCTCTTCGCCGTGCCCCTGACGGCCGTCGGCGTCATGTTCGTCTGGGCGGCGATTCGCGACGGGGAAGAGGACCGCGCGGTGCAGCGGCGGCTCGGGATCCGCCGCCGGACGCGGCTCGGGCGCTAGCCGCCCGGTCCGCGGAATCCCTCTCTCGGGGGAGACCGGCACGCCTCGCGTCGGCGATCCTCCGTAGACCCAAGGAGTTGAGAGATGCGGCCAAGTCCTCCTCGGGGTCCTCTGTCGTCGCGCGTGGCTCGCGGGCGGCCGGCGGCCCTATGAACCGACCACAGCGTTTGCCGAGCCTCGCCGGGCGGGCCCGGCCGAGCCTGCTCGCGACCTTCGCGATCGTCAGCCTGATCCCGCTCGCGACGCTCGGGTTCGGCCTCTTCTACTTCCTCCAGGGCCAGATCCGCTCGCGCGCGCTCGACAGCGCGCGAAACTCGGCGACGCTCGTGGCACGTTCGTCGCTCGATCCGATCGTCGCCCAGGCCGACCTTCGGGCGCCGCTCACGCCCGCGCTGCAGCACCGGCTCGACGCGTCGCGTCGCCAGCTGCACGCGGCGGGCGTCGTCCGGATCAAGCTCTGGAACCTCGACGGCAAGGTCGTTTACTCCGACAAGCAAAGCCTGGTCGGGCGGACCTTCCCGGCGGATGAGGACCGGACCGAAGCAGCGGACGGCCGCGTCATGTCGGACATCTCGGACGCGAACGGGGCCGAGAACGTGGAGGATCACGGCTTCGGGCGGCTCCTCGAGGTCTATGTCCCGCTGCGGTCCTCGCGCGCGCCTGTCGGCTCTGTCTTCGAGATGTACATGCCCTACGGCCCCGTGGCAGCGGCGATCACGAGCGACGTTCGAACGCTCGCGCTCATCCTGCTCGTGGGTGTCGCGTTCCTCTGGGCGACGCTGTTTCCGATCGTCGCGCGTGCGTCGAAGCGCGTGCGCCGCCACGCCGCCGAAGCGGAGTACCTCGCACTCCACGATCGTCTGACCGGCTTGCCGAATCGCGCCCTGTACCTCGACCGCGGCAAGCAGGCGCTCCTAGCCGCAACCCGTCGAGAGGAGCGCGTGGGCGTGCTCGTCGTGGACGTCGACCGCTTCAAGGAGATCAACGACACCCTGGGACACAGGTACGGCGACGAGCTCCTCCAGCAGGTACAGCCGCGTCTGCGCAGCGCACTTCGTGCGGGGGACACGGTTGCACGCCTCGGTGCGGACGAGTTCGGCGTCCTGCTCGCGGACGTAAGTGGGACGGACGGCGCGATGGACGTCGTCCAGCGTGTCCGGCAGGCGATGGAGACGCCGTTTCTCGTCGACGGGGTCCCGGTTGCGATCGAGGCGACGGTCGGTCTCGCGCTCTTCCCGGACCACGCGCAGAACATCGACGACCTGTTGCAGAAGGCGGATGTCGCGCTGCACGTCGCGAAGTCGATCAAGGCCGGCTGGCAGCTCTACGAGTCGCGGGCCGACGAGGACAACCGACCGCGCCTGACGCTCCTCCCCGAACTGCGGGAGGCGCTCGCGAGCAAGCAGCTCTCGCTCCACTACCAGCCGCAGGTCGACATGGCGACCGGCGCCGTCACGAGCGTCGAGGCGCTCGTTCGCTGGCGCCATCCGGAGCGCGGCCTGCTTCCCCCCGGGGAGTTCCTCCCCGTCGCCGAGCAGACAGGGCTGATCCATGCGCTGACGCGCTACGTCCTCGACGAGGCGATTCGGCAGTGCAAGCAGTGGCAGTCCGCCGGGTTCGACCTGGGCGTCGCCGTCAACCTTTCCGCGCGTAGTCTCGGCAGCAACGATCTCGCCGATCAGATCCAGGCGCTTCTGAACCAGCACGAGCTTGCAGCGGGCGCGCTGACGCTGGAGCTCACGGAGAGCGCGATCATGTCCGACCCGTTCCGCGCCGTGGTCGTCCTGACGAAGCTGCGGCGGATGGGCGTGCGGCTGTCGATCGACGACTTCGGCACCGGCTACTCCTCGCTTGCGTATCTCAAGCGGCTGCCGGTGACGGAGATCAAGATCGACCGTTCGTTCGTCTCGAACGTCGCGACTGACGAGGACGACGCGGCGATCGTTCTCTCGACGATCCAGTTGGCGCAGAGCCTCCGGCTCGACGTCGTCGCCGAGGGTGTCGAGACGGATGCGACGTTCGAGGCGCTTGCGACGTTCGGCTGCCGTCGCGTCCAGGGCTTCTTCCTCGCGCGTCCGCTCCCTCCCGGGGAGCTGGAGCGTTGGCTTCGCAACCGAACAATCTCCGACGGACGTCGGGAGGTGGTCGGCCAGTGGCTGTGAGGCCTGAGGCGATGACGCTGCGGCGGCTGAAGGCGCTGCTCGACGTGACGCGCGTGGTGCGCGGTGAGGAGGATCTCGGGAGCGTGCTCTCGACGATCGTGCGAACGGTCGCCGAGGCGCTCGAGTTCCGAACGGTCGTCCTGAACCTCTACCGGCCGGCCTTCGACGACTTCTGCGTCACCACCGTCCACGGAAGCGCGGAGGCGCAGGCGGCATTGCTCGGGAGCACGTACGACTGGAGCAGCTGGCAGCTGTTACTCGTCGACGAGTACCGGCACGACGGTGCGTATCTGATTCCGCACGGCTCGTTCGACTGGAGTCGCGACGTCGGCGACCGCTACGTCCCGCAGCTGAGCCCGGGCGACGACCCCGAGGCCTGGCATCCAGAGGACGAGCTGTTCGTCCCGTTCGAGGACTCGCAGGGCAGGATCCTCGGGATCTTCTCGGTCGGGGAGCCCCTCAACGGACGACGGCCGACTGCCGATCAGATCGAGGTTCTCGTCGCGCTCGCGGAGCACGCTGCGATCGCGATCGATGCGGCTCAGCAGGCCGAGCGGACAGCGCTCCACCGTGCGAGCCTCGAGCAGCTGCTCGACGTGTCTTCGAGCCTGACGGCCGCGGAGTCGACCGATGCGATTCTCGGGACGGTGTGCCGCGGCATCCAGGCCGCACTCGGGTTCCAGCGGGTCTCGCTGCATCTCGCGGAGCCGCAGACGGGGCTGCTGCGATCGCATGCTGCGGCGGGCTGGAAGGCCGATGATCCCGTCATCGCCGAGCCGCTCTCATTCGACGCGGTCCGGCAGCTCTTCGACCCCGAGTTCGAGATTGCCGGTTGCTTCCTCGTCCCGGCCGAGGAGGCTCGCCGGCGCGTGGACGCGACCCAGGTCAAGTACAGCTCGCAGAACAACGGACGCGGGCCGTACGCGTGGAACCACCACTGGCTCGCAGTGCCGCTGTACGACCGCTCGGGCGCCGTGATCGGCGTCATCTGGGCGGATGAGCCGGACGACCGGTTGCTGCCGTCGGCCGAGCGCCTGCAGGCGCTACGGGTGTTCGCGAACCAGGCGACGACCGCTCTGCTCGCAGCGCAGCAGTTCGAGCAGATGCGGTTTCTCGCCGACCACGATCCGCTGACGGATCTGCTGAACCGCCGCTCGTTCGTCCGCGAGCTGGAGTCGGAGGTGGCCCGGGCGCGCCGGTACAAGCATCCGCTCGCGGTCCTCGTATTCGACTTCGACGAGCTGAAGACGCTCAACGACACGCACGGGCACGCTGCCGGCGACGCTGCTCTCCAGCACGTCGCGGTGACGTTGAAGCGCGTCCTGCGCGGCTCGGATCACGCGTTCAGGATCGGCGGTGACGAGTTCGCGGTGCTGCTCCCGGAGGCGACAGGCGAGGACGCGCGCGCCGTGGCAGCGCGGATCGAGGAAGAGCTCGGCAGGATCGCAACGGTCGGCGAGTGGGAGCTGTCGCTGAGCTTCGGCGTGTCGGTCCACGACGGCAGCGAAGACCCGGCCGCTCTGCTCCGGAGCGCCGACGACGCGATGTACGAGATGAAGCGCAAGCGCAACGTGCTCAGCACCATCGAGGCCGCGGACGACGCGAACGTCGACGCGGTCGCGTAGCGCGGCCGAGGGTTGCGCGGCTTCGACCCCCTGTTCTAGCGTCGCAGCAGTCCGATGACTTTCGCCGCGCCCCGCGGTCTTAGCTGCGTACCCCCACCAAGGAGAACGAGATGGCCAAGATCATCGTCACCGAGTTCGTTTCCCTCGACGGCGTCATGGAGGATCCCGGCGGCGCGGAGGACTTCAAGTACGGCGGCTGGACGTTCGAGTTCGAGCGTGGCGACGAGGGCAACAAGTTCAAGCTGGACGAGACGATGGAGGCCGATGCGCTGTTGCTCGGGCGCAAGACGTACGAGGGTTTCGCCGCGGCGTGGCCGTCCCGCGAGGGCGAGTTCGCGGAGAAGTTCAACACCATGCCGAAGTACGTCGTCTCGTCGACGATGGGCACGGCGGACTGGAGCAACTCGACGGTGCTGAAGGGCGACGTCGTCGACGAGGTCCGCAAGCTGAAGGACGAGCGAGACGGGACCATCCAGGTTCCCGGCAGCCAGCAGCTCGTCGAGACGCTGTTCGACAACGATCTCGTCGACCAGCTGAACCTGATGGTCTTCCCGGTCGTGCTCGGCGCCGGGCGGCGCCTGTTCGGCGAGACGAGCGACAAGAAGCGCCTCGAGCTCGCCGAGTCACGCGCCGTCGGCGATGGCGTCCTGATCCTGATCTACAGGCGGCCCGAGCAGGCGTAGGGGACGCGCTCGGGAAACCGGAAGCGACGGCTCCTACGCGTCGCGCGTCGCGGTCCGCCAGGCGCCGACGGCGAGCGGGACGACCGTCCAGGCGACGATCACGCCGACGGCCGCGGTGATCGACATCGCGACGTGCGCGGGCCCGGTGAACAGCGCGCCCGGCTCGACACCTTCGATCGCCGCGCCGAGCAGCCCTTCTCGCAGTGATCCCAGCGTCTTGATCTGGAGCAAGAGCGGTGCGGCGACGATCTGCCAGCCGATGACGATCCCGATCGTCGTTCCGCGTGAGCCGAGCACGGACGAGACCCCCAATGCGAGGACGAGCGAGAGAGCGGTCACGAGCGCGAGCCAGGCTGCGGTCTCGACCAGGAGCGCCGCGCCCGGTGCGTGGAGCGAGCCTGCGAATGCGACCGAGGCTGTCGCTGTCGCGGCGAAGCCTGCGCCGACGAATGCCCACAGGAATGCGAGTCCGGCAGGGAGGCGCGCGCCGAAGAGCGCCAGCCGGGAGCGTCCGGTGACGACGAGCTCGCGGAAGACGCCGGAGCTGAGGTCACTCGCCCCGAGGGTCGTCCCGATCAGGACGGCGGCGATGCCGCTGAGGGTCGTCAGCACGTCCATCGAGTCGGTGAAGTTCTGCAGGCCTCCCGCCGGCCCATGCTTCGCCGGGTTCGCGGCGTGGATGATCAGGAGGATCGTGTAGGCGACCACCATCGGCAGCACGGTCAGCGCGAGGCCCGCGCCGACGAGGCCGCGGCGCCTGCGGAGCTTCAGGAATTCGGCGCTGACCAGTCGCGGCCGGCGAGGGACTCGCGTGCGCCTTGCCGAGAGCTCGGCGGTGACGGTTGTCGTGCTCATGCTGCTTCCTCCAGACGGGACGTGATCTCCAGGAACCGTTGTTCGAGTGAGACGCGTGCGGGCTCGAAGCGACGGATCGCGAGTCCCGCATGCACGAGGCGCCGGCTGAGGTCGTCGGCTGCTTGCCCGACGTCCTCGCCGAGCGTGACGCGAATGCCCGCGGACTCCGCCGCGACTGATGCGACGGCGCGATGCTCCGAGAAGATCCCGAGCGCCTGCTCGTCGTCACTCGTGGCGATCAGGATCGTCTGCTTCGCTCCGGCGGCGAGCTCTGCGATCGGGCCATGCGCGACGACCTTCCCCTGATCGACGATCGCGACCTCGTCGCAGATCTTCTCCACCTCGTCGAGCAGGTGCGAGGAGAGGAGGACAGTCCGCCCCTCGGTGACGAAGCCGCGGATCATGTCTCGGAACTCGTGGATGCCGGCGGGGTCGAGCCCGTTGGTCGGCTCGTCGAGGATCAGGAGCTCTGGATCGGCGAGCAGGCTCCGGGCGACGCCGAGTCGCTGGCGCATGCCGAGGGAGTAGCGCTTGACGCGTTCGTCCGCTCGCTGGGAGAGGCCGACGCGTGCAAGTGCGCCGTCGATCCGGCCGTGCGCTTCCCGCTCGCGCGCCGCCGCAACGATCGTGAGGTTCTCGCGGCCCGTCAGGTGCGCGTGGAAGCGGGGCTCCTCGACGATTGCCCCGACTCGCGCCAGGGCGGCGGCGCGCTCTTCCGGTACCGGTCGTCCCAGCAGCCGCATGGTGCCGGCCGTCGCCTGGGTGAGACCCAGCAGCATCCTGATCAGGGTCGTCTTACCGGCGCCGTTCGGGCCGAGATAACCGAAAGCGGCGCCGCGTGGCACCTGCAGGTCGACGTTCGCGACCGCCATACGGTCGCCGAAGCTTTTGGTGAGACCGGAGGTCTCGACGACGAATCCCTGTGTGCTCATGCGACCAGACTAGGTGCGTCGCCCGCGCTTCTCTTCGGCCGGGATGCCGATTCGACGTCCTTCTCACGAACGATGTTCGGCTCGTTCGCGCGGACGAGGCGGAACGACGGCGTTCGGAGTACCTTCAGATCGTGAACAGGCTCTGGCGTCTGGTGCGGCGCTTCTGGTTCGACGCCCTGATCATCGTCGGGATCGGCACGTCGATCGCCGGCGCGGTCCTTAGCCAGGGCCGCCTGAACGGCCCGGCGGGCCCGATGTGGCTCGACATCCTCCTGACCCTGGCGATTGTCGGGCCGTTGCTCGCCCGCCGGCGTTTTCCCTTCGGAGCACCCGTGGCGGTCGGCGCCGGCGTCGTCATTGCCTCGTTCGCCGACAGTTCCCTCGTCCCGTTCGACCTCATCGCCTTTCTCGCAGGCGCCGCAGCCGTGTTCCTGCTCGCTCAGCTTCGAGACGCACGACAGGCCGTCGCCGGTCTTGCAATGGCCGTCGGCGTCGAGGCGATCGTGGTTCGAAACGATCCACGCGGCCAAGTTGGCCAATTCATATTCGTTAGCCTCATCGTCGCGATCGTCTGGGTCGTCGGCTTCACGCTCGGGCGCAAGTTCGCGGAGGCGGACGAGGCAAAGGAGCGGGCCGCGCGGGCCGAACGCGACCGGGAGGGGCGTGCGCGCGCGGCTGTTGCCGAGGAACGTGCGCGGATCGCCCGTGAGCTGCACGACGTGGTCGGCCACAGCGTGAGCGTCATGACCGTGCAGGCGTCCGGCGTGCGCCGGCTCCTGCGACCCGAGCAAGAGCGTGAGCGTGAGGCGCTGCTGATCGTCGAGCGGACCGGTCGCGAGGCGCTTGCCGAGATGCGTCGGATGGTCGGCGTACTGCGGCGGCCCGAAGAGGCGCCGGCGCTGGCGCCGCAGCCGAGCCTCGAGCATCTCGATCGCCTCATCCAGCAGGCCCGCGAGGCGGGGCTCCCCGTTGAGCTGAGGGTCGAGGGCGACGCGCGCGAGCTTCCCGCCGGCGTCGACCTGACCGCGTACAGGCTCGTCCAGGAAGGACTGACGAACGCTCTCAAGCACGCGCGCGCGTCCCGTGCGCAGGTCCTCGTCAACTACAGCGACGATCAGATCGAGGTGATGGTGAGCGACGACGGGCAGGGCGTCGGCAACGGCGACGGCGGCGGGCACGGCCTCGTCGGCATGCGCGAGCGCGTGGCGGTGTACGGCGGGGAGATCGACGCCGGGCCGCAGCCTGGCGGCGGCTACCGACTGCGGGCGAAGCTCCCGCTCGCGACATGACCCTCAGCGTCCT
>Ga0066652_100000619_pt1 | contig 17315 bp, 17 predicted proteins | sample GraSoiAngelo_101_FD_71413 | JGI IMG/M metagenome (GOLD analysis project Ga0066652, IMG submission 71413) | Grasslands soil microbial communities from the Angelo Coastal Reserve, California, USA - 14_0903_02_30cm | ecosystem: Environmental > Terrestrial > Soil > Grasslands | place: USA...
TTCGCTGCCGAATCGGCTACCGATGCACCAGCAGTCAGTGTAGGCACATACCAGGTGCCATATTGTTTAGCCAGCGCTATTGCTTCATCATCCATAAAAGTTCCGTGTTCGATTGAATTGACTCCGGCACGAATAGCTCTCTTCATTCCTTCGGCGCCGTGAGCATGTACTGCTACCCTGAAACCATAATCTTTTGCTGTTTCCACAATAGCTTTTATTTCTTCTTCGGTGAATTGAGGATTGCTTCCGCTTTTAGCCACGCTCAACACGCCACCAGTAGCGGTTATCTTGATAAGATCTGATCCTTCTTTGTACCGCTGGCGGACAGCCTTGCGACATTCATCTGGGCCGTTAACTACCGCCTGTGCAGGACCAGGATCACCCATTAGGTCAGTGCGATAACCATTAGTAGGGTCAGCATGACCACCAGTTGTTGCAATAGCTTTTCCGGCTGTATACACGCGAGGTCCTTTTATTAATCCTTTATTGATAGCATTGCGCAGGGAAATGTTGACACCACTGCCGCCAAGATCCCTTACTGTTGTAAAACCGGCCATTAATGTGGTTTCGGCAAACACCACCGATTGAAAGGCATAATCGGCGGGGTTCAGCGTAAATTCCTGCAAATACCTGTTGGGATTGGTTTCTTCTTCAAGATGAACATGCATGTCAATCCAGCCCGGCGTAACTGTTTTCGTTTTAAGGTCAATGGTTTTATCATTCGTGCCCGGTTTGGAAAAACCGGTTTCAACGGCAATGATCTTATTCTTTTCAACGATGACCGTCATGTTTTTCCTGGCTTCATCCGACAACCCATCGATAAGAGTCCCGCACCAGATATAGGTTTTTTGTGAAGCGGCACCCAGGGTGACTAAGCCAAAGATCAAAAAAAAGAATACATGTCTCATATTTTGCAGTTGAAGGGTTAAATATACTGATTTGCTCCGCCAGCATCCACTATCTGGCATCCGGCATCCTGTATTCTTAAGGTAAATATTCTATTTTACTAATGAATGTATACGAACCAGTGTTTGAACAGAATAGGATAACTCGCCTTTTTTCCACACCGAAGATTTCGGATTTCAATGGCACAGAAATTTCTTTTATCTTTGCCTGACCTCCCGGAAATTCTTCTATTATTAGTAGTTCGTTCGAAGTGTCCGCTTGGTCAGTTGGCCTGCCTGGCGGTAGGCAGGGTGGGTTCTAATTTTCATTGAGTTTATTGATCTTTTTTGTAAAAGCGATTTTAGTATTAAGCAATCTCGTATTGCTTGATCGGATAGTTTTTATCGGGAGATCTTTTTTTAAATTTGTTGACTGTATATGGCTAAATACATATTTGTTACCGGTGGTGTGACTTCTTCTCTCGGAAAAGGGATCATTGCCGCCTCGCTCGCAAAACTGTTGCAGGCAAGGGGCTTAAAAGTGACTATCCAAAAATTTGACCCTTATATTAATGTTGACCCGGGAACACTGAACCCTTACGAACATGGAGAATGTTATGTTACGGAAGATGGAGCAGAGACCGATCTCGATCTCGGGCACTATGAACGTTTTTTAAATATCTATACTTCGCAGGCCAATAATGTTACTACAGGCCGTATTTACCAGACTGTCATCAATAAGGAAAGAGAAGGGGCCTACCTGGGAAAAACTGTGCAGGTGGTTCCGCATATCACTGACGAAATAAAGAGAAGGATGTTGCAGTTGGGCCAGGATGGCAAATATGATATTGTCATCACAGAGATCGGCGGTACAGTAGGTGACATTGAAAGCTTACCTTTTGTAGAGGCAGTTCGCCAGTTGCAATGGGAACTTCCGGAAGAAGATTCGGTCGTTGTGCACCTGACACTTATACCTTACCTGAAAGCCGCTAAAGAATTAAAGACAAAGCCTACACAACATAGTGTGAAAATGCTAAGCCAGGAAGGCGTTCACCCGGACATCATTGTCTGCCGTACAGAGAGACCTTTAAATCAGGAATTGCGTCGCAAGATTGCCCTGTTTTGCAATGTCAAGCAGGAAGCGGTCATTGAAGCCGCCGATGCCCCAACGATTTATGAAGTTCCGCTTGCCATGATGAGGGAGAAGCTGGATGTGATCTGCATGAAAAAACTGAATATTCTCAATTCTAATGAACCCGAACTTAGCCGCTGGAAAGAGTTTTTGGATAAGTTGAAATATCCAAAGAGCAAAGTGACAATAGGCCTGATCGGAAAATATCTTGAATTACAGGACGCTTATAAGTCCATTCTTGAGTCATTTGTACATGCCGGTGCGTTAAATGAAAGCCAGGTGCAGGTGGTCAATGTTCACAGTGAATTTATCACCCATGATAACGTAGCGGAAAAGCTGGCTGGCCTCGATGGTCTGGTGGTGGCTCCCGGTTTCGGACATCGTGGCGTAGAAGGAAAGATAGTTGCTGTTAAATATGCAAGGGAAAATAAACTGCCTTTCTTTGGCATTTGTCTCGGTATGCAAATGGCCGTAATCGAGTTTGCCCGGAACATATTAGGTTTAAAAGAAGCTCATTCCACGGAAATGGATCCTGACAACAAGGACCCGGTCATAGACCTGATGGAAGAGCAAAAGAAAATTACAGCCAAGGGAGGCACGATGCGGCTGGGGGCTTATGCCTGTGAAATAAAAAAAGATTCACTGGCCTATAAAATATATGGCTACTCACCAGTGAGTGAACGTCATCGTCATCGCTGGGAGTTCAACAATAAATATCTCGAGCAGTTTGAAAACGCAGGAATGGTGGCAAGTGGTAAGAACCCGGCTACAGGCCTGGTGGAGATCATTGAATTGCACAACCATCCCTTCTTCATCGGTGTACAATATCATCCCGAGTTAAAAAGTACGGTAGAAAACCCTCAACCCATTTTTGTTCATTTTATCAAAGCAGCAAAAGAGTACGCTGAACGGAAGAGCGAAATAAAGAACCCCCTTCTGCAAAGCGAGATGATCTGAGGCCAGCCTCACCCTCTTATCCCTCTCCTTGCTTCGCTCCGCTCGCAATGACGAGGAGAAGGACGATACAACGGTGTTCCGCAAACTTCACTGCTATCCAATCAACCTTACCTCCACCAGGAATTTTTTGCCTCTCCCGCTTTTCTTCAGTCGCAATGACGAAATCTAAACTTTAAACTCCAGTTCATAATTCTTGCACCTAATATCCAGTTATCCAGCATCCAATATCCTTGCAAACTCTTTGCTATAGATTATCGGCTAACGATCTCCATTCGTCGGCAAGCTCCCGGCTGACGTCTCGCCACTCACAGCTCAATCCCCTATCTTTGCCGTCTTTAAATTTCTATCTGTAATGAAGTTTGATCGCACCACCATCCTGGGTTTTGTTATAATGGGTTTGCTTTTATTTGGTTATCTATACTATAATAGCAAGAACGAGGCTGCTCGCAAGAAGCAAATAGAACAGGAGACAGCCCAAAAAGCCCATGCGGATTCCCTGGCCCGTCTGAATCCAAAGGACGATTCTACCAGGAATGTGATCGATTCGACTCTAAAGAATAACCGCGAGATCGCTATACATGGCCTTGATACCGGGGCTGAGAAAATAACCGAGGTAAAAACAGACCTTTTTACCATCGCCTTTACCAATAAAGGCGGCCAGCCGAAATGGATTGAGCTGAATAAATTTAAGAATAAAGACAGCGGGTTGGTCAGGCTCGCCGCTTCACCTTATGACCGCATAAGTTACCCGATTAAGTTAGGCACTCAAACTACGGAAACCGGGGAGCTAAAATTCCGGGCTCCTGAAGTAACCCACGATGGTGACAACACGATCATTACTTTTAATCTGCTGCACGACAGTATTTCCCAATCACTTGTTACGCACCAGTTCGTCGTCCGGAAGAACGATTATATGATTGATTTCAATGTTCATGTAAATGATGCCGACAAGATGCTGACCCAGGGGAAAATGAACCTGTCATGGCAATATGAAGCCGCCCAACAGGAATCCGGGATTTCATTTGAAAAAACAAACACGCAGATCGGCTACGTAGAAAACGGGGAATTTGATTATCATACCATCGGTAGGCGCGATACCGTCACACTTGACGGACCGGTAAAATGGATAGGAGTAAGGCAGCGGTTCTTCAACAGCTTTCTTATCGCGAAAGATAATTTCTCATCTGCAGCTATGGGCTGGAGCATACCTCCAGACGGCCAACACATAATTGTCCAGGCAAAGTCCAATCTGCAAATAGCGGTTCCTGCTTCGGGAAACGTCGCTCTTAATTTGTTTTATGGCCCGGCCGACTATCATATCCTGAAAAAATATGATCTTAAAATGTCGAAGATCATCAACCTCGGCCAGGGCATGTATGCGTTTGTGAGCCCGTTGAACAGGTATGTCATATTACCTGTCTGGGATTTTATAAAAGGGATTGTAAGTAATTATGGCATAGTCATAGCCCTGCTTACGCTTTTTATCCGGCTTCTTATTTCGCCTCTTACCTACAAAAGCTACCTAAGTGGCGCCAAGATGAAGGCCCTTCGGCCGGAGATAGCTAAGTTGAAGGAAAAACATGGCGGTGATCAGCAGGCCATGAGCATGGACCAAATGAAATTGTTCCGCGAAGCTGGTGTAAATCCATTGGGTGGTTGTATCCCGGCCCTGTTTCAAATCCCCATATTTTTTGCCCTGTATAGTTTTTTCAGTTCGAGTGTAGATTTGCGCGGTGCCGATTTTCTATGGGCTAAAGATCTTTCAGCCTTTGATGACGTGATCAAGTTTGGTGTCAATGTACCTCTACTCGGCAGTCACCTGAGTGTGTTCACGATTACGGCGGTGCTGACCAGCCTTCTCATTTCTTTATACAGTATGAGCATGACACCGGACCAGAGCAACCCTGTACTGAAATACATGCCCTATATTTTTCCTGTATTCCTTTTGTTTATTTTTAATGGGCTTCCCTCGGCGCTGACCTGGTATTATACAGTTTCCAATATTATCACGCTTGTCCTCCAGTACGTCATTCAGAATTATATAATCGACCACGATAAAATATTGGCCAAGATCGAGGAGAACCGCAAAAAGCCAAAAACTAAATCTAAATGGCAGGAGCGGGTTGAGCAGATGCAGGAACAACAGAAGAAAATGAAAGAAATACAACAGAAGGGAAAACGCTGACAATATCCCTGATTTGTTAAAAAATTACTAGTTTAATGGACAGGTATGTTAACTTTCTGCCTGATCGCGTTTTGGCTTTTTTGATTTTTCCTTAAAGCAACTTCCCGGATAGATTGGCACGTCTTTTTAATGAATAGCAATATTTGTATGAAAAAGAGAAACCAGGTAATCACAATAATAGTAGTGCTGTTTTTTTCTAACCCGGTTTGGGCGCAGAAAAAACTCACGGAGGCGACTATTACCTACGACATTGTCATTAACACAAACAATACGACGCCTAAAGCTGCCGATCTGCTCGACGGCGCTACAAGCATTATTTATCTCAAAGGAAATTCCAGCAGATCGGAGATGATCAGCTCCCTGGGTACCCAGTCGACCATTATTGACGGTAAGACCAATAAGGTTACGATACTGAAGGACTATGGGGAGCAGAAGTATATGATCAGCCTTAGTCAGGAGAACTGGAAAGCATCCAACAAGAAGTATGAGGGCATCAATTTCACCTATGAAAATGAGTTTAAGACCATCGCAGGCTATAATTGCCAGAAAGCGGTAGGTAAACTTTCCAACGATAGTACATTCATTGTTTATTTTACAAGGGATCTTGTTCCGATGAATAAAGACTTTCAATACTTGAACAAGAATTTGCCGGGACTGGCCATGCAATATGAAGCTACATTCGGCGATCTGAAAGTCACCTATACGGTCTCCAGTATTAATTTTAAGCTGGTGCCTGCCGCAAAATTTGATTTGCCGAAATCAGGTTACAGGGTGATGTCGTACGAAGAAAGCCTGGGAGCCGGAAACTAATTACCGGCGAGTAGAAGCATTAGGATTGAAAACGACCTTGTCATTCAATACGCCTTTCTTCAAAGAAACAGTATAAGTCGTATGACCTGTCTGATAGCTTACGGTCGTATTACTAAGATTAATGTATTTATTTTCCTGGTTATTTATAACCTTGCTGCCGCGAAAACTGTAACCGGGATTTAAAGAGAATGAACCAGGCCTGTAAGAGGGTTTCATTACCAATATTGATCTATCACGCGGGTTCGTGTCTCTTGATCTGCCGTCACCTGAGGTGGCGAATGCGCCTGCTGCAATTGCTGCCAGGATAACTATCATGGCTGTCTTGCTGCAAAGCATTTTTAATATAGAGGAGTTAGTTCTCATTGCTTGGCAAATTTAACAAGAAAAAAAGTAGAAAATCAAACCGCTTGTCCAGAATTTTAATACTTATTTAACGGCAAAACGTCTAAAATGTTACATCTAAGAATAAAAAACCTTTTAATTCCACACATATGGGGAAAACTAATGATTCGTTTTTTCGGCAGTTTTCGATTAACTTGTTGATTATAACTGTTTTTATGATCTAACAGGCAGGTGAAGTTCTAACAGCTTTTTAATAATCCACCAAACCCTTCTAACTCATGAAACAACACCACGAAAGGCAGGACCCTGACCAGATGCGGGAGCTCCTCGACCAGTACGAGAATTTGAAGCAGGGCCGCGCAAACTCTTTCATTGAAGAAGAGTCCTTTGAAAAAATAATCACACATTTCGAGGAAAAAGAAGACCTGGCTAATGCACTGGAAGCCTCCGAGTTGGCAATTGAGCAATATCCTTACTCATCCTCTTTACTGATAAAAAAAGCGGATATCCTGCTTACCAACCGCCAGTACAAGCAGGCGCTCGAGATTCTTGAGCAGGCGTCCCTGTTCGATAGCATGGATATTAATCTTTATATCCTGAAAACGGATGCTTATCTCGCTATTGATCAGCAGGAAAAAGCAGTGACGTTGCTGGAAGAAGCACTGGATCTTTTTGAAGGCGAGGAAAAGATCGACCTGCTTTTTGAACTGGCAGATGTTTATGACGACTATGAGGAATTCGACAAGGTATTTGAATGTTTGAAAATAATACTTGGGCAGGATCCCAACAATGAGGAAGCACTTTATAAGATATGTTTTTGGACAGATTTTACCGGTCGCAATGAAGAAAGCATAAAATTGCACCAGAAAATTATTGACGAGTTTCCATACAATGAACTTGCCTGGTTCAACCTCGCTGCTTCCTACCAGGGCCTTAAGTTATATGAAAAATCGATCGACGCTTACCTGTATGCAATCGCTATCGAAGAAAAATTTGATTATGCGTACCGCAATATGGGCGATGCCTACATACGCTTACGTAAATATAAAGAAGCAATTGAGGCTTTGCTTAAAGTAACGGAACTCGCAAAGCCCGAGGATGTCATCTATGAAGCGATCGGTCATTGTTATGATAAGCTAAAGAACTTCGCCCAGGCGAGATTTTATTACCGCAAGGCTTCACATCTGAACCAGGAAGACAGTAAACTGTTTTATAAAATTGCCTGTACTTATTACAACGAGCAGCATTGGGAGAATTGTATCAAGCAGTTGGAAAACGCGATGAAGATACAGCGGCTTCAACCTGAATACAATTTGCTGATGGGAGAATGTAAGTTGGAACTGGGTTTGATCAAAGATGCTATACAATATTTTTCCAACGCAGTTCGTATACGCCCACGAAATATTTCCGGTTGGGAAGCCCTGATCAGGTGTTTATACAAGACACGCTATTATGACGAAGCACTGCAACAGGCAGATGCTGCATTACGGTTAATGAATGATAAACCGTTATTCATATTTTATAAGGCCGCCATATTGCTGGCTTCGGGAAAAACCAAGGAAGCATTATTACAATTGGAAATGGCGATGACCAAATCACCGAAGTTGCTTAAGAAATTTATTGAATTAAACCCATCTGTCCTTCAAAACCAGTTGGTCGTGGATATGGTGGCACGGTTTAAGCGTAATAAATCTATTTGAAAGAATTTCGAAGTTAGAGTCCCGATAGCTATCGGGACGAAATCCGAAGGAGGTGCCGACAAATAAGAACCTTTTTCGGATTTCATATTTTGAGACTTCGGATTTCACGGTCCTGGTATTTCGAATTTCGTATTTCATATTCCTTATTTTTGCTGCGATTGATCCAATGAGATATGTCACGTATGGCCGTATTAAAAGCAGAACCCATGAATTTTAAACTATCGCAGATTCCCGATCGTATTAAAAAGCCGCGCAGCTCAGGTGTTACCATGGTAATGGACAAAGGTTTAAGTGTGAACGAGGCTCAGAATTTTTTAAGCGTATGTCACCCCCATGTGGATATAATCAAATTAGGTTTCGGAACTTCTTTTGTTACACCCAACCTCAATGAGAAACTGGAAATATACAGGTCTTACAATATTCCCATTTATTTTGGAGGGACATTATTTGAAGCTTTCCTGATCCGCAACCAATTTGAAGATTATGTAGACGTTTGCAGGCAGTATGGTATAAGTTATATGGAAGTCAGCGATGGCTCCATAACGATCCCTCATTCTGAAAAATGCGGATATATAGAAAAACTGACGCAGCATGGCACCGTGCTTAGCGAAGTTGGTAGTAAAGACGCGGCTCATATCATCCCTCCCTATAAATGGATCGAATTGATGAGGGCCGAACTTAGCGCAGGCGCCACCTATGTGATCGCCGAAGCAAGAGAAGCGGGTAACGTAGGCATCTATCGTGGTTCGGGAGAGGTGCGGGAAGGCCTGGTGCAGGAGATATTGACGCAAATACCCAGCGAAAAAATTATATGGGAAGCTCCACAAAAATCCCAGCAGCTCTATTTTATCGAATTACTGGGATGTAATGTGAATCTTGGCAATATCTCCCCAGCTGAAGTTATTCCTTTAGAAGCAATGCGTATTGGACTCCGCGGCGATACCTTTAGTTTATTTCTTGATAAAAAAGAGGCCTGATGAGGCTTTTCGGACTAATAGGATTCCCGTTATCTCATTCTTTTTCCAAAAAGTTCTTCACTGAAAAATTTGAAAAAGAAGGATTGGATGATTTCAAATATGAACTTTTCCCCATCGCCTCAATCAACGAACTGGTGGATGTACTTCGCAAACATCCTGAACTTCTCGGCCTAAATGTTACAATTCCCTATAAAGAGCAGGTTCTTTCTTACCTGCACGAAAAAGACGATGTCGTAAAAAAAATAAAAGCCTGCAACTGTATTGTTATTGAAGACGGGAAGTTGAAAGGGTACAACACTGACGTAATAGGATTTGAAAGGGCACTTAAGGAGAAGCTGGGGCCGGATCATACAAAGGCGCTGATACTGGGGGCAGGGGGAGCAGCTAAAGCAGTTGAATTTGTTTTGACCAAATTGAAAATCCCTTTCACGTATGTTTCCCGCCGACCATCGGTCAACAATTATTCATATGAACAGGTGACGCCATCAATACTTGTAAGTTATCCATTGATCGTAAATACCACGCCCCTGGGTATGTATCCTTCGGTAAATGAGGCACCGCAGCTTCCTTACGAAGCTTTAACGGCTCGCCACTATCTTTTTGACCTCGTATACAATCCTGAAAAATCTTTATTTCTTCAAAAAGGAGAGCAACAGGGAGCGACGATTAAAAATGGATATCAAATGCTGGTGATACAGGCGGAAGAGAGTTGGAGGATCTGGAATAGTTAGCCAGAGTTGTGAGCCCGCCTGACGGTAGGCAGGTCGATAGTTAGAACTCTCGATGCCGTCATTGCGAGGAGCGAAGCGCAGCAATCGCTTTTTGTGGGATGACCGCTATTTTCTTTTTGTCATAATCATAACAAACCATTCCTGTTTTGCCTGCTGCTACCAGCACATTTCTTCCTTCCAGTTGTTTTTCGAATTTATAATAAAGGTCAAAACTTACCTTGCTGATCTCCCCAACCGCGATTGATGCGATAACTATATCGCCGTAAAACAATTCATTTTTGAATTCTATTCCCACATCCGCCATGATCATTCCGAGTCCTTCAAATTCAAGCTCTTTATATCCATGCGTCTTCAGGAATTGAACCCGTGCTTCATGCATCAGGCTAAGTATCGTATCGTTGCCGACATGATCACCGTAGTTGATGTCCGTAATGCGAACTGGAATAGAAGTAGTAAAAGGAAATTTTTCCGGCAGTTCAATTTTTATCCTTGCCATGAACAGGGTTTGATACTAAAATTAAAGAAAGGAATTTTAAAGGTCGGTGTTCAATGTGTTCACCAGGCTGAGAATGTCCATGAAGTTTCCATTAGCCGTGGGAGCGCAGGCGAGTTTTTCCTGCCATTTTTTTAATTGGTCCTTACAGTCCGGGTCCTGTTCCTGGCCCGAAACGCAACATACCAGGTTACCCCATTTTTTTGACATGCGAACAATGCCGCCCTCGGGAGTCATGTACATGATATACCTGTCGGCAAGATTAGGAGTATGCTCATTATAAGCATAGCTTGCTTCCAATGCATCCGTTCCATTTGAACCGGCGTAACTGGTCTTTGATTTTTTGACAGACCTGGCTTTTACTATTTCAGTGCTAACGTTCGGCTCGTTATTAATTTCATTATTATCGTCTTCAACGTTCCTGGTTTCCGGTGGCATGGCAGATTCTGAGGGTATCCGCCGGGTTCTTGACCCCGTGTCTGCACGTTTAACCGGATTGGTTGGAGTTATGGCAATCTCAGTACCTGTCTTATTGTTATTGGAACGGGTTAATTTGAAGATGCCAAAGGCGACGAGACCAATAACTGCGGCAGCTGCAGCATAACGAACAAAAGAAAGCTTCCGGTTTATGGCGACCGGCGCCGCTTCTGCAGGTTCCAGTGCGCTGGTGATCTTTTCCCAGGCATCATGGGGTGGCGTGGCTACAGCATTGTAAAGTGTTGAAGGGAATTTGTCAGGGATATGTGATTCATCCAAAGCAGCAGCGATCTTATCCCACGCCGTGGGTGGCGGGGCCTGTTCATAATCGTATAATTTATCCTTCAAGCTGCTCATGATTTCGCCTTTACCTCGTTTTGCTGTTCTATATATGTCCTCACCATATCCTGCAATATCACTTTGGCCCTGGAAAGCTGCGATTTGCTGGTTCCTTCACTAATACCAAGCATGTCACCGATCTCTTTATGCGTATATCCTTCTACCACGTACATATTGAATACTGTGCGATAACCTGGCGACAGCTGCCTGATCAGTTCCAGGATGTCTTTTTCAGCCAGGCTATCCAACACTGACAGGTATTTTCCTTCCACCGTACTTTCTTCCTTTTCCGTCACTGGCTGCAGGTAGCGACGACGCCGGAAATGTTCGATAGCTGTATTTACAAATATTCTTCTGATCCAACCTTCGAACGATCCGTCGCCCCGGTAGCTATCCAGTTTTTTAAAGATCTTGATAAAACCTTCCTGTAATATATCTTCTGCTTCTTCGGAACTGGTGGCGTAGCGGAGACAAACAGCGTACATGCGGGGAGAAAAACGGCGATACAATTCTTCCTGCATACGCCGGTTACCTTCAATACATCCACTGATTAAGTCGCTTTCGGGAGTGATATGGTTGCGTTCGGAGCTCAAATTTTTTATGGTTCTATGGTGTTCAAAAATGCTACCAGTTTTTCCGTGGCCTTTGTCCTGTGACTGAAGGTCTTTTTCTCTTCCAAGTCCATCTCTCCAAATGTCTTATGCGAACCGGCAGGTACAAAAACAGGGTCGTATCCGAAGCCCTGGATGCCTCTTTTCTCGTCAATGATCTTACCTTCGCAAACTCCCTCAAATTGAGTTTCTCTTTCATTTATAATAAGAGAGATTACCGCTCTAAACCTTGCGGTTTTGTCGCCCTTATCCCCCAGTTTTTGCAAAAGCTTCTCAATATTCTTGTCAAAAGAACGGCCTTCACCTGCATAACGTGCGCTCCTGACCCCAGGCTCGCCGTTCAGCGCAGTTACTTCAAGACCGGTGTCTTCACTAAAACAGCCTAAAATCCCGGGATCTGTTTTGACCAGGCGATAAATCGTTCTAGATTTTTCTGTGGCGTTAGCCTCCAAAGTATCATGAGGCTCCGGTATATCTATGTTGATGCCAGCTTCCTTTAGAGTTATTATTTCGATGGATTGATTTACGACGGCTTTTACTTCTTCGGCTTTATGTTGGTTATTGGTTGCGAAGATTAGTTTCATGAATGCAAAGAAAGGGAGATTATTTTTCTAATAAAACAGGCCCTTAAGGTTTTTGAACCGGCTGAAGGTTAAATCACTTCTTACAATTCGAGTCCGAATCTCATTAAATAGCGAAAAGTCTTCGAAGGCAAACCCATAATTTGCTTTTCAGTAAGTCATCTTTTCTTAACTCTTCCAGGGAAGGAGAGAAGAGAAACGTTGCGCTGGCGAAAGGTTGCAACTGGAAATGCGGAAAATTTACTGGCAGGCCAAAAGAAACAGGTTCGATCCCAAAGAGAAAAATGATCTTGCTCGAAAACTGCGCGATCATTTCTTTATAATTGATCTCATCATAGTTATTGCCGTTCACAATAGCCACATCAGCCAGACCAAGTTTACAGGCAGTGAGAAGCTTTGTCAGTAAATTCAGTTCTTCATCAGGCAGATGAACTGAATCGCTATAGTTGACTACGGCCAGTATGTTCTTTTTATTTTCTCCCAGGTATTTCCATTTATTGGCAGAGTCGCTCGTTTTGTTCAAAGACGAAACGGCTTGTTCGCCTGGTTCCTGGTCGCTCAACACCAGGGAGCGTTTATATAAATCTGCTACGACAGATGCAGGGAGCTGAATATGGTTTAGGTTCATAAATAATTGGATAAACGCTAATGGGTGTTAGTGTTTTTTTGTTTCTTTGCACTTCAAATTTAAACATTTTTATGATCGCAGCGACGGACATTTTAGTCACAAAATCGGGAAGGAGCAAGCTACAGGACCTAAACCTCGACAACCTGCCTTTTGGCCGTTATTTTTCCGATCATATGCTGGAAGCCGATTATGAAAATGGCTCCTGGAGGAACATTGAGATCAAACCTTACCAACCTTTATTATTAAGCCCGTCATTGGCGGCTCTTCATTATGGGCAGGCCATTTTTGAAGGGATCAAAGCATACAAAGACAGGCAGGGAAACGCCTTTATTTTTCGGCCCCAGGATAATTTCCGTCGGTTTAATATTTCTGCCGAGAGAATGCAGATGCCGACTGTTCCCGAAGAATTATTCATGGAGGGTATGCGCAAACTGGTTGAGATAGACAAGAACTGGATTCCTTCCCGTGAAGACCATTCCCTGTATATCCGCCCTTTCATGTTTTCATCTGATGAATTGATCGGCGTCCGTCCTTCGGACAACTATAAATTCATGATCATCCTTAGTCCAACGGGCCCTTATTATGCAGCCCCAATGCGGATCTATGTGGAGGAACGATATGTTAGGGCTGCACCCGGAGGCGTAGGCTACGCAAAAGCAGCGGGCAACTATGGAGCAGCCATGTTGGCTACTGCCGAAGCCAAAAAGAAAGGATACGACCAGGTTTTGTGGACAGATGCCGTTGAACACAAGTATGTGCAGGAGATTGGAACAATGAATGTTTTTTTCATAATCGGGAATAAGGCTATTACTCCCGATCTCGAACAGGAAACAATTTTAGAGGGAGTTACGCGACAAAGCGTGATCACATTATTAAAAGAAATGGGTTTATCAGTTGAAGAAAGACAGTTGAGCATAGATGAAATAACCGATGCTTACAAATCCGGGTCGCTTCTCGAAGTGTTCGGGACTGGCACTGCTGCGACCATATCACTGATAAAAGAACTCAGGTATAAGGACTTCGTTATGCAGTTCGACGTGGAAAAATGGAAAACTGCTCCCACTCTGAAAAAATGGCTGACCGATATTCGTGAGGGCAGGAGGGAAGATAAGTACGGGTGGATGGTGAAGGTTTAGAAAGTGGGGAGAAACAGAGCGAAAGCGTCGTTCCGATAGTATGTTTTCTCCTCGCCCTCGCTCTGTTTCCCGCTCTGTTTGGTGGCGGGCATAACAGTTTTAAGGCAGGGTTTAAAAATTATACCATCCTATCTTTAAAATTCTCATTTAAACCCCTACCTTTGCCGTCCCTAAAATTTAAAGGTTCAGAATGCCTACAATTCAACAATTAGTACGTAAAGGAAGAGACATTATCAGGGCGAAAAGCAAATCCAGGGCTTTGGATAGCTGTCCCCAGCGTCGTGGCGTATGTACCCGTGTGTATACAACCACACCTAAGAAGCCAAACTCGGCTCTTCGTAAAGTTGCCAAAGTTCGTCTGACCAATAAAGTAGAGGTTATTGCCTACATCCCTGGTGAAGGCCATAATTTACAGGAACACTCTATCGTATTGATCCGCGGTGGTCGTGTAAAAGATCTTCCCGGTGTTCGTTACCACATTGTTCGCGGTTCATTGGACACTGCCGGTGTAAAAGACCGTAAGAAAAGCCGTTCTAAATACGGTACGAAGAAAGAAAAAGCAAAGAAATAATTCATAGATAAATAAACAGCGATGCGCAAAGCACAAGCAAAAAAACTTCCTTTAGCTCCGGATCCAAAATTCAACGATAAACTGGTAACCCGGTTTGTCAATAACCTGATGTGGCAGGGAAAAAAGAGCGGAGCCTTCAATATTTTTTATGATGCGTTGGATAAAGTATCAAAGCAAACCAACGAAGACGGATATGAAATATGGAAAAGGGCTTTGTCCAATGTTACCCCATCTGTAGAAGTGCGCAGCCGTCGTATCGGTGGTGCCACTTTCCAGATCCCTGCCGAGGTTAGGCCTGACAGGAAAATATCGCTCAGCATTAAATGGCTCATCCGTTATAGTCGGGACAGGAATGGTCGCAGCATGGCTGATAAGCTCGCAGGCGAAATAGTTGCAGCAAGCAAAGGTGAAGGCGCAGCATTCAAGAAAAAAGAAGATACACACCGTATGGCGGAAGCTAACAAAGCTTTTGCTCATTTCAGGGTGTAAAAGATACAAGGACAACACTCCTCATAACCATCCCGGATGCCAGTTAAGGTTCGGGGTGGTTTTTTGTTTATATGATCTTGCACTTTATTTCATAAAAAAAGTCCCGCACCGTGGCGCGAGACTTGGAATATCCTGATTGGTTTTATTCGTTAAGAAGCGTTTTCTTCTGATTCGTTCTGTTCTCCTGCATCGGAAGACCAGGTTTTGTTTGCTTCAGAATCGTTCGTTGAAGGCTCATGTTCTGTTACTATCACCACTTCTTCCACTATTACAGGTAAAGGTTCCGGTTTTGCAATTGGCCTGGGTTTAGAAGCTGGTTTGGGTTTTTTAGCAGCGGCTTTTTTGGGGGCTGCTTTCTTTGGAGCTGCTTTTTTAGGCGCTGCTTTCCTGGCAATTTTTTTAACGGCCTTTTTAGCCTTTCTCTTTGTTGCTTTCTTTTTTGGAGCTGTCTTTTTCCTTAGGACTTTCTTTTTAGGAGCTGCTTTTCTCTTTGGAGCAGCCCTTTTCTTTGCAGCTTTTTTAGCTGTTTTTTTCTTAGCTGGTTTTGATTTCTTCTTGGAGGGCATACAATGCGATTTTGGAGTTAAATAAAATTTAAGGGGAGTTGAAATTACAATGATTCAGAATTAAAACAATTTAATTGTAAAATTAATTTTAAAAATAGTTATTGTATTGATGAAACTACGTTGACATCAAAATGAAGACTACCGCAGCAAAAGGTAATCTATGCACGCGGATAGATTCGTACAAACCCTTCTTTGATGAGCGCTGGAGCTCAGTTTCTGGGGTAAGAATTAACTCATGCTTAATCGGCAATTTTCTCCCGAATTCCCTTACCTTTGCGCCCTAAAAATTATCAGCTTACGAGGTTTGAATAGGCGGATAATGTTCTCGATAAGGTCCCCCCGTTGCCCATATAAACCAGCAACTGCGGATCAGCCGGGGACAGTCAAACAAATCAAAAATCTTCAATCATAAATAACCATGGCAGACTTAAAGTTTCAAAGGAATTTCGGAATCGCCGCTCACATCGATGCGGGAAAGACCACGACAACGGAACGTATCCTCCGTTATACCGGTATGATCCATAAAATCGGGGAGGTGCATGAAGGTGCTGCTACCACTGACTGGATGGAACAGGAGAAGGAACGGGGTATCACTATTACTTCCGCTGCAGTAAGCTGCCAATGGAATTTCCCGACCAACCTGGGAAAAGCTACAGGAGATACCAAGAAATATTATTTCAATATCATCGACACTCCCGGGCACGTTGACTTTACCGTGGAAGTGGAACGTTCCATGCGCGTATTGGACGGTTTGATCGCTTTATTTTCCGCAGTGGATGGAGTAGAGCCTCAGTCTGAAACCGTATGGCGCCAGGCTAACCGTTACAACGTTCCGCGTATCGGTTTTGTAAACAAGATGGACCGTGCCGGAGCTGATTTCTTAAACGTGGTAAAGCAGGTGAAAGAAATGCTTGGTTCCAAGGCAGTGCCTCTTCAATTGCCGATTGGCGCTGAAGACGATTTTAAAGGCGTTGTCGACCTGATCAAGATGAAAGGTATCATCTGGCACATGGAAACTGAAGGAATGACCTATGACGAAGTAGAAGTACCGGCCGATATGCTTGAAGAAGCCCAGGAATGGAGAGCCAGCCTGGTAGAAGCAGTCGCTGAATACGACGATAAGTTGATGGAGAAATTCTTTGATGATCCTAACAGCATCACGGAAGATGAAATGCACGAAGCTATCCGCAAGGCTACTATCGACCTAAGCATCGTACCGATGATGTGCGGTTCTTCATTTAAAAATAAAGGCGTCCAGACAGCTTTGGATGCGGTTTGCCGTTACCTGCCCAGCCCAATGGATATTGAGGCCGTGGAAGGAACCAATCCTGATACCGGTGAGAAAGAAAAACGCAGGCCTGATCCAAAAGAACCGTTTGCAGCGTTGGCATTTAAGATCATGACCGACCCATTTGTAGGTCGCCTCGCATTCTTCAGGGTTTATTCCGGTACACTCGACGCCGGATCTTATGTATTGAATGTAAGAAGCGGTAAAAAAGAACGTATCAGCCGTATCATGAAGATGTTTGCCAATAAGCAAAACCCGATTGATTCTATCGAAGCAGGGGATATCGGCGCAGCGGTTGGGTTTAAAGAAATAAAAACAGGTGATACGCTGACCGATGAAGATCATCCGATAACTCTTGAAAACATGTTTATACCCGAGCCGGTTATTTCTGTGGCAGTTGAGCCAAAGACACAGGCTG
>Ga0066652_100000620_pt1 | contig 17280 bp, 16 predicted proteins | sample GraSoiAngelo_101_FD_71413 | JGI IMG/M metagenome (GOLD analysis project Ga0066652, IMG submission 71413) | Grasslands soil microbial communities from the Angelo Coastal Reserve, California, USA - 14_0903_02_30cm | ecosystem: Environmental > Terrestrial > Soil > Grasslands | place: USA...
TAATTAACAGGCCGGGTTGTGTTGAACGTGCTTGCGCTTGCCCATCGCGTTGGGTTAACTCCACGCCGTGATTGATGGACAATTCGTTCCGCGCGCGGACGACCTGAACGCCCGCGGCAAACGACAGGAATCGCTGCATCAACGGGCTGCCGTCACCACCACGGGCCGTTTCGGCTCGCGGGTTTTTGTTCGCGGGGTGGTGGAGATTTCCAATTACTGCCGGGAGAACTGTGCCTATTGCGGGATGCGCCGCGAGAATCGCGAATTGAGCCGTTATCGCGCGGAACTGGACCAACTTGCGGAACTGCTGATTCAAAATCGCCCGGCCAGCATCACGGATATCAACATCCAGGCGGGTGAGGATCCCGTGGCCGTGCGTGAAATCGCATTGCCGCTGGTGAGCCTTTTGCGCCGCGAAACTTCGCTTGGGATCAGTGTATGCCTCGGCACGCTGCGGCATGAGGAATACACCGCGTTGAAGGATGCAGGCGCTTCCATATATATCATTAAATTTGAGGTCGCGGACCAACGCCTTTACAGCCGCATGCTGGCGCCGGGTACGCTCCCGGAGCGCGTGGAACACATCCGGCACCTCGCGGAGAGCGGTTGGAGTGTCAGTTCCGGGTTCATCGCAGGTTTGCCCGGTGAATCTTCGCGCACTTTGCTGGAAAACTTCCGCCTGGCGCTGGATTTGCCGCTCGCCGGATGCAGTGTGAGTCCATTTATCCCCGGTGAAGAGACGCCCTTGAGCAAAAAACGCTGCGGTAATATCGAGTTGACGCTCAATTGCATGGCCGCACTGCGTCTGATGCGGCCGGATTGGGTCATCCCGGCGGTCAGCGCGCTGAATCTGGCTGAACCGCAAGCCGGGTACCGCCGCGGGTTGCGCGCCGGCGGAAACCTGGTGACGATCAATCTGACGCCTTCCGATATTCGCGATGATTACCTGCTCTACAAGCGCGACCGTTTCATCATGACGGAAGAGCGCATTCTGACTGCCGTCGCCGCCGAAGGTCTCGCTCCTTCCAGTCAAAGTCTGGCCGAACATTACGCCAGCCGCCTGGCCACCGCGGCTTGACGTAACCATTGGTCCAATCGCAGCGTCATACGAGGTGTATGACAATGAAATCTGCATTAGCACTGTGTTTGGTTGGACTTGGCTGCGCGATCACTTTCGCTCAGGACGCGCCCGATCGTCCGCCTCGCGAAGGCCGCCCTGGCCCCGGTCCTGGTCCTGGCCCCGGGCCACGTTTCGTGATGCCGCTGATGGCGGTGTTGGACGCCAATAGCGATGGCATTTTGGACGAAACGGAAATCGCCAATGCGAGCGCGGCATTGAAGAAGCTGGACAAAAACAATGACGGCAAAATCGACCGCGAAGAGTTGCGTCCGCCGCGCCCGGATGGTCATGCCCGTCCCAACGGTCCGCGCCCCGAAGGCGGCGAAGGTCAGCCGCGTCCGCGTCCCCCAGGCGAACAATAATCTGGGGTTTGGCAGACCCAGAGTTGGGAGTTCATGCTTGGGCTGAGAGTAGTCGGCCGAAGCGTGAACCCCAACGCGAATAGAACTTCGCAGCAGCGGACGTAAGGAGGCTCTGACACATAAAAAGCTGTGACTTCCCCGGCGGCTTTCGTGTTAAATCACCCAAGATGAAAGCGCTGATTCTATTTGTCGGGTGGTGCCTTCTGTTCGTGTTGTGCTGGCCGCTGGCGATTCTGGCGCTGGTGCTGTTTCCGATCGTTTGGGTCATTTCATTGCCATTGCGGCTGGTCGGGATCACGCTGGGGGCGGTTTTTTCGTTGATTCGCGCCATCCTGTATTTGCCCGCGCGTTTGCTGGGTGGAAGACCCCACAAGCGAGCGGCTGTTTAAGACGATTTTCGGCTCGACGTTTTCGCGCCAAATGATTTCATGGAAGCATGAAGACGAGACTGTTCACCGCGTTCCTGGCGTTTTCAGTGCTGATGACCTTCTGCGTTCCGTCCAGGGCCACTGAAGATAGTGGCATCTCCATGGTGACGGACGCCGTCATAGCACGGCCCCTGTGCCTGGCTGCGACGGCGCTAGGCAGCGTGTTCTTTGTGGCGATGCTGCCGCTTTCCATTCCCACGAAAACCGTGAATCGCACCGCTCAGGCCTTGGTGGTGACGCCGTACAAAGCCACGTTCACGCGACAGTTGGGCGATTTCGAATCGCTAAAGGAATAGCTTGCCGCTGTTTAAGGCAAGCTCACGAACTTGCTGGCGCTCTGGATGTTCCATTCCCCGCGCGTCAGCACATAGGCCGTCGGCGTCGCAGGGGGAAGTTTGTCCGGGTATTTGAAATTATTGTCGAAGGCCCAATTGCGGACTGGCGGGTCATAATATACGCCGATGTTCCCCCATGGCTGGGTGGCATATTTGCTTTCGAACATCACTACCATTGAACCGTTGTAAGTGACCGTGCAGGCAGGCGAGTCCCAATCTTCGAGGAAACGCGGGAAATTTTCCATCCCGCCACTGTAACCTAAGGCGGAGGTGGTCTGTACGATTCCTGCGATGAAGGCCGCGTTTACCGTCGTGGGGGTCGGAAGCGTTCTCGCAGTATTTAGTTTGGTGCCTTCGCTGTCCTTCCACGCTCCTGAAAGGATGGTTATGGCATCAGCGACAATCGCCGCCGGGGCGGTTGCTGACGTATTTAAGGTGCCAAGGTGCGCCGCGTTGGGGCAATTGTAATGCCCAAAAATGTAAAGCGGATAGGATGTGGCGATTGTGAGCCCCGACGCTGGCAGAGTTTGTCCGTTCACCAGTCGGATCCCAGGCATGTTCGTGCTCGCCTGGGTCCGCTGGTCCGCGACATAAATGATTCGTGTATCAGCTAAAGGCAGCACCTTGCGCAACGTTTGGTTAGTCGTGTTCCAAGCCTTGAAAGCGCCAATGTCGATCTGAGTACACTTGACCCACTTCTTTTGACGACCGTCATAAAAGGTAACGTTGGTCTTAACGAAGTTGGTGAATTCCAGCAACGGCACAACCGTCGCGAAATTATTGAAGCGGCCGCTCGTGACCAGGATCGTGGAATTGGTGACTTTGATGATCATGTCCGCCTTGTTGTAGAACCGTTGTTGGCCCATGGATGAATCGGGGGATTCGGTGACGGGAGGGATCTCTACAACTTCGCGAACGGCGGCCAAACTGTTGTTCGTGCCGATCGGCAGCGTTAGAGTGCTGACTTTGCCGTCGTGGGCTCCCATGTAAACCACCGACCCGGGCATCGGAGGGATACCACTGCCTGGTTTGGGCCCCTTGGTGATCGCGCCGGTACACGTGACGTCGTTATGATAAGTCAGCACGTTCCCCGGATTAAGATAAATATTACCATTCACGTGGACCGTGCCGCCGATATCCATCTTGGGGAGTGCGCTGCATTCATAGTCCATATTGTAAAAGGAGGCGAACTGATAAATGGGGATCAGGGAGACCTGGACTTCCTGCAACACCGCGCCTTTGACTTTAAGCGGCGTATTCACTTCAGAAGCCGACGAAGAAACCTTGAACGTATTGGGGAAACCCAGCAAGCCTTTGTAGTTTTTTGATATCGGCACGAGGTTGGTGCCCTTTGTATATTCCACGTCCAGGCGGTCGCTGGTGCCCGCGGAATTATAGAAGCGGAAACTCGTCCAGGCAGCGCTTTCGTTTTTGTTCGGCACCATCTGCCGGTATTTGTCCAGATTCTTTTCCACGTACGCCTGGCCATTGTTTTTGTAGTCCGTGTTTAAGCTCACGATTGCCTTCTCCGTCGCCGCTTCAGCCGCGCCCAGGCAGCGCGTATACTGGTTATGACGATGATTGAGGCGCACGTTGGCAAATGTCCAACTCAGTCCCGCTGCCAGAATGATCATGGTGACAACAATCAGGACGAGGACCCCGACGACAGCACTGCCGCGGAATTTGAGAGAGATTCTGGAATTCACTTTCATACTTAAAGCACCTTTCGCCGTGTGACCTTTGTTTGAGCCTGGTAGTAATCATGCAAGCCGCCCTTTTGGGCAGCATTCTTTGAATTTTCATGCAAAAACTTGAGAGTTACTTCGATGACGCGATTGTTTTCGTTATTCGTCAGCACGTTGCCGGTAAAGTCCTGGGCGGCGAAGACGTAGTAATTCGTGACGTTTTGGCAAATGGTCGTTAGTTTCTTGGTATCGGTGGCCCACCGTTTCAGCGTATTATCAGTATCCCGAAAATAAATCGTGTAAATGTTCATGTTCGTCTTCGGAAAAACCTGCAAGGCGTTGCCTATTTGCTTTGTGTCGTCGGGTATTTCCGCAAAGGTTTGGAAATCTCCTTTTCCAACCTGGACGAGCGTACAGGAACGGATTTCATCGCGCACAGTGCCGATGAAATTTCGGGCTTCATCGGTGGCCTCCAGGGTCATGCGCGTGGCTGTAAACATCCGCAGGCCAAAAAAATGAATAGATCCCGCCACGGCCATGAGCCCGATCAGGAGCACCATGGCGACCTGCATTTCCACCATGCTGAAGCCGCGAATAAATCGTTTGTCTAAAAAGCGCATAAAGTTTATTGATCAGGGCCGCGATAAGTCATCACAGAGTTCGTGTATCGTTTCTTGCCCATCCAGGACCAGACGCAATCCACTCTCATCATTCTCAAGGGCGGGTTTGCTGAAATCACGCTGATGGTGGTGATATTGGTCGCAAAGATCTGAATGTTCTTTCGCGGAATCTCCAGAGGCTTGACGAGCACCGGGAAATTCGTGCTCACCATCTCGTCCACCGCCGGGCTGGCGTTCGGGTCCCACTTGGCCGCGCGCACTTGCTCGAGCCGCTCGAGTGCCTGGAATTGCGCCGCCAGCACATACGCGGAAGCTTCAGCCTGTGTCGCGGCTGTCACAAAACCGGCCACTATCGCGAAAACGCCGATGCCCGCGATGAATACGGCCACCAGCACCTCCGCGAGAGTCATTCCACCAGCCTTTTTTCTGGACAGGGTTAATTGCACGCGGGTCTTCTAGCACGGCTCCTGCCAAATGCGTGAACAAGCGAAACGCCTGCACATTTGGATGCTTGCGGATTCGATACGCCGCGTTCTCGTCCTGAATCAGGACGCTTTGTCTACTTTTGGGACCCCTAAGGTGCGTTGGAGCACGTTGCCTTAGGACATACGCAGCATAAGCCGTGCTAGCCAATTGGATTGCAACCGTCGCTCGGGTTGTGCCTCAACGTCCTTCGGGCTACACTCCGGGCATGGCGAAGACACTCTTCGAACGGATTGGGGACGGGGAAGTTCAAGCGCAAATTGTTTACCAGGACGACAAGGTCTTTGCTTTTCGCGACATCAAACCAGGCGCGCCGACGCACGTCCTGATCGTTCCGCGCAAACCGATTCCGCGCATCGCCGAAGCGAAACCGGAAGATCATCAGGTGCTCGGGCACTTGCTGCTCAAGGCCGCGCAAGTGGCCGAACAACTCGGACTGAAACAAACCGGCTACCGTCTGGTCATCAATAACGGCCCGGATGCCACTGAGTCGGTGCCGCATTTACATATGCACATCCTCGGCGGCCGGAAAATGTCCTGGCCTCCCGGATGACGCGCAACATGAGCCTGATTCGGCGCATTTTCTTCCGCGTTTACTACCTCAGCACAGCGGTCACTTACTCAGTTCGCCGTAGGCTTACGGCCGGAGGCTTTCTCGTTCTCGGCATCATGGTCGTGCTCGGCGCGTTCGGCGCGGACACCAATTTCACCATGGCATATCAGGCGTTTGCGTTGACGGCCTGCCTGCTTCTCGTGTCGGTGTTCTGGGCCGCCAGCGGACGCGCGAGATTCTCCGGCAGCCGCTGGTTGCCGCGCTACGGAACTGCCGGTGTGCCAATGCCGTATCGCATTCAATTGAAAAATCTCAACCCGCGCCCGCAACGCAGCCTCGTGCTGCTGGAGAGCCTCGGCGACCCGCGTCCGACGCTCGCGCAATACTTGCACACGCCTGAGCCGGGCGAACAGCATCGCAACTGGTTCGACCGCATCTGCGGGTATTATCGCTGGCGCTGGTTGCTCGTGCGCAACCTCGGCGTCCGCTGGCGGGACCTGCCCGTGCCCGCGCTGTTGCCCGGCGCTGAGATCACACTCCAACATGAGTTGCTCCCGCAACGCCGCGGCATCCTCAACTTGCGACAGATGGTCGTCGCCTGGCCGGACCCATTTGGCCTGTGCCGCAGTTTGCGCAAAATCCGCTGCCCACAGCGCGTCACCATTTTGCCGAAGCGCTACCCCATTTCACCACTCGCCTTGCCCGGCAAACGCCAATATCAGCCGCGCGGCGTGTCGCTTGCCTCCAGCATTGGCGAATCGGAAGAATTCATCGCGTTGCGCGATTACCGGCCCGGCGATCCGCTCAAACATGTGTATTGGCGCGCGACGGCCAAGCTCAATAAACCGGTGATCAAGGAATTTCAGGACGAGTTTTTCGTGCGCCACGCACTGGTACTGGACACCTTCAGCGAGCGCGGGGAGACGGAAGCCTTCGAGGAAGCAGTCTCGGTGGCGGCGTCATTTGCGTGCACGATTCCCGAACAGGAATCGTTGCTCGATCTGCTGTTCGTCGGCTCGCGGGCGTATTGCTTCACCAGTGGACGTGGCGTAACCCACACCGAACATTTGCTCGAGGTCCTCGCCGGGGTCAGTCCTGCGTCGCAGAACGATTTTGCCACCCTGCACGAGATGGTTCTTCGCCACACGTCGACGGTCACCGGCTGTATCTGTGTGTTTCTGGCGTGGGACGAACCGCGACACAATCTTGTGCAGCAATTGCGCGCCATGGATTTGCCTGTGCTGGTTTTGATCATCGCCGAGCGGGGCACGGACGAATTGGATCCCGGTCCAATGCGCGATTGTCCCGAGCGCTTTCGTTTCGTGGAAGTCGGCAAGGTAAAGGAAGGGCTTGCGCGATTATGAAAGCGCCTCCGTTCTGGCTCGCGGCAGCGCTGCTGTTCTGGGCATGGCAGACGGGCCTTTGGTATTTCGCGATACCCTTCGCCATCATCATCGAAGCGGCGCGTTGGGTGCCGTGGCGCTTAAACCTGAGCCCACATCAGTTTAACCGCCTTTGGGACCTCAGCGCGTTGTCCTGGACAGGTACGGCGATTTATCTCTATTACGAATACGAGGTGACATTCGCGGTGACGAGCGCGATCAAGTGGCTGCCGATTTTCACGTTTCCATTCCTGATGGCACAGGCCTATAGCGTGCAATCTGCAATCAACCGCGGTACTTTTTTCTGGCTCTTGCGACGCTACGTCCGCAAGGACGGCTCAGAAGCGAATCTTGATGTATCGCTCGGGTACGGAGCGCTTTGTGCGCTCGCGTCCGCCGCCGCGAATGTGAGAGATGTGCGGTTTTACATCGGCATAGCCGTCCTCGCCGGCTGGACATTATTGGTCAATCGCCCCCGCCGTGCGCTGGCGCCCGTCACATTGGTACTGTTTGCGATCGTCGCTCTGCTAGGTTACCTGGCCGCGGAGAAGCTGCGCGCATTGCAGGCGAAACTCGAAAACGAGACCGCACGCTGGCTTTATGCATGGATTCCGCAAAGCCAGGAAAGCGAGGAAGGTTACTCACGCATTGGAAGCTTCGGCGAAATGAAAATGTCCAGCCGCATTGTCCTCAAAGTCCAGGGCGAAATCCCCCTGCGCGCGCCGGAGCTGTTGCGCCAGCTCAGCTTCAATCGTTACGAGCCCGGAATCTGGGTCGCAGCCCGTCGCGATTATCGGACTCTCACGCAGGACGGCATGCACTCATGGACGCTGCTGCCGGAAAAAAAAGCGCGCCGCTCGGCCGTGGTCTCCATGGCGTTGCTGCCGCACAAACGGACATTGATCCCATTGCCGCTGGGGACCTCCCGCGTTTCGGATTTACCGGTCGGCATCTTCGAGTTCAATCGATTGGGCGCGGTTCGCGCGGGGAATGGTCCCGAAACCGTGCAATACCGGTGCACTTATGGCCCCGGCGAAACCGTCGATGCGCCGCCGGTCTCGATCGATCTGGAATTGCCCATCGAAGAGAAAGCCGTGCTCCGCAAGATCGTGGCTGAACTCGGGCTCACGAACCTTCCGCCGGACCGCGCCGCCTCGCATTTAATGGCGTGGTTTCAACGCAAGTTCCGCTATTCGCTCGAAGCGCCGTCGAACGAGGCGTTTCCTCCGCGGCGCAGCGCCCGCTTCGTGGTCACGCGTTTTCTGACCGAGACCCACGCCGGCCATTGCGAACACTTTGGGACCGCGGCCACACTACTGCTGCGCGCGGCTGGCATTCCGGCGCGATACGCCGTCGGTTATTCGGTGCAGGACTCGGCGCGCAGCGGAGATTATTTCATCGTGCGGCAACGTCATGCACACGCGTGGACAGTGGCGTTCATTAACGGTCGATGGATCGATTTCGATGCGACCCCGCCCGCGTGGGACGAGCAGGAAAGGGCGAACGCATCCTTCTTTCGCCCAATCAGCGAATGGTTTTCCGAGATGCGCTTTCGTTTCATGTTGTGGAGCTTCGAGGAACACACGGGCATGCCCGGCAAATATTTGTTCATACCGCTTGGTCTTCTGGTCGCTTTCATTGTGTGGCGCATTTTTGCACGCAAACGCCATATGCTGCTTGTCCGACAGAAACGTAAAGGTGCCCGAAACGTAAGTTGTCCGGGGCTCGACTCGGAGTTTTATCAGATTGAAGCGCGTTTGCGCCGGATGGGTCTCGAACGAAATTGCGGCGAAACACTGGCTGCATGGTTGAAGCGAGTCGAACGGCCGGAATTAAAGCCCGCGCTGGAACTGCACTATCGCTATCGCTTCGACCCGGCAAGCATCACGCAAGAAGAACGCGTCGCCCTCGCACGCGAAGCGAATACCTGGCTGCGCTCGTAACCGTGTCGACGCGGCCAAGTCCATAGTAAACGCGAAGCGCATATGGGGTCCCGCCTCCGCCCGTGAAGGGGACTAGACCTTCTTTCTGAGCCGCACCCGCAATTCTAACATTGCAAGCCAACACAGGAACGTATTATGCGCCACTGCTGCAAAACCCTCCTCATGGCGACGCTTTGTCTTCTTTCTTTCCGGACGGCGGCGCAATCAACCTTAGAGCACTGGGAACTGAGATATCCCGGCATAACCAGCGACAATCTGGCCAGCGTCGCTTTCGGGGCAAACAGGCACGTGGCGGTCGGCTGGGCAGGAACAGTGCTTGTTTCCGAGGACGCAATGAACTGGTCCCGGCAGAATGTCGATCCGCGAGTCGACTTTTGGGGTGTGAGATTTTTGAACGACAAATTTTTCGCGGTCGGGAAGGACACGAACTACCAGGGCGTGATATTCACCTCAGCGGATGGAAAGAGATGGACGCAGCAAACACTCCCTCCAGTGTCACCGCTTATGGATGTCGCATTTGGCAATGGTCGCTACATCGCGATTGGCAGCGGCGGTTACAGTGGGCCTTGGATGGACCGGGTCGCGGTGCAATCGCTCGACGGAATCAATTGGACCACCTTCACAATCGCTGACAGCTTTTACTATGGAACCCAACTTCTTTTTTGGAATTCGGCCTTCTGGGCCACACACTGGGGTGGCATCAGGACCTCTCCCGACGGCCGGCGATGGACGCAGGTGCTTACGAACTTTCATGGCGTCCCTCGAATAGCTATCAATGATAGCACAGTCGTCGCGGTAGGACTCGAAGGGCAGGTCCAAACTTCTCTGGATGGCGGTAAAACGTGGGCCGCGCAACACCCCGGCAGCAGTAACAATTTATACAGCGTCACTTATGCAACGGAAACATTCGTAGCGGTGGGGACAGGGGAACTGGTCTTCAGTTCACCCGACGGGCTTAACTGGATCTCTCGACCTGGTCCAGATGCGCAGACTTTGTTTTACAACATCAATTACGGTGGCGGAAAATTCGTCGCGGTCGGGTACTCTGGCGCCCTTGCCGCTTCTACCGACGGGGTCGAGTGGACCCACCTCACAGCCGCCGCTGGCCAGTTAACCGGCGTGGCCACCGGGCCCGATAGTGTCGTGGCGGTCGGTCCGGGAATAATCCTGACTTCCCTGGATGGCACGAGTTGGTCGCGTCAAGGCGCTGGAACACTGTATGACGTGACTTACGGTCAAGGGCAATATGTGGCGGTAGGCAATGAGTCACGCAACGTGAACGCCGTGTATCAGCGGCCCAATTACAACCTTATTTTGACTTCACCTGATGGGCTTAACTGGAGTGAGCAAGCGGGAGTCACAAACCTTCCGCTGCATTCGGTGGCGTATGGCAATGGCATGTTTCTGGCCGCGGGCGGCACCGGAGCGCTCAATTACATGGGCGCGTGTGTGATCGCATCCAGCGACGGCGTCAAATGGGAACTTACTCCTGCTCAGGTCGGCTGGAAGAGCCTGAAAGTAATTTTCGGCAACGGTATATTCGTCGTCTCTGGCTATCAGGATGTGACGATTTCAGCCGACGGCCGAAGCTGGCAGCGGGTTCCTGTTGCTCACGGCTATAGGGGAGGAGGCCTTGATATCGCTTACGGCGAAGGAAAGTTTTTTGGCCTATCAGGTAATCGCGAAGTGTACGTCTCCACCAATGCTTTGGATTGGCAGTTGTTCGCCAGCCTGAACCAGTCATTTTCTGCGATGGTTTATGGCGCAGGACGACTCGTGCTCTGCGGAGGCGGTTTCGACGGAGCGCACGTGCAAAATTCGCGCATCATCAGCTCTAAGGATGGACAGTCATGGAGCCCTGGCGATTACATCTCGGACGTGCAGTTGATCGCAGGAGTTTTTAGCGGGCGCTCCTTTTTCCTCGTGGGGGAATCGGGAACGATTCTCGAATCGCAAGTTCTTCCGCCTCCTCCATTTCCGGCTCGCGCCGCCGGCCGGTATGCCGGGCTGTTCTACGAAAGAAACGGCGTTTATCCCCAAAGCTCCGGCTATATTCAGTTACGTCTCATGCGAACTGGAAGCGTTGAGGGCGCCCTGGTGAACGCCGGGAAAACACATCCGTTTACGGCAACGCTCGATGCCGACAGCGCGACAGCATCATTTACGGTTCCAGCCGAAAGTAGCCTCGATTGGAATGTCGCTTTGCGACTCGAACTCGGGAACGAGAGGGAGCAGGTGCTGGGGACCATAACGGCGGATTCGTGGCAAGCCGAGGTGATCGCCGATCATTGTCCCTTTAACGCGTCCACTCACCCTGCACCATTTCAGGGCCGTTATACTTTGGTGATTCCACCGGATATTGCGTCAGCAGGAAGCCCGGAAGGCTTTGGCTATGCAAGCGTGCGCCTGAATGGCAACGGCAAAGTGATCATGGAAGGCAAGCTCGCGGACAACCAGCGCATTTCGCAAACCAGCTTCGTTTCCAGCGCAGGCGACTGGCCGTTCTTTGTGCCGTTGTACGAAGGCGGTGGCTCGGCGTTGGGCTGGATGCGATTCGCAGACGGGCCGGCGCTTCTGAATGCGCACATCAGTTGGACGCGCCCAGCCATTGCTGGATCGCGCTGGTTTGCCACTGGTTTTTCAAATGAGGTCGCCAATCTCGCGTCCCCATACAAATTGCCGGCCAACGGCCGCGTCCTGGGCTGGCGCAATGGTGTTCTCATATTGCGTGGCGGTGATCTGCCTTCGACCATCCAGACCGCCATAGTCCTGAATTCAAAGAATTCCATCGTCAGTGCCGGCCCTCATTTTATCGCGGGGACAATCAATCGGGAGACGGGTCTGTTTAACGGCACCGTCCGCCTGCGTGGCAGCGGGAAAACTTATTCCTTTCGGGGCGCCGTCCTGCAAAACCAGCAAATCGGTTTGGGCTTCTTCACTGGCGCAAATTCCATTGGCGAGATGCGTCTCGGGCCTCAACCTTGGTGAAGATACAAGCAGAAGCGACTACTTCTTCTTAAATAGATCGCCGATCTTCTTGCTGGCGCCGCCGACGGCGTTTGTCGTGACATCCTTGATCCCACCGGTCACTTCTTTTGCCACGTCACCGATGGCGCCACCGACGCTTTTGACCGTGCCATCCACGATTTCTTTCAGCACGCGCTTGGTCAATTCAGCCGGCGTAATCCCTTCGGGACCTTGTCCGAGATTCGTCAGGTGGATGTCGGGAATGGAAACAGTCGCGGTCTTGCCGGCAAGCAGCGGCGAATTCACATGCACCTTCGCCCCCGCTAACACGAACTCGTCCACCTGCAGCTTGCGCGACGTGGCCTTTTTCTCTTCTTTGGTCGCAGGAGCTTTCTCTTCGGTGCCCTGCACGTTTTCCAGAATCTTGTTCAAATTGTTGCCTTTGAAGTCGCCTTCGAAGGTGATCTCCGGACCTTCCATGCGCAACGAACGCACCACGATCTTATCGCCCATGAGCGACCGCGGTTCGACTTTCATTGCGACGGAGCCCACTTGAATTGCAGCGGGCGTTTTAAAGCCCGGCGGGTTGCCGACCAACAGACCATGGATTTTGCCGCTGCCTGAGAAGGGCGAGAGGTCAACGCCTTTCACTTTGACTTCCACTTTGGCGATCGCAGGCCCAACAGTTTCAACTCCCTTCTTCACAATTCGGTTCAACGAGAAGAACGCGATCACCAAACCGACAATGAGTAGAATGAAGAGGACGAGAAGTACCCTGATAGCCGTTTTCATAATTTAGATTACCTCGAACTTCGTTATTTTCAATGCCCGCCGAAGTTCATAGCCTCATCCTACTATGCCAAAGCAGCAAGACAATTACAGATTTTGCTTCGGTCCATGGAACATCAGCGAAGGCGCCGATCCTTACGGACCCACGACACGCCCGCCACAGACCTTCGATTGGAAGCTCCAGAAACTGAAGAAACTCGGGTTCGACGCCATGATGTTTCACGACGATGACGCAGTCCCGGACATCGACGACAAATCCGACCGCCAATTGGAGAAGGAAGCAAAGGCTTTGCGGAAACGGCTCGATGACATGGGCATCGCCGCCGAAATGGTTGCGCCGCGCTTGTGGTTCAGCCCCATGACCATTGATGGCGCGTACACGGGCAATGATCCCAAGTGCCGCCAATACGCCATCGAGCGCTCGTTGCGGTCGATTGATATCGCGAACATTCTTGGCACAGACATTCTCGTGCTGTGGCTTGCTCGCGAAGGCACGTACATCCGCGAGGCCAAGAGCGGACGCCGCAGCGCCGAATTACTCGTCGAAGCTTTCGACCGGATGCTTGCCTATGACAAGAACATCCGTCTCGCGATTGAGCCCAAGCCTAACGAACCGATGGACCACGCTTACATTCCAACCATCGGTCACGCGCTCGCCATCGCGCAACTCACGCGCGACGAAAAGCGCGTCGGTTGTCTTATCGAATCCGCTCACGCGATTCTCGCTGGGCTCGATCCCGCGGACGAAATCGATTTCGCCATGACCTTCGGCAAGCTGTGGTCCTTGCATCTGAACGACCAGAACGGCTTGAAGTACGATCAGGACCGGCCGTTCGGTAACACGAATCTGCGCAGCGCCTTCGATCAGGTCCGCGCGCTCGAGCGAAATGGCTACGGCAAAAACGGCGAATACGTCTGCTTTGATGTGCATCCGTTCCGCACCACCAAAGTCGAGCACTGGCTCGACCATCTCGTGAACAGCCGCCGCACCTTTCTGCGCCTTCTCGAGAAAGCCCGCTCCTTCGATGAAAAAACGGCGCAAAAACTGATTGCCGATCGCAATTACCAGGCCCTCGACCAAATGGTGATCGAGCATCTGTTAGGGAGTAAATAGCCGAATGCAATCACCTGTCAGCATGCTCGCGTCCGCCGGGGAAACAGGATTGGCGCGTAACATCAATTTTGCGTGACCGATTCTTCGTCCTGATATGCTCACATTTGCGACCGGAACAGGCCAAAGAACTGGTCGAAGAACTTGCTGATGATGTTGCGGCGCTTGAAGGATTCGAAGTGTAAGGGCCGCGACTGACGTTTGTCGGCTTCGAAAGTCCTGGTCATCGTGGCTGCAAATGCCGCATCGAGCACATTGATGTTCGCTTCGTCATTTATTTTGAAAGAGCGGTCATCAAAATTGACAGACCCGGCGGTTACCCAAATGTCATCCACGATCATAATCTTGGGATGATATAACGTGGGCTGGTATTCGTAAAACTCGACGCCCGCTTCGAGCAAGCCGCGCCAGCGCGCGCGCCCCGCTTTCTTTACCGCGAAGTTGTCGATCTTGCTGGGGACGATCAATTCGACTTTCACCCCGCGATGCCGCGCGGCGAGAAGCGTTCGGAACAGCAGCGCATCCGGAACGAAATACGCGTTCGCGAGACGAATGTTCTTTTTCGCTGCCGCGATGGAAAGCTGATACGCGAGGCGCGCATTTTCCGCCGCGTCCGTCGGGCCGCTCTTGAAAAATTGCGCGCGCATCGTGCCGGCGGGCGGCAGTTCAGGGAAATAATCGCGACCGTGCAACACTTCCGAGCGGACCTGGATCCAATTGTCCACGAACACAGCCTGCATTTCCCCTACCACCGGTCCTTCGACGCGGAAATGGGTGTCTCGCCAATGATCCGGTTCCGCGTTGCCGCTCCAGGCATCGTGAATACACACGCCGCCCGTAAAACCGATTCGCCCATCCACAACCATGTTCTTCCTGTGTGTGCGATGATTGAAGTGAAACAACTTGAAAGGCTGTGGCGGATTGTAATTCACGAGTTCGGCGCCGGCTGCCCGTAACGCCTCGCGGTCGGCCCGGGGAAGTTTGCCCGAGCCGAAAGTATCCACAATGATGTGAACCTTCACTCCCGCGCGGGCGCGTTCCGAAAGAGCTTCGACAAATTGCTTGCTGATCTCGCCCGAGCTCCAAATGTACATCTCGAACGTGATCGTCTTTTGCGCCTTGCGGATCGCTTCGAGCATCGCCGGAAATATCTGGTCCCCATTGAGCAACTCGACGACGTGATTGCTCGCGACTAACGGCGCGGTCAGCAGGTGGCTGATGGAAGTCGCAAACTCCGGGTCAGTGACAGAGTAATTCGCGTCAATTGCTTCACGAACCCGCTTTTCCGGGAACAGCGTGGAGCATCCCGACGTGCCGAGCAGAAGCGTCAGAAGCAATGAAACCCAAGCCGTGCCCCGAATCATGCTCTGCCACATTAATGGCAGTTAACTGGCTCATTCCACGGAGAATTCCCCTACCACAGGCAGATGATCCGACGCATTCGTCTTGATCACCGACGTATTCAATGGGCGCAAATGCTTCGAATGCCAGATAAAATCGATACGTTGCCATGGGCCGCTGCTTGAAAAGGTGAACCCGTTCCCATTCCCGATTGCCTTCCAGGTATCCGTAACAAACTCGCTCAACCGATTGTGCGTGCGACTGCCCGGACCTTCATTGAAATCCCCGCAGAGGATCACTGGCATGTTCGTCATGGTGTTGATCGCCGCCTTGATCGTTTTCACATCCAACGCCCGCTCCGCGTCGTCGTTGTGATAATCCAAATGCGTGTTCAGGAACAGCAGCTTGCGGCCATTCACGTCGAGTACTGCCCCAAGTAATCCGCGTTGTTCGTGGGGGTGCAACATCTGATAATGCGTATTCGTCGTCGCCAGGATTGGGAAGCGCGATAATACCGCCGTCCCATATTCGCCCCCCTGATAATCAATGTTCTTGCCGAAGCAAGCATTCAGCCCCGTCAGCTTGCCCAACTCCGCTGTCAAATCCCGCCGCGCTGTCCGCAGCGTACCCCGATCCACCTCCTGCAACGCGACCACGTCCACCCTTTGAGTTTTGATCAACCCCGCGATCCGTTCGAGGTCCACTTTCCCATCCACTCCCTGCCCGTGATGAATATTGTATGTCATCACGCGCAACGTGTTCGCCTCCGCTTCTTCGGCGCCATTCGCGTTCAACGCCAAAGCCAGGAACAGGACAAACAATATCCTTGTCATCCGCGAACATGCAGGCGCGCAGAGCAACTTTCAACGGGAGACAATCCAGAAGACTTTAGTAACCGTCAGCCACAGCCCGTACCGGCATGTTCTCGTACTGGCCAAGATCGTACGGACGCCGGAGCTGCATAGACATATGGAGTTCCAGAATGTCACCGGCTTCAAGCCACGGATCGATGATTCCAAGCATCAATCGCGCAGGATCGACAAACAGCCGTTCGCCCTGACGCATGATGCTGATCGTATAAGGGTTGCGCAGCCCCACGTATTCCGCCTGCACAATCGCTCGCGTCACCGTCAGATCTTCCGTCCAGGGCAACACAGGGTGCAGGACATTGCCCTTGACGATCACCGAATGTGGAATGAACTCCGGCTCGCTGACGGTCACCGGCGCAGAATTGGGAGAGGTCGTTTCACAACCAGCGCAGATCAGGAGAACTGCACTCATCATCGCAAGCCAGAGGCCCGGTTTCATAACATCAGCCTACATCATCATAGACTCGCCTCAGCCCCATGCAATTCAATTCGGAACGTTCCCTCACGGTCGCGGCTCTAAAAAAGTGCCTTACAGAGCCGCCGCCGTGAGGGAGCGGTTCCCTTGCCCCAAACGGCTATAAAACTTACAATTGCCGCCCGAAAACCCGTTGCCACAGGGCTTTTCTTTCGCATATAATATTGAAACCCGAAGACGACGGCCAACGTCTTCTGGGATGGGCATGCTTATGAAAAACAGTGTTTTCGTCTTCGGTTTTGGACTGATCCTCACCTTCAGCGCAGCGGCGCAGGAACTGCCGTCCGTGTCGATAGTTGCCTCCGATCCGCTCGCCGTCGAACCACCGGGCGTCGTCAACTTCGTGGATTCCGGCGTATTCACCATATCGCGGCAAGGTCCCACCAATATGCCGCTTCAGGTCTTCTTTGCACTCAGCGGCACCGCCTCAAATGGCGTCGATTACATCAAAATCGAGTCGCCAGTAACCATTCCCGAAGGAGCCCGCGCCACCCGCGTCACCGTCGTGCCCTTGCCGGACGACCTTCTCGAAGGCGAAGAACGCGTGATCCTGCGCATCACTGCATCTCCCCTCGTCGGCCCTGGTTCAGGATATATCCTGCCGACCAATTCTTCCGTCGCGGCAGTCACGATTCGCGATTACCAGCCCTCGAATGCACCGCCAACGGTGCGCATCTCACGTCCTCCCGATGGCGCGATCTTCCCGCCAGGCGCAGACATTTCCATCGCCGCCGACACCGTGGACCCCGACGGCTGGGTCCCGAAGGTCGAATTCTTTGCAAATGACGCCAAAATTGGCGAATCGATCCTCAACTTC
>Ga0066652_100000621_pt1 | contig 17274 bp, 12 predicted proteins | sample GraSoiAngelo_101_FD_71413 | JGI IMG/M metagenome (GOLD analysis project Ga0066652, IMG submission 71413) | Grasslands soil microbial communities from the Angelo Coastal Reserve, California, USA - 14_0903_02_30cm | ecosystem: Environmental > Terrestrial > Soil > Grasslands | place: USA...
GCTCCTGATCGCGCAGAGCTCCGGCAAATTGACGGCGATATCGCTGCGCTGAACGGGCCGTTATTCCACCCTGAGCACCTCGTTCGGATCGATCCGGGCCGCCCGCCGTGCCGGAGCCGCGCTCGCGATCACCGCGACGATGCCTGTCACGCCCACGACCGCGACGAACGTGAGCGGGTCCGTCGCGGACACGCCATGCAGCAGGGTTCGCAGCACGCGCGTGAGCAGGAGCGCCGCCACGATGCCGATGCCCAGACCCGTGAGCGTCTGCCGAACTCCTGTCCGCAGCGCGATGGCCATCAGCTCTCCGGGCGTGGCGCCGAGCGCGGCGCGAATGCCGAATTCGTGCAGCCGCGACGCCACCACCTGGGACACGATGCCGAGGATTCCCACCGCGGACAGCAACAGGGCGACGACGCCGAACACACCCAGCGCGTCCATCGCGAACCGTTGACCACCGATCGCCGCGTCCACGATGTCGCGCATGGTGCGCACCTCCGACACCGGAAGACGCGGGTCCACCGCCTTCACCACGGCGCGCACGGGCTGCAGGAGCGCCTTCGGGTTTCCATCCGTCCGCACGACGAGGCTCATCGAGCGGCGCGTGTTCCCGGGCGCGAGCGCGAACTGCGCGAGCGTCGCATAGAATTGCGGCTTGACCGCGCCGACGAGCGCGTTGTGCCGCACGTCGTCCACTACGCCCACGACCGTATACCACTTCGTGCTGTCGGAGCCGCTGATGCGCACGCGGCCGCCGAGCGCCTGTCGTCCGGCGAAGTATCGCTCCTCGAACGAGCGGTTCACGATCATGGACAGCGGACCGTTCATGTCGTCGCCGCTGTTGAACGTGCGTCCCCCGCGCAGCGTGAGACCCATCGTCTCGAAGTACCCGGGCGTCACGACCTGCCAGTCGCCGGGCGTCCCCAGGTTCGGCGGCGGAGTGTAGCCTTCCACGGTCAGGCCCCAGTCGCCCATCTCGGTGGCGAGCGGCAGCAGCCGCACTGCCGCGACGCGCTGCACGCCCGGAATTGCCGCGACGCGACGCTGGATGTCGTCCCAGAATTGCGCGACGTGCACAGAGTCGGGATACCATGTGGCCGGCGTCGATACGCGCATCGTGAGCACGCCTTCAGCGCGGAACCCGGGGTCGATCGTCAACAGGTTGCGCACCGTCCGGATCATGAGGCCCGCGCCGGCCACCAGTACGACGGCGAGCGCGATCTCGATCGCCACGAGCGCCTGCCGCCACCGGAGTCGGGCACGCCCCGCCGTCGAGCCGCGTCCGCCCTCGCGGAGCTCGCCCGACAGGCCGAGACGCGTCGCGTGTGCCAGCGGCAGTGCACCGGTGAGGAGCGCAGTCATGACGGAGACGACCAGCGCGAACAGCAGCACGGTCCCGTCCACCGACGTCTCAGCCAGTCGCGGGAGTCCGGCGGGCGCGTTCGCGCGAAGCAGACGCACGGCGACGTACGCGAGCGTGACGCCCGCGGTACCGCCCAGCGCAGCGAGCACCGCGCTTTCCGTGATGAGCAGTCGCGCCAGACGCTTTGTTCCGGCGCCGAGGGCCGCACGCACCGCGAGCTCGCGCCGCCGCGCCTCGCCGCGCACGAGCAGCAGGCCGGCGACGTTCGCGCAGGCGATCAGCAGCACGAGCACCACCGCGCCGAGCACGACGAGCAGGGCCGGCCGCACCCGCCCCGTGATCTGTTCTTCCATCGGCACGACGTACGCGTGAAAGCCGACGTTCGCCATGTAGCCGAACTTCTCGAGCTCGGCGACGATCGCCCGCAGCTCCGCGTTCGCGCCCTCAGCAGTGGCGCCGGCGGCAAGCCGCGCGACGCCGTAGTATCCGTGATTCGAGCCGCCCTGGGGAAACTCGGGACCCGCGAGCGCACCTTCGTTCGCGGCATCCGTCGCGAGCGGAAAGTAGATGTCCGTCCGCTCGCCGGACGTGTAGTCGAGCGGCAGCTTGAATCCCGCCGGCAGGATGCCGACGACCAGTCTCTCGCTGCCCGAGATCTGGATCGGTCGACCGACGATGGACGGGTCGGCGCCGAAGCGACGCTCCCACAGCTCGTAGCTCAGCACGGCGACCGCCGGTCCACCGGGACGATCTTCCTCGGCGGTGAAGCCGCGCCCACGCGTGGGACGCACGCCGAGGATCGCGAAGAGATTCTGCTGCACGGACCCGGACCGCACCCGTTCCGGCGAGTCGCCATCTATGGTAGCGGCGCCGTCGGTGTACAGCCCGATGTCCGCGAACGACTTCACCCTCGCCTTCCACCCTTCCCACTCGTCGTACGCGAGCCATGTCTGGTCGAACCCCTGCCAGGCGCTCCATACGGCGACGACGCGCTCAGGTTCGTTGTACGGCAGTGGCGTCAGCAGCACGCGCTTCACGACGCCGAACACCGTGGCCGTGGCTCCAATGCCGAGTGCGAGCGTGATGGTTGCCGCGGCGGTGAGTCCCGGACGATGCCGCAGCGAGCGCACCGCGACCCGCAGGTCGCCGAGGGCATCGAAGAACCAGCTCGCGCCACGCTCGTCGCGCGTGTCGTCCTTGTGCCGCTCCACGCCGCCGAAGTCGCGCCACGCGCGACGCCGCGCCTGCGCCTCGGTCATGCCAGCCTCGATGTGCCGTTTCGCCTCCATCTCCAGATGGAAGCGCATCTCCTCCTCCATCTCGGATTCGTGGCGCCGGCGGCGAAGGATTGCAGCCAAGGACGAGGCGATCTCGTGATACCAGGCCATGTCATGCTCCGGAGAATGCGTAGCGCAGTACGCGGTTCACTGCCGCCGACGTGCGGTTCCACTCCTCGATCTCGGCGCCGAGCTGTTTGCGGCCTTCCGCGGTGATGCGGTAGTAGCGCGCGCGCCGGTTGTTCTCGCTCGCCCGCCACTCGGCGCGGATCCACCCACGCCGCAGCATCGCCTGGAGTGCCGGATACAGCGATCCCTGGTTGACGTCGAAGACGTCGCGCGAGATCTCCCGCAGCCGGAGGGAGAGTCCCCAGCCGTGCATCGGCTCTTCGCCGAGCAGCTTGAGGGACAGCATCTCGAGGGTGCCACGCACGACCTCCGCGCGCGGCCGGCTTCGGGGTTCAGTCGGCATCGTCTTTTAGATTACCAAAAGGAGCAAAAGGTTTGCAGCGCCGCTTGCGCTTCGGCAACCCCCCGCCAGCAAGTGGGCCAGTGTCGGTGTCGTATCGCCCGCCGGACGTGATGAGCTACAGCAGTCACCTGCCAATCGTGCCGCGACTGCAGGCTGGCATGGCGTCTGCCGCTTGGGTGAACTGACCCTGACAGGAGCGACCGTGACGCGCGACAGATACCGGGACAACGACGACGTGCGAGACAAGCTGGACGCGGACGAGCGCGCTGAGACGAACCCCGATACGCAAAGCGAAGCGCGCGGCGATGCGCGCGAGAACGTCGGCAACAACGCTCGCGGGACGGATGCGGATCCCATCGGCCCCGAAGGCAACGACAACACTCGTGGCCGGCCGCGAGAGGATGACTTCGACCGCGACCTCGACCGTCGCGACTGAGCCATAGGAATACGAATTGCCTTTCTGACCCAGCGTGCGGAGCTGGAGAAGCAGATGAAGTGGCTGAGCAGTAATCGGTGGCGTGCGCTACTCGTGTTCGCGCCAGTCGTACCAGCGATACTGTGGTGGTCGCCATGGTCGCGTAACTCGGCGCCCCCTGTTCGACTCGAAGCCAGTCTCTCGGCTCGCCAACTGAAGGTGGTCCAGGCGGGCAGAGTGATCCGGACGTACGGGATCGCGGTGGGGACACCGAGTCATCCGACGCCGCGGGGCGCCTTCAGAACGGGCGAGATCGACTGGAATCCCGCATGGGTACCGCCCGATGAGCCGTGGGCGAAGAACAAGAAGCCTCAGGCCCCCGGCTCGCCACGGAATCCGATTCAGGGCGTGAAGATCTACTTTCGCGCGCCGGACTATTACATCCACGGCACCAACAACCCGGGTTCGATCGGCGAAGCCGCGTCGCATGGCTGCATCCGCATGACGGAAGGCGACGCGAAGAGCCTCGCGCGACTGATCCAGCACGCGGGTGGCAGCGTACCGCTACTGGTCAGGGGATAGCGCGGGAGTCAGCGCACGACCGGGGTGGGTGCGTCCGCGCGAACGATCAGTCGAAGAAACATTCCACCGCTCGCGTGGCCCGGCACCGCGCAGGCAAGCAGGAAATCCCCGGCCTTGTCCGCGCGGAATATGAATACTTCCGCGCTGCCCGCGCGCGATCCGGTCTGTGAACTCGATGTTTCGCCTCCGGCGAACGACGCTTCCGGAAGATCGAGCGCAAATGTCGGCGTGGCGTCGATCACGCGCACCGAATGCGGCGCCGCGTCGCGATTCCGGAACCGCGCGTTCACCGTCCAGCCGAGCGGAATCGTGAACGAGCGACCACCATTCATCGCGCCGTCGAATCCCATCGGAAGGTCGGCGTTCAATTCGATGTACGCTGTCCTGGCCGAGTCCACGTAGGCGAGGTAGGGTCCCACTCGCGTTGCGCGCTGAGGGATCCATGCTCCACCCGCCTGCGTCACCGTGGCGTGCGTTGCTGGCGCTGAGCGCTGGGCGACCAGCGGCTCGCCGCGCGGCTTCATGCTGCCACCGCCCAGACCGAACACGAGAAGCGCCGACCCGTGCAGTTCCGAATAGCGGCTTCCCGCCGCGACCACGGCGATGTACTGCTCGCCGTCCAGCTCGAAGCTGATGGCTGGAGCGTTCACACCCGCGCCACAGAAGAATTCCCACACCACTTTGCCGGTACGCGCGTCGTACGCGCGGAACCATCCGTCGGTCTGGCCGACGAATACGAGGTCGCCGGCCGTGGCCAGCGCCCCACTCATCAGCAGGCCTGTCTTCTGTTGCCAGGCGACCTTGCCCGTGGACAGCCGGATCGCGGCCACCATCCCGTACGGCGGGTCGTGCGCGTCCAGTTTCTGCTCACCGCCGATGTAGTACTCGCCCTTGCGCGCCTCCGCGTCCGCGCGTGTCAGCGTGAACGTCGCGTGCGACGACACTACATATAGTAGGCTCGTGCGCGGTGAGTACGCCGAGGGCGGCCAGTTCGCGCCGCCGATTGGCCCGGGAGCCGAGACGATGCCTTCGGCCGTGGGGACCACGAAGAGATTCTGCTGCGGGATGAACGCATCCGAGCGACGCACCAGCGCACCCGACGCCGCGTCGAGTATGTAGACCCAGCCCATCTTGCTCGGCACCGCCACCAGCTTGCGGCCACCGTCACGGACGATGACCGGCGGTGTCGCCAGGTCGTAGTCCCAGACGTCGTGCGGCACCGCCTGGAAGTACCACCGCATCTTTCCCGTCGCGACGTCGAGCGCGACCACCGAGACCGTGAACAGGTTGTCCCCGGGCCGCCCGCGACCGTCGTTGCTCGGCGCCGGATTCCCGACAGTGACGAACAGCAGTCCGGATTCAGCATCGTACGCGGGCTGCGCCCACACGGGACCGCCGCCGCCCTTCCAGCTGTCCGCGTACCTCGCGGAATCGGCGCGCTCCTGCGCGATGTCGCGGTCGAGCGACTCACCGGTCGGCGCCTTAGGCGTCCACTTCCCCCACCATCCTCCCTCTTCCGGTGACGGAATCGCGTACCAGCGCCACAACTGCGCCCCCGTGCGCGCGTCGTAGGCTGTGACGTTGCCGCGCGTCGCGAACTCGCCGCCGGAGCTGCCGACGATCACGCGATCGCCCACGACCGTCGGCGCCATCGTGATGCTGTACGCCGAATCCGGATCGTTCGTGACCACCTGCCAACGCACCGTTCCGCTGTCCTGATCGAGCGCGATCACGCGCGAATCCAGCGTGCCCAGGTACACCATGCCATTCGCGACCGCGACGCCGCGGTTCACCGGCCCGCAGCATGGCTTGGCGACGCCGAGTTTCGGGACGTAGCGCCAGAGCTGTGTCCGATGGCGCATGTCGAAGGCGGTGACGACGTCATAGTTCGTCGTGGTGTACATCCGGCCATCCACGAACACGGGCGCGGCCTCCGCTCCCGGGCTCGCTCCTTCCAGCTGCAGCTGCAAGAGCGCGCGAGGGGCGAGCCGCTCGATCGTGGACGCGTTGATCTGCCTGAGCGGTGAGTAGTGCTGATTGCCGTAATCCCGACCCACGAGCGGCCAATCACCGCGGTTCGGCTGCTCGAGCGACAATCCGGTGGCGGTACTGGCGACGCTCTGCGAAGCCGCGAGAGTCGGACCGAGGGCGGCCGTCACGACGAGGATCGCAAGACGCAGTATGAGGGGCGGACGGGATCGGAGGCTCGAGGCGGGCATGGCGAGCATGGCATCTCAACGGCGGTGGTAGCTCTATCATGCCTCCGGTTCACGAGCCGCGCCACGGCCCTGATACGGATGCGCGAGGAGCCTTTGGCGTTGACACATGCCCAGCGGTGACACTATTTTGCTCTAGGCCTGTAGCAACATGGGGTGTGAGTGTCTGACATGACCACGCGGGACCTGTTCCCTGGCGCGCTCGAGATGATGGTGCTGCGGTTGCTCAAGCAGCAGCCGATGCACGGTTACGCTCTCGTGCAGCGCATCCAGCAGCTCTCGAACGAGCTGCTCCAGGTCGAGGAAGGATCGCTATACCCGGCGCTGCAGCGTCTGCTCAGAGATGGACTGGTCGACGCAAAGTGGGGTGTCTCATCCACCAATCGCCGCATCCGCATCTACCGCCTTACGCCCGCGGGCGCAAAGCATCTGACGCAGGAGGTGTCGAGCTTCGAGCGCATGCTGCAAGGCATCAACCTGGTGCTCGCCGTGGGGAAGACATGAGCTGCATCGACCGACTGCTTCGGCGGCGACGCGTCTACGACGACCTCGAGGACGAGATTCGCGCACACCTCGACGAGCGCGCCGACGAGCTGATCGCGCGCGGTATGTCCTCCGCCGACGCGCACGCGGCGGCGCGGCGCGCTTTTGGCAACGTCACATCGGTGCAGGAGCGCGCGCGCGAGATGTGGGAGTGGCCGACTGTGGAATCGTTCCTCATCGATGCGCGCTATGCGGTGCGCCGCGTTTTCGGCGCGCCCGCCGTCTCGATCATCATCATCGTCACGCTCGCCCTCGGAATCGCGGCGACGGCGACCGTCTTCAGCTGGACGCGTGCGGTGCTCCTCGACGCCATCCCCGGAGCACGTCACGCGAATCGCGTCGTAGCGTTGGAGACAACGACCGCCTCCGGAGGGTGGACGCCCACGTCGTGGCTCGACTACGTCGATTTCCGTCGCTACACGAAGTCCTTCGACGGCATCGCGGCGGCATACCCCACGACGCTGGCACTCGGCGACGAATCCAGCACCGAACGGCGTTGGGGTGAGCTGGTGTCCGCGAACTTCTTCGACGTCCTGCAGGTTCGGCCGGCGCTCGGCAGCTTCTTCCCATCGTCTGCGGAGGACGCCGAAGGCGCGCGCCCCACGACGGTCATCGGGTACGCGCTCTGGCAGAGCCGCTGGCATGGCGACAGCTCGGTCATCGGCAGTGTCGTGCACATCAATCGGTATCCGTTCACCGTGATCGGCGTGGCACCACCCGAATTCCACGGGTCTATGCCTGGTGAAGAATTCCAGCTCTGGGTCCCGGCATCCATGCTTTCCCAGATCGTGCCAACCGGTGGCTGGTGGTTGCGCGACCGCGGTACGCGCACCTTCCGGGTGCTCGCTCGGCTCGCGCCGAACGTCGCGCTTGGCACCGCGCGCGCCGACGTCGAGGCGCTGGCGACGCGCATGGCCGCGGCCAACGGCGAGAAGAGCCGCGGGATGTCGGCGCGCCTCATGCCCCTCTGGCAGTCACACTGGGGACTGCAGCAGGAGCTGCGGACACCGTTGACCATTCTCCTTGGCGCTTCGGCGCTCGTGTTGCTCATCGCGTGCGCGAACACGGCGAGCCTTCTGCTCGCCCGGTCCCTGGGCCGCGGCCGCGAGTTGGCCGTGCGACTCGCGCTCGGCGCGCCGCGACTGCGTCTGGTGCGTCAGCTGCTGACGGAGACGTCCCTGCTGGCCGTCGCCGGCTCGGCGCTCGGATTGATCGGCGCGGCGTTGCTCGCGCGATCACTGCGCTGGCTCATACCAGCGTTCGCGTCTCCAACGCTGCTTGCCCCGCGCGTCGACGCCGGGGTGCTGGCGTTCGCCGTCCTGCTGACGTTCGCCGTCACGATCATCGCCGGGCTCGCACCGGCGCTTCACGGTGCTCGCGCCGGGCTGGTGGATTCGCTGCGCGACGGAGGTCGCGCGGGCTCCGGCGGCCGAGTGGCGGTGCGCTTGCGCAGTGTGCTGGTGGGCGCTGAGATGGCGCTCGCGGTCATGTCGGTGATGGGCGCCGCGATGTTCTACGAGAGCCTTCGCAACACGCGAGCTTTGTCGCCGGGGTTCAAGTCGGACGGCGTGGCCATGGCGACAGTGAGCGTGACGCTGTCAGGATACGACTCGGCGCACGCGCAGGCATTTCTGTCGAACGTCGTCGACCGCGTCGGGCGCGAACCGGCCGTGTCCGCCGTATCATACTCCGATTACGTGCCCCTGAGCGTCGACGACGGGTCATGGGAGGACTTGCGTGTCGAAGGCTACGCGCCGCAACCGAACGAGAACATGAAGCTGGCGCGGGCCGCAATCGGTCCGGGATACTTCGGCGTTCTCGGGATTCCTCTCATCGATGGACGCGACTTCACTGCCGGCGACGACTCGGCGCATACCGCAGTGATGATCGTCAACGAGGCGTTCACTCGTCGATTCCTGGCCAGCCGCGCCGCGACCGGTGTCCGTGTGCACGGGTGGGGGCGCTGGTTCACGATTGTCGGCGTCGCGCGCGACTCGAAGATTCATCGTTTGACAGAGCCTGCGACGCCCTACTTCTACGTGCCGGTCCGACAGGTATACCGGCCGGAGGACGGCTACACGTTCCTTGCGCGCACCTCGGCGGAGTCCAATCAGGCGGCGCGCAGTATCGTCAGAGCGGTGAAAGCGCTCGATCCGACCGTTCCCGCGTTCGACGCCATGCCCCTCACGGATTACATCGACGGCCCGATGCAGCTTCAGCGAACCAACGTTCAGCTCCTCGGCATTCTTGCGGCCATCGCACTCCTCCTGGCGACGATCGGCTTGTACGGGGTCATCGCGTATTCCGTGACTCAGCGGACGAAGGAGATCGGTGTCCGGATCGCGCTCGGTGCGCAGCGATCAGACGTGCTGCGCGTCGTCGCGAGACAGGCAGTCGTGCTTCTCGCCGCGGGGCTTCTTATCGGATTGGCGGGCGGCGGCGCTCTCTCTCGCATCCTGAGCTCGGTTTTGTATGGCGTCGGGCCGGGCGACGTGAACGTGTTCGCGTTCGCGACGGCCGGCATCATCGCGATCACCGTGCTCGCGACAGGGCTTCCGGCGCGCCGTGCGATGCGCGTCGAGCCGACCACGGCACTCAGGGCCGACTGACGCGCATGCGAGTCCTGAGCGGCACTGGTTTCCGCACCATCAGGCGTGGCCTGGCCGCGTGCCTGCTGTTGCACAACCCTCTCGGCGCGCAGGCAAGTTCGCTTGCCGACCTGCGGTGGATCGCGGACGAGACTCCCGGCGGTCGCTTCGTCATCGCGAGCGGCTGGCGCGCGTTCGTCGCAGGCTACAACAGGCCGGGCCTCGAGGTGTGGACACCGCCGCTGCAGCTCGCACGCAACGTGTGGATCAGCTTCCGTGAGGGCGACGCTGGCGCTGACGTCGCCGGGCGTGTCGCGCTGCGCAGCATCGAACAGACTCCGATGTGGACGACGCGCATCTATCGCACCGCGGATGTCACGGTGCGTGAGCGGATCTTCACCCCGGTCGATCTCGCCGCCGCGGCGGTCACGTACTCGGTCGAGTCGCCGCGTCCCGTGACCATCACCGTGCACTTCACGCCGACGCTCAATCTGATGTGGCCCGGCGGCTTCGGCGGACAGGAGCTGCACTGGGACGCATCGCACTCCGCATATCTGCTCGACGAGCCGTCACATCGCTTCCGCGGAGCGGTCGTCTCGCGCGATATCGTCCGGCACGAGGAGTGGCAGAACAGCACGCGCGGGAGCGAGTTCGAGCGCCCATTCGCCTTTGACCTGCAGGGATTGGGCAGCAGCGCCGGTGCGCAGCAGCGGACCGTCTTCTTCGCCGGCACGACGAACGCCGCCGAGAGCCCGCTCGCCATCGCAGATTCGCTGGCGACGCAGATGTCCATGCACGAAGCGCGGGCGCGCGCGCGCTACGAATCGAGCGTGATCGAGATCGAGACGCCCGACACGCTGGTGAATCGCGCGCTGCGCTGGGCGCAGGTGACGCTCGAGCAGGCGTGGATGTGCAACCCGCAGCTCGGCTGTGGTTACATAGCCGGGTACGGACCATCGCGCGGCGAGCGGCGGCCGCAGTACGCCTGGTTTTTTGGTGGAGATGGACTGGTGACGACCAGCGCGCTGATCGGTGAGGGGGCGTATGCCCGTGCGCGAGAAGAGCTGGAGTTCATCCTGCGGTATCAGAACAAGCGCACCGGCGCCATCTGGCACGAGATGTCGCACAGCGCGGGTCTGCTCGATTGGGAGCACGCCTATCCGTACATGTTCGTGCACGTCGACATCAGCTTCGACTTTCTCAAGACAGTCTCGGAGTACGTCACGGCGTCAGGCGACACGGCCTTCGCGCGACAGCACTGGCAAGCGATTCTGGCTGCGTACGAGTACTGCCGCTCCACGATTCCAGGGGGCGGCGCGCTGCCGGAGATTCCCGCCGGCCAGCAGGGAATGAACGAGCAGGATCCGCAGCGCGATGAGCTCGTGCTGTCGCTGTCGTGGATTGGCGCGGCCGAGGCCTTCGCGACCCTCGCGCGCCTCGCCAATCACAGCGATCTCGCGCAGCAGGCCAGCGCATCGGCGACGCGCGCGCGCACGGCCATACGTCCGTCGTATTACGATGCAGCTCGGAAGTTCTGGCTCAGCGGACACCTGCGCTCGGGCGCGCCGGTCGAAGGCGTGACGGGGAGCCTCATCGCGCTGCTGCATGCGGGAATGCTGGACTCAGCGGAGTCGCGTGCGCTGCTCGCTCGGCTGGCGTCGCCCGCGTATCGCGCGCGCTGGGGAATTCGCAGCACGCCCAGCGATGCGCCGCAATACGATCCCGACTCGTACGCGCGCGGCAGTGTTTGGGCGATCGGCACCGCGGACGCCGTCATGGCATTCTACGAGGCGGGCGAGTCAGCGACGGCAACGTCCCTCTGGCTCGATCTCGTCCCGTGGTTCTCGCTCGATGCACCGGGACACATGCACGAGGTGCTGCGCGGCGACGAGTTTCGGCCGGAGCGGGAGTCCGTGCCGGACCAGACCTGGTCAGCGGCGTCGTTCGTCTCCAGCGCGATGCGCGGTCTACTCGGCCTGCGCGTCGACGCCGGTGCTCGCGTCGTCCAGTTCTCGCCTCACTTGCCGACGGACTGGCGCGAGCTGCACGTGCGGCGCGTACCCGTCCCGGGCGGCGACGTCGACTTCATTGTACGGCGGGTGAAAGACGCGCTGTCCCTCGAGGTCGTGAACCGGGGGTCGGAGCTGACCGTGTTATTTCGAGGGAAACGCATCGTGTGCCCGCGAGGTAGGTCAACGCTAGCGATCGCGTAATCTTCCTGTGTGGACGCAAATGATGCGATGGAGTTGCTCGCGACGGCCGTCGAGCCCGCGCCAGGCACATGGGTCGACCTCGGCGCTGGCGCGGGGACATTCACGCGAGCGCTGGCGAGCATAGTCGGGCCGCCCAGCCGCATCTACGCGATTGATACGGACGCGCGGGCGCTCGAGGCCATCGGCCGATCCAGCTTTCCTCGCGGCGTCGAGGTCTCGACCATCCGCGGCGACTTCGCTGCTCCCGCGACGTTGGCCGCCCTCGGTGACGCCAAGTTCAGCGGCATCCTCGCCGCAAACTCACTGCACTTTGTGCGCGACGCCGACGCAGTGCTGGCGCGCTGGATCTCCCGGCTCGCCGATAACGGCCGCATCGTGGTGATCGAGTATGACCGCCGAGCGCCGAGTCGCTGGATGCCCTACCCTCTCCCGCCCGCACGCCTCGCGGACATCGCGCGCGACCTCGGCTTGCCGGAGCCTCGCGTCACCGCAAGGCGACCGTCGGAGTACAGCGGAGAGCTGTACGTCGCGACGATCGCTGGCGGGAAGAAGCCCGATAGCCTCGGCTGATATTTCAGGGCCGCTGGGCGACGCGCGGACCGGCGAGCTGACCGTTTACAAACATCCAGTCCTGCCCCACGAGCTCCTGATGTACCTCTCGCAACGACCGGGGGGCATCCGCGCGCTGCCGCGCATCGAGCGCCCTCGACCAACCTCGGATCACGACGAGAGAGACCATCTGCCGCTCCTCGGCACGCGCCGGCTGCGGCACGCGCAGTCGCGCGGTTTCGTACGGCTCGAGCCGCCCCAATAGCCATTCGGCGTTGTCAGCGACCAGGTATACCTGGATGCGATTGCCGCTGCTGTTGTGAAATACGATCTCGCCGAGCGGCGCGCCCATCTGGCGTGGCAGACCGACATCGGGATGTCTGGCGCATGCGGATATGAGGACCGCGGCAACAAGCGCCATACGTGAGTTGAACATTTCTGCTCCTGGGAAGAGTGTTTTGGTCACACTCCCATAGGCGCGGAAAGACGGCCGAACGGCTCATCCCCTGACGCAAGCTGGCGAACCGTGCATATTCGCTCAGGAGACGCCTGCCTCCACCCACCTCAAGGCGGCACGATGCAACCGTCAGCGCACGGTCTGTCTGCTCTCCTGGAACGCTGGCAGGGCGGCGACGCGGGCGCTCTCGACGCACTTATGCCCATGGTCTATGAAGCGATGCGCGAAGCCGCGCACGATCGACGCCGCGGCGAGCGCAGCGAGCTGTCGCTCAATACGACGGCTTTGGTGCACGAGACGTATTTGAAGCTGTCGGAGCTCCGGCAGCCGCAATTTCACGACCGTGCGCACTTTCTTGCGATGGCGTCGCGTGTCATGAGGCGGGTGCTCGTGGATCATGCGCGGGCACGCCAGGCCGGCAAGCGGCGCGGTGACGCCGTGCACGTAGAGCTGTCGGACGCGCTGCCGCTCACCGACAGGCAGGCGTCGATCCTCACGGACCTGGACGAGGCGCTCGACCGACTCGAAAGTCACGATCCTCGCGCGTGTGCGATCGTCGAGCAGCACTACTTCGGCGGACTGACGCTCGAGGAAACGGCCAGGGCGCTCGATGTTTCTCTCGCGACCGTGAAACGCGACCTGCGATTCGCCCAGGCATGGCTCGGCGCCGCCCTCAGCGATCCGGAGGCGTCCGCATGAACGAGAGCGACTGGGCAGGTATCCGGGCGGCATTTGCCGCCGTCGTCGGAAACGGTGACCCGGCCCTTCGCTTGAGGGAGCTCGAAGCGGAGGACCCTGCATTGGCAGCGACAATTCGACCCATGGTTGAAGCAGATCGCATAGCTGCCAGCCCCGCGATGCTCGGATTCCTGCTCCCACCCGACCGCGCCGATGACGGCGAGCGCTCGCATAGTCGCGCGGATCCGCTGGGAATCGCCGGGGCGGTCATCACGCACTTTCGCATCCTGGATTTGCTGGGTGCCGGCGGGATGGGTGTGGTGTATCGCGCCGAGGATATCCGGTTGCGCCGCGTCGTCGCGTTGAAGTTTCTGACTCCGACGGCGCAGAACGACAACGTCGCGACGTTGCGGTTCCTCAGGGAAGCGCAATCGATCGCGGTCCTGGAGCATCCGAACGTCTGTACGCTCTATGAGGTCGGACAGAGCGAGCACGGGTTGTTCCTCGCCATGCAGTACTACACCGGCGAAACACTACGCGCGCGACTCACACGATCGGGCAGGCTGCCGGCGCGAACGGCGTTGGACATCCTCGCGCAAGCGGCACGCGGTCTCGAATGCGCGCACGCTCATGGCATCGTCCACCGTGACATCAAGCCAGCCAATGTGATGATCACCGAGGATGGCGTCGTGCGCGTCCTCGACTTCGGTGTGGCGAAGGTCCAGGATGTCACGCTCACGGCCTCGGGGGTGCGCGTCGGAACACTGAAATACATGGCGCCCGAGCAGCACGCTGCAGGATTCGCCGACGCGCGCAGCGATCTATGGAGTCTGGGCGCCGTGTTCGTCGAGATGCTGACCGGATCACCTCCCCGGTTGGGCAGGTCGACAGCGGACACGCTGAAGGACTCGGTTCCTGCGACGGAGGAGCTGTCAGCCGACATCCATCGCGTTGCGGATCGGCTTCTCCGCCCTGACCCGGCAGAACGGTACGCCAGCGCGCGCGAGCTACTCGACGATATCCCTGGAGTGAATGCCGAGCGTGGCGCGTCGCCTCCGCGGTTGTCCAGGGCTCGACTGATGTATGGTGCGGTCGGTATCGCTACGGTGGCTCTCGGCGCTGCGATCTGGAGCCGTTACTTCCGCGACGCGGGTGCGCCGCTCAACCCTACTCTGCTCGCCGTCGCGCCATTTTCGGTGTATTCGCCGGATCTGGCGCTGTGGCGCGAGGGATTGGTGGATGTCTTCTCGCGGAACTTCGACGGCGCCGGCGCGCTCCGCACTGTCTCGCCATCCGTGCTTTTGAAGACCTGGGTGGGCCGCGCGGATGCAGCGTCAGCCGACGCCGCATCCCGCAGACTGGGCGCGGGTCTCGCCATGCTCGGCACGCTGCAGCGGTCCGGCAGCGATTCGGCACGACTCGGCATCGTGGTACGCGATGTCACGAAAGGAGCGACGATCTCCGAGATTGACCGCTCGGACGGTGTGGGCCATCTCGACAGGCTCGTCGACTCCGCTACGATCGCCGTACTGCGGGATCTGTCGAGACTTCGTCCGGTCGTTGGGACGCGACTCAGCGCAATAGGTACGCATTCGCTTCCGGCCCTGAAGGAGTATCTGCAGGGCATGCAATTCTATCGACGCTGGGATGTGGACTCCGCGCGCCAGCGATTCGAGCGCGCGATCGAGCTGGACACGGCGTTCGCTCTTGCGTTGAGAGCATCGGCAGAGACGAACGCATGGATAGGTGGCGATAGCAGACTTCTGGCGCCTCGCATCGACCGAGCTGCCTCGAACAATCACGGGCTTGGCCGCCGGGACAGCATGCTGATACTCGTCGGTTCCATGGAGTATGGCAGCGGGTACGACTTCAAACCGTGGAGCCGCCAGCAGCATGTATTGCAACTCACCAGGCAGCTCGTAGACGAAAACCCCAGCGACCCGGAAGCGCTGTATCTCTACGCGGACGTGCGATATCACGGCGGTTCTGCCGCCACTGGCGTAAAGGAGGGCGACTGGCTGGACAACTTCGATCGTGCCATCGCCGCTGATTCGTCCTATCTGCCGGCGTGGACGCACACGATCCCCTTGTCCGCGCGGCTGCGTGGTCATGAGATCGGCCTCACGTATCTCCGAGCCTATCTGCGCCGCCTGCCTCCGGGCGACATCGCGGACGGTGTTCGCATGACGCTTGCGCTATACGATGCGGGCGGCAAATCCACGCGAGAACTCGAAGCCATCTGGGACGCCGCGCCACCGGGCGCGCGCGCGCACCCGCAGGCAACCGCCTCCAGAATGGACCCCGATCTCGTGTTCCTTCGGCTGTACGACCACATCGTCGCGACCCAGCGTCGCGAGGGGACTTACGACGAGCACGCAAGCCGTACGGGGCAGGCCGCCGGCTTGACATATCGAGGTCTCTTTCGACAAGCGACCCAGATCGACGAAGTGCGCGAAACTGAGGCGTGGCCGGTCCTGATCAGTTTTGGTGCCGTTCCCGCGGAAACTGCCGCTGCGGCAATGCGACAGTGGGAATCGAGCTCCAACGGCGAGGATTCGTACCGCAACTGTGCATTCCTGCTGGGATGGTACGCGTCGCGAGGTGATTCGAGCTCCATCCGCCGCTGCGATGCACTGATTGTAAAGAGGGCAGCTCGTGGTGCTGCTGTCTTTCGTCGCGAGGAGTTACCCGGCATCGCCGCGTACGTGGCGTTCTACTCGCACCTGGCGAGTCGCGATACAGCCGCCGCGCTGCGTGCGGTTGAAGCGGCACCGGACTCTGTCTGCCCGCGCTTCTGCATTGCGGCGACTATCGACCGTGCCAGCGCCCTGGCTGCCGTCGGCCGCCTCGACGAAGCGAGGCGTATGAATCAGGCAGCTCTGCGCGACTTCGAATGGTCGCCATTGTACATACCGCTTTCGCTGCAGCGCGCACGTTTGGCTACTCGCCTCGGCGATCACGTCACCGCTGTCAACGCGTACCGCATAGTGAGAGACGCCTGGACGCCCGGAGATAGCAGTCTCCAGCCTATCGTTCTCGAGGCGAAGCGCGCCGTGGGTAATACCTCCGGATCGGTGAGATCTCCGCTCGAGTAGTGCGCCCGATGCGGATGTCCTGGCATCAAGGCGATCGCGTGACCCCGTTGCACGCGGCGAGGGTTGTACGGGCATGATCGCGACACGGCCGCGCTGGTTCGTCTCGTCACTGTTCGCCCTGGCGGCGCCGCTCGATTGCACGAATTCCCAGGCACCCGCGGTCGCACGCGTGGAAGAGATCCACGTGTCACCGTCCACCGCGAACGCCGCGATCACCAGCTTCACCGCCGACCATCACGTGTATGTGCCGCTCGATCCGGCGGACCACGGCAACCGGATCATGTTGCTGCTTCCCGGCACCGGCGGCGCACCGGTGAACGCACGGGACGTCGCGCGCGTCGCCGCCGAGCAGGGCTATCGCGCGATCGGATTGATGTACGTCGACGACCGTGCGGTGGTCAACGAATGCGCGGGCGACGCGGATCCCGAATGCATGGCGAAGATGCGCGAGGAGATCGTGACGGGAAACGCCGTGTCACCGCACGTCACCGTGGATCATGCCAACAGCATCGACGGCCGGCTGGCGAGCCTGATCGCCTGGCTGGCGGCGCAGCTTCCATCGGAGCACTGGGATCAGTTCCTCATGGCGGACGGCTCACCGCGCTGGGACGCCATCGCGGTCGGCGGTCTGTCGCAGGGCGGCGGACACGCGGCGTACATCGCGAAGCTGCGCGCCGTGCCACGTGTCGTCATGTTCGGCGCGCCGGCCGACGGCTTCGGTGGTGCACCGGCGCCTTGGATGCAGATCGGCGCGACGCCGGCGTCACGGTACTACGGATTCCATCACGCGCGCGACCCGTTCACGTCTATCGACGCCAACTGGGCA
>Ga0066652_100000622_pt1 | contig 17268 bp, 18 predicted proteins | sample GraSoiAngelo_101_FD_71413 | JGI IMG/M metagenome (GOLD analysis project Ga0066652, IMG submission 71413) | Grasslands soil microbial communities from the Angelo Coastal Reserve, California, USA - 14_0903_02_30cm | ecosystem: Environmental > Terrestrial > Soil > Grasslands | place: USA...
ACCGTGCGCCCGTGCGCCGAGCGAGCCGCGCCCCACACCGCGGGGACGAGCACGACCGCCGGTGCCGCCGCGGCGAGCAGAGGAAAGCTCAGGGCCGCGAGCACGCCCCCCGCCACGACCGACGCGCCGGCGAGCCCTGCGTTCACCTGCGCCATCGACGCGCGGTGGCCGCCGAGCTGCGCGTCGAGCCGCACGACGACGCGTGACGCGTCGAGCGCGATCGCCGTCGCGGCCACATCGGTGGCGCGCGCGAGGGCTGCACCCTTCCCGCTCACGACCCGCTTCACAGTGCCGGCGAGTCCCTGATCCGCCTCCCACACGATGCGCTCGCCGAAGTGGCGCTTCACCTTCAGGCACTCCTGCCGCTGCATCCAGTCGTCGAGCGCCTGGAGCACCTGGGCCGGCGTGCCGCTCACCGTGCGCTGCGCGCTCACCGTCGCGCTGCCGTATAGTGCGGCGAGCAGTCCTTTCTCCTCCGGGACGGCGACGCGCGTGCGCTCCTCCGCCAACGCCTGCCGCAGGTGCACCGGATCGAGACCGACCTCCTTCGCGAGATCGAGCAGCTGGGCTTCGGTCAGTCGGTCCTGCGTGTCCCCGGTCGCGCCCGACTGAAGCTCGAGCGCGCGTGCCAGCACGCGCTCGACCGCCGCGCGGTCGATCGGTGCCGGAAGGTTCGATGGTTTGGGCCCCTCGGAGGACATGAGGGAAAGATAACGTTCCGCCGCTCCGTCAGATGCCGCCGAGGATCACCTCGATCTGCCGCGCGATCGCGTCACGAATCGCGTCGGGTACGGCGAACGCGGAGGTGAATGCGGTGCGCGGATCGGCGGGCGCCGTACGGCCGGCCGACTGCAGGTAGAAGCGCATGTAGCCCGGCACGGCGCTCGGCAGCACCTTCTCGAGCAGCAGCGCTCCAGCGCGCACCGCCGCGGACTGCTCGTATCGCGCCGTGGACCCCGAGCGCCGATCGGCCGGCGTGGTGTTGTCCTCGATCGCCGTGCTGGCCACGCTCCCCGCAACCTCGTGCGCGAAGGTGTAGAGCACGCTCTCGCCGCTCTGCACCGCGTCGGGCATGCCGACGGCGACGGCGTTCTGCACCTTGCCGAAGTGCACGGTGCGCCCCTCGCCGTCGAGCGGGAGCGAGAGATAGACCTCGCCGTTCTGCTGCTGCGAGTTGTTCAGGTAGCGCTGGAGCGCCGGCCGCCAGGTGCGCTGCCAGAGCGAATCGATCTGCGCTACCGTCCCTGCACGCGCAGCCGATTCCGACATCCAGTGCGCGTGGTAGAACTTCCGGCTCTCGTCATCGGCCGATTCGACGAACAGGCGCAGCCACTCCCGATCCGCTGCCGACTGGAATGCCGAGCCGAGGACGGCGAAGTACTGCTGGAGCGCGGCGTCGTTCGTCGCCCGCGGGTTGCCCCCGGCGCGGATGAACAGGTCGACTACCTGCCGTAGCTGCTCCCACGAGGCGAAGTAGAACGGCATGAACTGCGGCCCGGTCGCGAGCGATGGCTGCACCGCCAGTCGTTCCAGCAGGCGCGCCCGGTTCGCGTCGAGCTGGGACGTCACGCCGCGCTGCCGGCGCAACCCGATCATCTGATCGCGATATCCGCGACGAAAGTAGGGAACGAGCGCGGAGTCGGGCGTGAGCAGCGCGTACGCATGCAGCCAGAGATCCACGTGCTCGCGCGTGCGAACGGGCCACGTCGCCTGCACCTGCGGCGTCACACTACCCTGCGTCGTCGACGCGCTGCCGGCGGGGCTCGGCCCTGACGACGGCGAGGCGCTGCCCATCGATGCGCAGCCTGCCGACAGCAGGAGCCCGATCGCGGCGAGGCCGCGCGCTCGGTGATGGAAAGTGCGAGTGAAGATCACGATCGTGCCCCGTGCGAGAGTGCGCTTGGCCCTCCAACTAGCAAAGCACGCGCCCAGACCGCTGAGCGCGGCATGACGCGCGGCTCGAAGCTCAGCTCGAGGCCACCGCGCGCCCGCAGGTGACGCAGAACTTCCAGTCGTGCTCCAGCTCGCTCCCGCATGCGGGGCAGTGCTGTACGGTGAGATCCTGACCGCAGTGGGGGCAGAAATTGATCTGTCGTCCCGCAGGCAGCTCTCCCTTGCAGTGCGGGCAGGTCTCGCCCTCCGACGTGATCGTGATCGGTTTCGACGGACGGCGCATCGCCGCCGGCGGCGCGGACGCGGACGTGCTGGGTGTCCGCGGTGCGGGCGCGGCGGCCGCCGGTGGGGCAGCCGTCGCGGCGGCGTTGGTCGGCGCGGTGCGGAACGAGCCCGCGCCTGCCTCTGCGGCCGGTACTCCGGCGGGCGCGGTGGGTGCGGTCTGCGAGGCGGCCGCCGGAAGCGCATCCGGTTCGATCGCGCGCACCGCCTCGGGCGCCAGCGATACGCGCGAGCTCGCGAACTCGCGGATCAGCTGCGGATCGGGATTCGGCGACTTGAGCGACGCGCCGAGCACGTCGCGCATGCGATTCTCGACGACGAGATAGCCGCGGGCGCCGCTCAGCAGCTCCAGCATCGCCATCTCATAGTCCTGATTCGTCTCCAGTCCGAGATCGCGCCGGTGCAGGCGGTAGGGCAGGATCGTCGCGTACAGGTCGGCCACCTGGAACGGCTGCGTGAGCAGCTGTGGCGAGGTGCTGCGAATCGTGCGTACCAGGTGCCGGTACATCCGCTCCACGTCGTCCATCGTCGCTCCTAGTGAGTTGAGGTGCCCGCCCACGGCAGTGGGCGCGTCGGGGCGAACGGCTGCCCGGTGGGAAAGGGTGCCGGCTCGACCGTGACTCGCCGACGCACCCGCTGTGCCTCCAGCCACTCGTCGAACCGGGAGGTGCGTGCGCCCTCCGATGCGGTCTGCTCCTTCGCCGCCTGCACCGCGAGATCGTTCGCGTATTCGTTCTGCGGGTGCCCCGCGTGTCCGCGCACCCACTGCCACTGCACGCGGTGCGGCGCCGCGGCCGTGACCAGCTCCTGCCACAGCGCGAGATTCTCGATCGCGCCTTCGCGCCGCCGCCACCCCCGGTTCGCCCAGCCGTACACCCAGTCGGTCATCCCCTTCACGAGGTACTGGGAGTCGCTCGTGAAGAGCACCCGAAAGCGCCCGCCCTTTCGGCCGATCACGCGGAACGCCTCGATCGCGCTCCGCAGCGCCATCCGGTTGTTCGTCGTCGATGGCTCGGCGATCCAGTAATCCCAGCGCGTGAGCCGCTCGGTGGCGGGATTCAGATGCTCGATCACTCCCGCCGCGCCTCCAGGATTGTCCCCCTCGCGACCGTTGCCGAGACACGACTCGTCGGCGTAAATGGCCACGAGCGGCAATTCGTCACGCAGTCCGCCCGCGTCGCTCATCCGACGACCTCGATGCCTTCGAGCTCGTCGATGTAGAGCGTGAGTCGATCTCCCGTCGTCGGGTGATGCGCCTCGAGCGCCTCTCGGCCCGCCGCGAGGTGCAGTCGGTCCACGACGACGACGTACTCCGTGCCGCGTCGCCACACGGAGAGCCGTCGCCGGTCGGCGATGGCGCGCTCGAGCGCGTCGTATTGCGCGGCGGTCAGTTGCGTGATGCGTGGGCGGCGGGGCATCGGGGGCAGCGAGCGCGGAGAGCTCAGGCGCACCAGCGCCGAGCAAGTGTCGCGAGGACCGACGCGGCGCGGTCGATCTCCGGCAGCGGAATGTACTCCTCCGCCGCGTGCGCCAGGGAGATGTCGCCCGGACCGAAGCAGATCGCCGGGATCCCCGCGGCGTTGAGCAGCGCCGCATCGGTCCACGCCGACATCCCCGACACGTGCACCGCTTCGCCCTGCTCGCGCAGCGCGTCCTCCAGGGCGCACACGACAGGCGCGTCCAGCGCCACGTCGCTCGGCCCCTGCGCCATGAGCAGCGACACCTGGGCGGTTAGATCCGGATGCCGGGCGCGAACCGCGGCGTACGCTCGCCGCACCTCTCCGACGGCGTCTTCTCCCGACTCGCCGGGAAGCGTGCGACGCTCGAGACGCAATACGCAGCGGTCGGGATACGTCGACATGCCGATCCCGCCCTCGATCGTGGACGCATGCAGCGACGCGCGACCGAGCAGCGGATGCGTACGTCGCGTAAGCTCCTCCGCATCGATCCGATCGAGCTCGGCGAGCAAGAGCCCGGCGTGCCGGATCGCGTCGACGCCGAGATCCCATCGGCTCCCGTGCGCTGCCCGTCCGGCGACGATCACCTCGATCCACACGAAGCCCCGATGCGCCGGCATCACCTCGAGGCGAGTCGGTTCGCCGACGATCGCCGCATCGGCGCGCACGCCACGCTCGAGCATCGCCCGCGTGCCGATGCTCTCGTACTCCTCGTCGGCCGTGACCGCCACGAGGATTTCGCCGGCGAGCGCGTCGCGCGCGGCGTGCCAAGCCGCCGCGCACATCGCGGCGATCCCACCCTTCATGTCCGCCGAGCCCCGCCCGTACAGCCGTCCGTCGCGCTCCTCGCCGGCGAACGGTTCATGAGCCATCCCTTCCACGCCGACGACGTCCGTGTGCCCGCTGAGCATCAGCGTGCGTGCGCCGCGCGCGCTGCCGATGCGCGCCAGGAGGTTGGGCCGTCCCGGTGCCGCGTCGTGCACCTCGGTGTAAAAGCCCCAGGCGTCGAGCACTTCGCGCAGCAACGCCACGCACGCCGATTCTCCTGGTCCTCCAGGAACCAGACCCGGGTTCCGGGAGTCGATGCGCACGAGTGCGCGAGTGAGCGCGCGCGCGTCGCCAGCCGCGATCGGCGTCGCGCTCACGGCACGAGCCCGTCGCTGTGATGCTCGTCGAGTACGGCGACGACCTGGAAACCATCCCAGTCGATGGCGAAGTCGAGCGCTTGGCCCAGCGGCGCGATGGCGGCCGACAGCTCTTCCTCTCGCCCTTCGCGGGCGATCGCGAGCACGCATCCTCCCCCCGACGCACCGAGCGCCTTCATGCCCAGTGCGCCTGCCCGCCCGGCGCGCTCGGCAATCGCGTCGATCTTCGGCGTGGTGATCGTCGGATGCAATGCGCGTTGATGTACCCAGTGCTCTCCGACGAGCCCGCCGAGCGCGTCGATGTCGCCAGCGCGCAGGGCGGCCGCCATCTCCCCGGCGAGCGTCTTGATGCGTGCGAGCGCCGCCACGGTGCGAGGCTCACCCGCGAGATACGCGTCGCGGACCGCAGCGACCGTCGTGGCCGAGAGCCGCGATTCGCCGGTGTAGAGCAGCACGCTCCGACGGACCAGATCGACGGCGCTCGTTCCAGGCAGCGCGAGCGCCTCGACGCTCGCGCACTCGGCGAAGCCCAGCAGCAGCGCGCCGCCGTAGGTGGCTGCGTAGTGATCCTGATAGCCGCCCGCGACGCCGAGATCCTCGACCTCCGTCTCGCGGCTGAGCGCGGCGAGCTCGTTCGGCGCCAGCGCGACGCCGCGCAGCATCGCGAGGGCTCCTGCCAGCGCCACGCCACACGCCGACGATCCGCCGAGCCCCGCGCCGGCGGGAAAGTCGATGGTGACGTGCGCGACCGCGCCGGGAATTCCCGCTCGCCGGAGCGCTGCCGCGGTGAGCGGATCATCGGACAGCGCGCCTGCACCGGCGCGCCGCGCCGCACGCTCGTCGAGCGCGGCGGTGGCGGTCGCATAGCGGGTTATGGCGAGGCTGCACACGGCGCCACCTTCGCGTTCGGTGTACGGAGGCACGTCCGTCCATCCGCCGCCGAAATCGAGCCGCGTCGGTGCGCGCGCGACGATGGCGCGTGTCACGGGAGTGCCGCTACGACGAGTGGTCGTGCACGATGCGCCAGCGTCCGTCGACGCGACGCACGAGCAGAGACGTCGGACCGCGCGCGGTGATGGAATCGCGCCCGCCTACACGGCGCGCCAGCGTGTACTGGCCGATCAGGTTCGCGACGTCGGGCGCGATCGGATCGACGTCGAGGATCGCGAACGAGAGGGAGTCGCGCACCACCTCGCCGGTGAAGAGGCGGGCATACGAGGCACGAATCGCCGCCGGACCGCGCACCAGCCCGCGGCCGCCGATGTACGTCGTCGAATCGCTCGGCAGATAGTCGTCGATGAAGGCATCGAGGTCGCCGCGATTCCAGTTCACCGCGGCGCGTGCGAGCATGGCTTCGAGCTCGGCGCGAACAGCGGCGCGCTGCGCGGTCGAGGGGTGATAGGCGCCCGCCGCACGCGAGCACGCCGCGGCGAGCACCAGACCGCCGATGACGATCCGTGCCGCTCGCGGCGCCACGCGCCTACTTCTTCTTCTTGGCCGCTGGCTTGGAGCTCTTGGCGGGCGACTTCGGCGCCGCCTTCGCGCCAGCCTTGGCGGACGATCCCTTCGCGGACGGCTTCGACGCAGAACCTTTGCTCGGCGCCTTCGCTGCGGCCTTGGCCGGCGCCTTGGCGGCGCTCTTGGCGGGCGCTTTTACCGCGGGCTTTGCTGGCGCCTTTGCCACGGGCTTCGGCGGGGCGGCCTTCGCGGCGGGGGCAGGGGCGGGAGCTGGTGGAGGGGGCGGCGTGGGAGTCGGCTTGACGACCGGGCGCGGTCCGCCGGTCCGGAGCGAGAATGCGCCAGGACGCTGCGGCGGGGCCGAGGCGGCCGCGATCGCCGCGGCTGCATCGCGCGCGGCCTTCTCGACCGCAGCCTTTTCCGCCGCGATCTTCGACGCCGTGGGTCTCGCCTTCTCGCTCGCCGGCTTCTTGGAGTGGGCGTCCTCCGCCTCGCGGATGAGCTTGTCCGCCTCCTCCTGCGTCATCTGACCACGGCGGACCATGTACTGCACGAGGTCGCGCGCGCTCTCGATGGCGAATCCGGCGAGTCCCGCTGCGGCGCTGATCACATCCTTCATGGCCGAAGAGACCTTGCTGCCAGCCTCCTGGCTGATCAGTTGGGCCCGCTCTGCCATCTCGGCGACCGTATCGCGCATGTCGGCGCCACGGTGGCCGGGGCCTCGGCGCGGTGCGGGAGGCGCCGCTGGGCTCGCCTCTTCGGTCGGTTGATCGTTGTCCACCATGTGCGCGGTCCGTTCCCGTGCGCCGGGGGAAGGGCTCCCCGTTTTCAATGAAGACTGCGCCAGGGCGATTCATCCGCCGCGCAGTCCGGTTTTGTCGCCGCAAGTATATGATTTTTCAACAGCTATGCAAGGTTCGCTGACGCTACGTACGAGCTCATCCCGGTAGGCACGGTAAGGTACGCCGTAAACTGCTCTAAAATACATCGGATTTTCGACGCTCCATAGCAACACTAACGTGACACTAAGTTAACAGTAGCTTTCGTGTGCTCAATCCCGGGCGGCCACTCGCGGGACCGCTCTGTACAAATGATACTGGCCGACGTACGTCCGAAGTGTCGAAGGTCGAGCCTCCGCGAAGCGGAGGAGCAGTGCGCGCGAGCGTTGCCGGCCACGTGGATCACCGCGCCTCGCCGCGCACTCCGACCTCATCGCGTTCTCGCGCGGAAACTTTGGAGCGGGTTCCATCGAGTGGAACGCGCCGCCGCCTCAGCTTGGCGCGCCACTGTTACGCCCGGTTGGAATCTTCGTCCATGCAACGTGACGACCAGAGCGGAAGTAAACGGTGGGACAGGCACCCTGTCCGGCAAACGGAATCCGCGTTACTCTATCGTCGTGAGAACGACGGAGCCCGAACAGATCGTTGATCAGGACGACTCTGATCAACGCGTCATCCAGCGTGTGCTCGCGGGCGACCGCGACGAGTTTACGGTGCTGATCACACGCTACAGTGATCCGCTCTACCGACACGCGCTGTGCATGACCGGAAGCCCGGATGTCGCGGAAGACATCCTGCAGCTGTCGTTCATCAAGGCGTACCAGCACCTGGCGGAAGTGCGCGGGCGGTTCGATGCCTGGGTGTTCCGGATCGTCGCGAACGGCTGCAAGGATTGGCTCAAGAACATCCGACGCTCGCACCTCAGCTACGACGAGGATGATCAACCCTCGGGGTATGCGACGCCGGAAGAGGAACTGGACCGGACTGAGCTGAGAAGCGATCTGGACGTCGCCCTCTCGTCATTGCCCGCCTCGCTTCGCGAAGCCTTCGTCATGAAACACGTGGAAGGTCGCTCGTACGAGGAGATGGCGGATCTCCTGGGAACGACGGTCGGCGCGCTGAAGATGCGTGTGCATCGCGCACGCGAGGCGCTGCAGGCCTTACTCGAGGAAAAGTACGCCTAACATGTTCGACGATCTTCAATCCGACGGTCTCAACGACGGCCGCAAGCGTGAGCGCCCCGTCAACTCCGAGCGTCCGCTGGCCGACCGCGAGGTGCCCCTGGGACCCCCGACGACGGCGATCGCCGATGCGGTCCACGCCTGGCTCGATGGCGAGGTACCGGAGAGCAGCGTGCGGCGCGCCGAGTGGTCGCGCGACGTCGACTTCTGGAAGCGAATGAACGAGGATCTGGAGCGCCGCCGCCGCATGCGGACGCCAGCCCACGTCCAGGGCCGCATCATGGAAGCGATCCCGCAGCACGCGCCGCAGATGATCACGCCGTGGTGGCGACGGGAGTTCACGGTGACGCCGACGAGCATGCTCGTCGCCGCGGCCACGCTCCTCGCCGTAGGGGTAGCCGCGACGGCAGCGATACTGCGCTTCGCACGCTGAGCACCCGCAGTCCCTGCACGTCGAGCGGCCGACCACCTGCGTGGTCGGCCGCTTCGCTTTCTGGCGGAACTGGTACGACTGCCACGGACGCATCGCGCCGGATCGCGCGCCGCGCCCATGTCGCATGCTCAGTGCTTTCCCAGGAAGCGCATGAGTGCGAACAGTCCCGTCACGACGAGCATGAAGCCGACCACTGATGCCAGGAAAACTGCGAGCGTCACGGGAACGCGCGGCTGGCGGCGAACGCGAGCCTTGTCGACGTCGGGAGTGTCGTCGGTCATGAGCAGTTGAAGGAGCAAGTGCAGCGTCGCGACACAATTTGCTGGGTCGCCGTGGCGTACGCCACGGACTGGGCGCGATAGCGGCCGAGCGTCCTCAGGAGTAGTAGCCGGCCGACGTACGCCTCACGGCGTCAGCCGACTGCAGTCGCGGCGCGGGTGAGCGTGAACAGCGTGAGCTCCGGCCGCACATCGAATCGGACCTTGATGAGAAAGCCAAGGCCGCGGTTGATGTACATCATCCTCCCCGGCCCGACGGCGAACTCGCCAGCCGTGTAGCGCTTGTTCCGCACGGGCAGGATCGGCGGCGGCAGAAACGGCGGCTTCACCTGTCCACCATGCGTGTGGCCGGCCAGCACCCAGCCGCGCACCCCACTCCAGATCGGGAGATCCTGCGCGTCCGGGTTGTGCGAGAGCACGACGGTGGGCGTGCCGGGCACGAGGAGGCGCAACGCATCACTCGCATCGGTCTCGGGGCGCGCGAAGCGGCTCGGCACGGGCGCGACGAGCGCGCCCCGCGGCGGCATCGCATGCCGCGCCCCGAACTCCGGGCTCCAGAAATCGGCGAGCCCGGCGAACTGCAGGCCCGCGACCGTGCGGACGTCGTTCCGCAGGACGACCATGCCCGCGTCCGTCGCGACGTGCGAGACTTCGTCGGCGACGGCGATGCTTCGCCAGTTGCGGCCATAGTCGTGATTGCCGAGCGAGGCGAAGGTTGCGAGTCGACCGCGCGGCGCGGCACGTAGCACGCGCGCCAGCTCGGCGATCTCGTGCGACGATCGATACGACACGAAGTCGCCGGTGAAGGCGACGAAGTCGGGCGCGAGCTCGCGTCCGACGTCGAACGATCGGATGAGGTAGTCGGAGCTGACCCGCGGGCCGACGTGCACGTCGCTCAGCTGGAGCAGCGTTTTTCCCTCGAGTGCGGCGGGCAGATTCTCGAGGGGCATCGGGCGTCGCACGATCTGCAGCCAGTACGGCTCGATCTGCCACGCGTACACCGCCGTGCCCGCCGCCGCCGTCACCACGCCCGCGCCGACCGCGAGGAAGCGCCGGCGGTTCATGGCGCCGGCCGCACGTCGGGCCGCCAGACGAGCAGTCGCAGCGCGACGCCGTCGCGCACGAAGTCCTCGATACGCCCCTCCTCGCGGTAGCCGCTGGCGACGAGCGCGACACCGGCGACGTCGAACGGCGCGTCGTGCGGCAACTCGCACACGATGAGCCGTTCGCGCGAGCGCACGCACGTCTCGCGCACCACGTCGAGGAGCGCGAGCTGGACGCGCGGGTCGGGCGCGACGACGGCGTGCACCTTCGTCGCGAGGCGCGCGCCGAGCACGGTGCCGAAGAGCACGAGGCCATCCGGCGGACCCGACACGTCACGTGCGGCGAGCAGGCACAGAAACTCCGGATCCTCGAATCCCAGCGCGCTCTCGAGCACCTCGAGCATGCGCGCGAGGTACGGCGTGCCGCGGAAGTAGCCGGCGACGACATCGCGTGCCGCGCGTGCATCTTCCGGCATGAGCGGCCGCACGAGGATCTCTGCCACGAGCGTCAGAAGTGCAGCGCGCGGCCCAGCGTGGCGAGTGCCGCCTCCTTCGTGACCTCGGAGAGGGTCGGATGCGCGTGCACCGTGATGCCGATGTCTTCGGCGGACCCGCGGTACTCGAATGCCAGCACGACCTCCGAGATCAGTTCGGAGACGCTGGGTCCGATCATGTGCACTCCAATCAGCTCGTCCGTCGTTGCGTCGGCGATGAACTTGACGAATCCCGCCGTGTCGCCCGCCGTACGCGCGCGACCGTTCGCGGAGAAGGGGAACTTCCCGACGCGATACTGCCGCCCCGTCGCCTTCACTTCGTGCTCGGCAAGGCCGACCGTCGCGATCTCCGGCCAGGTGTACACCACTCCTGGAATGGAGCGGTAGTGCATGTGCACGGGCTTGCCCGCGATGACCTCGGCGGCGATCACGCCCTCGTCCTCGGCCTTGTGCGCCAGGAGCTTGCCGCCGACGCAATCGCCGATGGCGAAGACGTTCGGCAGGTTCGTGCGCATCTGATCATCGACGAGCACTTCGCCTCGCGTGCCCAGGGCGAGGCCGAGCGCCGCAGCGTCGATGCCGCCGAGCGACGGACGGCGGCCGACGGAGACGAGTACGTAGTCCGCCTCCAGCGTCTCGGTGGCGCCCGCCTTCTCGACGTCGACGAAGAGTGTGTTCCCCTCGCGGCGGGCTCCGGAGACCTTGGCGTTGGTGCGGAGTGCGAGTCCCTGTTTGTGGAACACGCGCTCGGCCTCCTTCACGATATCGGCATCCATGCCGGGGAGGATGTTCGGCGCGAGCTCGACGACGGTGACGCGCGCGCCGAGCCGCCGCCAGACGCTGCCGAGCTCGAGGCCGATGACCCCACCACCGATCACGATGAGATGCTTCGGGATCTCGGGAATCGTCAACGCGCCGATGTTCGAGAGCACGCGCTGCTCGTCGAACTTCAGGAAGGGGAGCTCGATCGGTACCGAACCGGTGGCGATGATGACGTGCTTCGCGGCGTATGTCGTCGTGGCGCCGTCCGCGCCCGCGACGTCGACGACGTTGTCGGCGCGCAGCGTCCCGCGCCCCTTGGCCCACGTGACCTTGTTCTTCCGGAAGAGGAACTCGACTCCCTTGGTGTTCTGCAGCACGACTTCGTCCTTGCGCTTGAGCATCTGCGCGAGGTCGATGCGCAGGTCGCCGACGCCGATGCCATGCTCGGCGGCGTGCTGGCGAAGGAACTCGACGTGCTCCGAGGAGTTCAGCAGCGCCTTGGACGGGATGCAGCCGACGTTGACGCAGGTGCCGCCGAGCGTCTTGTCCATCTCGACGCAGACGGTGACGAGGCCGAGCTGGGCGGCGCGGATCGCGGCGACATAGCCGCCGGGGCCGCCGCCGATGATCACGACGTCGGCAGGGGTGTGCGAAGCCATGGATGACGGGCGAGAGCGAAGTGAAGCGATCGGCGAAATCTAGCCGGCGGGCACGGAGCCGTGGAATCGAGGTCGCGCTCTGGCGTCGCGAGGCCGCGGCTGGTAGCCTAGCGGTTGCCCCTCACCCCCAGCCTTGCGGAAGGTCCATATGGCAACCGCCGCTGTCTCGACGGCTCCGCTCGACGGCATCGTCTACGCACCGCCGGCGCGCCAACGCGTCGACTCGATCGACCTGCTCCGTGGTCTCGTCATGGTCATCATGATGCTCGACCACGTCCGAGACTACTTCCATTACGGAGCCTTTCAGTTCGACCCGACCGACCTGACGAAGACGTCGGCCGCGCTCTTCTTCACGCGATGGATCACGCACTACTGCGCGCCGGTGTTCTTCTTCCTCGCCGGTACGGGCGCCTATCTTCGCCGGACTCGTGGCGCCACGACCTCGGAGATCAGCCGGTTTCTCGCGAGCCGCGGACTCTGGCTCCTCGTGCTCGAGCTGACGGTGATCCGCTTCCTCATCACGGGCGATCTCACGTCGGGCGGCCTCTTCGTCGGACAGACCATCTGGGCGCTCGGCTGGTCGATGATCGCGCTCTCGGTGCTGGTGTATCTGCCGCTCGGCGCGATTGGCGCGATCGGCGGCGCGATGGTGCTGATCCACAACGCGTTCGACGGACTGAAGATCCCGCCGTGCGCACCCGGCACGCCGCAGTGCGGAGCGGGTGATCTCCTCGCGCACGTCCTCCACGTGCCCGGGTTGATCCAGCTCTGGCCAAAGGGCGCCGTGTTCCTCGCGCTCTATCCGCTGATCCCCTGGATCGGCGTGATGGCTCTCGGCTACCTCTTCGGCCGCCTCTACACGATGGATGCCGTCGTGCGACAGAAGATGCTGCTACGGCTCGGGCTTGGCGTCACGGCGTTGTTCGTCGTGCTCCGCGCGACGAACCTCTACGGCGACGCGAGCAAGTGGTCGGTGCAGCCGCGGCCCGGATTCACCGTGCTCTCGTTCCTCAACCTGACGAAGTACCCTCCCTCGTTGCTGTACCTCTGCATGACGATCGGGCCGGCGATCATCCTGCTCGCCTTCACGGAACGAGAGCAGCGAAGCGCGATCGGCCGGGCGCTCGTGACGTACGGCCGCGTGCCGATGCTCTTCTACGTGCTGCAGTGGGTCTGGGCGCATGGACTCGCTTTCCCCGCCTTCGCGCTGGCGGAGAAGCCGACGAGCGCGTTGTACATCTTCCATGATCGTCCACCCGACGTGCTCGCGCACGCCGGCTTCTCGCTCGCGGTGGTTTACGTCGTGTGGATCGCCGGCGTGTTCGCGCTCTATCCGATCTGCAAGTGGTACGCGGACGTGAAGCGCAGACGGAACGATTGGTGGCTGGGGTATTTGTAGCGGAAGTCACTGTCGTACTCCGTACTTGGTATCACGACGTACCCGGACCGGCATACGGGCCCCACGAATGCGCGAGGAGCCCTCTGACAGAAACGCTCTGATCAGGGCGTCCTGACAGAGCGTTTCCCGGTGCATTCGTGGGACTTTTCGTGTCGTCCAGGTACGTCCGTGGTACTCCGTACCGATACGGCAGCGCCTGCGTTCAATCGATCAGCATCGTCGCCGGATCTTCCATCAACTCCTTCACCCGGACGAGGAACAGCACTGCCTGCTGCCCGTCGATCACGCGGTGATCGTACGACAGCGCGACGTACATCATCGGACGGATCACGACCTGGCCATTCACGGCGATCGGGCGGTCCTGGGTCTTGTGCAGCCCCAGGATGCCGACCTGCGGGAAGTTGATGATCGGCGTCGAGACGAGGGAGCCGAAGACGCCGCCATTGGTGATCGTGAACGTGCCGCCGGTGAGGTCCTCCATCGCCAGCTTGCCGTCGCGCGCCTTCTTCGCGAGCGCACCGATGTCGCGCGAGACCTCGATCATTCCCTTGCGATCGGCGTCCTTGATGTTCGGGACGACGAGCCCCGCCTCCGACGCGACGGCGATCCCCATGTTCACGTAGTGCTTGTAGATGATCGAGTCGCCATCGATCTGGGCGTTGACGATCGGATACGTCTTGAGCGCCATCGTCGCCGCCTTCACGAAGAAGGGCATGAAGCTGAGCTTCACCCCGTGCTCCTTCTCCACCTTCTCCTTCATCCGCTCGCGCAGCGCGCTCACGGCGGACATGTCGATCTCGTTGAACGTCGTGAGCGTCGCCGTGGAGCTCTGGGAGAGCAGCAGATTCTCGGCGATGCGCTTGCGACGCGTCGTCATCTTCTCGCGCGTCTCGCGTTCGCCCGCCGGGACGGCGGGACGCGCGGGTGCCGCGGGCGCGGGCACCACGACGGGCGGAGATTTCGTGATGGGCGCGCTCGTGGCGGGTGCGCCGGCCGCGAGGTGCTCGATGACGTCGGGTTTGCTCACGACGCCACCGCGTCCCGTGCCCGGAACCGTCGCCAGATTCACGCCCTGCTCGGCCGCGACGCGCTGCGCCGCGGGTGAGGCGCGCACCTCCGCGCCCGCAGCGCGAGGCGCGGAGGCGGGGGCAGGGGCGCTCGTGACCGGCGTGGGCGCCGGCGGGGAGGGAGCGGTCGCCGTGGGAGCGGTTGCCGCGGGAGCGGAGGCACTCGTCGCGGCGCCGGCACCTTCGGTCAGCTCACCGAGCAGCTCGTCGACCTTCACGACGTCGCCTTCGCCGCGTGCACGCTTGGCCAGCACGCCCGCCGCCAGCGCCGGCACCTCGACCGTGATCTTGTCGGTCTCGAGCTCGACGAGCGTGTCACCCGGGGCGACCGCGTCGCCTTCCTTCTTGAGCCAGCGGGAGACGGTGGCCTCGACGATCGACTCGCCGAGCGGAGGGACTTTGATTGCGGTCATGAGTGCACGTCACGGGGCGAATCGGGGAGGCCGAGCGCGCCTTTCGCCCCGCTCGACCCCCGGGTAGCATTCGCCGAGCAATATAACCCTCGGCCACAGGCGTGCGAGGACTCACCATCTCGGCCCACGGCGGGCTCGATCGACTCGAGCTGCGCGACGATCTCGCGGTTCCCACGCTCGAGTCGGACACGCAGGTCCGCGTGCGCATTCTCGCCGCCGCGCTGAACCACCTCGATCTGTTCGTCGTCGGCGGACTGCCCAACGTGCGCATCGTGCCGCCGTGGATCCTCGGCTCGGATGCGATGGGGACGATCGCGGAGGTGGGTGCCGCCGTGAGCGGGCTCGACATCGGCGATCGAGTGCTGATCAACCCCGGGCTGAGCGACCGCACGTGCGAATACTGTCGGTCGGGCGAGCAGCCGCTGTGTCCTCGGTTCGGCGTGCTCGGCGAGCACGTACCCGGCACGCTGACGGAGCAGATCGTGCTGCCAGCGGCGAACGTTCGCCGCGTGGCGTCCGACGCCGATCCGAACGAGAGCGCGGCATTCACTCTGTCGACGCTCACGGCGTGGCGAATGCTCGTGTCGCGCGCGCGCGTGACGCCGGGCGAGCACGTGCTCATCTGGGGGATCGGCGGCGGCGTCGCGCAGGCCTGCCTGCAGATCGCGAAGATGCTCGGTGCACACGTGACGGTGACGTCGGGGAGCGATGCGAAGCTGGAGCGCGCCGCCGCGCTCGGCGCGGACGCGACGATCAACCACCGAGGCATCGACGTGGGCAGAGAGATGCGCGCGCGAACGGCGAAGCGCGGCGTCGACGTCGTGGTCGACTCGGTAGGGGAAGCGACGTGGACCCAGTCGCTCGGCGCGCTCGGGCGACGCGGACGGCTGGTGACATGCGGCGGCACATCCGGTCCGATGGTGACGACCGATGTGCGCCGGCTGTTCTGGAACCAGTGGAGCATCCTCGGCTCGACGATGGGGAACGACGCCGAGTTCGATGCCGTCGTGGAGCACTTCCGGGCGGGTCGACTCCGTCCACCGGTGGACGGCGTCTACGCGCTCGACGATGCGCGTGCGGCGTTCGAGCGGATGGCGAGCGGCGAGCAGTTCGGGAAGCTGGTGGTGCGGATCGCATCGTGAGCGGCGAACACGCGCAGTACGAGCCGGCCGAACAGCAGACGATCCGCGACGCGGTGGCGGCGGGGGAGAAGCCCGTGTGCCCACGCGACGGCGCAACCATGACATCGCGGGCCATCGGCGGCGGCTCGTTCGGCCTCGGATACGCTCGCCGGAGGGAATGGCTGATGTGTCCGACGTGCAAGCGGTCGGTGATCTTCGATCGCCGACGGGGAACGCGAAACTGAACGGCCGCTTCGAGTACCCAGTAGAACAGACGTAGCGAGTACCCAGACCCGGTCCGCCAGCTCCCCGAAGGCACCTCGACATCGCGACCCGGACGGAATCTCACTGCCGAGTCGCGGGCGGGCATTCCGGGAGCGTCCCACCGGTACCGCGTACTCGCTACGTCAGTCCGTACTCGGTACTCGCCGTTGCAGTTATCATTCAGCACCTCCAATCCCCATCCATGATCCAATCCTCCGCCATCGACTTCGGAGATCGGTTGCAGGCGAGCTTCGCGCAGGTGTTCGGCGAGTTGCTGCCCGCGCTCGGCGGTGCGGTCGTCATCCTCTTCGCCGGCTATCTGCTCGCGAAGGTGCTGGAGAAGTTGACCGAGCGTTTCCTCCGACGCATTCGCTTCAACCGTCTGCTCGAGCGCGGTGGCGTGATGCAGGCCGTCGAGCGCTCGGGGTCGCACTTCAATCCGATCCGGGTGCTGTCGAACCTGGTGTTCTGGCTGGTGATGTTCGCCGTGATCCTCGTCGCGGCGAACGCGCTCGGGCTCGAGTCGCTGGCGAACGTCTTCGGGGAGCTCGTGAGCTACATCCCGAGCGTGATCGCCGCGATCATCATCATCCTCGCGGGGATCGTGCTCGGCGGGTTCGTCGGCGGTCTCATCTCCGCGTCCGCGGGTGCCCTGCACGGAGGTCGGGCGCTCGCGCGTGTCGGTCGCGGCGGCGTGATCCTGCTGGCCGTGTTCATGGCGCTGCAGGAGCTCGGCATCGCGACGGACATCGTGACGACGGCGTTCGCGATCCTGTTCGGAGCGATCGCGCTGGCGATGGCGCTCGCGTTCGGCCTCGGCAACCGAGAGCTGGCGGGCGAAGTGACGCGCGAGTGGTACGAGCAGTACCGTCGTGAGCGTGACGAGGCGCTGGCGCGGGAACGGGAGCTCGAGGCGCGCGACGAGGCGGAGATGGAGAGCGAGTTTCCGGACCAGCGGCCCGGCGGAATGCAGGGGAGCGAGTAGGCGCGCTTCGCGCGCCGTACGTCGCTTTCACGGTTTGACGTGTGCGGCCGGCCCCGGAGAGCTCCTGCGTCCCGAGGCCGGCCGTCTAGCGATGAGCCGTCACTCCGTCAAACGGCTCGGGCGTCTCCCGCGCGATCTCTCCGGTCGTTGGAGCA
>Ga0066652_100000624_pt1 | contig 17260 bp, 11 predicted proteins | sample GraSoiAngelo_101_FD_71413 | JGI IMG/M metagenome (GOLD analysis project Ga0066652, IMG submission 71413) | Grasslands soil microbial communities from the Angelo Coastal Reserve, California, USA - 14_0903_02_30cm | ecosystem: Environmental > Terrestrial > Soil > Grasslands | place: USA...
GTCGGCTCGAGCGGTACCAGCTCTTCAGTGTCACCGATCGCGTAATGGAACGTGAGTCGATCCACGAAGCGTCGCGCAATCCGTGGCGCGATCTCCTCTTTGAAGATCCGGTCGCGTAACGCCTTCTCGCGCCCACGCAGGTATTGATTGAAGACCTGCGCGGCGCCCATCCACAGAAAGGGTCCATACGCGGACCAGGGTGCGGGATCGAACAGATCAGGCTCATCTGCGTCGGGAGGGCGGGGGATCACGAATGAAATGGTTATTTCGCCTTCGAGAGCCGTCACGAAGTCCTGCGCGAAGCTGCCGGTGGGGAGATCACTACCCGTATAACTGTTGGCGATGCGTTCGACAGCAGCGAAGCCCGCCCGCAGATTCCTGTTTCGAAGGTGCGTCGTCAGCGCTTCGCGCCACCGCAGTGCCTTGGCACGGTCGAACCGACTCATGAGCAGCGGAACGAAGAGGCACTCCTGGACGTCCACAAGTTCCTGCGAGACCTGAAAGTGGCGCAGCACCTCGAAGTGCTGAATGGTTATGGCGTGACAGTGATTGTGGTTGGCAACGGTCTCGGTGGTCGCGGTCACCTGCTCACCCTGTGTCACCGTCTGTACCACGGTCGCTCGCTGGCTGCGCACCGAGCTTGCCGCCTGCATCGTGCGATCGCGGATTTGCTGCAGCGACGATGCGGTGAGCGCTCGTGCGGAGTCCATCCAGGCCTTGGACGTCGCCGCACTGGCCCCTCCAGAGATGCCGAACACCGATGTGCCGAGGAATCCGCCGATACCTCCACCGATGCCTGCCGTCACGGCACTCGAGCCGCCGCGCGAATTCTCGTTCAGCGTCGTGTTCACGATTTCCGAGATGTCGCGATCGCGTGAGAGCGATGCTTGCAGGCTGTCGCTCGCCTCGAGAATCTCCGATCGCGTCGCCGATTCCCGTCGCTCCCAGTCGATCACGGCGATCTGCTTCTTCTGTGCCGGCGCCAGGGGAAGGCTGTGTACGAGGTCACCGAGCGAGTAACCGTCGGCTCGCCAGATCTGCTTGAAGTGCAACAGGTGACCGTGCGCGATTGTCGCGGCCTGATAGAACGTTGGATCGTCGTCCCAGTCCACGGGATTGGACGCGTTGAGCTCGCCGCGCCCCGCGACTGGCTTCCAGAGCACGCCAAGGAGCTGGCGCATGTCCTCGATCGCCGCGAAGCGGTTTGCCGATTCGATGACGTCGGGCCTGAGCATCTCTGCATCTGCCGCCAGCTGTCGCAACCGCTCGACTCCAAGATGGCGACGAGACGTCGGTGCCAGAGCGTTCGGCCCCGGTGCCGTACCGGGCGCGCTCGTTCCGTGGGCCGCCGTGTTCGCAATGGCGAAGGTGTTGCCCGACGTGCCGCCCGGAGCGGCCGCCGCGCGCATCATGTCGTCGACCAGCTGTGGCGGCGCCTTGCGACTCGCCGACGTGAGTGTGAGCCCCTTGATGACCGGGTCACTCGTCCGGACGACGCTGTAGTAGCTGAATTCCTCGAGGGCGCGATTGGGTATCGTCAAGTCCACGCACCGTCCGGCATCAGCGGAGAATGACTCTGGCGCCGTGACCAGATCTATGGGGTCGGGGACGCGAGGCGGCCGCGCGGACTCACATGGACAGGGCGTTTCCCCGGTGGCGTCGCTCGGTACCTGTGGAATTGGAAGGACGAGCACGATAGATCGGGGAAATGCCGATGCCTCGAGGGCGATGGGCAACTTGACACCTTCGCCGATGCCGACGATGGCGTACGCGTCCGCGAAGGCCCCGCGCGGATACTCGACGCTGAAATAGCCGTGGGCGTCGGTGCGCGCCACGCTCACGGGCCGCGGCGCGTTGTCGACCGGCGTCGCGACGACAAGGATCTGCACGCCGGCGGCTTCTGACCGCCCTGCCTCGTCGAGAACCCGTCCGACAATCTTGGCGCGCTGTCCGAGATTCGGGTCGTCACTCGGTGTGATCGCGGGCCGCTCGACAGGCTCAACGTCCAGGCGCACCGCGTCATCGGGATTGGCCAACTCGCGCGTCACGAGCACTTCGCCGCTCGGTGCCGACACCTTCATTGTCCACGGCCCCCGCATCTCCGGGGAACTGGCGAGAGCCAGCTCAAACGACCCGTCCCGCCGTGCGACAGTCGTGCGGCCGCTTCCAACCCATAGCGTTCCGCCGCCATCCGAGGAGTCGTTCGCGTCCGTGACCCCGAACGCGGACAAGTCGACGCGTTCCTGAAAGGACACCGCAACGCCGTAACCGGAGAAGTCCGTATCCGGTAGCGCAACCAACGATCCCTCGAGCGTCGACATTCGTCACCTTGATCTGAAGGAGCGGACAAGGTGACGGCTCACGGAGCCTAACTACATATGAACAAATACGTAGGCAGTACGTAGGCGTGCGCGTCCTCCCGGCGGTTTTTAGCGGCGAGCGACAGCCTCGCCGTCTGCGTGCCTCACCCGAACTCGCCGAGCGCCGCGTCCAGCGTTTCGACGAGGCGCTCAGCGTCCGCGAGCGACACGCACATCGGCGGGCGGATCTTGATCACGTTGTGGTGAGGCCCCTCGGTACCGGTGAGAATACCGCGGTCCTTGAGCGACTCGACCGCGCGAGACGTCTCCGCGGTGGCGGGTTCCAGCGTTTCACGGTCACGCACCAGCTCCACACCGAGGAACAACCCGGCGCCGCGCACGTCACCGATGATGGCGTGCCGAGTGCGCAGGTCCGTCAGCGCTCCGAGCAGCCAGGAGCCAACCCGCCGCGCGTTGTCCTGCAGCGCTTCATCCTCGAGCACATCGAGCACGGCCGACGCGACTGCCATCGAGACGGGGTTGCCGCCGAAGGTGCTGAAATACTCCATGCCGTTGGCGAACGATCGCGCGATCTCGGGCGTGGTCACCACCGCGCCGATCGGATGTCCGTTTCCCATCGGCTTGCCCATGACGACGATGTCCGGCACCACGGCTTGCCACTCGAATCCCCAGAAGTGGTCGCCTGTGCGCCCGAACCCGACCTGTACCTCGTCCACGATGCAGACGCCACCGGCAGCGCGCACCGCGGCGAAGCCCGCCGAGAGGTAGCCGGGCGGCAGAACGATCTGACCGGCGACGCTCGGCATGCTTTCTACGAGAAAAGCTCCGGGCCGGTGACCCGGAGCGTCGACGGCGTCCTTCACCTGCGCCGCGTATTTCGCGCCGGCGTCGCGGTCGGCGCGCTTGAACGGACCGCGATAGTCGTCGGGAATAGGGACGACGCGCACGCCCGGGCCGGGACCGGCGCCGCCGGGGCCGTTGAACTTGTACGGGCTCACCTCGATGAGCCGCTGCGTGTTCCCGTGATACGCGCCTTCGGTCACGATGACGCCGGCGCGACCGGTGTGCGCGCGCGCGAGCCGCAGCGCGAGCTCGTTGGCCTCGCTGCCCGAGTTCACGAACCAGCATACGGAGAGCGACACCGGACATTTCGCCACCAGCCGATCCGCGTATGCCAGGATCGCCTCGTGCAGGTAGCGCGTGTTCGTGTTGAGCACCGCCATCTGGCGCGCCGCGGCATCGACCACACGCGGGTGCGAGTGTCCCACGTGCGCGACGTTGTTGTAGGCGTCGAGGTACTCGCGTCCGTCGGCGTCGTAGAGGTACTGCTTCCAGCCGCGGAGGATGTGCAGCGGCGTCTTGTACGAAAGACTGAGGTTGGCGCCGAGTCGTGTCTGACGTGTGCGGCTTAGCACGGCAATCAATGGAGCGGTGGAGCGGTGGAGCGGTGGAGCGGTGGGCTGGCGGTCGTCGATCGTGGAGAACAACACGTCCGTGGCCATGTCGAACGGCACGTCGGCGAGCTGCTCGAGCGCTTCCCACGCAGGCGCCTCGTGGACGCGATAGTACGCGACGTCAGGCGCGCGGGCCCGCCGCGCCGCCGAGATCACGACGCTCACGCATAGCCGCGCGAGGATCAGCGGATACAGCACCCGCTGCTCGGCGTCCGTGAGCGGGAGCTCGTGGTGATAGCCGGCGACGACATGGGATGCCGCGCCGAGCGGATCATGCGCGCCGGTCATCACGTACGCCGCGGCGATGGCGAGGTCGGTGACGGTGGCGCTGTGCACCATGTCCCCGAAGTCGATCAGCCCCACGACGCGGTCATCGCGCACGACCATGTTAAAGTCGTTTGCGTCTCCGTGAATGACCGACCGCCGAAGACGCTCGGCGACCGGGAGCACCTCATCGTCCACTCGTTGCAGCAGGCGAGTCACCAGTGCGCGACGACCCTGGTCAGCGATGCAGTGCGCCTCCTCCTGCAGCTCGGCGGCCTGCAGCAGATCCCACTGCATGGGGCGATGCGCCGCGGGAGCGTCGAAGTCCAGGAGCGCGCGATCGAGCTTTGCGAGTAAGGCGCCGAGCGATTTGAGGAGCGCCGCCGAATGCGGTCGGACATGCGCGAGCAGCGTTCCGGGGATCCACTCGAGTAGCCGCACGTAACGCCGTACACCGTCGACATCGGCAGTCGCCAAACGAGGTTGGCCGAAACCTGCACGTCGTATGGCCTCGTGCTGGAGCGCGATCACGGCTTCGTCTTCGCCGGCGTGGGCGATCTTGAGCACCCACGACGTATCGTTGCCGCTAGCGACTATATGGAAGTTGTCGTCGTACTCGCCGTCCAGGCGTCGCGCCTGCCCATGGACGCCGAACAGCGATTCGGCCAGCTCCGCGGCGCGATGCTCGGTAATGAGGTCACGCGCGGCGGGCGCAAGCTCGTGTCCGGCGTCGATGGGCATTCGCGGAACTTACGCACGCGCTGACGGCGGCGTCCGCTATGCGAAAGCGCATAGACCTGCCACGGGCACGGGACCGGCAGGAACCAGTTGCCTGCGTGCGAGATCGACTCGCATGTTGAGTCCTTCCAGCGCGATTGCCCCGAGCAGTGTCAGGTCTCCCTCGTTGGCAAAGACGACGATGGTCGGCGTGGAACGGCCGCTCGTGAAGACCATCGCGAAGCCAATGTCGCGCTCGAGGATCCTTCCGTCGGCCGCCTCGAAGCGCTCGCTGCGCACTCGTTCGACGCCCAACTGTTCCAGCTCACTCCGGGGGATCCAGGTGTATTCGCTTCCGGTGTCGACCATCACGTCGTGGAGCGCACGCCGGCGTGCATGGTCATGCCATGGTGCCAATTCTATGGTCATGCGAAGAATCCCCATGTCCTCGATCATATTCCCTCCGTCAATCGCTGTGGCACCAGAAGTCTGAGGGTCGAATCGTAAGCGCCCTATTGTTGCCGAGCGTACGACGTGCGGGGTTGCCGAGTCAAGAACGAGATTGCGCCATCGAGGAAAGTTCAGTCGGGCTCTCATCGCCGCTCTCTCGGGGTGAGCACGATATGGTAGCGGTTGTCGCTACGGCACAACCACCAGGTCGACTGTCTTTCGGACGGCGAGAAAATCGAAGGTCAAGGTCACCTTGCCAGGTTTCATCGTCGCCTGAACGGAAAAGTCGACTCCTATTTCGGCGGGTGTGACGACCGGTGGCAGGATGCGCGCGATGGTCGTATCGCTCGACGACCAGGATGTCGGCGTGCCGCGCACGGCGACCGGGCCGTCGGTGAACAACAGCGTCTTGTAGGCCTGAGTGGCACCAACCTTCAATGTGTCGGTGGGAATCCAGACTTCGATCTGCGTGATCGCGGACGAATCCACCACCAGGAAAGTGGACGTGTCACGCAGCCAGGTGTCCGCCGCGCTGGCGAAGACGGTGTCGATTCCGATGCCCGTTGCCCTGATCCACACCATTTCCTGGGCGATCGTCACCACGGTATCGGGAGCTCCGAGCGGCTCAACGAAACGGACCGCGCGTCCCCTCGTGATCCATCCGGCACGCGTGTGATTCTCCGTGGAGCTGATTGACAGCCTTGCAGTGTCGCCCTCGAGCATCGTGAGCTGCGGAGGGTAGAGCATGAAGGCCATCGTGAACGTGCCCCCGCCGCCTCCAAAACCGCCGCTGAAGCCGAAGTCCCGCGGCACGTACGGACCCAGTTCGGCGCCGCATGCCACCACCGCGGCGCACAGCGCAATCGGCAGCCTGCGATACAGCTCCATGGCGTCACGTCCGAGTGAGGTGTGCGCCAAGATCGGGACTGCCGGACGCGGGGGTTACGTAATGAGTACGTAGCGAGCTCGGGTCCGCCCCGGCCCGCCCCGGCCCGCGCGTGCGCGAGCGCCGCTTGGACGGCAGGATGCTCGCTTCGCGCGACTGCCTCTGCAGGCCGCGCGTTCCGCGAGCGCGCCTTGGACGGCAGGATGCTCGCTTCGCGCGACCGCTCCGCTCGCCGCTGAACCCCGCCGGCTCGCTCGCTTGGCTCTTCGCGAACCGCCCGCAACGGCGCGGGGAGATCGCCGCGCGCGGGCGCCCGGTTCGCTCAGACATCGCGCTCCGGAGCACCTGCCGTCCGGCGCGCTTCGCGTCACGCGCTGGTGCAGTGCAGCGACGACGGCCAGCGCGACTGAACGCCACGAACGCCTGACTCGCGAGCGCCCGCTGCCGGGCGAGCGACCGCGCTACTATCGGGGCGGTCGTGCGCACCCGCAGTATCGAAGTACCCCTGCCTGGAGCGCACATGCGCCCGCTCACGACCGCTACCACCACGGCCCTGCTCGTCGCCCTCGCCGCCACGTCCGCTCACGCTCAGAAAAAGACGCCGCTCGACGGTGCGTGGCACCAGATCGCCTCGCACGTGGTGGCACCCGACACCACCTACAATCCCGCGGCTGCACTCGGACTGCTGATCGTCTCCGGGACGCACTACAGCCAGATCTACCTGCGTCCCGTGGACGGCGGCGTCACCCAGGCAGCGGCGGAACCGCGCACGCCGAGCACCGCGGAAGAGAAGGCGGCGCGTTACGATGCGCTCACGGCAAACACCGGGACGTTCGAGGTCGTCGACAGCGTCGCCACTCTCCACCTCGACTTCGCCAAGACGCCGTCGGCGCAGGGCACCACGCAGAAGCGGACGTTCAGGATCCGACACGACACCCTGTGGCTTACGGGCTCGCGCCCGTGGGCGAAGGACTCGACCAAGTCCGTGAAGACGCTGCTCACGTTCGTGCGCGAGAAGTAGTCGGTTCTTAGAGATCCCTCTCCTCACACCGCTTGGGGAGCGGGCGGCGAGGAGAGGCAGAGGGCTGCCGCGTGGTGGCTCGCGCGCGGCGAGGAAGCAGTGGGGCCGCGCGACGGAGTTTTGACAGCGGCGGCGATGGGGGACTCCGGAGCGCGATGTCTGAGGCGCCCGGGCACCCGCGCCGGGTGCATTTCCCGGCTGCAGCGGGTGGGCGACGAAGAGCCAAGCGAGCGAGCCGGCGGTCCCCAGCGGCGAGCGGAGCGGTCGCGCGAAGCGAGTCACCCGTCGTCGCCGCGGCGAGCGAAGCCAGGCCTATTTAATGATTGCGAGCCTGACGCACGCGTCCTATATACGGGGCGACGCGGACGCACGCGCCATTGCTCAGTCAACGGCAATCCGGGGGAGTCATGTTCCACCTCCACGCGCGCGTACGCTCGTATTTCGTCCTCGGCGGCGTTTTTCTCTTCGCCGCCTGCTCCGACCTTCCGGAGCGGCTCAACGCCCCGAATGCGTCGACGGAGTCGGCCGCGCTGCAATCCGATGATGTGCACGCCGCGCTCGCCGCGCAGGAGCGGCACACGCCGACGCTGATGCGCGTGCCAGGCGTGCTGGGTACGGCGGTGGGCCTCAACCCCGCGGGACGCGCCGTGCTGCAGGTGCTGCTGCTCGACGACAGCCCGCGCAACATCCCGGACGTGCTCGACGGCATCCCCGTCCAGCGCAAGGTCACCGGGCTGCTCATGGCGCGGAGCGATCCGACCACGAAGGCGCGTCCGGCTCCGCTGGGTTATTCCATTGGGCATCCGTTGATCACCGCGGGGACGATCGGCGCCCGCGTCGTCAACTCCAGCGGCTCCGTATTCGCGCTCAGCAACAACCACGTCCTCGCCAACAGCAACGACGCCAGCATCGGAGACGCGGCGCTCCAGCCCGGACCGTACGATGGCGGTACCTCCGCGGACCAGATCGGAACGCTGGCCGCATTCCGCCCGATCGACTTCTCCGGCGCGTCGAACACGTTCGACGCCGCCATCGCTGCCTCGACCACCGCCAACCTGGGCAACGCCACGCCGCTGGACGACGCCTACGGCGTGCCGAACAGCGTCATCTTCGACGACGCAAACAACGACCGCGTATTCGACGACAAGGCGCACCTGCTCAACGTCAACGTGGAGAAGTACGGCCGCACGACGAAGCTCACGCACGGCAGAATCACCGGCATCAACGCGACGGTGGACATCTGTTACGAGGTGGTGGTCATCTTCTGCGTCAAATCGGCGCACTACACCGATCAGCTCCTCATCGGCCAGAGCGGCTTCAGCGACGGCGGCGACTCAGGGTCTCTCATCGTGACGGACAACGCGTCGCACAATCCCGTGGCGCTGTTGTTTGCCGGCAGCACCACCGAGACGATCGCGAATCGCATCGACCTCGTGCTCAACTACTTCAGCGTGACGGTCGACGGATCGGCCTCCGCGCCCCCCGATCCCGTCACCGACGCCAGCGTGGTCGGCATCAACGCCGCTGCGTCGTACACGCAGGGCGCCACGCCCTTCATCGGCGCGGTCGTTCGCAACGCCGGCAACCAGCCGATCGGCGCGTTCGATGTGACGATGCTGGATCAGACGGACGGTGTCACGATCGGCACGGTGACGGTGGCATCGCTGGCAGTCGGCGAGCAGGCGTCCGTCGTGTTCAGCTGGAACACGAGCACGAGCAGCATCGGCACGCACGTGCTGGTCGCGTCGCACAACCTGGCCGACGCCAACGCCGCGAACAACACGATATCGCGCTCGACGCAGATCACCGCGCCGGTGACGCCGGTGACCGATGTCGCCACGACGTCCGTCACGGGCCCCGCCTCCGCCACGCAGGGAGCGACGGCCAACATCAGCGTGGTGGTGAAGAACGTGGGCAACCAGAGCGTCGGCGCGTTCAACGTGACGCTCGACGATCAGACGGACGTGGCGTCGATAGGGACGCAGACGGTATCAGGGCTCTCGGCCGGCGCCTCGGCCACGCTGACGTTCCCGTGGAACACCACCACCGCCAGCCTTGGCACGCACACGCTGACGGCGACCCACAACCTGAGCGACGCCAGCGCCGCGAACAACTCGGCGTCGACGACGGTGCAGGTCAATGCGTTCGTTCCGACGGTCGACATCCACGTCGGAGACATCGACGCCAGCACATCCAACGACGGAGGCACCTGGTCGGCGCGAGTGGAAGTCACCGTGCACGACGCCAGTCACCTCGCGTTGAACGGAGCGGTCGTCGTGGGCTCGTGGAGCAGCGCAGGCCTCAACTCGAACACCTGCACGTCGGGCGAAGGCGGCGGCAGCGGCACGTGCATCATGCTGTTCCCCGGACTCAAGAAGAGCACGAAGTCCGTCAGCTTCACGGTGACCGGCGTGAGTATGTCGGGCAAGACGTACAAGCAGCCGCAGAATCATGATCCCGACGGAAGCAGCAACGGTACGACGCAGGTGGTGAACAGACCCTAGGTCCATCGATAAGTGCTATAGCGTCATCGCAGCCTATCGACTGTACAGTCGGCTCCAATGCGTGACCATGGAGCCGACGAGGGCTCCGACCAACGCACCGCCGGCGGCACCCAGCATCGCCCCGACGTCGGACGAGAGTTGCCGACAGTCGGGTACGGACGATGGGCAGTCGGCGGCACCGGCGACGCCGAGCACGACACCGCCGGCGACGGCTCCTATCAATGTCCCGATCATGGCGGAGCTTTTTGCTTCCCACAGCGCGTCGATGCCCGCGACGGCAAACTTCTGCATCGAACCGGTGCCGAGCGCGAGCGAGTCTCGATCGATGCCGAGGTAGGCACCGCTCACCAGAGTGCTGTCGGACCGTATCCGGATGGTCTTTCCGACATCGAGTTGCCGCGCGACGTCCGTGAGTCGCTCGTTCGGTAGCTGCTGCGCGCAGATGCCGGACGCGCCGAAGGACAGCAATGCGAGCACGATCAGCGTCGCTTTCATGCGCTTCGATATGGGGCTTTCAACTGTATCCAACAAGACGCATCCGACTCATCCGGCCCGCCCTCCATCTTGCCGCAGGACTCAGGGAAAGCGTCTCTTCCAGTGACCCATCGCGCCGGTGAATGCGCCAACCACGACCCCTGCGCTGACGCCAATCGCGAACCCCCGCAGCGCGACCTCGTTGCGGGTCACGCAAACGGAAGTCACCGCGCACGCCTCACGCTGGACCGCGTATCCGAGTGCCACGCCCACGATACCGAGAATCAATCCGCCGGTAAGTGCGTCGCGCACGATCGGCTGCCGACGTTCCCACAGCGTATCCAGCGTGGCCAGCTCGAATGGCCGCGATTCGTTCCCCGTTGCGATGACGATGTGCTCGCCGGTCGCGCTTTCGAACGTGCCCAATGTGCGCTGACCGCCCGAGGACAATCGCACGCGCACGTCCTTCCGCAACGTCGACGCAGCCGCGGAGAGGCGTGGCGGCACGGGGCGCTGAGCTGCGGCAATGTGCGTCAATGCGCCAAGCAATACGATGGCAGCGACGGTCGCTCTCATGGCGGCTCTCTCCGGGTGAGCGCCATATATAAGGAATGCGGCGCCGCGGCGCAGCGTCATGGAGACGCCACGTACAGGATGGCCCCGTAGTCGAACATGCGCGGCGGCGCCGAGGCCCCGGCATACAGGCTCGAGATCGTCCCATCGAGAAACAGGGCATCGCGGCAGCCAAGACGCCCGATCAGCAGCTGCGCGAACGACGCGTGCGTCTGGTTCTCCGCCAGCGCCAGCTCCACGGATCCGTCGGCGCGAACACACGCCGCGTTGCGCGTGGTGCGCTTCGAGAATGAGGCAGGGAAGGGCCGAGCCACTTTGCCGCCCGCGACCAGCATCGGCCCGGACTGCGTGGCCACCGTGATGGATGCGAGTGGCGGCCGCTTGCGCGCGAACGCGCGTGTGGAATCGATGTGCGCCTTGCCGTTCGCGACGTAGAACACCGCGTTGGGAAGGCAAAAGAAGTTCACCGTGCAGTGCGACGGATCCCTGACGCTCGGTCCCTCTCCCACCACGAGTCGCGACAGCTCTCTCCCCTCGCGGATCAGCAGCCCGCTCGGTTTGCCGTTCTCCTGGAAGATTCCCGCGTTCGTAGCCATCTCCAGGTGTCGGCCAGCGGCGCGCAGCGTGGAATCCAGTGCGGCGATAGTCCACGCGCGCTTTGCGGGATTCGGCGCGGGCGCGATCCGCAGGCCAGGAACGTTCGCCGCGGCGATGACACAGCTCGTGACGACGTCACCGTCGACGTGCACAGTCGTGCACGGCCCGGCCGCCGCCGATGCCGCGTTGTGCGCCGTGTCGGAGTTGCTTGCCTTGTCCGCGGGAGCCGGAGATGCGCAGCCGATCACGGCGCACATCGCGGCAGCTCGGACTTCGATTCTCATGGGCTGCAACCTATCCCATCAATGCCGATGCGCGCGGCCGTGGTCACACGAGCTCACTCAGGGCCCGTTCCGAATCTCGGCTACTTTCCGTAAAGGCCGACTATTGCGGCCAGCAGAACAGACCAGGCCAGGAAGAAGAAACGTGTCTGCTCGCGCAGTCCTTTCTCGAGCATCGCCTCCATCCGGGCCTGATGCGTGGCGAGCGCACTGCTCCACTGATCCTGCGCCAGCCCGAATCGTGCGTCCACCTGTCCGAACCGGGCTTCGATCGAGGTGACCAGGTAGTCCGCGACGTCGGCCCCAAGCGTGGCGGAAAGGACAGCGTCGTCACATCTCGGACAGGATGAATGTCATCGTCATCGGCGCAAAGTGCCATCGGATCTCCGGGTGCGCACGGTAGAGAGCGATGTACTGCCGGAAGAACTCCACAGGCGGCCGACCGAAGAGCTTGCCGATGCACTCCGGGCCGCAGTAGCGCTCGATCGCCTGCGCCATCTCGTAGCCGACGAAGTAGAAGCGCGTCTCGTCCCGCGGAGAGTTCATGAAGCCGCGCGCGCTCGCCTCCTGCCAGCTGAGCGTGCCCTCGCGCAGCCCCCGCACGACGGCATCGAAGACGGCAAAGTTCTCGGCGATCCGCTCCGGCTCCGCGTTGCGACGAAAGCGATCGCGCGCGCTGCGCAGGCTGCTCGAGTCGGCCGCGAGGCGCGCCGGATCCGCGACGAAGTTCGCGGTCCCCTCGAGCAGCGTTCCGGCGAGCACGCGGTCTACTGGCGACGTCGTCGTGTCGGTGACCCACGACGTCAACGTACCCGATCGCCGCTGCGCCGCTGTCTGCAGGACGTGATACGCCTCGTGCGCGATGTTGAGGGCGACCTCGCGGCAGTCGCCACCGGCCCGCGCAAGGTTGATGTAGAACGCGGGGTCGTTCTCGAAGACGAAGCCGTCGGAGACTCCGCCGGCGACGAAGTACACAGCGATCGCGAGCGGTCCGGTGTCCGGCCGGTAGCGCTCGAGCAGCGAGAGCACCTCGTGCCTGATGCCCGCTTCATTAGTACGGATCGCGTTGGTCATGTCGCCGATGCGCGAGCGCTCCCGCCAGGCGTCCGCGAGCTGGAAGGCGGGGTAGTCGCCCGAGCGTTTCCTGCGCACGAACTTCTCGATCTCGGACCGGAACTGGGGAACGCCGAGCCCGGGGACGAACCGCGTCACGTTGTCCACCATGGCACGCACGCCGCGGACACGGAGCAGGGAGTCGACCTGGGCGCCGTCGAGCGAATCGCGCTCGAGCGCGGCGACGAGCGCCTCGGCCCCGGAATAATCCAGCTGCAGCGTCAGCCCGGCCGGGTCGGCTACGCCCGCCGCAGGCTGCGACACACCACATCCGACCAGCGCGCGCGGCGTATGCGGGCATCCGCTCATCGCGCAGAGGACGACGGGAAAGAACAACCTGGCGGCTATTGCCATCGGCAGTGCACTACCTCGATCGAGGTGCAGCCTCTACGCACGCGGAGCGGTTGAGTTTCGCGGACTGACGGAGCCTCCCCCGTACGCGCCGCTCCCCTTGCGCGTCTAAGGTACAGCGCGCGACCTTCCCTAGACCGGCATAGGTAAACCTTTCCGCCGGTCCCGCTGTCTCACGCATAGACACCTCAGACACCTCACTTGCCTCATGTTCGATAAAGACTCCGGTCTGCTCCAAGGGACGGTCGAATTGCTCGTGCTCAAGACCCTCTCGTGGGGACCCATGCATGGATATGGAATCGCCAGCTGGATCGAGACGGTCACCGACGACGCGCTCTCCGTCGAGGAAGGCTCGCTCTACCCAGCGCTCTACCGCATGACCCGGAAAGGCTGGATCAAGGCGCAATGGGGAGTCACCGAGAACAACCGCCGAGCCAAGTACTACCACCTGACCGCCGGCGGCCGGCGCCAGTTCCGTGAGCAGACCACTGGATGGCAGCGTTTGGCGGCGGCCGTTTCGCAGGCAGTGACGTCCAAGACCGCGCCCGCGTGGGCGAAATGACGATAGAGACATGCCGCGCGTGCCGTGTCGACGGCCTGAGTACATGTAAACGACGAGCTGAATCAGGGCGAGGTTCCAGATGACTGACAGGAAACCCAATCGCGATTACGGTTTCGTGAAGCGCAAGCCCCAGTCCGAGGTGGACGACGAGCTGCACTTCCACCTCGAACAGCGTATCAAGGCGAACATCGAGAAGGGGATGAGCCCGGACGATGCGCGCAAGGCCGCGCTCGAGCGCTTCGGCAACGTGAACGGCGTGCGCGACGAGTGCGCGCAGCTGCTCACCGAGGACCGCAAGGCCGAAGCGCGACGCGACTGGCTCGACGACCTGCGCCAGGACGTGCGCTTCGCCGGCCGCGCGGCGGTGCGCGCACCGGTCTTCTCGTTGCTGGCGATCGTGACGCTGGCCCTCGGTATCGGCGCCAACGCCGCGGTATTCGGTGTCGTGAAATCCGTGTTGCTCGACGCGCTGCCCTACGCGCGGTCGGGCGAACTGATGCGGCTGTATTGCCCGTGGCGCGGGACGCCGAATCAGAAGGGCGCGCTGAGCGTCGGTACCATGAGCGACGTGCGCGAGCGGCAGCGTGCGTTCACCAGCCTCGGCGCGTTCATGGGTGCGCGCGACGCGGTGTATCTGAGCGAGGGAGCGTCCACGCCGCAGATGGTGAAGTCGATGTGGATCGAGCCGCAATTGCTGCGCACGCTGGGCGTGTTGCCTATCCGTGGCCCGGGATTTCGCGACGAAGACGCGCTGCACGACACCACGACTGTCGTGATGATCTCCTACGGCGCGTGGCAGCGACTCTTCGCGGGCGAGCCATCAGCCGTGGGGAAGACCATCCGCCTGAACGGCATCCCGCGCACCATCGTCGGCGTCCTCCCGCGCAGCTTCGTGCCCCCCGAAGAGCCGTCGGACTTCTTCCAGCCCATGGGGCTCGCGCTGCAGATGGGGAATCCCGTCACCGTGCGCGGCTCACACAACCTCGGCGTCATCGCGCGCCGGAAGCCGGGCACCACCGAGGCGTCCGCGCGCCGGGAGATGAACGCCATCGGCGCGGAGCTCGAGCGCCTGTACGCCAAGGACAACACGGGGATCGAGCTGACGGCCGTCTCGCTCCGCGACGCCATGGTCGGCGACACGCGTGGACCGCTGCTCGTGCTGCTCGCGAGCGCGGCGCTCGTGCTGCTCATCACCTGCGCGAACCTCGCCGGCGCACTTCTGTCCCGGGCGATCTCCCGTCGCAAGGAGTTCGCCGTCCGCGTCGCGCTCGGCGCTGGCCGCGGTCGCCTTGCCCGACAGCTGCTCACGGAGAGCGTGCTGCTGGCCGCGCTCGGTGGCGCCGCCGGGCTCGCGCTCGCGATGGGCGGATTGAGTCTCCTGCGCGGGCTCGCCCTCAACGTGATTCCTTCGTACGCGAACCTCTCACTCGACACGGGCGCAATCGTCGTGACCTTCGCGCTGGCGCTGGCGACGGGGATCGCGTTCGGAATCGGCCCGGCGATGTCCGTGGGCCGAGCGGATCCGCAGCGGACGCTGCGCGATGAGACGCGCGGCACGAGCGAGAGCGTGCGCTCGCGCCGCATGCGCGGCGTGCTGGTGGCGGGGCAGATCGCGCTCTGCGTCAGCCTGCTCGCGGCCGCGGGGCTCCTGGTGCGCAGTCTCATCGCCATGACGAGCGCTCCGATCGGCTTCGACCCGGACCACGTGCTGACGTTCACCGTGCAGCCGCCCAACGCCACGTACGGCTCGGTGGAGGCGCGCAACCAGTTATACGACCGCGCGTTCGAGAGGCTGAACGCGCTGCCCGGTGTGTCAGCCGCGGCGGTCGTGTCGGGACTGCCGACCCAGATCCAAAGCAGCAACGGCCTGTTCATCCAGGATGCGCCGTGGGCGTCGGACCAGCCGGTGCCATTCATCCTCACGATGTCCGCGTCCGAGCAGTACTTCAAGGCGCTGAGCGTGCCGCTCGTGCAGGGCCGGACGTTCACGCCGGACGATCGGCCGGCGATGCCGCCCGTCATCGTCATCAACGACGCGATGGCGAAGAAATACTGGCCCAAGGGGAACGCCGTCGGCGCGCGGATTCACATCGGCCCGCCGGATCCCAAGGCGCCGTGGATCACGGTAGTCGGCATCGTGGGGAACGTGCGGAACGATCCGACGCACCTCGCGCCGGATCCGATGATGTACCTGCCGTTCCGTCAGGAGTCGTGGGGCAACACCCTGGTGATTCGCGCGTCCGGCGACCCCGCGGCGCTCACGAACAGCGCGCGCGCGGCGCTCGCGTCGATCGACCCGATGATTCCGATGTTCAAGGTCGCGACGATGAACGAGGTGCTCGGCGACACCTTTGCCACGCGTCGGCTGCCGGTGGTGCTGATGACGTCGTTCGGCGCGCTCGCGCTGCTGCTGGCGTCGGTGGGCGTGTACGCGATGTTCGCCAACATGGCGGCGGCGCGCGAACGCGAGTTCGGAGTGCGCGTGGCGCTGGGGTCGTCGCCCGGCGCAATCGCGGGGCTCGTGCTGCGTCAGGGAGGTGCGTGGCTGGCGCTGGGGCTCGCGATCGGCACCGGAGGCGTCGTGATGGCGGCGAACATGCTTCGCACGCAGCTGTTCGGCGTACCGCAGTTCGATCCGGTCGCGATCGGGACCGCGGTGCTCGTCCTGCTGGTGTGCGCCGGTGTGGCGCTGCTGGTTCCCGTGCGGCGGGCGACCAGGGTGGATCCGATAAGCGTCATGAGATAGACGCAAGCACGCGTGCCGCTCGCGCCGCCCGTGCCGCGAGCGCCACTTGGACGGCAGGATGCTCGCTTCGCGCGACCGCTCCGCTCGCCGCTGGACCCCGCCGGCTCGCTCGCTTGGCTCTTCGCAAACCGCCCGCATCAGCGCGGAAGTGCGCCGCGCGCGGGCACCCGGTTCGCTCAGACATCGCGCTCCGGAGCACCCTGCCATCCGTCGCGCGCTCGCGGCACGCGTTCGCGGCACGCGTTCGCGGTGCGGCCACGACGCCGAGCGCTGGGCTGGTCGCTTCGAGCTGAACGAACGCGGAATGGCGCGAATGCCGGGCGCCGACGGAGCGAGTCCCTCGTCGTCGCCGCGGGGAGCGACGACTGGTCCCACCGCTCACTCGAGCGGCCGCGACGCCGATCGGCGGCGAGCACCGATGCCGAGCGAGCGCCCATGCCCCTAGCGGAGCGGCGCCAAACCAGCAGTGTTGACGCGTGATGCCCATGCCTGAAATCGACCATCACGCCCGAAGGGCCGCGCCGGCGCAGCGCTGGATCCTGTCGCTCGCGGCCGTTGCGCTTGCGGCTCGGATCGCGGGAGCCCAGATGCCGGCGGTGGCTTCGTTCACCGATCGTTTCGATCGTTACGTCCGCGAGAGCTCGATCCTCGGCGCATCGTTCGCGCTCGTGCGCGACGGCCGCGTCGTCGCCGCGCACAACGTGGGATTCGCCGACGTCGCCAGCCGGCAGATGGTGGACTCCAACACCATGTACCAGTACGGCTCGATCACGAAGACGCTCGTGGCGATCACGGTGCTGCAGCTGCGCGACCGGGGCAAGCTGTCGCTCGACGATCCCGCGACAAAGTACCTGCCCGAGCTGCGTCGCGTGTACGACCCGTACGGATCGCCGGACAGCATCACGATCCGGATGCTGCTCTCGCACACGGCAGGGTTCCAGAATCC
>Ga0066652_100000625_pt1 | contig 17247 bp, 24 predicted proteins | sample GraSoiAngelo_101_FD_71413 | JGI IMG/M metagenome (GOLD analysis project Ga0066652, IMG submission 71413) | Grasslands soil microbial communities from the Angelo Coastal Reserve, California, USA - 14_0903_02_30cm | ecosystem: Environmental > Terrestrial > Soil > Grasslands | place: USA...
AACGCCAGGGAACTCACAAAGTGAAGACCCGCGCCGAGGTACAAGGGGCCAGCCGCAAACTGCATCGCCAGAAAGGCACCGGTGGTAGCCGTAAAGGAAATATCCGCAACCCTTTGTATAAGGGTGGTGGTACCATTTTCGGACCTAAACCTCACGCTTACGATATCAAATTGAACCGTAATGAAAAGGCTTTAGCGAAATTTTCCGCTCTCTCTTACAAAGTGCAGGAAAAAAGCCTGGTGGTGGTGGAAGATATCACCCTGGATAAACCGAAGACTAAAGAGTTCGCTGAAATACTGAAGAATCTGAAGGCGGCAGATAAGAAAGTTTTATTCTTAACCGGCGACTCAAATGAAAAGACTGATAACCTGTTCCTTGCTTACCGGAATCTTCCGAATGTGCTGGGATACCAGTTCCATGATATGAACACATACGATATCGTGAACTCAAACCTGGTGGTTTTGACTGAGGCAGCGGTTAACCAGTTGAACGAAGATCTGAAAGAAGCTTAGTAAGATATGTTTTGAAGAGCGGTGACGAAAAGATTCATCGTTCGAAATAAAAATAAATAGAGATGAAACTTTCTGAAGTATTATTAAAGCCGGTGTTAACCGAAAAAGCAAATGCGCAGCAGGATAAACTCCGTCGCTATGCTTTTAAAGTTGCCAAGAAGGCAAACAAGCTGGAGATCAAAAAAGCAGTTGAAACTTTTTACGGTGTTAGCGTTACAAACGTGAATACAGTCGTATCTCCCGGCAAAAACAAGTCAAGGTACACGAAAGCTGGTGTAATATCAGGCCGCAAGCCTTCTTACAAAAAAGCGTATGTGACCGTAGCAGAGGGTGACACCATAGATCTGTACTCTAATATATAATGTAATTTGAAACTGATATCTGTGGTTTCAAACTACAAATATCATAAGCAGAATGGCAATCAACCGCCGCGAAGTGTTGGAATAGAAAATCAAATTTTGAACTGAACAATGGCATTAAGAAAATTTAAACCGGTAACAGCGGGAACCAGATGGAGAATCGGGAATGCATATGCAGAGGTAACTACTAATGTACCCGAGCATACCCTGGTAGAACCCATAAAGAGAACGGGAGGCCGTAACTCTTCCGGTCACCTGACAATGCGTTATCGCGGCGGTGGTCATAAGAAGAAGTACCGTATCGTTGATTTTAAAAGAAACAAAAAAGACATTGCTGCTAAAGTACTGTCTGTTGAATATGATCCAAACCGTACGGCATTCATCGCACTGATAGAATATACCGATGGAGAGAAAAGATACATCCTGGCACCACAGGGGTTACAGGTGGGCGCTACGGTAGAAAGCGGTAATAATGTAGCTCCGGAAATCGGGAATGCATTGCAGTTAAAACATATGCCACTCGGTACCAACGTGCATAACATCGAAATGCAGCCTGGACAAGGTGGTAAGCTGGCACGCAGTGCAGGTTCTTCTGCCCAGTTGACAAACAAAGAAGAAAAATACGCTGTGTTAAAAATGCCTTCCGGCGAATTAAGAAAAGTACTGATCAATTGTTATGCTACAGTTGGCGTAGTTAGTAATAGCGATCATAGCCTTCAGAGCATGGGTAAAGCGGGTCGCAACAGGTGGAAAGGTATTAAGCCAAGAAACCGTGGTGTGGCGATGAATCCAGTGGATCACCCGATGGGTGGTGGTGAAGGTAAGGCTTCGGGTGGTCAACCGAGAAGCAGGAATGCCCAGTATTCAAGAGGTCTGAAGACAAGAACCAGGGGAAAAGGAAGTGATAAACTGATCATTCAACGTAAGACAGGCGCTAAACTGGCAGCACAGAGTTAAATCAGCGATAATTGAGAAATGAAATCCGAATGCGCAAGACCGGATTTCGAAATTAAAAATTCGAATTTAGAAACATATGGCACGTTCGATTAAAAAAGGTCCTTATGTAGCCGCTCATCTTGAAAAAAAGATCATGGCTATCAACGAAGGCAAAAACAAAAAGAGTGTTATCAAAACCTGGAGCCGTCGGTCAACGATCACTCCTGATTTTGTAGGTCATACTTTGGCTGTACATAACGGGAATAAATTCATCCCGGTGTATGTAACGGAGTTCATGGTTGGACATAAGCTCGGTGAGTTTGCGCCAACCCGCCAGTTCAAAGGACACTCAAGTAAGAAAATAGAAGCAGCATAAATAGTCGTGAGTCGATGGTACTGAGCCTTACTGGTTCAGTTTATGACGCACACAAAATTTAATAAATGGAAGCAGTAGCAAAACTTAAGAATTACCCGACATCGCCACGTAAAATGCGTTTGCTGGCTGATTTGATCCGCGGTGAGAAAGTAGATAAAGTGTTGGCTGAACTGGAGCATAACCCGAAACACCCGGCAGTGCCATTGCGCAAACTGGTTTTAAGCGCAATCAATAACTGGAAGCAGAAGAATGAAGGAGGTGATGAAACGCAGCTGGTTGTAAAAACCATTTTCGTGGATGGGGCAAGAACGTTAAAGCGTATGCGTCCGGCTCCCCAGGGTCGTGGATACCGTGTCCGCAAACGCAGCAACCATGTGACGGTGATTGTGGATACAAAAGCAGCGAAGGTTGTTGAAGCCCCGGCAGAAGCAGTTGAAACGAACGAAGAGACTGCTCCAAAGCCAAAGGCCAAAACAACAAAAGCAAAGACGACAAAGAAGGCCAGCGCCAAATAAGAAACAAAAAATAATTAACGCATAACAAAGAAACATGGGTCAAAAAGCAAATCCGATCGGTAACAGGTTAGGAATCATCCGCGGGTGGGAATCTAACTGGTACGGCAATAAGAAAGATTATGCCGGCAAACTGATCGAGGATCAGAAGATCAGGACTTACCTGAATGCCCGTATCAACAAAGGCGGCATTTCAAAGATCGTTATCGAAAGAACACTGGGTAAGCTGATCATTACGATCCATACTTCAAAACCGGGTATCATTATCGGTAAAGGCGGTGGCGAAGTTGATCGTATCAAAGAAGAATTGAAGAAGCTGACTGGTAAGGATGATGTCCAGATCAACATCCTGGAGATACGCCGTCCCGAGTTGGATGCAATGATCGTAGCTGATACAATTGCCCGGCAGATCGAGAACCGTATCAATTATAAAAGAGCTATTAAAATGTCTATCGCTTCTGCACTTCGTATGGGTGCTGAAGGAATCAAAGTGAAAGTAGCAGGTCGATTGGGTGGTGCGGAAATAGCCCGTACGGAAGAGATCAAACAAGGACGTGTGCCGCTGCATACATTCCGCATGGATATCGACTATGCAAATGTGTTTGCATTGACGGTGTATGGAAAGATTGGTATCAAGGTATGGATATGTAAAGGTGAAGTGTTAACGAAGAGAGATCTCAACCCGAACTTTGTTGGCGGCAAGAGCGATGTAACCGACCGGAGAGAAAGGAGAGACGAACACGGACAGGGAGATCGTCGCGATGACAGAAGAGGTGGTGGTGATAGAAGAGGTGGTGGTGGTGGTGACAGGAGAGGCGGCGGTGGCGGCGATAGAAGAGGTGGTGGTGGTGGTGGTGACAGAAGAGGCGGCGGTGGCGGCGGAGGCCGAAGAAACTAATTACTAATTTGAAAATGATGACTCATTCTAGCGGGATGACTTTCAAATTTTCAAATTCACAAATTTTCAAATTGAACTAAGATGTTACAACCGAAAAGATCGAAGCACAGGAAAATGCAGAAGGGCCGCATGAAAGGGAATGCGAAAAGAGGAGCTACCATTGCATTTGGTTCTTATGCTTTAAAAGCACTGGACCAACATTGGCTCACTGATCGCCAGATTGAGGCTGCCCGCCAGGCGCTGACACGTGAAATGAAACGTGAGGGTAATGTGTGGATCCGCGTTTTCCCTGATAAACCAATTACCCGTAAGCCCGCCGAAGTGAGGATGGGTAAAGGAAAGGGTAACCTGGAGTTCTGGGCAGCAGTAGTAAAGCCGGGTCGCATCCTGTTTGAAGTAGATGGAGTAGATGAAAAAACGGCACGTGCTTCATTATCGCTGGCAGCAGGAAAATTGCCTATCAAAACAAAGTTTATCAAAAGAAGAGACCTTGAAATAGCATAAAGCAATTTGATCCCGCCCAGGGCGGGAGAAAATGAGTCAATTTGAAAATGATCGGAGACTCAGAGCAAAATGCAACTTTCAAATTCTCAAATTTTCAAATTAATAAAGATGTCAAAGAAATCTGATTTTGTAAAGAGCATCCACGGCATGAATGAGCAGGATCTAAAGGCCCGCATGGAAGAGGACAAACAACGTTTGAAGAAACTGAAGTTTGCTCACACCATTTCACCGTTGGAAAATCCAATGTCTATCCGTGGTTTGCGCAAGGACATTGCCCGGTTGCAAACCGAATTGAAGACTAAACAAAACGAAGCAAAACAGTCATGAGGCAGGAGACTCTTTACTCAGAGCTCATAACTATAAATTGAACAAAATGTCTGAAAGAAATTTAAGGAAAACAAGAATTGGGGTTGTTACCAGCAACAAGATGACAAAAACCATCACCGTTGCCATTGAAAGAAAGGTGAAACACCCGATCTATGGTAAATTCTTGAAGAAAACTACCAAGTTGCATGCACATGATGACAAGAACGAGTGTAGCATTGGGGATATCGTGAAGATCATGGAGACTCGTCCTTTGAGCAAGACAAAGAGATGGAGACTTGTGGAAGTGATTGAAAAAGTAAAATAGGCTCCTAAACCTGCCTGACGGCAGGCAGTCCCCGGGGGACTTGAGGACAAAAATTAAGTACAATTCAAATTTTACAACAAAATGATACAGCAGGAAAGCCGGTTAAATGTAGCGGATAACAGTGGTGCCAAAGAGGTGCTTTGTATCCGTGTACTCGGCAACAGCGGACAACGTTATGCTAAGATTGGCGATAAGATCGTTGTTACGGTAAAAGATGCATTGCCACAGGGCGGTATCAAAAAAGGAACTGTTGCCAAAGCGGTGATCGTTCGTACCACTAACAAATTGCGCAGAAAAGATGGTTCATATATCCGTTTCGATGATAATGCGGTGGTGTTGTTGAACCAGTCAGACGAACCCAGGGGTACTCGCATATTTGGACCGGTTGCCAGAGAATTGCGTGATAAAGGATACATGAAGATTATTTCGCTGGCGCCAGAGGTGCTGTAATGTGAGTGGTGGGTGGTTAATGAAAGATCACGAAGGGGCATTCGCAAATTGATGGATTATTTAAAATCTCTAAAAGAGAAGACAAAATGAAAGCAAGATTCAAACCGAAGTTTAACATTAAAAAAGGCGATATGGTTATCGTTATCTCAGGCGAAGCAAAGCCAAAAAAAGATGATAGCGGTAAATGGGAATATAAGCCCAAAACAGTGAAGAAAGTTTTGGTAGACGAAAGTAAAGTGGTGGTTGAAGGTGTGAACATGGTGACAAAACATACCAAGCCATCTGCGAGAAATACCAAGGGCGGTATCATTAAGAAGGAAGCTCCCATCCATATCAGCAATGTAATGTTGTGGGATGCGAAATCAAAAGCACCGGTAAAGGTGAAAAGAGAAAGAGAGAACGGTAAAACCGTTCGTATATCAAAAAAGTCAGGAGAGAAAATTTAATTACTGTTCCTGCTCAAAATTGAAATTATATGGCAACAAAAACATATACCCCGAGACTGGCAGACAAGTACAAAAAGGAAGTTGTACCTGCATTGGTAAAGAAGTTTGGTTATAAAAGCATCATGCAAGCGCCCAAGCTGGAAAAGATCTGCTTGAACCGCGGCGTAAATGGTGCGGTCACCGATAAAAAACTTGTAGATGTCGCTTTGGAAGAAATGTCGATCATCAGCGGACAGAAAGCTGTGGCGACAATGTCAAAGAAGGATATCTCCAACTTCAAACTGCGTAAGCATATGCCAATCGGTACGAGAGTTACTTTGCGTGGCGATAAGATGTTTGAATTCCTGGATCGTTTGATCGCAGTGGCACTGCCCCGCGTCCGCGACTTTAGAGGAGTGAATGAAAAATCATTTGACGGCCGTGGTAACTATACTATGGGTGTTACAGAACAGATCATCTTCCCGGAAATTGATATCGATAAAGTAAATAAGATAACTGGTTTTGATATCACGTTTGTAACAACGGCTAATTCAGATGAAGAGGCATACGAGTTATTAAAGGAATTGGGTATGCCGTTCAGAAACGTCGTAAAGAATAACTAAATCAAATCCCGGTAATATTAAAAATTCGAATTTCAACAATTATGGCAAAAACATCAGTAAAGGCCAGGCAAAGAAAAAGAGAAAAAATGGTAGTTCAATTCGCTGCTAAACGCGCCGAGTTGAAAAAAGCCGGCAATTGGGCAGCATTGGATGAGATGCCGAAAAACTCTTCCAGAGTTCGTTTAAAGAATCGTTGCCAGATGAGCGGTCGTCCCAGGGGATATATACGCTATTTTGGAATCTCAAGGATAGCCTTGAGAGACATGGCTTTGAATGGCAAAATCCCGGGGCTGAAGAAAGCATCCTGGTAAACAGTGAATGGTGGGTCGTGAATCGTGAGTACGACTCCCACGGAAGATTGTTCGATTGACAATTGACAATTCACGACTCACGAAAAAATTTAAAACAGACAACAGTTATAAAATGGTAACAGATCCTATAGCAGATTTCCTGACGAGAATTCGTAATGCGCAGATGGCCGGCCATCGCATAGTTGATATACCGGCTTCTAACCTGAAAAAGCGTATGACCGAGATCTTATATAATCAGGGCTATATTCTGAAATATAAGTTTGAGGATGATAACAAGCAAGGTGTCATCAAGATCGCCTTGAAGTACGATCCCCAGTCAAAACAACCGGCTATTCAAAGCATGGAAAGGGTAAGTCGTCCGGGTTTGCGCCAGTATTCAAAGCCCGCTGATTTCCGCCGTGTGAAGAATGGATTAGGTGTGGCAATACTGTCAACTTCGAAAGGTGTGATGACGGATAAGGAAGCAAAGGCACAGAATGTTGGCGGAGAAGTTCTTTGTTACGTGTATTAATAGGTAAATGAGGCAATTTGATCCCGCCTGCGGACGGGAGAAATGTCTCAAATTGTCCCTGGAATATGCGGTTGATCGATAATTTAAGTTCTCTATACGGCAACTGAACACGCTCAACCCGATTATAAAATTTTCAAATTATCAAATTATTATTATGTCTCGTATAGGAAAAAAACCGGTTGCTGTCCCGAATGGTGTGACAATCACTATTGGTGGTGATAATGTGCTTACGGTAAAAGGACCGAAGGGTGAGTTGAAACAGGCTGTTGACCGTGAAATAAAAGTAGAAATAGCAGACGGCCAGGTGAATTTTATTCGCCCGACAGACCAGATCCGCCATCGTGCCCTGCATGGCCTGTATCGTTCTATTACAGCTAACCTGGTAAAAGGCGTAACAGAAGGTTATGTCAGGAAACTGGAACTGATTGGAGTAGGTTTTAAAGCTTCCAACCAGGGTAATTTGCTTGATCTCACTTTAGGTTATTCTCACAATATTATTGTCGAGATCCCTAAAGAACTCAAAGTGGTTACATCCCAGGAAAAAGGTCAGAACCCAATGATCACGCTGGAAGGAATAGATAAACAGTTGATTGGACAGGTAGCGGCCAAAGTGCGTGGCCTGCGTAAACCTGAGCCTTACAAAGGAAAAGGTGTTCGCTATGTAGGTGAAGTGGTAAGGAAGAAAGCGGGTAAAGCGGCCGGTAAGTAATTAATTAATTTGAAAATTTGAAAATGAGTCAATTTGAAAATGAAGACTCATTTGTAGGGGTAATTATCAAATTTTCAAATCATCAAATTTTCAAATTATCCCTGGCAGTATCAGGGAGTAAAATAAAGAAAAATGAATCCAAAGGTTAAGTCATTAAGGAGAAAAAATATCCGGTTCAGGATCCGTCGCAAGATCGGTGAAGGCACTGCTCAAAAACCCCGGATGTCTATATTCAGAAGCAATGCTGATATCTATGTACAGCTGATAGATGATGTTCATGGACAAACACTGGCTTCTGCTTCATCAAGGGATAAAGACATAAAGGCGCAAAAAGGACCCAAGGCAGCCACCAGCAAACTGGTTGGTACCGCTATTGCCAGGAAAGCAACAGAACTGGGGATAAAGGAAGTGACTTTCGACCGTGGTGGTTATTTGTATCACGGCCGTGTTAAATCAGTAGCTGATGGAGCAAGAGAGGGCGGATTGAAGTTCTAAGCAACAACATTCAAACTTTTAATTACAAGTATAAATGTCAAAGTATAACGTAGTCAAAGTAAAAGCCGGTGACCAGGAACTGAAAGACAAGGTCGTGGCCATTAACCGTGTTGTTAAAACAACCAAGGGTGGTCGTGCATTCAGTTTCTCCGCATTGGTCGTTGTCGGAAATGAGAACGGGGTAGTGGGACATGGCCTGGGGAAAGCGAAAGAGGTGCAGGAAGCCATTACAAAAGGAATTGAAGATGCAAAAAAGAATCTTATTCGTGTGCCGGTGATGCATGGAACTATTCCCCATGACCAGTGGGCTAAAGAAGGAGCTGCGAAAGTGTTGATCAAACCTGCAGCTCATGGTACAGGTGTAATAGCCGGGGGCAGTATGCGCGCAGTGCTCGAAGCAGCTGGTGTTACGGATGTATTGGCAAAATCATTGGGTTCAGCTAACCCGCACAATGTGGTAAAAGCTACTTTCAAAGCATTGGCTTTATTGCGTGAGCCGGTGAATGTTGCCAAAACGAGATCATTAGGTTTGAAGAAAGTATTTAATGGCTAGAGAGTAAGTAATAAGTTTTAAGCTCAATCGGCAGCTTATTACTTACAACAAACACTTAGTAAAATGAAAAAGTTAAAAATAACGCTGGTTAAAAGCCCTATCGATCGCCCCGAGCGGCAGAAACTGACCTTACAGGCCCTGGGGTTGAATAAAACTAATTCTGTAAAAGAAGTAGAAGCTACTCCTCAGATACTGGGCATGGTTCGTAAAGTCGAACACCTGTTGAAAGTAGAAGAAATAAAATAATGATTCATCTTGGATGATAAATAAGAACTGTCATTCAAGATCGATCGTTTAACAGTCAAATATTTAAAAGCGAGCCCCGAACGCTTTCGGGGCGTTAAGTAAAAAATAAAAGCAAAATGAAATTACACGAATTAAGACCTGCAAAGGGCGCAACGCACAAAGACAAAAGGATAGGTCGCGGTGATGGATCAGGACATGGGGGCACGTCTACAAAAGGTACAAAAGGGGGACAAAGCCGTGCTGGTTATAAAAGAAAGATGGCACATGAGGGAGGACAGATGCCTATCCAGCGCCGGATCCCTAAACGTGGGTTCAATAACATTCACCGTATCGAATACAAGGTGATCAACATTGGTCAGATAGAGCAGCTGGCGGAGAAACACGGCATTAAAGAATTCACTCTGGAAAGTCTTTATATCAACCATATAATCGGTCAAAACGACAAGGTTAAAATACTGGGCAACGGAGAACTGAAAGGGAAATTCGCATTTAAGGTAAATGCAGTAAGCGAAAAGGCCAAAGCTGCGATAGAAGCTGCCGGAGGCTCTGTTGAAATACTAAAGTAATTTTCGGTAATTTGCATGGACGCACCAGTTGCGTCTTTTTCTTTAACTACGAAGGCTTGCCGGCGTAGTACGTTTTAAAGGCTCATAAATCTTTTTAACTCCGTGAAAAAATTAATACAGACACTAAAAAACATCTGGAGCATTGAAGAGCTGAGAGGTAAGATACTTTTTACTTTGATGCTGGTTGCCGTTTACCGCCTGGGTGCTCATATAGTGCTGCCGGGAATCAACCCCCTGGCACTTCAAATTGCGCAAGCCGGAAAGAACAACGGTATCCTGGATCTCATTAATACATTTGCTGGCGGTGCCTTCAACCAGGCATCAATTTTTGCTTTGGGTATCATGCCCTATATCTCTGCATCGATTTTCATGCAGTTGATGACTGTGCTTGTGCCTAAGTTCCAGAAAATGCAGAAAGAAGGGGATAGCGGCCGGAAAAAGATCAACCAGATGACCCGTTATCTTACAGTAGCGGTAACGATATTGCAGGCTTCCGCCTATGTTACTTATCTTACTCAGACCTCGGGAAATGCTGTCGCTCCAAATTTCGCTGGTACTTATTTCTGGCTGACAACCGTGGTAACACTTACAGCCGGCACAATGTTCGTCATGTGGATGGGCGAAAAGATCACTGATAAAGGATTGGGAAATGGTACTTCGCTGATCATCATGATCGGTATCCTTGCACGTTTACCGCATTCATTTACTGAGGAGTTGGCTGCCAGGTCAACCCGCGCAGGTAACATACTTATTTTCATCGTGGAAATAGTTATTTTGATCGCAATCATTATGGGTTGCGTGCTATTGATACAGGGTGTGAGAAAGGTACCGGTAAACTATGCCAAGCAAATTGTTGGGAATCGCCAGTTTGGCGGAGCAAGACAATTTCTCCCTTTAAAAGTAAATAGTGCGGGTGTAATGCCGATCATCTTTGCCCAGGCGATCATGTTTTTACCTACATTGATCTTCCTGAACCGGCAGAATGATGTATCCAGAATGTTTACCGATCACAAGAATGTATTCTACATGTTGATTTATTCTGTGGTCGTAATTGGTTTTACATTTCTTTATACGGCATTAATATTTAATCCCAAGCAGATCGCCGAGAATCTCAAGCAGAATAATGGGTTCATACCTGGGGTAAAGCCAGGACAACCGACGGCCGATTACATTGGTAATGTCATGGATAAAATCACTTTTCCCGGTGCCGTCCTGCTGGCTATAGTAGGTATCTTACCCGGTATTGCTAATCGTTTAGGTGTGCAGCAGGGATTTTCTACTTTCTTCGGAGGTACTTCGCTGTTGATCATGGTTGGTGTTATCCTCGATACCTTGCAACAGATCGAAACCCAGTTGCTAATGCGCCAGTATGATGGATTGATGAAGAGTGGACGGATCCAGGGCAGGCAAACGACCTCAGCTGTTCAATATTAAAAGTTGTTCGAAAATAATTGGAGACCCGGTAATTCAATTGCCGGGTTTTTATTTTATATGTGACATGTTGAATGCAAATTCAACAATTTGATAATTTGATCGCGCCCAAGGCGGGAGAAAATGTCTTCAGATTGGCCCGAGATAGGCCAGGTTCAATGCCAGACCCAGGCTCAGACTTGTAAGACAAATGCAAATTGATTAATTTTGCAAATTGCGTTATGATGATCACTAAAACAAATGAACAGGTTGAGATGATGCGGCAAAGCGCCTTGCTGGTGAGTGGGACGTTGGCTGAAATAGCCAGGATGCTGAAGCCGGGACTGACAACAATTGTTATGGACAACCGTATCGGCGAGATTATCCGTGATCATCATGCGATCCCTTCCTTCCTCGATTATCACGGCTATCCTTTCAATTCATGTATCTCTGTAAATGATGTGGTCGTGCATGGGTTTCCCAATAAAAATGAATTAAAGGACGGAGATATAGTAACGGTCGACATCGGTGTTATATTAAATGGTTGGCACGGCGACCATGCCTACACCTTCGCGATCGGCGAGCCTGCCGATGAGATAAAACAACTGATCCGGGTTACCAAGGAGTCCCTGTACAAGGGTATTGAAAAAGCAGTTGCGGGTAACCGGGTTGGCGATATTTCTTTTGCCATACAGGAACATACTGAAAAAAAACACGGTTACGGGGTAGTGAGAGAATTAGTAGGCCATGGCCTGGGAAAAAACCTGCACGAGGATCCACAGGTGCCTAACTACGGGAAAAGGGGCCAGGGTCCTAAAATAAAAGAAGGTCTGGTGCTGGCTATCGAACCGATGATCAACCTGGGTAAGAAAGAGGTTTTTACCGAGGAAGACGGGTGGACCGTCAGAACCAAGGATGGTAAGGTTTCTGTACATTTTGAACACGATGTTTGCGTAAGAAAAGCAAAAGCAGATATTCTTTCAGACTACAGTATTATCGAAAAAGAAGAGGAACTCAATCCAAATCTATTCGTCTCTACAGGGGCAATTGCTTCATACATCTGATCTGTTGATCAGACCTGCCAGTTAGATTGTTTCTATCATTCGTATCTTCAGGCCAATATGCGTTTTGAAATGAAAAAGCTATTTCTATCCGGTTGTTTTTTTCTGTTGGCAGCTTCTTTATATAGTCAGTCTCCTGATGTCCTGCAAATCCGGAAATATCACACCAGTCACCAGCGCGAAATAATGAATGAATTTGTTTCTTTTTTATCCATCCCAAATATTGCGTCTGATACCTCGAATATCGGTAGGAATGCCGGCTTCATTATGGAGATGATGCGAAAGCGTGAAATAAAGCAGGTGCAACTTTTATCACCAGTCACGACGGGCGCTCCTCCAGTAGTTTATGGCGAGGTGATTGTCAATAATGCATTTCCAACATTGATCTTTTATGCGCACTATGACGGGCAACCGGTTAATCCCGCTCAGTGGGCGCCCGGACTGGAGCCATTTGTTCCCAGGATGGCAACCGGCTTGATCGCAGAAGACGGACATTTATTCCTATTCCAGGCCACTGAATCTTCATACAATTCAGAATGGAGAATTTATGCCCGCGGAGTCTCTGACGATAAGGCCGGGGTGGTGGCTATCCTCAATGCTTATGACGCAATTGTGAAAAGCGGTCTAAAGCCCTCCTATAACATCAAGTTTTTTTTTGAAGGCGAGGAAGAAGCCGGATCGCCTCATTTGAATGAAATACTGGAAAAATACAGCAGCTTGCTCCAGTCGGATCTTTGGATAATCTGCGATGGGCCCGTTCATCAGTCGGGCAGGAAACAGGTCGTATTTGGAGTTCGCGGCGATGCGCATCTTGATCTTACCGTTTATGCCTCGAAGCGACCATTGCATAGCGGTCATTATGGTAATTGGGCACCCAGTCCTGCCATGATGCTGGTTAAGCTATTGAGCTCTATGAAAGATGAGCGGGGAAAAGTAATGGTCAAAGGATTCTATGACGATGTAGTGCCTCTTGCCGCTGCAGAAAAAAAGGCCCTAAAGGAAATGCCCCAGGTAGACGAACAAATGAAAAAGGAGCTTGGAATAAGATGGAACGAGATGCCAGGCAAAACATTAGGTGAGTCTATCAATCTTCCATCATTGAACATAAATGGAATGCAAAGCGGTAATGTCGGCAAAATGGCAAGCAACCAGATACCTTCTACAGCAACAGCTGTATTGGACCTTCGGCTGGTTCCGGGCAATGACTGGCAAAAGCAACAACAAAAAGTGATTGATCACATTCGAAGGCAGGGATATTATGTAACGGACCATGAACCTACTGATGAGGAAAGAAGCAGGTATAATAAGATCATTAAGGTGATTGCCGGCACGGACGGATACAATGCACAACGTACTTCTATGGACCTTGCACTCGCGAAAACCGTCATTAAAGCTGTAAAAAACACCACGACGGACCAGGTAGTGCTAATGCCGACGATGGGCGGTAGCCTGCCTTTATTCCTGATTGAGAAATATCTCAAAGCAAAAACAATAACGGTACCGATAGCTAATCACGACAACAACCAGCATGCCGAGAACGAAAATCTAAGGCTTTTGAATTTGTGGAATGGCATCGAAACAATGGCGGCATTAATGCTGATGGAACGTTGATCGCTGTAGCTAAAAGACGGGAGATTAACATGGATTCAAAGCAGCTTATTGTCATTGGTGGTGGAGCGGCAGGTTTTTTTTGCGCTGTAAATGCGGCACGGTTAAATCCAGGACTAAAGATTATCGTTATTGAAAAAACAAATAAGCTTTTATCTAAAGTAAAAGTAAGTGGTGGTGGCCGCTGTAATGTAACACATGCTTGTTTTGATATAGCTGAAATGAGCCGGCAATATCCCCGGGGCAATAATTTTGTAAAAAAAGCCTTTCACCAGTTTTTTACGACCGATACAGTACATTGGTTTGAGGAAAGAGGGGTGAAGTTAAAAACAGAAGCCGACGGAAGAATGTTCCCGGTATCGGATTCTTCCCAGACTATCATCGATTGCCTGATGCGGGAAGCCAACCGGTACGGAGTCGAGATAATGATGAAAGCCGAGGTGGAAAGTTTGAAATACAATAGCAATAAATTCCGTCTTGAATTGGCGGGAGGCCGCTATCTCGATGCTGATCTCATATGCATCGCATGCGGCGGTTATTCAAAGACGGAAATGTTTGACTGGCTCCGGCAAACAGGACACAGCATTGAAAGACCCGTCCCTTCCTTATTTACATTCAATATGCCAGGTCACCCCATCCGGGAATTGATGGGTGTCGCCGTTGAAAAGGTAAATATAAAGATCGCGGGTACCAGCCTCGTGCAGGAAGGTCCATTGTTGATCACGCATTGGGGGCTTAGTGGTCCTGCGGTGCTCCGTTTAAGCTCATGGGGAGCGAAGGAACTGGCTGAAAAAAATTACGAGTTCACCATTTATATTAACTGGCTTGCAGAAGCTGGATACAACGAGTCAAAATTGAGAGAAACATTTATCGACCTCAGGGGATCGTCTTCATCCCGCAAAATCGTTTCCACCAATTTTAGTAAACTTCCACAGCGGTTATGGCTGTTCTTGTTAGTGCAGTCTGGCATAAGCGGCGACATGCGTTTTGGAGATTTGCCAAAGAAAATGGAAAACTTATTAATTCGTAATCTCGCAAATTATGAAATGCATGTAAAAGGTAAAACAACTTTTAAAGAAGAGTTTGTCACCGCCGGCGGCATCAGGCTACCAGAAATAGATCCAAACACTATGATGAGCAAAAAGCTGACAAATCTTTACTTTGCCGGTGAGATACTCGATGTGGACGGTATTACTGGCGGCTTTAATTTTCAGCATGCATGGACCAGTGGTTTTATCGCCGGAAAGAACATTGCCGCTTCTTAGTCAAAACACAGTTCCAATAAAATCGGGTTTGCGCGGCTGCTTTTACCTGGGGCATGTTTACTTATCCACCTGTGGCTTTAATTGGACATATGACCAGGCTGTAAAAGGGAGAATCAGTAGTAGTAAGAAGACATAGACCGATTTTGTAAGCATGTAAAACACGAGTATTAGCAGCAACAGATAAATGGGATAACTGAAAAGAAGGATGGCTGTCATTACCGAGTCGTAATGATCGTTGTTATATGTTCTCTTCCATGTAAATCTTTTTACCGGCAGGTACAGGGGTGCATGTACGATCCAGCCAATGGCCGCCGGTACAGCCAGCGCAATTTTCTTGAATCCTGAAGGTTCAATTTCCAGTATCTCCTTTTGTTTTTGCTTATTACCATTAGGTATTTCGAATACAAGGTGCTCAAATTGCTGATTCAATTCATGGTTAAACGCCTGGTTACGCAATCCTTCTTTTGCCGTAAGATCAATATTGTCTTTACTAATCGCTGTGCCAAAATTGATAAATACGTTTTTACCGAATCTCCAGAACGAACTATAGTTGATACCGACGGGCAAAACCTGGAGAGGAATATTTTCCTGCCAGGCTTTGATGGCAAGGCGGGCTGTTCCTTTTTTTAATGGCCGTAAATGCCATTCATTGATACATTTTCCTTCGCTGAATATCATTACGACCCCATTATGCCTGAAAACTTCGATACAGGCGTCAAACGTTTTATAGTTTTCCGGGAGATTGTCTGCTCCTTCGCTTGTACGATATACCGGCATCATCTTCAAAGAGGTCAGTACCCTTGCGGCAAGCTTGTTTTTAAAAACATCTCCTCTTGTAAGTGACCAGACAGTCTGTTCAAACAGGGCGTTGAAGATAACGGAGTCCAGGAACGAATTGGGATGGTTGCTGGCAATCAATAAGGGCCCTTTAGCTCTTAATGCGTCTGGTTTGTTTATGATAATCTTACGGCAAAAAATGGCCATGGCAAGCCGGACGAAGATTTTAAGAAAGCTGTAGAGCAATGGATACAGTTTGAGTGAATATAACAACTAAACACCAGATGACTTGAACTCTGGGGAAACGGAGGATGCTCGAAGCAATATCGCTAAAAGCTTCGCAAAATCCTTATAATTAATATATTGTAACCTATGGTAAAATCAAAAAACTGAACTCCTGCACCCGAAATTAAGCGGTAAATGCCCTATCTTTGCTGCCCCCGTTCCGATACCTGCATGGCTATCGGAATAAAACCCGGGGATTATAATCATGTTTGAAAAATTCATTCAAAAACACTTAAACGCTGATGTTCCGGAGCCTGCTACTGCTGATAATGCAGAAGCAACTGCAGCGATACCAAAAGAACCGGTACAGACCGCTCATGATGATTTCGACTGGAGCGTAGATAAACGTAACGTAACCTCGTACAACAAAGACGAAAAAGAAAAGTACGACAAGGTTTATGAAAACACATTTGTTCAGCTGAATGATGGTGAATTGATGAAAGGCACTGTTGTTGGTTTGACAAAGACAGACGTGGTATTAAACATTGGATTTAAAAGCGATGGTTTAATCTCGCTGAACGAATTCCGTGATATACCTAATTTGAAAGTAGGCGATGAAGTCGAGGTGATGGTGGTAGAAAAAGAAGACCGCGAAGGACACCTGAACCTTAGCCGCAGACAAGCCCGAATTACCCGTGCCTGGGAAAAGATTGTTGAGGTGCATAAGACAGGTGAGGTGATCCAGGGTATTGTTACCAGCAAAACAAAGGGCGGTTTAATTGTGGATGTTTTCGGTATGGAAACATTCTTGCCCGGCTCACAGATCGATGTGAAACCGGTAACGGACTACGATCAGTTTGTTGGTAAGACCATGGAATTTAAAGTGGTTAAGATCAATGAAACTATCAAAAATGCTGTTGTATCTCATAAAGCGCTTATCGAAAGCGATATCGAGGCTCAGCGTGCAGAGATCATGAGTAAGCTGGAGAAAGGCCAGGTACTTGAAGGAACTGTGAAAAACATTACAGACTTCGGGGCGTTTATGGATCTCGGTGGTCTCGATGGCTTATTATACATTACCGACATTTCATGGGGACGTATTTCTCACCCCGGTGAAGTGTTGAAGATGGATCAAAAAGTCAATGTGGTGGTATTGGATTTCGATGATGAGAAAAAACGTATCAGCCTTGGCTTGAAACAACTGACTCCTCATCCATGGGATGTGTTGCCCGAGAATATTGCAGAAGGCAATATTGTAAAAGGTAAAGTAGTCAATATTGAAGA
>Ga0066652_100000626_pt1 | contig 17223 bp, 17 predicted proteins | sample GraSoiAngelo_101_FD_71413 | JGI IMG/M metagenome (GOLD analysis project Ga0066652, IMG submission 71413) | Grasslands soil microbial communities from the Angelo Coastal Reserve, California, USA - 14_0903_02_30cm | ecosystem: Environmental > Terrestrial > Soil > Grasslands | place: USA...
TGAGTCACTGAGTCACTGAGTCACTGAGTCACCTCGTCCCCCAGTACGCCTCGTCCTTCACCAACACATCCAGCGACATCGCGTCCGGACCGCGCTTCTCGCTGTAGTCGGCGATGTGAATCGCGGCGGTCTCGATCGTGCGGCCGCGGTCGTCGACGAGCACGAGCGGCAGCTGGTCGCGCGCCGCGATGTACCGCTCGAGCTTGATCTGGTCGAGTGGCTCCCCGCCGGGCATCGGGGTCGCCTCGACGAAGAGACGGAAGATCGGCTGGACGAGCTCGTAGCCGATTCCGGGATGGAACTGGCCCCACACGCGCTGGTCGACCGCGTCGACTTCCTCGAGCTCCGACCAGCCGATCACGATGCCGTTCAGCTTCAGCGTGTGCCGCATCTCAGGACTCCCGGGCGATCCGCCGCACCATCACGAGGTCGGTTTGCAAGTCGTTGCCAAGCAGGAAGGGCTGGGTGCCCGAGCGATGGAATCCCCACGATTCGTAGAACCGGATCGCGCGCTCGTTGCGATCCCACACGCCGAGCCAGACGGCATCCTTTCCCCGCCCCGCCGCCTCCGCCAGTGCTCGCTGCATCAGCGCGGCGCCCACCCCGTGGCCGAGCGATCGTTTACGCACGTACAGCCGCGCGATCTCGAGCGCGTCGTCCAATTCCAGGCTCGCCGGAGGCTTTCGCTCCCGCAGCATGACGTAGCCGATCGTGTCCGACCCCTGCTCGGCGAGAAACACCGTCGTCTCGGGATCCGCGAGCTCGGCACGCTGAATCTCTTCGCCGAACGCCGCCCGCATGTACGCCGCGAAGTTTTCCGGCGTGTTCTCCGCCTTGAACGTCTCGGCGAAGGTGGAAGCGCCAAGCTCGGTGAGGAGCGCGGCGTCGTCCGGACTCGCCGCGCGCGTCACGATGGGAGAGGGATCGGACCGGCGCATCGACTCAAGCTATGAGTGTCGTCAGCGGCGCGCGAGCGTCCGAAGTCCGAGCGCGCCATTGAACCACCGCACGAGCGGGACGAGCCGCGCGTAGTCGCGCGCCAGGAGGTCGGCGAGCTTCGGACTGAACAGCTCCCCGTCCGAAATGGCGCGGCCCACGGTGAACGACTGGTGTCGCAGCAGGTCCGCCGCGGGATGATTCTCGGTATAGCCGCGTGGCATGCGCGTCAGCCTCGCCGACGTGTCGAGCGTACCGAATCGCTTCCGGAGCGCAGGATCGCGCAGCAGTCGGCGGAGTGACGCGTGCTCCTCGTCGATGTGCTCGCGAATGCGCGTGAGCGTGGGGCGCGGCGGCATCCAGATGCCCGCGCCGAGCATCGAGCCCCCCGGCTCCATGTGGAAGTAGAAGCCCGCCCCACCGTGTGGCGTCGTCGAGCCCACGCCGCGACCGGCAGCACCGTGATAGAACCAGCAGGCGGCGTTCGTCTTGTACGGCGACTTGTCGCTGGAGAAGCGTACGTCCCGATGGATGCGGAAGAGCGATCGCTTCGGATCGCCGACGATCTCGGGCGCGATCTCGGCAAGCCGGACGTCGATCTCCTCGACGAGCGCGCCGAGCGGTGCGCGCACCTCGCGCTCGTAGTCGTCGCGATGCGCCGCGAACCACTCGCGCGTGTTGTTTCGCGCGAGGGAGCGAAGGAAGCCGATCGCGGCGGGACGGAAGCCGCGGAACTCGCTGTCGCTCACGCGCTCGCGAGCGCCGGAATCGCGTCGCCGACGAGTCGGCAGCGCCGCCAGTCGTCGAGCAACTCGGCCCCGATCGAGCGGTAGAACCCGATGGCGTCGACGTTCCAATCCAGCACGGACCACTCGACGCGTCCGTAGTCACGCTCGACGGCAACACGCGCAAGGTGCCGGAGCAGCTGGCGGCCGAGCCCTCGACCGCGGAACGACGGATAGACGAACAGGTCCTCGAGGTACAACCCCGGCTTCGCGAGGAAGGTGGAGTAGCTCTGGAACCAGAGTGCGAACCCCGCCGGCTCGTCGCCCGCGAAGGCGAGCACGACCTCGGCGGCGGGGGTCGCGCCGAACAACGTCTCGCGCAGCTGCGCCTCGGTCGCGACGCATTCGTGCGCGAGCCGCTCGTACTCGGCGAGCCGCCGAATGCACTCGAGGATCGCCGGGACGTCGCCGGGAGTGGCCGGCCGCAGCGTGAAGCCCGCGGCCTCGGAGGGAATGACAGAAGTCACGACGGAAGGGGCGAGACGAACGATTCGTACTGGATGCACTGCCCGGAAACCGGTAGTTTAGCGCATCCCGCCGAGTCGAAACCAGCCGTGGAAGACACGCCGCCGTCCCAGAATGACGTTCTCGCCGGGAAAATCATTCTGAAGCGAGACTTTGGCGGCGGGCAATACACGCTGCGACAGGAGATCGGTCGGGGTGGCGCCGCCACGGTCTACCTGGCACACGACAAGCGGCACGATCGACTCGTCGCCATCAAGGTCCTCCACGCGGAGCCGTCGCACGCGATCGGCACGCAGCGCTTCCTGCGCGAGATCAAGCTCACGGCGAGCCTGCAGCATCCGCACATCCTGCCGATCCACGATTCCGGCGAGCACGAAGATCGGTTGTACTACGTGATGCCGTTCATCGAGGGCGAATCGATGCGGCAGCGGTTGACGGCGGACAATCGGCTCCCGATCGCCGACGTGGTGCGCATCGGACGCGAGGTGAGCGGCGCGCTGGCGTACGCGCACGAGCGTGGGATCGTGCACCGCGACATCAAGCCGGAGAACATCCTGTTCTCCGGCGGTCACGCGGTGGTGGCCGACTTCGGCATCGCACGCGCGATCGACCGCGCCAGCGAGAAGATCACGCAGCAGGGGACGATCACCGGTACGCCGGCGTACATGAGTCCCGAACAGGCGCGCGACCGAGCGTTCGACGGCCGGAGCGACGTCTATTCCCTGGCATGCGTGCTGTACGAGGCAATCGTCGGCGCGCCGCCGTTCGCCGGCGAGACACCACAACAGCAGCTCTCGGCGCGGCTCAAGAAGCCGCCACCGCTGCTGCGCGAATTCCGGCACGATGTACCCGCGCGGATCGAGGCGGTCATCGCCAAGGCGCTCGCGACGTCTCCCGACGACCGCTATCCCGACGCGCGCGCCTTCAGCGCCGCACTTGCGGCCGCCGGCGGCGACTCGGGGGAGACGATCGCGCCTCATGCCGCACGACGCTCGTGGAGCGTTCGCCCGTGGACCTGGGTCGCGGCGGCTGGCGTGGCGCTCGTCATCGTCGTGGGTGCGATCTCGCCACCCGTGCGCGAGCGAATCGAGGCGCTGACGGTTCGGGTCGACTCGACGGAGCTCGCCGTCGTCCCCTTCCAGTACATCGGGAGCGCGGCACCCGATCCGGCGGCCGATCCCGCGGCCGGAGGCGTATACGAGTCGTTGAAGCGGTGGGACGGGCTCAAGCTCGCGAGCGACGTCGCCGTGCAGGACGCGCTGCATCGCCGGATCGAGGTGGGCGTGCTGCCACTCGCCGGCGCGATGCGCGCCGCGCGCGCGGTGCATGCCGGGCGCGTCGTGTGGGGACGCGTGCTGACCGACCATGATTCCTCGGTCGTGCGCGTGGGACTGTACGACGCGCTCACCGGCGAGAGCCTGCATGAGGTGACCCAAAACGCGCCCGGCCGCGGCGCCGACGCGCTGCGCGCCGTGGATTTCCGCACGCTCGTCGCCGCACTGTTGCGTGGCACGAGCTCCGCCACGATCTCGGTGCGCGCCGACCTGGGAACCTCGTCATATGCGGCGTGGCAGCGGTTCGAGCGCGCCGCACGCTCGCTTGCACGGTGGAACGTCGACGGAGCGATCACGCTTCTCGACAGCGCCGTCACGGCGGATCCCTCGTATCCACAGGCGAACCTCTGGCTCGCCCAGGCGAAGGCGTGGCGCCGCCTGCCGAGCAGACAGTGGACCACCGCATACATCGCCGCCGACAGGGGCCGCGCCGTGCTGACGGCGCGTGAGCGCCTGCTCGTCGACGCGCTCGGCGCGCTCTCGCGAGAGGACTACCCCTCCGCCTGTCAGAGCTACACCGCGCTGCGCGATCGTGATTCGCTCGACGCGATCGGCTGGCTCGGCCTTGCCTCGTGCCAGGCGTACGATCGGGTGGTGGTGCCGGCCGCGGCGTCGCCTTCCGGTTGGGTATTCCGCAGCAGTCACGAAGGAGCGTGGCGCTCGATGACACGAGTGCTGGAGCTCGCGCCCGAAGCGTTCAGCGCGCTGCCGAGCGACTTTCTCCGGCAGATCGCACACGTCGAGTACAACCGCCTCCGTCTCGGAGCGACGGGTACGGCGGCGTTCGGCGCCATGGTGGAGCTGCGCGGCGACACGATCGCGTACGTGCCCTATCCGATCGCCGAGTTCCGGGTCGCGCGGTCGCCAGCGACATACGATGCTGCGCTGCGCTTCAACAGGGACCGGATGCTCGCGCTGCTCGAATCCCTCACGCAGCGTATGCCGGACAACGCCGACGTCTTCGAGGCGATGACGAACCTCCTCGAGGCGCGCGACGAGATCATCGGCACGCCCAACGGACGCTACTCGGCGCTCTCCGCACTGGAGCGGGCGCGCGCGCTGAGCACCGATCCCGAACAGCGTCTCCGACTGGCCACGGCAGACGTTCGACTGCACCTCAAGCTCGGCGACTTCGCTCGTGCGGCCACGACGACGGACTCCGTCCTGCGTGCCCAGCGCGACAGTGGCGCGGGGCACGCCTCGGCGCTCGCCGCGTTGGCGGCGTTCGCCGGACGTACGAGTCTCGCCACGCGGTACCTGCGCCTCAGCGGGCCCGGCACCTTGCGTCAGGGCGTCGAGGTAGTGCCGGCGACGGACGACGCGGTGGCGGCGCTGCTCGTGCGCGCGGCGCTCGGCGTCTGCGACGACTCCGTTCGCGCGCTGCCGGCGAGCATCGTGCAAACGCTCGCGAGCTACGTCCCAGCCGAGGATCGGCAGCGCGTCGCCGACGCTCTGCTGGAGCGTCCCCTCTCCCTTGCCGTGCAGTGCACCGGCCCGAAGGCCGCGCTGATGGTGAGCCATCCCTCGGGCACGCTGCTGCCCATCCAGCAGGTGGCGGCGCGCGGTGATCTCGCCGGCGTGCGACGCCTCCTCGACTCACTGACGCAATCGAGACGCGGCATGCGCCCGGGCGGCATCTCGCTCGACTACATCATTCAGGAAGCGTGGCTCGCCGAGCTCGCCGGCGACCCCCGCGGGGCCGCGGTGCGACTCGACGTCGCCCTCACCGCGCTGCCCACGCTCTCGTCGTTCATCGTGACTGAGACCGTCATGGCGGCCTCCGTCGCACGCGCGATGGCGTATCGCGCCGAGCTGGCCGCGCGCCTGCACGATCCGTCGGCGGCGGCACTGTGGGCGAGTCGCGTCCTCACCGTCTGGGGACACGCCGATCCGAGCCTGAACACCACGCTGGTGCGCATGCGCCGCCTGGCCGCGCGCAAGTCGCTCACATAGCGCTCGTCTGGCCGCGGCGGCCGGGGCGACCCGCGTCGCGATTCGAGCGCCGGCGTCGCACGGCAGTCGCTAGATCCCGTACCGCTCGCGAAGGATCCGCAGATGATGTCTCGCGTGCCCCGCCGTGATGTACGCCAGCGCACGCAGGCTGATGTCCTTGCCGCTCGCCACGCCGCTCCACCCCCACGCGTCGTCCGGGAGCGACTCGAACAGCATCACCGTCGCCTCGCGCACGACACCGAGCTCTCGCGCGAGGTCGGCGATCGTCCGTGCGTCGGAGCCCGCCGTTTGCACGTACGCGTTCTCGTCGAACGCGGCGAGCGGCGTGTGGTCGCCGCGCCCGACGCGCAGCGCGCGATAGCTGAAGATCCGCTCGGCATCGATGAGATGGCCGAGGACCTGACGGATCGACCACTTCTCCGGCCCGTAGCGGAAGCCGCCGCGCTCCTCCGGAATCCTGCCGATCGCGTCGAGCAGCTCGCGGCCGCTCTCACGAAGGATCTCGACGACATCCCCCTCGGGGACGGACGTCACGTAGCCGTGATAGAACGGTGCGTACTCGGAGGCGTCGGGGCGCGCGCGGAGGGAAGTCGTCATGATCGAGTGGTGCGGAACGCGCTCAGCGCGCGACGGCGAGCGTCGCCGCGGTGCGGCGCGTGGTGAGGAGGAGTACGCCGATGGTGCCGATCGCCAGCGCGACCCACTGCGCCGACGTGAGCGGACCGACGATGTCGCCCTTCGCGCGGAAGAACTCGACGATGAACCGCTCGGTCCCCGCCAGCAGGCAGTACATCCCGAACAGCCACCCCGCGCCGTGCTCGTGCTTCCGCAGCCGCCAGAGAAGCCAGAACATCACGAGGCCGAGCGCCACCTCGAGCAGCTGCGTCGGATACACGCCGACGACGGTGTCAGGCGACATCGACGGGGGCAGGTTCGCGTGGAAATCCGCATTCATGTTCGCGACGGTCGACGGAGGCGCCCCCCTCGGGAACGCCACGGCCAGCGGGCCGTTCCACACTCGGCCGTAGTCGTCTCCGACGGCCCAGCACCCCGTGCGACCGATCGCATAGCCCGCCGCGATCCCGACCGCCGCACCGTCGGCCACGCGGAGAAAGCTCTGCTTGCGCCAGCGGATCACGAGCCACGACAGCAGGACCGATCCGATGAACCCGCCCCAATAGACGAACCCTGCGCGGCTGAACAACGACGACACGAATGGGCGACCACTGCCGAGCGCCTCGTTGATCGCGAAGTAGACCTTGCCGCCGACGATCGTGCCGACCAGGGCGGCGAACGTCACGTCGTTCATGATCTCATCGTCGTCGCCACGCTGCCGCAGCACCGTCTGCGCGACGAAATGCGCGACGCCGAACGCCGCCATCATCGCCAGACCGAAACCGGTGAGTGGGCCGAACCGCCCGATCGAGAAGACGAACGGGTCGTGCACGATCGGAGTGGCGATCATTCGGACCTGGCTTTCCGGTTGACGTTGAGCTTCGTCCACACGACCACCGCCGCGCAGTCGCCGCCCGCCGATTGGAACTCCACGGGCATCGACCCGCCGCCGGGATACACCTCGATCGCCGCGACTTCGTTCGGCCGCACGAACGCGTCGAGATCGCCCGCCTCCAGCTGCTGCCACCGCGAGCCGTCTATGAACACGTTCACGCAGCCACGGCCTCCCACGCTGCGCGTCGGGGTGATCGACATGCGCCCCATCGACCCTTCCACGCGAATCCCCGGAGTCGTCGTCAGCAGATCGGTGAACTGCGTCGCCTTGCGTGCCTCGATCTGATCGGGGCCGATGAAGTGCCCCGTCGCCGCGCCGCGCTTGCGCCCCGTCCAACCGACGCGCTCGAGCCCCGCCTCCTGCCGCGACACGACTTCGCGCGTCTCGAGCACGGGGACGTACGGCCCCATCTGCACGTCGACACGCGCCGGCGCGCGCGACGAGAGCTCGACCGTTTTCTCCGTCGGCGCGTAGCCGAGATGCCGTACGGTGATCGCCTGGGTGCCGGCGGGGAGCGAGTCGAGCACGAACTCGCCGTTGGCGCGCGTGAGCGCTGCCGCGCCCGTGCCGTTCAATGTCACGCGTGCATTCTCGACGGGTGCACCGCGGTTGTTGACGACGCGCCCGATCACTCGCGCCGCACCTTTCGCCACGGACGTCGGCTTGCCCGCGCTGTCCTTGCCCGCGGCGACGGTGAGCGGCGCGACGCTCATGCTGCGGAGCGCGAGAAGCCCGCCCTCCTGCGTGATCGTCACCTCGGCCGTCGCGCCACCGTCCTTCCGCTGCGCCTGGAGCTTCCCCTCGTATTTCTCGGGCAGGCCGCAGAGCCGGTAGGTGCCATCCTCCCCGACGGTCGCCTCGCGGACCCGCGGCGCCTTCTTGATCTTCACCGGCACGCCGGATATCAGCGGCGGATCGGGGTCGTACCAGACGAGCGAGACGCGTGCGCCCACTGCGGGGACCTCGCTGTCCGGCTCACGCACGCGACCGGCGAGGACTCCCGGGCCGAGCGCGCGCCGCGCCGGCGTACAGAAGCGGTTGGCGAGGAACTCCTGGCTGGGCACGGCGATCACCACGCGCGTCACCTCGTTCGCGCTGAACGGCATCGGCGCAGTGCTCAGCAGGATGCCGAGCGTGTCGATGATCGGGTGATCGACGTCGACCTTGTAGCTCCCCGGCTTGATGCTGTCGACGAGGAACCGGCCGAGCGAGTCGGTCATGCCGACGCGATCGGTTCCCGAGATCTGAATCACTGCGTTGACGAGCGGCGTGCCGTGGATGCTGTCGATCGCGACGCCCTGGAGGTATCCCATCGTCGACGAGCCGGCGAGCGGGCCCGCCGAGCCGGGAGCGGGAGCGATCGTGGTCGGCGCCGGCTTCGCCGGAGTCGGCGCGGAGGGCGTGACCTTGGGGCGCGAGGTCGGCGCCTGCGCCAGCGCGGAACTGGCGAGCAGGAGCGCTCCGACCGCGGCGGAGACTGAGGGGGGACGCATGGCTGGAATATACGGCGGGAAGCGGTCTCTGAACCGCGCTCTACCCCACGGACCGCGGAACGGTTCGGCCGCCGCGCGAGGCGGGATCGACGGGCGGTTTGGAGCGGCACGCTTCGTGACCCCTTTCACGGGACCCTCATCAATGGAGCACGGCATGGGTGCCAAGTCCAGCAACAACTTCCAGAGCGATCGCCCCGAATCCGGTGGCGCGGACAAGGACAATCAGCGGGCGCAGTCGGGGCTTCCCGACCGGGACAAGGAGCGGTTCGCCATCGAGCAGGCGGAGCGCCACGCGGAGGCTCGCAAAGCATCCGAGAAGAAGGACAGCTACTCGATCGACAACGAGCCGAACAACGATCCCAACCCCGAGTCGCGAGAGCCGTAGCGATCGGTTCAGCCACCCCGGTCGAGCGCGGGACGCTCCGCCGGGCGGCTGAGCTCGGGCGGGCGAACCGCGGTCGCCGTGACGTGCTCGGCGAGGCGCGACATCAGCCGCTGCATCCGCTCGCCGCGTCCGCGCACCATGCGCCCGAAGATCGTGCGCGCCAGCAGATAGCTCCCTCCGACGAATCCGCCGATCAACCCCACCGCGATCGGCACGGAGTGGAAGACCCCCATGCCGATTCCCATCGCGATCCCGGACGTGCCCCCGCCGAGCCCGCCCATCAGCCCACCGAACAGGCCTCCGGCGAGCTGACCGAGCGGCTCCTCCATCCGGATCGTCGTACGGCCGTTCCGCGGCGTCACGGTCACCTGGACGGTCCGCGTCGACACGCGCCGTCGATCCACGCCTTGCATCGTCCACACGAGGCTTCTCCCGAGCGCCGACGCCTGGCCGACGCCGCCGAGCTCTCGCTGGATCTCGAGCACGATCGTCTCGTACTCGTCCACCGGCACCTCGCCGTCGATCGTGCGCTCGAGCACGAGGTTCGTCGGGGACCCGATGAACGCAGACGGCTTCCGGTCGCTCACTCGCGTGTCGAGGTCGGTCGCGGCACGACGCACGAGCGCCGGATCGAGACCGGCCTCGCGCGCTACCTGCTCCAGCTCCGCGAGCGACATCCCCGTCGTGGATTCGGTCGTCGACTCGAGTTGCTGGAGCTCGGAGGCGCGCTTGATGATGTCGGCGACCTCCTTTTCGTTGAACCGGCGGCCCGGGAGCTGGCTCGGGTCGCTCATGGCCGCGCCATCATCGTCTTCCCTTTCCGTCCGGCTTCTTGGGCGGAAGCCGCGGGGGCGCGAAGCCGGTGAAGTGGCCGGTGTGCCGGAAGGTCTGTGTGTACATCAGGTCGTCCTCACCGAGCGGCGCGTCCTCGATCTCGCTCAACCGCGAGACGTCGATGCTGATCGTCCCATCGGCGTCGACCGGATTGTAGATGTTGGCGAACCGCGCGCCGAAGACGATTTCGTCCGGCTTGTAGCTCGACCGCGCGTGCACCACCTGCGCGAACGTCTCGTCGATGCCGCTCATCAGGATGAGGAACTCAGCGTCCTTCTCCACGAGATCGTCGTGCGTGCACCCCCAGAGCGGGCTCTCCTCCGTGATCGGATGCACGATCGTCCAACTCAGTGGGAAGAACACCACGCGGGTGCGTTCGAGCTTGAGCTGATCGTACCGCCGCCCGGTCCCGTCGAGCCGGCTGAACAGGACCTTGGCCTCGAGCTCCATGAGCTGATTGTCGCGCGCGTTCGTGATGCGGAACATGAAGCCCGTCGTGCCCTGATACGGCGCGACCACGGCGACGTCGCTGAACATGACGGCGGCCGTGGGCCGCGAGAAGCGCGCGAACACGATCCCCGTCATGAGGGCGACGGCGAGCAAGCTGACGACCGACTCGACCGTCACCACCCAGTTCGCGGCGGAGCCGAGCGGAAATACGTGCCCGTATCCGATCGTGGCGAACGTCTCGACGCTGAAGAAGAAGGCGCGAAGCCACTGCCCGCCCATGCGCTCGGCGCCCTGCCCACCGAGCGCCGTCACACCGCAGAGCAGATAGGCCGACGCGAACAGCGTGTTCAGTGCGACGTATGTCGCAGTGGCCAGCCCGAGGAAGCGCGGCCACGTGACGGTGAGCAGCGCGTGATAGAAGTTGAGGTAGCTGAGCGGCGAGAAGCCGAGCCGCTTGGACGTGAAGCTGCCGTCGCGGTTGAGCAGCCGGCGCTCGTGCGCTCCGCCGACGATCGAGCCGAACCCGAGGTCCTTCGGCTCCTCGAGCGGCTGGGCGGTACTGGGGCGTCGAACGGCGGGCGCTTCGGTGTCGCGAACGTCGGGATCCGTCATCGAGGCAGAAGGTAGTGGCGGACGCGCTCGCGTCAAACGCTCGCTCGTCCCATCCTCACGGCACCACGTTCGGCTTCGGCTCGATTCTCACGATCCACAGGCCGTTGTTGAAGTCGTTCACGTACGCCAGCCCATCCTTCGGATTGACGACGACGCCCCACGTGAACGCGGCGTTCTTCGTCGCGCCGTCCATGTCGGCGGTGTTGAGATGGGCGATCTCGCGGCCCTGAGCGCGGAGGTCGCCCCGGAGCTCGCCCGAGACGTCGAACACGTGGAAGCCGCCGTCGTAGGCGCCGAGATAGAGGCTGTCGCCGGCCACCCAGACGTTGTGCACGCCACCGTATTCCGGGGTGTACCACGCCACCGACTTCGGATGCGCGATGTCACTCACGTCGAGCACCTGGAGGGTGCCGTACATCCGGTTGGCGGCAGCGTCCTTCGCGCCGGCGACGGTCGCGTTGCGGTACACCTCGTCGGCGATGAACACGTAGTTCCGGTGCCTCCAGGCCGTGTGTGTGCCTCGCGTGAAGCCCGGCCCCGTCACCGCCTCGACGTCGCGGTACAGCTTGTCGAGATCGTATTTGTACTGCGAGACGAGCTGCGGGTTCGACGGCGTGCCGCCCTTGATGCCGTTGCCGACGTCGAGGATCACCAGTCCATCGTTCCACCACGAGCCGTACAGCAGCCCGTTCTGCACGTCGATGTCGTGCAGGTAGCGGCCGCTCTTGTCGGAGCCCGGCGTCTTCCACTGCGCCACTTCCCTCGGGTGCGCGGGATCGCCGATGTCGATCACGTGGATCGCGCCCGTGCCGTCGTTCGTGAGGTAGACGTGCGTGCCGTACTTCGGCTGCGCGTACACGAACGCCGAGTGCACGCCGGCGGTGACGCCGGCGGTGAACTCGCTGATCGCCTTGGGGTGAAGCGGGTCGCGCGTATCGGCGATCACGATGCCGTTCTTGCGGTCGGAGGCGCCTTCGCGCGTGAACACCATGTAGCTGCCGTCCGGCGTCGTCATCATGTCGTTGACGAGTCGCGTGTTCGCCTGGATCGAGTCGACGACGATGGGATGCGACGGGTCGGAGATGTCGATCGCGTACACGCGGTCGCCGCCGCCGTGCGTGCCCAGGTACGCGACCTTGCCGTTCGGGTGGATCCACACCTCGCTCGTCGGATACGCGGTGCGCGGAAGTCGGCCGACCACGCGCACGGGACGCCGAACGTCGCGCGACTCGACCGTCAGGATCGCATCCGCTGACCGCCGTCCATACGACGCGGTCACGATGTACGTTCCCGGCTCGTACGCGACGAGCGCACCATCGGCGTCGATCTGTCCGTGGCCAGGGGAGAAGCTCCACGTGGGCGTCAATCCGGCGATCTCACGCCCGCGCGCATCGCGCACCCTCGCGGCGAGGCGCACGACATCTCCCGTGCGCGCCGTGTGTCTGGCCGGTGTGAGCTCGATGGTCGCGATCGTGTTCGCCATCACGGTGACGGCGACGGTCGCGGAGGCACCGGCGTCAACGGCGGAGATCACCGCGCGGCCTGGCGCGATGGCCTCGAGGACGCCGTCGCCATCGATGCGCGCGATCGAGGGCGCGCTCGATCGCCAGTTCACGACGTCGCCCTCGCGTCGGTCGTCGGCTCGTGTGCTGACCGTCGCCTCGGCCCGCGCACGCTGGCCCACGACGAGCGTCGCCGGCACACCACCGATGGCAATTCGCGCCGGCGCGTCGGGAACGACGACGACCTCGAACCGGTGCACGAACGGCTTGTATCCGGGAATGACCGACACCACCGCACCCGTGATCTTCCCCGTGCCGCGCGCGATCACCCATCCCGTGGAATCCACCACGCCCGCATTGGCCGCCCCGCCGGAGAAGTGCAGGCCGGCGTGCTCGACCGGCTTGCCGGCCGCGTCGTACGCCACCGCGGCGAGTTGGAGCGAATCGCTCGCCGCGACGACCAGCTTCGCCGGCGAGATCGCGATCCGAGTCACCGGGGACGCTGGTAGCGCCTGCACGGGTACCACGGCCTGCTGCAGGAGAGCGGCGAGAAGGAGGAGCATCGGATGGATGGGAGGTGAAGCGGTGAGGTGGTGAAGCGGTGAGTTGAGACGTGGTGAATCAGTTAAGCGCCGGCCCCCCGGAACCCTGCACCCTCGGACCGCCGTGTGCCTCTCCAGTACACCGCGCCGCCGAGCGCCACGAACGCCAGCGCCCCGCCGACCACCTTGAGCTCGAACAGGAGGCGATTCGTCTCTCCGTCCGGCGGCACCATGGCGATCGCCATCGCGAGCAGCGTCACGAGCAGTCCGCTCACACCGACCACGCGTGCGCCGAGCGGGCCACCCGGTACTCGCACGGCATCGGTCGATGCGTCGTCGCGCCGTAGTCGCAGGAAGGAGATGAACAGGTAGACGTACGGGATGAAGTAGATGAGCAGCTGCGTGTCGAGAATGATCAGGTATGCCCGCTCGACCGTCGTTCCCTTGCCGAGCACGGACACGAGGAGGAACGCAGTCGCGAGCCCGGCCTGCACGAGGATCGCCACGTGCGGCGTCTTCCACGTCGGGTGTACGCGTCCGAACGCGGGTGGAAAGTACCGATCGAGCCCGATCGCGAATGCGACGCGCGCCGGAGCGGTCAGCCATGCGCCGACGCCGCCGATGTTGCCCAGCGTGTACGCGACCGCCGCGAGCGGAGCGAGCCACCACAGCGCAGGGCTCAGCGAACGGGCGCCGCTCGAGATGCCCTGCAGCAGCCCCGAGACGATGTTCACGTCGCTCGCCGGGACGATGCGCAGGAGCGCCCATGTGCCCAGCACGTACGCCGCCGCGATCAACGGCGCGGATACCAGCACGGACCGCGGGAGCGTTCGCCGCGGATCCCGCACCTCGCCGCCCATCGAGCTCGCGAGCTCGAGCCCGGCGAACGCGAAGGCGATCGAGGCCCAGAGATTGAGCCCCTGCAGGCTGCCGAGGTTCGGCATCACGTTGCGCGGTGTGATCGGATTGGCCGACGGCCGTCCCATCGCCACGAGCGCGATCGCCACCACGACCATGATCACGCCCGGCACGTACGTGCCGATCCCGCCCGCGTTCTGGAGCCACTTGCCGGTCCCGACGCCGACGATGTTGAGCCCCGCCGCGAACCACAGGCAGATGAGCGTCGCCGGCAGCACGTAGGTCCAGCTGCTCGCGAGCGCGCTCTCACCCTTGCCGATGGCGTAGGTCGCGATGACCGCCGCCGACATCAGCAGGCTCGGATAGTACAGGACGTTGTTGATCCAGTAGCACCACCCGCTGACGTAGCCGTGCGTCTCGCCGAGCGCACGCTTCGTCCATTGGTAGATGCCGCCCTCTTCGGGAAAGCGCGACGAGAGCTCGGCGACGACGAGTCCCTGCGGCACGAAGAAGAAGAGAGCGGCGAGGAGCCAAAGCGCGATGGCGCTCGGCCCCGCCTTCGCCGCCGTCGCGAGCCATCGCAGCCCGAGCACCGCGACGAGGTTGAACAACACCAGGTCGCGGAGCCCGAGGGCACGCTCGAGTGAGACGGCGCCCGCGGAGCCTTCGCTGGCGCGATGCTCCGGGACGCCGGGTGAGCTCACCGACTACTTCTTCGGCGTGACGGTCAGCTCGCCGATGTGCACGTCGAGATTGTGGTTCACACGCACGCCGACGATGCCATCGGTCTTCCCGAGATGGCTCGCCGGAAGCGCGGCGACCTGCGTGCCATTCACGAGCAGTCGTACCGAGTCAGGCTTCGACGCGTCGACGGTGAGCTTGTTCGTCGCCTTGCCATTGGCGTCGGCCTTCACGACCGCGGGACTGTCCGTCCACGGGATGATCTTGTGGACGTCCGCGCCGGCGCGGTGGTTGACGAGATACTTCCCGTCGCCGCGCACGAGGAAATACGCGTAGTTCTGCGTCGGGGCGCCGAGGTCCTTGCCCATGAAGAAGATGCCGTACGCCTCGGGGTGCATCGGTGCCTTCGTCTGCGTCACGGTCGTCGTGGCGACGAACGGGCCGCTCGTCGCGGTCTTCGGGTTCCAGTAGATGGCGGCCGGCCCCGACGTCACATGGTAGCCCGAGCCCATCGCGACGAACTTGGCGTCGCTGAGCTTGTCGGTTTCGCGGTCGGTGCGGCCCATCCAGCCGGCGGGCAGCGCACCCCCGGTCACCTTGTGCGTGGGATCGTCGGCGCCCTGCGCGGCGAGCGGCGCCGCGGCGAGCGCCAGGAGCGAGAGTGTGGTCAGCGAACGGCGAATCATGATGGCGGATCTCCGAAGTGTGAGGGAATGGAGCCGAGGGACGGTCAGGATGCCGGGACGAGCTGGCGCGCGACGTCGCGCAGTTGGGCCGTGTGTCGCTTCTCGTGCTCGGCGACGAACAGAAGCCACTGATACAGATCGAGCTCGCCGAACCGCAGGTGCGTGTGCCGGATCGTGCCCAGCGCCAGACCGTCGCCGGTCGCGATCGCTGCATCGAGCGCCGCGCGCGATTCCGCGAGCCAGCGCTCGACCGTCTCGCGGTCGGCGTTCTCCGTCGGCCTGACGAGCTCGGGCGCCACCAGCTTCCGGTCGAGCTCAGACACCCGAAACTGCTCGAGGGTCCCGAGCACCGAGCCGGACTCTGTCTCCTCGGGGTGACCGGCCTCGCGCGCCTTGGCGATGCGCTTCGTCAGGACCGCTGCCGCGCCACGCTCCACGCGGTAGAGGTGCTCGAGGATCTCGGACACCGACCAGCCATCGCCGTCGCCGGGCCGCGTCTGCCAGCTGTCGGCTGGAACGGAGGAGGCGACGTCGAGCAGGATTCGGCGCTGGTGCGCGAGATGCGCGGACAGCTCGGCGAGTCGCGAATGCATCGTTCGAGGGAAGAGACCAGTCGAAGCTGACGGTGCGCGCTGCGCCCCGCAAGCTGGTGCTCAGCGGATCCGCGCGACGATACGAGCCAGCGCCGCCAGCGCCTCCGGGGTGTCCACGTCGGCTGGCCGGTCTCCGGCCACATCGACCACGGCCACCGCCTCGCCGAGCGAGACGAGCAGCTCCCGTGCACCCCGATCGCCCTCCAACCGCTGTAGCGCGGGGAAGAGCTCGGCGCCGAAAAGAACGGGATGTCCGCGGCCGTCGGCGTAGGCGCTCACGACCGCGTGGCGTCCCGCACGAGCGCGTCGCCACGCCGACACGACGCGATGGATCACTTCGCGGTCGATCGTCGGCTGATCGCCGAGCGTGATGACGACCGCTTCCGCATCGCTCGACAGAGCCGCGACGCCGGCGCGGATCGAGCTCGCCATCCCCTCGTGCGCCGCCGGATTCTCTACCCAGCGCACCGCCAGCCCGTCGAGCGCGGCCCGGACGTCGGTCGATTGCGCCGACACGACGATCCACGTCTCGTCCACCGCGCTCGCGAGCGCCTCGGCAGACCAGCGCACGACCGGCCGATCGCCCAGTGGCGCGACGAGTTTATTCGACCCGAACCTCCGGCTCGCGCCGCTCGCCAGCAGCAGGCCGGCGATCATCGATCAGTCGCCGTCGAGCGCGTCGCGCCAGACGCGCCGGATCTGGTGCGCGCCCTCCGCGTTCGGCTCCACGAGCGAGCGGCGCCAGTACCAGCGATCCGCCTGCGCCACGCTCGCCCCGTGTCCGAGGAAGTGTGCGTACACGTCGGCCAGGCGCACGCCCGGTGTGCCGCGCGCCAGCGTGCGGATCCGCTCGTTCAGGCCGTCGAGCACCGGGAGCGGCAGCGGGCCGGCGTCCTCGAGCACCCCGGGAATCCGGCCGAGACGGTCCGACGGATCGTAGACCGTCGTCAGCAGGATCAGCGCGTTCGGCCGTGCACGGCGCACCGAGTCGAGCAGGAACTCGAACGCCTCCCCCACGTCGCGTGCGATCGACTCGAGCAGCGAGCGCCGCGGCCGATTCGCGAACGCGCTCAGGAGATCGTTGCCTCCCGCCGTGATCGTGACGAGCGTGCGCTCATCGCTTTCGTCGAGCTGTGGCATCTGCTCGCCGAACACGTCGCCGATCGTCGCTCCATCGGCGGCGAGATTGTGCAGCGTGATGCCGGGGAATTGAGAGACGAGGTCGGCGCCCTGCTCCGCCGGCCAGCGCGCATCGTCGTTGCGATGGAACAGCGATGCCGCGCCGAGCGGTGCGACGACGCCGACGTCCGCGATCCGCTCCAGCGCGACCGCCACATCGGTCTCTCCCGCGTCGAGCGCGGGATACAGGTCGATCGACATGGAATCGCCGAGCGCGACGTACGAAACGAACGGCCGTCCGTCGGTCACGCCGTCTGCAGCACCAGGCCGCGAGTCGCGAGGATGCGCGCCACCGTTTCGCCGATCTTGTTGTTGGGTGTGCTCGCGCCGGCCGTCACGCCGACGCGCACGGGTCCCTCGGTCGGAAGCCACCCCGACGCCGTCTCCTCGACGTGCTTCACGCCGGCGCGACGGAAGTGCACCGT
>Ga0066652_100000628_pt1 | contig 17215 bp, 10 predicted proteins | sample GraSoiAngelo_101_FD_71413 | JGI IMG/M metagenome (GOLD analysis project Ga0066652, IMG submission 71413) | Grasslands soil microbial communities from the Angelo Coastal Reserve, California, USA - 14_0903_02_30cm | ecosystem: Environmental > Terrestrial > Soil > Grasslands | place: USA...
GATGGCCCTGCAGCGGCTCAAGGAGGCCGCCGAGAAGGCCAAGATCGAGCTCAGCTCGACCCAGTCGACCGACATCAACCTGCCCTTCATCACCGCGGATTCGAGCGGCCCCAAGCATCTGCATCTGTCGCTCACGCGCGCGAAGCTCGAGCAGCTCGTGGATGACCTCGTGCAGCGCACTATTCCGCCGATGGAGCAGGCACTCAAGGACGCCGGGCTCAAGCCCGACGAGATCGACGAGGTGATCCTCGTTGGTGGCTCCACGCGCATGCCCAAGGTGCAGCAGATCGTGAAGGACTTCTTCAAGAAGGAGCCGCACAAGGGCGTGAACCCGGACGAAGTCGTCGCGATCGGTGCCGCGATCCAGGGCGCGGTCCTCACCGGCGAGCAGAAGGACGTCCTGCTCCTCGACGTGACGCCGCTGTCGCTCGGCATCGAGACACTGGGTGGCGTGGCGACCGTCCTCATCCCGCGCAACACCACCATCCCGACCAAGAAGACGGAGACGTTCTCCACCGCCGACGACAGCCAGACGCAGGTGGAGATCCACGTGTTGCAGGGCGAGCGGCCGATGGCGCGTGATAACCGGACCATCGGCAAGTTCCAGCTCACGGGCATTCCGCCGGCACCGCGCGGCATTCCGCAGATCGAGGTGACGTTCGACATCGACGCGAACGGCATCCTGCACGTGTCTGCCAGGGACAAGGCGACCGGCAAGGAGCAGAAGGTGCGCATCGAAGCGTCGAGCGGCTTGTCCGACTCCGACATCGATCGCATGGTCAAGGAAGCGGACAAGAACGCCACCGAGGACAAGCGGAAGCGTGAGGAGATCGACACACGCAACCGTCTGGACTCGATGACGTACGAGGTCGAGAAGAACGCGAAGGAGTGGTCCGACCGGCTTCCCGTCGACCTCAAGGCGAAGCTCGACGGCGCGGTGGAGCGCGCGCGCAAGGCACTCCGCGGCGACGACATGAACGAGATCAAGGCCGCGCAGGAGGATCTGTCGAAGGTGTTCGCCGAGGCAGGTCAGTCGTTCTACGCTCAGGCGCAACAGAGCTCGGGCGACTCCGGAACTTCCGGTGGCCCGACGGGAGGCGCTGGCGCGCCGGGCGCCGAACCGTCTGGTGGCGCGCAGGGCGGCAGCACCGGCGGCGGCAAGCAGGAAGACGTGGTCGAAGCGGACTACGAGATCGTCGACGACAAGAAGTAGCTGAACGCGGGATGAACAGCGGATTCTTCGCTTCGCTCAGAATGACGGCAATGTCATCCCGAGCGGCAGCGAGGGATCTGCTGTTCTCGTTCGTGGCAACCTCGGCGCGCAGTCGTGTGTCGAAACGAAGTCAGCCAAGGTGCGATTTCCGGCCGTTGCAACATCCTCGCAGTGGTCGGAGTACCTTAGAATAGGAACATCTTTGGAGTGAACAGGTCGATGAAGAAGCTTGCTCGCGCCCAGCTCATCGCTGGCGTCCTCGTCGCATTCGCGGCGGGTGTCATCTTCGCTTCCGGCTTCGATCTCACGAAGATCAGCTGGGCGCAGTCGAAGACCGTTCCGGCCCCGAAGCCGACGGCGCAGGAAGTCAAACCGCTCGAAGAGACCGGTCAGGCGTTCGAGGCGATCGCCGAACATGTGACACCTGCGGTGGTGTCGATCCGCTCCGAGCAGCTGGAGGCACGCCGCCAGCAGCGACGCAACATCCCGCCGGGGATGGAGGATTTCTTCAAGCAGTTCGAGATCCCGGATCAGCAGCAGCCGCGCAGCGGCACCGGATCGGGATTCGTCGTATCGAAGGATGGCTACATCCTCACCAACAACCACGTCGTCGCCGACGCGGACCGGGTGACCGTGACGCTGCTCGACAACCGTCAGTTCAGCGCGAAAGTGATCGGCACGGATCCGACCACCGACGTGGCACTGATCAAGGTGGAGGCGGACAATCTTCCCGTGGTGCAGCTGGGCAATGACGAAGTCTCGCGGGTGGGACAGTGGGTCGTCGCCATCGGGAATCCGCTTGGCCTCGACTTCACGGTGACCGCTGGAATTATCAGCGCCAAGGGACGGTCACAGCTCAATCTGCCGGGTCGGGAGCGCTACGCCATCCAGGACTTCATCCAGACGGACGCTGCCATCAATCCCGGCAACTCGGGCGGCCCGCTGGTGAACATCCACGGCGAAGTGATCGGCATCAACAGCGCGATCGCAAGCTCCACGGGCTACAACGCAGGCTACGGTTTCGCGATCCCGATCACGCTCGCGAAAGTCGTGATGGAGGACCTGAAGTCGTTCGGCCGGGTGCGGCGCGCCGTGCTCGGCGTGAGCATCGGCGAAGTGGAGCCGGCTGACGCGAGGGCAGCGGGCCTCGACGAGATCCGCGGTGCGAAGATCCAGTCATTCGATCCGAATAGCGACGACAGTCCGGCGAGGAAAGCGGGACTCGAGGTCGGCGACATCATCATCACCGCGGCCGGTCATCGCGTGAACCGCGTGGCTGAGCTGCAGCGCGTGATCCGGAACTACAAGCCCGGCGAAGTCGTGGACGTGGAAGTGATGCGATTCGGCAGCAAGAAGGCATACCGGGTGCGCCTCGGCGAGCCGCCACGGGCGTCGAACGATATCGCGTCGGCGGACGACGACGGCAGCCCACGCGTCCGCACCGAGCCCGCCGGCGGCGAGGAGCGCAGCTACGACCGCCTCGGCATCACGGTGCAATCGGTGCCGTCGCAGCTCGCGACCGAAGCGAAGCTCAACGACGAGACGAAGCGCGGACTGCTGGTGAGCGATGTGTCCGCGCGTGGACCTGCGTACCGCAAGTTGTTCGCGACGCAGGACATCATCATCAGGACGCTGTTTCCAGCGCGCCACGAGATTCGCTCCGCGTCGGATCTGGAGCAGGCGGTGAAGGCGCTGAAGCCGGGCGACGTGTTGTCGGTGCTCGTCTACAACACCGGCGCGCAGGCCACGCGCATGGTGACGCTGTCGATCAACTGAGCTGACTTTTTTCGGGTCGATCCGGGCCGCGGCGTTATGCGTCGCGGCCCGGATCGTTTACAGGAAGCGCGCGTTATCTTCAGCCGAGTTGCGGGAGTGGCGGAACTGGCAAACGCGCAGGATTTAGGATCCTGTGCCGCAAGGCTTCCGGGTTCGAGTCCCGGCTCCCGCATGGCCGCACCCCGCGCGGCAGCCATAACGGGTGGCTTTGCGCGCTGGTTAGCTTTCGCGGACAATGCAGATCGACATCAAGACCAAGAAGAGCGAAGGCACAGAGCGTCTCCTCGAGGTCTCGGTCCCCGCGGAAGCGGTGCAGGAGGCCGAGGAGAAGACGGCCCGACGCTACGCGTCCGGCGTCCGCCTGCCCGGGTTCCGGCCCGGGAAGGCTCCGACCGCAATCGTGCGGAAGCGATTCAAGGACGTCATTCGGCAGCAGACGCTCGAGTCGCTGCTGCAGGAAGCGTATCAGGAGGTGGTGAGCCGCGAGCAGCTCAAGGTCGCGTCCACACCACACCTGCATGACGTGAAGTACGACGAGGGCAAACCGCTCGTGTTCGAGCTGCACATCGAGCTTCGTCCGGATGTGAAGCTGAACCGCACGCAGGGATTTCGCGTGCAGCGCACGATGGCTGCCGTCAACGACGATACAGTGCGCGAGCAAATCGATCAGCTGCGGGATCAGCGCGCCAACTGGGCTCCGGTGCCGGAGAAGCCAGCGCCCGGCGACATGGTCACCGTGCTGCTCGCGACCGCCGATGCAGACGGATCGCTTCCGGAAGGTCGCGAGTACCGCATCGTGATCGGCGGCGGTCAGGCGATTCCGGGGATCGAAGAGCTGATCATGCGCCTCACTCCCGGCGAGACGGTGGAGGAAACCGTTCGCTGGCCCGACGACTTCCCGGACGAGGCGCAGCGTGGAACGAGCAAGCCGGTTCGCGTGACGCTCCAGGACGTGAAGCGGAAGGCGTTGCCTGAGCTGGACGACGCGTTCGCGCGCGAGGTGGGTGACTTCGAGTCGCTTGGTGGACTCACCGATGCCGTCCGCAAGGATCTCGCGTCGCATGCCGAGCGCGAGGCGGATGCGGGAGTGCGACAGCAGTTGATCGATCAGATCATCCAGGCCAATGCGTTCGACGTCCCGCCGAGCTGGGTCACGCAGCTCGTGGATGGCTACATGAAGGCGTATCAGATTCCAGAAGAAGAGAAGGAACGCTTCACGGCGGAGTTCCGGCCGGTCGCCGAGCGACAGGTACGCCGGGACATCGTCATCGATACGATCTCCGAGCAGGAGAATCTGAAGGCGTCGGAAGGGGAGATCGACGAGCGTGTCGCCGACGTGGCGAAGAAGCGCAACTCGGATCCTGGACAGGTCTACGCATCGCTGCAGAAGGCGGGGCGCCTGCAGGAGATCGAGCGCGCCATCACGGAAGAGAAGGTGTTCAAGTGGTTGATGGACCGAAACACAGTTGAATAGGTGAACGAATAGGTGAACATGGCTACCATCTATCCCCCGTATGTCATCGAGCGGTCGAGCCGCGGCGAGCGGAGCTACGACATCTTCTCGCGTCTGCTGATGGACCGCATCGTGTTTCTGGGTACGCCGGTGAACGACGATGTGGCGAACATCATCATCGCACAGCTGCTCTTCCTCACCGCGGACAACCCCGAGCGCGACATCTACCTGTACATCAACTCGCCGGGTGGCAGCGTGTCGGCCGGTCTCGCGATCTACGACACGATGCAGTACCTGAAGTCGCCGGTGAACACGATCTGCATGGGCATGGCGGCCAGCATGGGCGCGTTCCTGCTGTCAGCCGGTCGCAAGGGTAAGCGATTCGCGCTGCCGCACTCGCGCATCATGATCCACCAGCCGTCGCAGAGCGGAGGCGGTGGCAGCGCGTCGGAGATCGAGATTCAGGCCCGCGAGATCCTGTACCTGCGCTCCAAGCTCAACGAGCTGATGGCGAAGCACGCCAATCAGCCGATCGAGCGCATCGAGAAGGACACCGATCGCGACCGCTTCATGTCTGCCGACGAGGCCCGGGATTACGGCCTGATCGACACGGTAATCAGCAACCAGGCGGAGATCGTCAGCGACCAGGTGATCAAGGCGCAGGCGGAGAATCGCGGGGCGTAGCCTGCAGGGAGCTTAATCGTCCATCTTTTTGCTTGACCCCATGCAGCCCCGGCTCTTAATTGCAGATAGCGCCGCCGGGGCGCGTGGGCAATGCCGCCGCTGGCGGCGTCATCTGTAGCTCCCCCTGCCATGTCCCACGACAAACACCTGCGCTGCTCGTTCTGCGGAAAGTCGAAGGACTCAGTCCGGAAGTTCATCTCGGGCCCGTCCGTCTACATCTGCAATGAGTGCATCGCCCTCTGCAACGAGATCCTCGCCGAAGACGAGGAGCGCGAGGTTGCCGAAGCGATCACGCAGGTCCCGACACCTCCTGAAATCAAGGATGTGCTCGACCAGTACGTGATCGGACAGGAAAAGGCCAAGAAGGCGCTGTCGGTCGCGGTTTACAACCATTACAAGCGCATCAATTCGGCGTCGGTGCAGGACGACGTCGAGCTCGACAAGTCGAACATCATGCTGATCGGGCCGACAGGCGTCGGCAAGACGCTGCTGGCACAGACGCTGGCGCGCATCCTCGACGTCCCGTTCACGATCGCGGACGCGACGACGCTCACTGAAGCGGGCTATGTCGGCGAAGACGTTGAGAACATTCTCGTCCGGCTGCTCCAGGCCGGCGATTTCAATGTCGCCGAATGCGAGCGGGGCATCGTCTATATCGACGAGATCGACAAGATCGCAAGGAAATCCGAAAACCCGAGCATTACGCGCGACGTCTCCGGCGAAGGTGTCCAGCAGGCGCTGCTGAAGATCCTGGAAGGGACGGTGGCTTCGGTTCCGCCGCAGGGCGGCCGCAAGCACCCGCAGCAGGAATACATCCAGATCAATACCAAGGACATCCTGTTCATCTGTGGCGGGGCGTTCGACGGTCTGGAAAAGATCATCGAGTCCCGGACGGGCCGGCGGCAGATCGGCTTCGCGGACATCGGCATCGACAAGGGCGGTGAGCGAAAGAAAAACCCCTTCGCCGAGGTAGAGCCGGACGACCTGCTGCGGTACGGGCTCATCCCCGAGCTGGTGGGACGTCTTCCAGTCGTGGTCGCGCTCGAAGCGCTGGACGAAGGGGCGCTTGTGCGGATCCTCAAGGAGCCGAAGAACGCGCTCACCAAGCAGTACCGGAAGCTCTTCGAGCTCGAGGAAGTGGAGCTCACCTTTGATGAGGCAGCCCTGCGCGCGGTCGCCCAGAAAGCGCTCAAGCGCGGCACCGGAGCGCGCGGCTTGCGCGCTATCGTCGAAGAGATACTGACGGACGTCATGTTCGACCTGCCGACGCGTGAAGACGTGGTCGAGGTGAAGGTGACGGAAGCCTCCGTGATGAACCCGGGGACGCAGCCACTCCTCGAGATCTCCCCACAGCGCAAGAAAAAGGAAGCCTAGGTGGCGCAATGGCCGCGAAGATGACTGAACCGGGGGGCGCACCGTTGGAGCGTCTCCCGGTTTTGCCTTTACGCGACGTCGTGTTTTTCCCCTACGTCGTCATGCCGCTCGTCGTCGGGCGGCCGGGATCGCTCGCGGCCGTCAACGCTGCCGCAGGCGGCGACGGGCGACTCCTTCTCGTGGCGCAGAAAGACACGGACGTGCAGGAGCCGGCGTCCTCGGACCTGTATCGCGTCGGCGTCGTCGCACGCATCGCGCAGCTCACACCGCTCGGCAACGGGTCGTCGCGCGTGCTCCTCGAAGGACTCATTCGCGCGCGCGTGGCGCGCTACGGCCAGCGGGCGGGCTACCTGCATGCCGTCCTCGGCGCGCCGGTGGCCCCCGCGCAGTCGGAGACGCCAGAGCTGCATGCGCTCGCCCGCGCGGTGCTCACGTCGTTCGAGGAATACGTAGCGCTGCAGCGCCGCATCCCCAGCGAGGTGGTGACGTTGATCCAGGGTGCCGAGGGACTGGACCGTCAGGCGTACGGGATGGCGGCGCATCTCGCCGTGCGGCCCGACACGCGGCAGCAGCTGCTCGAGGCGGAGCCCCCCGAGGGACTTCTGCGCCAGCTCGGCGAGGTGATCTCCGGCGAGATCGAGCTGCTGCGGCTGGAGAAGAAGATCGACGACGACGTTCGCGGCTCGCTGTTCCAGAACCAGCGCGAGTTTTACCTGCAGGAGCAGCTCAAGGCCATCCATCGTGAGCTGGGACAGGAGGACGACGACCTGCTCGAGCTGGAAGCGCAGGTCGAAAAGAAGGGGCTGCCCGAGTCGGTAAAGACTCGTGTCGTGCGCGAGCTGCGAAAGCTGAAGCGCACCTCGCCGCTGCACCCGGAACACACGGTATCGCGGAACTTCGTGGATTGGGTACTCGCCCTGCCATGGTCGGAGCGCACGGACGACGTCCTCGACGTCGCGCATGCCCGTCGCGTGCTGGACGAAGATCACTACGGCCTGGAGGAAGTGAAGGACCGCCTCCTCGATCACATCGGTGCGCTGGCGCTGGCCGGCAAGCTCGAGGGACCGATCTTGTGCCTCGTGGGTCCGCCCGGCGTCGGCAAGACGTCGCTGGGACGCTCCATCGCGCGGGCGCTCGGTCGCAAGTTCGTGCGGATGTCGCTCGGCGGCGTGCGCGATGAGGCGGAGATCCGTGGCCACCGCCGCACGTACATCGGCGCGATGCCGGGACGTATCGTGCAGGCGATGCGTCGCGCGGAGGTCGTGAATCCCGTCATGCTCCTCGACGAGATCGACAAGATGGGCCACGACCACCGCGGCGATCCGGCCAGCGCGCTCCTCGAAGTGCTCGATCCGGAGCAACACCATGCCTTCAACGATCACTATCTCGAGGTGGACTACGATCTGTCGCAGGTGCTGTTCGTCACCACGGCGAACTACCTGCCGCAGATCCCGGAGCCGCTCCGCGATCGCCTCGAGATCATCCGCCTGTCCGGGTACCTCGATCAGGAAAAGTTCGCGATCGCGCGCCAGTTTCTCATCCCGCGGCAGCTGCGTGCTCACGGCATCGATCCCGACAGCGTGACCTGGGACGCCGAGACCCTTCCGGCAATCATCCACGGCTATACCCGCGAGGCCGGCGTGCGCGACCTGGAGCGTCGGCTGGCGCGCGTGGCGCGCAAGTTGGCGCGGCGCCGGTCGGAGCGCTCGACCGTCAGCGATGCCGTTCATGCGTCAGAACTGAAGGATCTGCTGGGAACGGCGCCGTTCGATCCGTCGGACCTCGTGCTCGAGGACCGGGTCGGGGTGGCGAACGGACTCGCGTACACGAGCACGGGGGGCGAGGTGCTGGAGATCGAAGTCAGCACCATCCCCGGGCGCGGTCGGCTCCAGCTCACGGGCACGCTGGGAGACGTCATGAAGGAGTCCGCGAGCGCGGCGCTGAGCTACGCCCGCGCCCGGGCCGATGCGCTGCATCTCGAGAAGGATTTCCACCGGACACGCGACCTGCACGTGCACATTCCGGCGGGCGGGACGCCAAAGGACGGTCCATCCGCCGGTATCGCGATCGCCTCGGCGATCATCAGCGCGTTGACTGGCGTGCCGCTGCGGGGTGACGTCGCCATGACGGGCGAGATCACCCTCCGCGGTCGCGTTCTGCCGATCGGCGGCCTCAAGGAGAAAGCCGTCGCCGCGTTCCGTAACGGGGTTCGGCACGTGGTGATCCCGTGGCAGAACGCGCGTGACCTGTCGGAAGTTCCTGAGGAGGTTCGGAGCGGCCTCGCCTTTCACCCGGTGAAGACGATGGATGACGTGCTCGCCGTGGCGCTCCGCGCGCGAGTGCCGGACGCGCATCCTTATGCCGGAGACGCGCCCACGCCCGCGTCGCTCGCACAGTAAGGTGGTGGCAGACAGGCCCAGGGATCCACTCGTCGTCCGATCGCTCGAGTTCCTCGGTGGAATGGCGGATGCGAGCGGCTGGCGTCCCGAGCCCAGGCTGCCTGAGGTGGCGTTCGCGGGCCGGTCGAACGTCGGAAAGTCGTCGCTGATCAACGCGCTGGTGCGGCGCAAGAAGCTCGCGCGCGTCAGCAATACGCCCGGGCGCACGCGCGAGATCAACTTTTTCGATGTGAACGAGCAATTCGTTCTCGCCGACCTGCCGGGCTACGGCTATGCGCGCGTCTCGAAGGAGCGCCGCGCCGCGTGGCGGCCGCTGATCGAAGGCTACCTCCGGAGAAGCCCGAAGCTGCGGGGCGTCGTCCAGCTGCTCGACGCGCGACGAGACCCGTCCGAGGACGATCTGCTGATGCTGGAGTTCCTGGCTGATGTGGGTACACCGACCATCGTCGTCGCGACGAAGATCGACAAGCTCCCGAAAGCCGGGCGTCAGGAGAGCATCGCGCAGCTCGCGGGCAACGCGGGCATCTCGCTCGAGCAGGTGATCCCGTTCAGCGCGGTGACCGGTGAAGGGCGCGACGAGCTGGCCGAGGCCATTGTGGGGCTCGTCGGGGACCAGGAGCCCGCGGACTAGTCGGGAGCGGCCAGGAGCGGGGAGCTTGAAGTTCGGACCACGGACAATTGCTTCAGATGTAGAACTTCTGCTCCCGGCTCACAGCTCCCGCTCACTATGGCACTGCTTCCGCTTCGAAAGGTCCCCGAGTCTCCCGTCAGCGGCTTCGCGCGTGACTGGCTGGAGCAGATGAAGTCAGAGCTCGCGGAGAAGGATTGCGATCGGGCCCTGCTCTGCCGCCGCGCGCTTGCCGAGCTGGCATTTCCGCAGTATGCAGGCAGCTGGGAGTCGGCGGTGAACGATCCCGCGCTGCCGCTTGCGACGCGCCTCGCGCTCGCCAGCACGGATCCGCGCAACGTCACGCTCGAGCCGGAATACTACAGTGAGTGCGACGACAAGCGCTTCCAGGTGGTGAAGCCGCTCTTGTGGCTGTGGTATTCATTCGATCGCACCGTGGCCGGCGGGCAGAACGTGTGGCTCGGCGTCATGCTCCGGCGCATTCTCGCGACCCACATCTTCCGGAAATGCGGCGAGAACTTCAAATGCTTCCAGTTCACCGAGTTGTCGTTCGGGTACAACATGGAAGTCGGTGACAATGTCGTCGTCCACCGGCACGTGTTGCTGGACGACCGCGGCGGCATCACGCTCGGGAACAACGTCTCCATCTCGGACTACGCGAACATCTACAGCCACACGCATTCCATCGTCGAGCAGAAGGACGTCACCAACGCGCGTACCGTGATCGACGACGGCGTGCGGATCACCTATCATGCGACCGTCCTCGCCGGCGTGCACGTGGCTGAGCAGGGCATGGTCGGCGCGATGGCGCTCGCAACGAAGGACGTGCGCCCCTACCACGTCTACGTCGGCATCCCGGCCAAGAGCGTCCGCGTGAAGCCGAATGCGCCCGAGCTGCGTGAGCACGTGCTGAAGGCGGCACGCGATCGCGGCGACGGATCCTAGCGAACGCGCAGCACGTCCTCGACCGGCCCGGCGTCGCCGCCCGCGAGCAGCTCGAGAATCTCGCGCAACGCGGCGCGGGATCGAGGCCACACGAATCGCTGCGCGGCGTCGGCAGGCGAGAGCCACTCGAACGCGTCATGCTCGATGCCCGTCGTCACGGGCGCCGACTCGTCCACGAACGCCGCGAACACGACTGCGTTGGTGACCACGCCCGCCGACTGCATGTAGAACGGCTGCACGGTGATGTTGTACAGGCGGCTCACCGGAAGCCCGGTCTCTTCCCGGACCTCGCGTACGGCAGCCTGTTCCGGACGCTCCCCCGGCTCGATGCGACCGTGCACGGCTTCCCACGACGCAGGACAGCGCGTGTCCGGCGCGCGACGCAGCACCAGCACCCGCCAGCCGCTGTCGAGAGGGCGGATCACGTACGCGTCGATCGTGTGGACTCTCACCTCTACCGGCGTCCCTTCGCGCATTCCTCCACCAGAGTTCAGGCTGGCAGGTAGATAGGCGGTCGGCACACGGCCGTCCACTCGCCGGTCGGCAGGCGGCGCCGCGACGCGTAGCAGCTCCGTCTCTGACGTATGGCCCTCGTTCACGTGCTGGAGCCCGGAGTCCCATAGTGACCGCATCCCACTCTGCCGCGCTGCGTCGGCGAGCAGATCGGCGCCCTGCCCTTCGGCGACGGCGCGCTCGAACTCGGGGGACACGATGAGCACCTCGACAATCGCGAGACGTCCGCGGAATCCGTCGCCGCCGCATTCACCACAGCGCGACGGCTCTGCCACGAGCAGATGTTCGCGCCGCCGCGCCGCGTTGCACGCACACAGCCGGCGCATCAGCCGCTGGGCGAGGACACCCTTCACCGCGGTTGCGATCTTGTACGGCGCGATGCCGATGTCCACCAGACGCGTGACCGCGCTCGCCGCATCGTTCGTGTGCAACGTGGAGAACACGAGATGTCCCGTCAGGGATGCCTGAATCGCGATCTCGGCGGTCTCGCGATCCCGAATTTCTCCGATGAGGACGACGTCCGGATCCTGACGCATGATGGATCGGAGCGCGGCGGCGAACGTCAGACCCGCGCGCTCGTGCACCTGCACCTGCACGACCCCGGGCAGGCGGTACTCGATGGGATCTTCGACGGTGACGATGTTCAGGCCGCGCTGCTGCAGCTTGCGCAACGCCGCGTACAGCGTCGTCGTTTTTCCCGACCCCGTTGGACCCGTCACCAGGATGAGCCCTTCGCGCGCGTCCAGCAGGCGCCCGATGCGCGAGAGCTCGTCACCCAGGAATCCCATCGCTTCGAGTGTGAGCACGGCGGACCGTCCGTCGAGGATGCGGATGGCCACCTTCTCTCCGTGCGACGCAGGCAGCGTCGACACGCGAAGATCGACGGCGACGCCGTTCACCGCGACACGCGCGCGGCCATCTTGCGGACGCAAGCGATCCGCGATGTCCAGCCCGCACAGGATCTTGAGCCGCGACACGAGCGATGACGCGATGGCTCGCGGGAGAACGCGCACGGGACGGAGCATGCCGTCGACACGATGCCGTACGACGACGCCGCGCTCTTCGGCCTCTATATGAATGTCGCTCGCGCGCGCCGCGATGCCTTCCGCGAGGACGTCGTCCACGATCCCGCTGATGGATGCGGCATCCTCGCCGCCCTCCGCGGGCGGCGCGGATTCGACGTCGGTCGTGAGGTGCTGTACGTCGAGCCGGACCGACGCCTGCTGTTCTTCCCGGTACGCCGAATCCAGCGCGCGCGTGAGATCGCTCGGGCTCGCGAGCGCGAAGCGAATCGACTTGCCGGTGGCGAAGCCCAGGGCGCGCTCACAGTCCAGGTTCAGCGGATCAGCGGTCGCGACTTCGAGCACGCCGTCCTCCGCGCGCAGCGGCAGAACACGAAAACGACGCGCCCAGCGCTCGGGCAGCAGCGCGCGCGCGTGCGCGGACCCGCTCGCGACATCCGCCAGCGGGACGCGGAACCGGTCCGCCACGAGTCGCAGGAGCCCGGCGTCGGAGACGAGCCCTGCTTCCACGGCGGACTCCCACAGCGTCTTTCCATCAGCCGCCAGCGCCGCCACAGGCTCCTGCCCGAACGCTTCCGCGAGCATGGGACGAAGCCACGCCTCGCTCGACCAGCCACCATCGACCATGCGTCATGATCGGCTCGACGCGCACGTCGGCCATCGTCGTTCATGAACAAGGCCAACCGTTTTGCCGCAATACGCGCTACAACACGCTCCAGAACGCGCGGTTGACGTCGACGTAGAACGACCATCGTCCGTCGCGGAGGCCGCGAGCGGCGTCGAACCGGAGGATGTCGAAGAACAGGAGCGCACCGAGGCCGACGGACGGATACAGGGCGGACGCACGCGGGATGACGCGGGTCGCGTATTGCGGGGGCACGAGCACGCCGGCGCGTTGCAGATCCGGGCGGCGGAGCGCCACGGCGGCCACAAAAGGGGCCAGCGTCATCGTCGCCGGCGACCGTCCGAAGCGGCCGAGGGACACGCTCAGGAACGGCGCCGGCACCTGAAGTTCCAGACGCTCCGCGAGCGCCGCGTTGCCGACGAGGCTGTGAAAGTCGTACCCGGGGGCGGTGATGGGACCGCCAGTGTAGACGAGCTCCTGCGCGGGAACCGGTCCGTGCGCGGAGACAGCGGCGGCGACGGTGCGCGCGACCCAGCGCGTGTCGCCCAGCGGCCGGCTCACTTCCATATCGGCGGCCACGCGCCCCACGGTCGTCCGATCGCCACCACTCAGCGCCACACCGCCGAGCGTACGCATGACGCTGGCGGCAAGATGTGCCCGGAGCTCGATGCCGGCGAGCCAGAGCGCTGTGGGATGATCGACCGTCAGCCGTGCTCGCCACGCGTCCAGCGAATCCGCCTGCGCAGGAGGCTCGAAGCGGCCCGCGCCGGGCGTCGCATGCAGCTCGAGCGGGCGGTCGCGCTCGCGCGCGATCTCCACGGTTATTCGCTGCGCGGCAATCGGGGCGGTAAAGCCCACCGCCGCTCGACTCTGACGCAGCTCGTCGGTGAAGTCGCTGCCGGCCTCCTGCGCGGCGATGCTGTTCACCGCGCGCGAGCGCTCCGGCACGTCGCCGAGATCGCCGTGATCGTGCGACACCGTCAGCTGGATCGCACGACCGCGCCCATTCTCCCAACGCACGCCGGCCGAGCCCTTGGCGGCGCGATCGGCGAAGCCATACCGGCCGCCCGCCGTCGCCGTCATCCCGCCACCGAAGGCGCCCTTCGCGCCACCGCCAAGCGCGACGCCTTCCACGCGATTGAATCGCGCGAAATCGCTGATCCCCGAGGCCCAGATCGCGGAGCCACGCGCCCGGCGCAGCGCCTGCTCCCGCACAAGGGACCGTGTCTCCGCCTGCACACGTCGGATCTCGTCCGCGGTGACGGCGCGAACATCCGGCGGCAGAGAATCCAGGATCCGCGAGCGGGGCCAGGGATAGGCGCGCTGAACGTTCGCCGGCGCGAACACGATCTCCGGGCCGGCGAACTGCGCGCTGGCCAGCCCCTTGTTGAACTGATACTCGCCGATCTCCCAGCGCCCGCGGATGATCCCCCGCACCGGGTAATCGAGCCACGTGGCGGTGCGGCGGATCTCCACTTCCTGATGCCTCGGCAGCCAGAAGCGGGTACCCACCAGCCCGTTCTCGAGCACGATGAACAGGTCCTCGAGCTGCTTGTCGAGGAACGATGCTCGCGTGAAGCTGAACGCCATGCGAACGACCTGGCCGCTCTCGCGATCGAGGTATAGCGCCCCGATGAGCCGGGGCTGCGCGTCGTCGCGCGGCCGTACTTTCACCTCGTAGACCTCGATCGTCCGGCCGGGGATCGTTATCCGGAGCGAGTCGGTGATCGCGAAGTCGTACAGGCTCACTCCCGCGACGGACAACGGGTGGGGGACGTCCCGTACCTCGTCGCCTTCGCCGAGCCGGATGATCGCCGGAAAGTTGTTCTGAACGATGCCGAGGTGGTCGCGATGGTACTGGATGTCGGTGGGCAGCACCGTCGTGTCGCGTCGTCCGACGACGACTTGCTTGCTCAGATTCGGGGCGCGCCAGTACACTTGAAGCGCGAGCTCGTCCGCCTTCACGACCTTGGGCGGCTCACGATATCCCTCTCCGAGCTGTGCGAGGAAAGTGAGATACCCGTGTGCCGTCGCCTGATAGTCGACGAGGCCGCTGTCCGCGAGCTGCTGCGCGCGCCGCTCCGTCGCCTGTCGCACGAGATCGAGCGCGCGCGTGTCGTTCCACTGCTGCGCGCCTGCCGTCGACGCGCACGCAACGTACGCGAGCAGCGAGAACCTGTATCTCATTCCTTCGCAAAGTATCGATGCTGATCCCGATTTGGCGGGAGATTCCCTTCGATCTCGACACACCGGTCGCCGCATTCGCCAAGCTGCGGCGGCCGCCGTTCTCGTTCCTCCTCGAGTCGGCGCCCGCCGGCGGCGAGAGCTGGTCGCGCTTCACGTATTTCGGCACGGAGCCGCGTGCCGCGTGGCGCCTGTCCGACGGCGTCGTGCATGAATGGACCACGGAGCGCGGGTGGCACGCAGAGCGGCGGCCCGTGGATCCGCTCGCCGATCTCGAGTCGATGTTGCGGCGACATCCCGCGGCCGACGACGACGCGCTGACGCGCGCCTGTGGCGGCTTCTGGGCCGGTGCGGTAGGCTACTTCGGTTACGACGTGGTGCGCTACATCGAACGGCTGCCCGTCGCGCCACGGCAGGCGCTCGACGTGCCGGATGCGCTGTTCGTCCTCACGCGTGTGCTCGTCGTGGTCGACAACCTCAGGTCGCGGGCGATCCTGGTCGCCGCGGTGCCGGTTCCCGAGGGTGCGAGCGACGCCGTCGTGCGGGCGCTCCGCGAGGACGCAGAACGCGATCTCGATGATGCGGCGCGCCGGCTGAACGGCCCGTCCGTGCTGCAGCCGCTGATGGACATGGCGGATGGCGTCGCCCCGGCGACCGGATCATCCAGCCGGGCCCGTGCCGACTTCGAGCGCGACGTACAGCGGATCCGCGAGTACATCGTGGCGGGCGACGCGTTTCAGGTCCTCCTGGCGCGTCGGATCACGCTGGAGCACGATTTCGACACGACTGACCTCTACCGCGCCCTGCGGGCGCTGAATCCGTCGCCGTACATGTTCCATCTGCAGCTCGATGGCATGGAGCTGGTGGGCAGCTCGCCCGAGCTGCTGGTTCGCGTCCAGGACAACCGCGTGATCGTGCGCCCCATCGCGGGCACGCGCCGGCGGGACGGCACGATACAGGGCGACGAACGACTCTCGCGCGAGCTCCTCGCCGACGAGAAGGAGCGCGCGGAGCACCTGATGCTGGTGGACCTCGGCCGCAACGACGTCGGCCGCGTCGCCTCCATCGGCAGCGTGAACGTCACCGAGCTCATGGTGGTGGAGCGCTACTCGCACGTGCTGCACCTCGTCAGCGAAGTGCAGGGTCGTCTGCGCGACGGCGTGTCGGCGATGGAGGCCCTCCGGGCGACCTTTCCGGCCGGCACGATGACGGGGGCGCCCAAGGTGCGGGCGATGGAGATCATCGACGAGCTGGAGCCCGAGAGGCGCGGACCGTACGCCGGCGCCGTCGGCTACATCGGCGCGGACGCGGGCCGCATGGATCTCGCGATCACTATCCGCACGTGCATCGTCGCCAATGGCGTCGCCTCCGTGCAGGCGGGCGCCGGGATCGTCCACGACTCCATTCCGTCGAGCGAGTGGGAGGAGACGGAGAGCAAGGCCCGGGCTCTGCTCACGGCAATCGCGCGCGCACGCGCCCTGGGCGAAGCGCCGATCGCGCGCTGACTAGGCAGAACGCGCGCGCAGTCTCATATTCAACGCCACTCATGCGTTTCAAGCTCACCAGCGCGGATAACCTGCAGACGTTCGAGCTCAAGGCCGGCACGCCGATGGTCGTGGGCCGCGCGCCGACGAGCGATATCCCCGTATTCGATCCGACCATCTCGCGGCGGCACGCGGAGGTCACGACGAACGAGAACGGGGTGCACGTGCGCGATCTGGGATCGAGCAACGGCACGTTCCACAACGGCCAGCGGGTCGAGAGCTGCACCGTCGCGATCGGCGACACGATCACCTTCGGCAAGGTCGCGTTCAAGCTCAACTCGAGCACGCCAGGCGCGCCGGCGCCGGCTCCGGGCAAGGAGGCGCCTGCAGGCGCCACCATCGTCCGTCAGCTCCCGGTGCGCAACACGCCAGGAAGCGCTTTCGCGGCGATCAAGAGCGGCGAGCAGGCGGCCGTGCGCGAGGAAGACGAGAAGATCCAGCAGAAGCTCTCGATTCTGCTCGAGGTGTCGAAGGAGCTTGGACGTTCCGTCGACATGGACGGCATCCTGCAGAAGATCGTGGAGCAGGCGTACCAGATCCTGACCGTCGACCGGGTCGCGATCCAGCTCATGGACGCGGAGGGCAACCTCGTCACCAAGATCGCGCGGGACAAGCGCGGGACGGAACAGCAGCGCGCTGTGCCGCAATCGATTGCGCGCGCGGCCATCGCCGACAAGGTCGCCATCCTGTCGGACAACGCCGGCGAGGACCAGCGATTCGGCGGCCAGTCCATCCTGATGCAGCAGGTGCGGTCCGCCATCTGCTCGCCGCTCATGGGCGGAGAGGATCGCGTCCTCGGCGTGATCTACGTCGACAACGTGTCGGCCTCGCACCGGTTCAACGAAGACGATCTGA
>Ga0066652_100000630_pt1 | contig 17198 bp, 13 predicted proteins | sample GraSoiAngelo_101_FD_71413 | JGI IMG/M metagenome (GOLD analysis project Ga0066652, IMG submission 71413) | Grasslands soil microbial communities from the Angelo Coastal Reserve, California, USA - 14_0903_02_30cm | ecosystem: Environmental > Terrestrial > Soil > Grasslands | place: USA...
GTCCCGGTAAAGGGCACCGGTCGGCTGCCATTGAGGCCCACCTCACCCTCGACCGTACCCAGCGGTGCTACGGCGCGGAGCGCGGGCGAGAAGTCCATCTTTCCCGAGAAGTGACCACGGCCGACGACGAGCTCCGGCCCATCGGTCGGGTTGTCGCCCGGCACGACGACCGTAAACGTTCCTCCGAAGTTTCCCTTCCCGAAGGTAACCGTATCAGGGTTGAGATTGATGTTATCCGAGCCCGTCGCGTTGATGACGCAATATCCCGCAGTGTTCACCGCGGTCGCCGGGCAAAGCGGCGTCCCAGGGAGGGCCACGCCGAGCAGCTGAGAGGTGGCCCGCCGCTGTCCCTTCTGAAGCGCTTTCAGGCTCAAGTTTTCGGTCATTTCGTACAGGACCGCGCCGGACGCGGGCACCGGCGGCTGTGCTGCAGCATAACTCGGCGCCACCACCGCCACGGCACCGACCAGCAGCAGGATCCCTGACCCACGAATCCACGTGATCATTTGCGGTACGCCTCCAAAGTCGGTCCCCCGTTGGGGGGATCGCAGTCCCCGCTGATACGGAGACACCCTACGAGGAGCAAGCGTGGTACCAAAACTTTCCCTAGGTCCTAACTAGTTGAATCAAATACTCAAAATAGATGATTCCGAACACGCAGACGGGCTCTGATTTGAGTGATTCCTGTTCGATTGGGCGGCGCCCGATGGCACCGACTGGGTGAAAACCGACCGTCGGCTTTAGCGGGGTACTCGGGTCCAGGCGAGCCGGCTGATGCCGGCCAGGAAGGTTTCGCGCATGTCGAGGAGCTCGAAACCGGCGGCACCAACGGCCGCGCGGAAGTCGGCCTCGCTGAGATAGCGCCGCTCGACGTGCCGGAGCGTTTCGAAGATCGCCGTCGGCAACAACCAGCGCAGGGCGCGCACCGCATCCAGGCGGCTGCCGTTCGCGCCAACCTCGCGCAGGGTGGAGAGCATCCGTGCCGGCCGCCCGTAGGTCAGGAAGATCGCATGGCCACCCGGCTTGAGCGCGCGGCGGCATCCGGCGAGCAGCGCGTCCGGCCGTGGATGCCAGTAGAGCGTGTGCATGCTGACGATCACGTCGAACGAGCCGTCGGTCGGCGCCGGCTCCGCGGCGATGTCGCGATGCTCGAAGCTCAGGCCGAGGTCGCGCGCGCCCCAACGCTTGCGCGCAACGTCGACGAGGTGGCCGACGGCGTCGATGCCGGTGACCCGATATCCGAGTGCCGCGATACGCGCGGCCACGGTGCCCGTCCCGCACGAGACGTCCAGCACGCTCGCGGCGCGCCCCGGGGCGGTTGAGCGGGTGACGAGCGTCGTGACTTCCTCGAGCAGCCGCTCGTACGGCGGGAAGCCCGACACCACGGCGTCGTAGGTGAGCCCGTAGCCCACCGCGAGCAGCCGCTCAATCGCCGCGCGCACCGATCCGTGTCGTGCGGCGCCGCCGGCCAGAAGCTCGCCGCGCGTCAGGGCATCGGGCCCGACGGGAGGCCGCCTCATTCACGACTCCTCGACATCTCGTCGCGCCCAGACCAGCACGCTCGCACCGTTGAGGAACGTGCGGCGCGTCGCCAGGACGGTGAAACCCGCCGCGGTCAGGTTCTCGGCGAACTGTGTCTCGTCCCAGTAGTGTGGTCCGATGCGCTTGCGCGCCAGCTCGAAGATCGAGTTCGGGATGAGCCAGAGCAGGCTCGCAACCGCCGGGCGCACCCCGTCGCGCTTCTTGATCTCACGGAACGTCGACCACTGGCCGACGTGACGCGTGGGATTGACGAACACCGCGTGGCCACCGGGCTTCAGCACGCGCCGCGCCTCGCGCAGCAGCATCACCGGCTCGGGGTGCACGTAGATCCCATGGATGTTGACCACCACATCGAACGAGGCGTCACGGCCGCCCGAGCCCGCGGAGAGCTCGCCGTGGCGGAATGCGAGATTCGCGAGCCGCTTGGCGCGGCGTTTCTCGCGCGCGAGCTCGACGAGCGCGCCGTAGGCCTCGAGGCCGATCGTCGAGAAGCCGGCCTCGGCGAGCACGAACGTGAAGTTGCCCGGGCCGCAGCCCACGTCGAGGACCTGCACGTCGCGACGCGGCGCATCCGGCGCGCTCTTCTCGACGAGCTCGAGGACTTCGCCCTGCAGGTCCTGATACGGCCGGAAGCGCTCGAAGATCGCGTCGTAAACGACCCCGTATCCCACGGACAGCATCCGATCGAGGCCCCACTGCAGGGCCCGCACCACCGCGCCCATCACGCCCTCCGCCGCCGCCCGGCCGCCGGTCTCCGCGCCCACCGACGGCATCAGCGTGAGTCCTGCTTGCGGTCCGTAAGGACCTTCTCGACGGTTCCACGCAGCTCTTCGGAGGTGAACGGTTTCAGGAGGATCGAGTCGAAGCCGAGACGGTTGGCCTCGGTGACGACCTCCGGCGAGCCGTGTCCCGTCACCAGCACCACGGCGAGCTCGGGGTGCAGCGTCTTGGCCTGGTGATAGACGTCGAATCCCGTCATGCCCGGCATCTTGTAATCGAGGACCATGAGGTCGAATCGCTCCTTGCGCAGAAGCTCCACCGCGGTCTCGCCGCGGTTCGCGCCCTTCACGGCGTACCCGAGAGCCTGCAGCACGTTTACGCAGAGAACCACCACCGGCCCCGCATCGTCGACGATCAGGATCCTGAGTCTGGGCTGGTTCAACTTGCGCGCGCCAGCTCTCCCTCACCGATCCGCAGGGGTGCGCTGACGAGCGACTCGTAGTGCCGGGTGATCTCCACCAGGCGCTCGAGCGGGATGCTCGCGAAGGCGTCCGCCACCGGCGGGTCGAAGTGGGTTCCCCGGCCGCGCGCAATCTCCTCGCGTGCGGCCTCGACCGGCAGCGCGGTGCGATACGGGCGGTTCGACGTCACCGCGTCGAACACGTCGGCCACCGTCACGATGCGCGCCAGCAGCGGGATGTCCTCGCCCTTGAGCCCGTCCGGATAGCCCGAGCCGTCGAATCGCTCGTGATGGCTGCGCACGCAGCACGCTTCGCGGTGCAGGAAGCGGAGCGGCTTGAGAATGCGCTCGCCGACGACGGGGTGCGCCTTGATGATGGCGAACTCCTCGGCGGTCAGGCGGTCCGGCTTCCGGAGGATCGTGTCCATGATCGAGAGTTTACCCAAATCGTGTAGCATCGCGCCGCGGCTTACGACCTGGATCGTCTCGTCGTCCAGGCCCATCACCGACGCGATCTCCGCCGCGTAGAGGGCGACGCGCGCGGAGTGGCCCTTGAGGTACGGATCCTTCGACTCGATGGCGTTGACGAAGGCCGTGATCGTGTCGACGAGATGGCGCTCGAGGTTCTCGCGCAAGACCAGCTTCTGGAGGGCGACCGAGGTCGTTTGTGCGAAGCCCAGCAGCATGTCGCGCTCGTCGGGCAGGAAGCCGCCGTTCACCGCCAGGCGGGCGAGGCAGACGACGCCGATGCAGCGATCGACCCCGGGAATCGCGGCGGCCACCACGTCCAGCCGGTGCCCCGGCCGCGTGAGGGCGAGGACTTCACGCCCACCGGTGGCAACCACGCGATCGAACGCCAGCTGCAGCAGGCCGAGCAGCTCGCTGACGACCGCCGGCGCGCCGGTCTGTGCGGAGGTGAAATGCCCCTGCTCGTCGCGCAGCAGCAAAAGCCCACCGTCGTTTCTCAGGCTGTCGCTGGCCAGGCGCAGCGTCTGCTCGAGGAACGCCTGCGGCTCCAGGCCCTGCAGCGCGAGATCGCCGAGACGCAGCAGCATCTCGACCCCCGCTTCGCGGCGGTGCAGCTCCTCGGCCAGCCCCGACGGCAGCGGCGTCTGCCCGTTCCACTTCGCGCGATCGGCACGCACGCGCTCGACGAGCCCCTGGACTTCCTTGATCGAGAATGGCTTCGGCAGATAGTCGTAGGCGCCGTGGCGCAGGCCGAAGACCGCGGAGTTGACCGATGGCGCTCCGGTGATCAGCACGACCGGCGTCGCGGGCTGCTTGCCCTTCACGGCGCGCAGCAGATCCAGGCCGCTCAGCCCGGGCATCTTGATGTCGGATACGACGAGGTCGAACGTGTCGGCGTCGATCCGGTCGAGGGCCTCCTCGGCGGTCGGCGCCGCCGTGACCGCGCAGCCGCTCGCGGTGAACGCGGAGACGAGGAAGCGCAGGAGCGAGGAGTTGTCGTCGACGGTGAGCACGCGAAGCGCGGTGGCCGAAGTCATGGCGTCCTTCCCTGGCTCATTTGCCCGAAGCCATCTGATTCAGGAACTCCATCCACTGGCGCGTGAGTACGCCATCGTTCGGGAATTTGAGACCCTCGAACTCCTGCGGCAGGTTCTGCGCCGCTGTCTCGGCCGCGCCGGGCTTCGCGTCGGTCGCCGCGGCGGCGGCCGGCTTCGCCGCGGCGACCGCTGCGGCGGCCGCGGGCTTCTGCGCGGGAACGCCAAGCTTCGGCGCAGGTGCCGTCGGCGTGGGCGCGGGCGCGATCGGCTTCAGCCCCTGGGCCATCGGCTTGGGCGCCAGCGCAATCGGCTTGGCAGGCGCGATCGACTTCGGCGCGGGCGCGATCGGCTGCGCCGCCGGCGCGATCGGCCTGGGTGCGAGCGTGATCGACTTCGGCGCCGTGAACACCGGCTTCGGCGCAACGGGCGCCTCGACGGCAACCGTGCCGTTCGTTTTGGTCACGCTCTCGGCCGCCGCGGCGGCCGCCTCCTCGAGCGTTGCGCGGGTGATCGCCTCGCCCGCCGTCCGGCCATTTGCGGCCGCGCCTCCCAGCAGTTCCTTGGCGATCTCGGCGAAGGACACGCGCGGCTCGGTCTGCTCTTGCACGGGCGCCGCGGTGGCCACCGGAGCCGGAACCTGAATCGCCTCGCGCAGCGACACGCGGCCGACGGGCGCGGCGACGACCGGCGCCTGTATCTCGGGTGCGGGATGCTCGATTCGCGGGGCGACCGCTTCCGCGCTCTCGAGGACGGGCTCGGCGGCCGGCGTGACGGTCTCATCGCGCGGCACCTCGATCACGGCCGCGGGCGCTTCGATGCGCTTGCTCGGCTTCTCGACGCGAGGCGGTTTGTCGATACGAACCACCTCAGCGCGAGGCGCGGTCGCCGCGGGCGTTTCGATCCGTGCCGCGGCGGTCCGACTGGCGATGTCGATGACCGGCGCGCCGCCGTTCGTGTGGCCGCTGGTATTGAGCATCTTCTGCAAACGCACGCTCGTCGCGCGCGCGCTGTTCGGCGCGCTCACCAGCGGGACGACCTTGTCCCCGTGCTCCAGCGGACGCGCGCCCGAGTCGCGCCGCGAGGGCTCCGACACGCGACGCGCAATGGGCGCCGGCTGGAACTCGGCCACGCTCGCGCCGCGTCGCAGCCGCGCGATCGTGTCGAAGTACGCGACCTGCGTGCCGCTGACATCGAGATGCCGGAACTCCACGCAGTCGACTTCGCAGAAGCCGAGCTGCTTGATCTTGCGGTGGAACGCGTCGGGCATCCGCTCCACCACGAACATCAGCCGCGGCGGCCGCGCGGCGGAGACGTCGACCGAAGGATAGAGACGGCAGATCGCCTCGGGGTACTCAAGGCACCAGGAGTACGCTTCGACCGCCCTCATCAGCATCTCCTCGTCGGCGGTGAAACCGGCCGTCACGAGGACGAGCGCGCCCTGCGAGTCGACGGCGACGATGTCGACGGTGGCGTGGCCCAGCAGCAATCGCGAGTCAAGCATGGTGAGACCCGTCTCGATGCCGTCGATGTGCTCGACCACCAGCGACTGCAGCTGGTCGAGATTCACAACGTCCAGCTTCTTGACCTCCAATCTCATCGCCCGCTCCTCGCGCCGGATTTGCTCATGTCGCGGGGAAAAGGGAGCAAAGGGGGTACCAAAGCCGGAATCGAGACCTAAGACTCTGAATCGACTACATAAACGCGATCAGATCGCATGGCGAAAAGCCCGAATCCGGCTGATTCCTAACCGCCCGGACCCGATGGCAAGCGGCGCTGTGGTCAGGAGGTGACCAGGGCCGCAGACGCTCGGAACTACGCTTCGCTCAGCTTCTTTCGGAGGGTTTGCCGGGTGATGCCGAGGATCTTCGCGGCCTCGCTCTTGTTGCCCTTCACCTGCTGCATGACCTTCAGGATGTACGACCGCTCGATGGCCGCCAGCGTGCGCGCGGTGGGCACGGCATCCTCGGTCGGCCGGCCCTCGATGAGCTGTGAGAACTGCGGCGGAAGGTGGTGGGCGTCGATCGACTCGCTTGTGGACAGAATCACCATGCGCTCGACGAGGTTTTTGAGCTCGCGGACGTTGCCCGGCCAGGCGTATCCGAGGAGCAGTACCTCCGTCTCGGGCGCGAACCGGCCGATCATCTTGTGGAACGTGCGGTTCGCCTCGGACAGGAAATGCCGCGCCAGCGGCAGGATGTCCTCGGTGCGCTCGCGCAGGGGCGGGATCGTGATCGGGATGACGTTGAGCCGATAGAACAGGTCTTCACGGAACTTGCCTTCTTTGACCATGGTCTCGAGTGAACGGTTGGTGGCGGCGATGACGCGCACATCGACTTTGATGTCACGCGTGCCACCGACGCGCTTGAACATGCGCTCCTGGAGGCAGCGCAGCAGCTTGGCCTGGCTGTTGGGCGCCATTTCGCCGACCTCGTCGAGGAAGAGCGTGCCGCGGTCGGCCAGCTCCATGAGTCCCTTCTTCGTCGCGCGCGCGTCGGTGAAGGCGCCCTTTTCGTGGCCGAACAGCTCGCTCTCGAACAGCGTTTCGGTGATGGCCGCGCAGTTGACCTCCATGAACGGAAAGTTCCGTCGCGCGCTCTCGTAGTGCAGGCCCTTGGCCACGAGCTCCTTGCCCGTTCCGCTCTCGCCATGGATCAGAATCGTGTGCGCCTCGCTGCGCGCGAGCTGCCCGATGATGTCGCGCAGGCGCCGCGTCGAGTCGGACTCGCCGATGAGCTGGTCGGTGTTGTACTTGCCTTCCTCGCGCTTGGTCAGGCGCGTGATCTCGCGCCGCGCCTTCACCTCGTCGAGCGCGCGACTCACGGAAATCCGCAGCTTTTCGAGGTGCTGGAAGGGCTTTTCGAGGTAGTCCGTGGCCCCCGTCTTGATCGCGGCCACCGCGCTCTCGATGTGACCGAAGGCCGTGATCATGATGACGGCGCTGTCGGGGTGCTTGGCCTTCAGCTCGCGGACGACCTGGATCCCGTCCATGTCGGGCAGGCGCAGGTCGACGAGAGACACGTCCGGTGAGAGCTCTTCGGCCAGTTCGAGACCTTCCTTGCCGGTGCCAGCGGTGTGGACCTCGACGTCGTCCTGGGCGAGTACTCGAGACACCAGCGTGCGGATGTTTCGCTCGTCGTCGATGACCAGGATGGTGTCCATCGTCTCTAGCGATTCTAGCCGAAGCGAACCTGCCAAGAAAATGGCCAATCGCGCGGAAAATGGCCAGCGCACGCGACGTTGCGCAACCGCTGCGCGTCGGATTCCATCTGTATCCGCACACCTTTAAGCCGTGGCACATCTCTTGTACGGGCCGGCCGGAACGACGTCCAGATCGGTTGATCGGCGCATATACTTGGGCCCCATGGAGCTCGCCGGGTGACCGAGCTCGAGATCCTCGAGTCCATCCAACGCCGCGTGCTGTGGCTGTCCACGTGGATGGTGCACCACGCGAACGCGCGGCCCGGCGCCGACGGAATCAAAGTGGGGGGTCACCAGGCCTCGTCCGCCTCCGTCGTCAGTCTCCTCACCGCGCTCTACTTCAAGGCGCTGCGGCCGGGCGACGTCGTCGCCACGAAAGCGCACGCGGCGCCGGCGTTCTACGCGATCCAGTTCTTGCGCGGCCGACTCGACGGTGCGCGGCTGGCGACGCTGCGAGAGTTCGGCGGTCTGCAGGCGTATCCGAGCCGCCGAAAGAATCCCGAGATCGTCGATCTGTCGACGGGGTCGATGGGTTTGGGCGCGGTCATGACGACGTTCGGCGCGCTGGCCACGCGCTATCTGGTCGACCACGGTGGATCGCGCGCGCCCGAGCGCTTCGTCGTGATGGTTGGCGACGCGGAGCTGGACGAGGGCAACGTGTGGGAAGCGCTCGCCGAGGAGCCGCTCGCCCGACTCGGTGACGTTCTGTGGATCGTCGACGTGAACCGCCAGAGCCTGGATCGCATCGTGCCCGACAGCCGCACGCGTCAGCTCGGCGACCTCTTCCGCGCCCACGGTTGGCGCGTGCGTGAACTGCGCTGGGGCCGACGGCTCGAGGCCGCATTCCGACGGCCCGGCGGCGATCGGCTGCAGCAGCGACTCGAGATGATGCCGAGCCGCGAATATCAACGCCTGCTGCGCCTGCCGCCGGGCGCCGTGCGCAAAGCGCTCGTGACGACGCCCGACGGCGCGCACGATGCCGCGCTCGACCGTGCGCTGGCCGACGTGGCCGACGACACGCTGTCCGCGCTCATCGCCGACGTCGGCGGCCACGACCTCGCGTCGATTCTCGATGCGCTCGCCGAGGCGGAGCGCGAGCGCGGCCGGCCCGGCGTGATTCTCGCGCACACGATCAAAGGCTGGCGGTTGCCGTCTGCGGGCGATCCGTTGAACCACACGATGGTCACGAGTCCCGCCCAGATCGCCGAGCTGCGCGACGCGCTCGGCATCCGTGCGGGAGAGGAGTGGTCGGGCTTCGATCCTGCGAGCGACGAGGCGGCGTACATCCATGGTCTCGCGCCGCTGTGGACGCCGGCGCCGCGCGCCGCGGCGCCCCGGGTTCCGGCCGCGTTGAGCGAAACGTACGACGGCGCGATGTCGACGCAGGAAGCGTTGGGCCGCGTGCTCGGCGCTCTCGCGCGTCGTCCCGAGGGCGACGCGATCGTCACGGTCTCGGCGGACGTCTCCGTGACGACGCACCTCGCAGGTTGGATCAACCGCACGGGCGTGTACGCGCTCGAGGCGCGACCGGACCCCTTCGCCGACGCTCCGCAGGCGATGGCATGGCGCGAGTCGCCGGCCGGCCGCCACATCGAGCTCGGGATCGCCGAGCACAACCTGTTTCTGCTCCTCGGTGCGCTCGGTCTCACCGCCGAGGTTTCCGGCACCACGCTGCTGCCGATCGGCACGCTCTACGATCCGTTCGTGCCGCGCGGCCTCGACGCGTTCTATCACGCGCTCTACGCGGGTGCGCGCTTCGTGGTCGTCGCGACGCCGTCGGGCATCACGCTCTCGCCCGAGGGTGGCGCGCATCAGTCCGTCATCACGCCGTCGATCGGCGTCGCGCTGCCGGGCGTCACCTATTTCGAGCCGGCGTTCGCGCGCGAAGTGGAGTGGATCCTGCTCGACGCGCTCGCCGGCATTGCCACGCGCGAGGGCGAGAGTCTGTACCTGAGATTGTCCACGCGGCCGGTGGAGCAGTCGCTGGCGCTCCCACCCTCCGCCGCGTATCAGGACGCCGTGCTGCGCGGCGGTTACCGGCTCCGAGACGCGCGCGAGATGACGGGCTACACGAGCGATCGCGCCGTGCACCTCTTCGCCGCCGGCGCGATGGTTCCGGAGGCGCTCGAGGCCGTGCGCGCGCTGAGCGCCCACGGCGTGTTCGCCAACGTCTTCGTCGTGACGAGTCCCGACCGTCTCCATCGCGGCCTTCGTGCGCCGCGTCCGTGGCTGGAGAGCCTCGTGACCGCCGACGAGGAAGACGTTCCGGTCGTGTCCGTTCTCGACGGCCATCCTCACGCGCTCGGATTCCTCGGCGGCGCGCTTGCCGTGCCGCAGCAAGCACTCGGCGTGGAGGACTTCGGTCAGTCCGGCGCGCGGACGGATCTCTATCATCACTACGGCATCGACGTGGAGGCGATCGTCGCCGCGGCCCGCACGCTGCTGGCGCTGTGACCTCAACGGCATTCCGCTTGCTTGAGACTCCGATGAGTTGCGAACGGTCCTCCGTGGTGGCGCGGCCGTCAGCGGTCCAGTCGGACCCTCGGCGTGTCGCAGCCGCCCGGGGGGCGAAGATTCCAGCCGTGGTGACTCTCACGCACGCGTCGCCGGAGGTTGATCGACTCGACCTGGTCGAGCGATGCATCCCTGCGCGGCGCTCGTGGAACGTTACGTGAGCCCGGCCGCATCGACCGGCTCCGCCGCCGATTTCATGCCGGAGCGCCGCACGCTGCCGGCGCTGCGCGAGGCGGCGGCGCGATGTCGTGGCTGTCAGCTGTGGACACGCGGCACGCAGACGGTATTCGGCGAGGGACCGCGTCACGCCCGCGTCATGCTGGTCGGCGAGCAGCCCGGCAACGACGAGGACCTCGCCGGCAAGCCGTTCGTCGGCCCCGCCGGCCGCGTGCTCGACCGCGCGCTCGAGGCGGCGGGTATCGCCCGCGGCGACGTGTACGTCACCAATGTCGTGAAGCACTTCAAGTGGGAGCCGAAGGGCAAGCGGCGGATTCACGCCAAGCCCAATCAGACGGAAATCGCCGCGTGCTTGCCGTGGCTCGAGGCGGAGCTGGATCTCGTCAAGCCAACCGTGCTCGTTTGCCTCGGCGCCACTGCCGCGCAGGCGCTGCTCGGCGGCAAGTTCCGCGTGACGAAGCAGCGCGGCGAGTGGATCGCGTCGCGCTGGGCGCCGCGCGTGATGGCGACCGTGCACCCGTCGGCGATCCTGCGCGCGCCCGATGACGCCGCCCGCCACGCCGAGATGGAGCGCTTCGTGGCCGACCTCAAGCACATTCCGCCGGTTCTCGCCGCCCGCGCCGCCTGAGCCCCGGCGGTATACTCAGGCCGAGCCATGGCCACCCTCACCGAGACTCGCAAGCCCGCGCTGCGCCGGGAGCTCGAGGCGATCGTCGGTACGAGCGGTGTCCTGTCGGAGCCCGACGAGCTGCTCGTCTACGAGTCCGATGGCCTCACGTTGTTCCGCGCGCTCGCCGACTTCATCGTCTTCCCGACATCCGCAGAGCAGGTCGCGGCCGTGGTGCGACTCGCAAACCGCGAAGGGATCCCGTTCGTCGCGCGTGGCGCCGGCACGGGGTTGGCCGGCGGATGTCTGCCCACCGAAGGCGGGCTGGTGATCTCGATGATGCGCATGAATCGCGTGCTCGAGGTCGACTACGACAACCAGATCGCCGTCGTCGAGCCGGGCCTGGTGAACCTGCACCTGTCGTGGGCGGTGGGGCCGCGCGGCTTCTATTACGCGCCCGATCCGTCCAGCCAGCAGGCGTGCACGATCGGCGGCAACATCGCGACGAACTCCGGCGGGCCGCACACGCTCAAGTACGGCGTCACCGTCAATCACGTCCTCGGTCTCGAGGTCGTCATGCCGGACGGCGAGATCGTGTGGCTCGGCGGCAAGACGCGCGACGCGCTCGGCTACGATCTGCCGGGTGTGTTCGTCGGCTCCGAGGGCACCTTCGGCATCGCGACCAAGATCGTCGTCCGCATCCTCAAAAAGCCGCAGGCGGTCAAGACGGTGCTCGCGGTGTTCGAGCGGATCGAGCAGGCATCCGTCGCCGTGTCCGCGATCATCGCGCGCGGCCTCGTGCCCGCAGCCGTCGAGATGATCGACCAGCTCACGATCCAGGCGGTCGAGGATGCGTTCGGTTGCGGCTATCCGCGCGACGCGGCGGCCGCGCTGCTGATCGAGCTCGACGGTCTCGTCGTCGGCATGGACACGCAGGCCGAGCGGATCGTCGCCGCGTGTCGCGAAGCCGGCGCGCGTGAGGTACGCACGGCGGCCGACGAAACGCAGCGGCAGCTGCTCTGGAAGGGCCGCAAGTCGGCGTTCGGCGCCTACGGGCGCGTCTCGCCCGCGTACATGGTGATGGATGGCGTGATCCCGCGCACGCGGCTGCCGTACGTGATCGGGCGCGTGAACGAGATCGTCGCGGCGCACGGCCTGCGTGTCGGCAACGTGTTCCACGCAGGCGACGGCAACCTGCATCCCAACATCCTCTACGATCCGCGCAAGCCGGGCGAAGAGGCGAGGGTCATGGCGGCGGGTGCCGAGATCATGAAGGTCTGCGCGGAGGTCGGTGGCTCGATCTCCGGCGAGCACGGCATCGGCATCGAGAAGGCCGACTTCATGCCGTTCATCTTCTCTGCGGCGGACCTCGCGCTGATGCAGCGCCTCAAGGACGCGTTCAACCCGCGCGGCCTCTGCAACCCGGGCAAGGTGTTTCCCACCCGGAAGTCGTGCGTCGAGATCGGGCCCGTGGCGTATCGCCCGCACGCCATCGAGACGCAGGGCCTGGCGCAGCGGTTCTAGCGCCAGGCGCGCCGTGTCGCTGCTCGACAAGCTCCGTGCCGTCGTCGGCCAAGCCCATGTGCTCACCGGCGTCGAGCTCTCACGCTACGTGATCGAAGGCCGCACGCCCGAGGCCGCGGTGCTGCCGGGTAGTGTCGACGAGGTCGCCGCCATCGTCGCGCACGCCATGGAAACCGGCGTGCCGATCGTGCCCTGGGGCGGCGGCAGCGCCATTGGCGTCGGCGCGCCCCCGGCGCGCGCGGGACTGGTCCTCGTGCTCACGCGTCTGGACGCGCTCGTCGAGCACGAGCCGGGCGACCTCACGGCGACCGCGCAAGCGGGCATCACGATCGCCGCACTGCAGGCTGCGCTCCGCGCGCGCGGCCAGTGGCTGTCGCTCGATCCGCCGGACGCCGCGCGCGCGACGCTCGGCGGCGTGCTGGCGGCGAACGCGTCCGGGCCCCGCCGCCATCTCTACGGAACCGCGCGCGATCTCCTCATCGGCGTCACCGTGGTGACCGCGGACGGCGCGGTCGTGCGCGGCGGGGGCAAGGTCGTGAAGAACGTCGCCGGCTACGACCTTCCGAAACTGTTCGTCGGCTCGTTTGGCACCCTCGGCGTCATCGTCGAAGCGACCGTCAAACTGCGGCCGCTGCCCGACGCGGAGCGCCTGGTGGCCGTGCGATTCGAGCGGCTCCAGGATGCGGGTGTGGCGCTGCGCAATCTGCTGGGGAGCGATCTCATTCCCAACGCCGTCGATTTGCTGGATGGGCCGTCGGCCGGCGCGCTCGGTCTGCCCGCGGCGCCCGCGACACTGGCCGTCGGCTTCGACGGTCTCGGCGAGCAAGTGGATTGGCAGGTCGCCGAGCTCGCGACGGTCGTCGTCAGATGCGGCGGCGCCAAGCCCGCACCGCTGGCGGCGGAGACGTGGGCGCGGCTGGCGTCCGCCTCGCGCGACGCCTTCGACACGCCCGCGGCGGTGATGACGTTGAGCGTGTTGCCTGCGGTCGTGGCCGAGACGATGGAGCACGGCGCGCAGACGGCACGCAAGCGCGGGCTCATGAGCGCGTGGTGCGCCCACGCCGGTGTCGGCCACCTCACCGCCACGCTCTGCGCCGATGCACCGCGCCCCGATCCGGCGCCGATCGCGGCGGTGCTCGAGGAGTGGCGCGCCGCCGCGCGCGCGGGCGGTGGTCACGCCTCCGTGACGTGGGCGCCGTTGCCGGTGAAGTCAGCGCTCCCGGTCTGGGACGAGGCGGGCGCCGCGGGACGGCTCATGAAGCGGATCAAGGCGCAGTTGGATCCGAACAACCTGCTGAATCCGGGTCGCTTCGTGGGGGGGGTCTGACGATGGCGCACGCATCCCCGGACGCCGCAGCGCCGCTCACGCTCCACGGGCTCAGCGTCGAAGGCGTCAATCAGTGCGTGCACTGCGGTCTGTGTCTTGCCTATTGCCCCACGTTTTCCGAGCTCGGTACGGAGATGGATTCGCCACGCGGGCGAATCTTCCTCGTGAAGTCGCTCGCGGAAGGGCGCATCGGACTCTCCGACTCGACCGTGCAGCACCTCTCGCTGTGCCTCGACTGCCGCGCGTGCGAGACCGTGTGTCCCGCGGGCGTCCCGTATGGCCGGTTGATCGAGGCGGCGAAGGCGGAGATCGAGCGCCAGCGTCCCGGCGGATGGGTGCGACGCGCGTTTCGGCGACTCAACTTCGGCGTGTTGCTCGGCCATCCGCGCCTGCTCGGCGCGGCCGCGGCGGGCCTGCGGCTCTATCAGGCAAGCGGACTGCAGGCCCTCGTGCGGCGCAGCGGCGTCGTGCGCCTGCTTCCGGGCACACTGTCGGCGTGGGAAGCGCTGCTGCCGCCACTGCCGGCGGCCGCAGAGCGTGCGCCGCTGCCGCCGCTCACACCCGCCGAGGGAGCGAGGCGCGGCCGTGTCGCGATGCTCACGGGCTGCGTGCAGTCCGTCGTGTTCGGCGCGCACAATCGCGCGACCGCGCGGCTCCTCGCCAGGAACGGCTGGGACGTGGTGGCGCCGCCGGAGCAGGGATGCTGCGGCGCGCTCAACGCCCACGGCGGCGACCACGCGGGCGCGCTGCAGATGGCGCGACGGACGATCGAGACGTTCGAGCGCGAGCGCGTCGACGCCGTGGTCGTCAACACCTCCGGCTGCGGCGCGCACATGAAAGCCTACGGCACCTTGCTCGGTGATGATCCGGTCTGGGCGGAGCGCGCGCGAAACTTCTCCGCACGCGTGCGCGATATCAGCGAGTTCCTCGCGGCCACGCCGCTGCGCGGGCCATTGCGGCCCGTGGCGATGACGGTGACCTACCACGATCCGTGTCACGTGGTACACGGCCAGAAGATTCGCAGCGCGCCGCGCGCGTTGCTTGCGCAGATCCCCGGCCTGCGAGTCGTCGACCTTCCGGAGTCGGACTGGTGCTGCGGCTCGGCGGGCATCTACAACCTCACCCAGCCGGAAATGGCGGGCCGCCTGCTACGCCGTAAAGTCCGCCATGTCCTTGGCACTGGCGCCGCCGCCGTCGTGACCGCGAACCCCGGCTGCATCCTGCAGATCCAGCAAGGCCTGCGCGACGCCGGGGCGCCCGTGCCGGTGCTGCACATTGTCGAGATCCTCGATCGCGCGTATTCGGGCGGCGCGTGAGTCCCGACCGCACGTCCACGCCCGAGGAGCACAAGAAGACCGCGCCCACGACCGTCGGCTGTTTCGTGCTCACCGTTTCCGACACGAAGACCGCCGACACCGACACCAGTGGCGCGCTCATCCGCCAGCTGCTGACGGCCGCTGGGCATCGGGTGGTCGATTCGCGGATCGTGCGCGACGAGCCGAGCGATGTGACGCGTCTCGTGCGTGACGCCTGCACCCGCCCCGACGTCCAGGCCATCGTGGTCACCGGCGGCACGGGCATCACCTCGCGCGACTCCACCTACGAGGCGGTCGACGCGCTGCTCGACAAGCGGCTTCCGGGCTTCGGCGAGCTGTTCCGGATGCTGTCCTTCCAGGAGATCGGCGCGGCGGCGATGCTCAGCCGCGCACAGATGGGTCTGCACGCGCACCGCATCGTTGTCTCGCTCCCGGGCTCACCCAACGCCTGCCGGCTGGCGCTCGAGAAGCTCGTGATTCCCGAGCTCGGTCACCTGCTGCGCGAGGCGAGCCGGTAGCCGCGCTATACTGCTTGGCGGAAACCAAGGGAGGTTGTCGGTTATGACCGCACGGGTGCGCGTCCTCGCCACGCTCGTCCTCCTCTCGATGTTGCCGCTCGGCTGCGCGCGTGCGACGAGCGCGGACCGGACGAAGCTCTGGCAGGAGGCGCCGGTCGCGGTCGCCGCCCCCGAGCTCACGCGCTTCAACGATCTGCTCGCCGACCTCGCCGAACGCCTGAAGCCGGCGCTCGTGCACGTGCGGGTGCGTCGCGGCGGATCCGTGGCCAAGGACGACGATGCGCCGGGTGAGCCGCGACGCTCGACCGGATCGGGCTTCGTGATCGATCCCAACGGTCTCATCGTCACCAACGCCCATGTCGTCGAGCAGGCCGAGTGGATCCAGGTCCGCCTCGCGGACGGCCGCCGATTCAACGGGCGCACGGTGGGGCTCGACAGCCGCGTAGATCTCGCGCTCGTGCGCATCGATGCCACCGGCCTGCCGGTGCTGCCGCTCGGCGATTCCAATCGCATGCGCGTGGGGGAATTCGTGCTGGCGCTCGGGCATCCCTTCGGCCTCGAGCAGTCGGTCTCGTTCGGCATCGTGAGCCGCAAGGGCGCGCCGCTCACCGTCGCCGCGCCGGGCTTCGACTTCATCCAGACCGACGCCGCGATCAACCCGGGCAACTCGGGCGGGCCGCTCGTGAACATGGCGGGCCAGGTCATCGGCGTCAACAGCATGGCCGCGCGCAACGGCTCGATCGGCTTCGCTATCCCGTCCAATCTCGTGAAGCTGCTCGTCCCCCAGCTGGCCTCCAAGGGCAAGATCGAATGGGGCTGGCTTGGCGTGTCGATCGCCGAGGTCACCGACGAGGACGTGCCGCGGCTCAAGCTGCGCGACGCGCGCGGCGTGCTCGTGCGCGGCGTGATGCCGGGGGAGCCAGCGGCGGTCGGCGGCGTCAAGGCGGACGACGTGCTCGTGGCCGTGGACGGCACGCCGCTCGAGGGGCCGCGCGATCTGCAGCGCGTCGTGTCCTCGACGCCGGTCGGCAAGCGTGTGCGCCTCGTGCTCTTGCGCGAGGGCCGCGAGACCGAGGTAGAGGTGACGATCGGGCTCTACAAGGAGCGGGAGGCCCGCGAGCGCGACGAGGCACCGAAGGACAAGGACGCGCCGGCGGACGGCCCGAAGGAATCGCCGAAGACGAAGTGACTCAGGCGCGGGCGCGCGGCGCCGCGAGTGCGGCGAGCGTGGCGCGCGCCCACGCGGAGTCCAGTGCCGGTCGCGGAGCGTAGGTCACCGCTCCCGTCACACGCATCCCCGCTTCCCATTCCGCCGCCGCGTCTTCCAGCACGTCTTCGACGGACAGTAGGAAGTAACCGAGCGCGTCGGCGCCCGCCACGTCCAGAGGGCCGTCGACGACGCGACTCTTGACGTACACCACCGCGTCGGGCTCGAGGATCAGCAGCGTGCCGCCGCCGCGCTCGGCGAGATTGCGCGCGCTCGCGCTGCGAGCCTGCACGACGAGCCCGAGCGTGCCCGAATCGTAGGCGCGCAGCTCCAGATAGCTCAGCAGCATCGCGTGGGGCCGTCCTTCGCGGTCAACCGTCACGAACGGCAGCGCGATGCCGAGCCGGTTGGCGAGGTCGCGCTGCGACAGGCGCTCGACGAGTGCTGGGGGAAGCCGGGAGCCGAGCGAACGGGCCATGGCCGCGAGCGTAGCACCGTCGGCCAGGCGACACTTGCGCCGGGCGGTCGCGGTCAGAGCGGCACGGAGCCGGCCCGGCCGGCGGCCAACTGCGCGAATTGTTAA
>Ga0066652_100000631_pt1 | contig 17194 bp, 15 predicted proteins | sample GraSoiAngelo_101_FD_71413 | JGI IMG/M metagenome (GOLD analysis project Ga0066652, IMG submission 71413) | Grasslands soil microbial communities from the Angelo Coastal Reserve, California, USA - 14_0903_02_30cm | ecosystem: Environmental > Terrestrial > Soil > Grasslands | place: USA...
TACCTCGGGTGGCCAAGCGCGGGGCCGAGGTGATCGAGGCCCGGGGCGCGTCGAGCGCCGCCTCGGCGGCGAACGCGGCCATCGACCACGTCCGCGACTGGACCCTCGGCACCCCGGAGGACGACTGGGTCTCGATGTCCGTGCCCTCGGACGGGTCATACGGGGTCGATGAGGGCCTGATCTCGAGCTTTCCGTGCACGTGCGCCGACGGGGAGTGGAGCATCGTCGAGGGGCTCGAGATCGACGACTTCTCACGCGAGCGCATCGACGCCTCGGTCAACGAGCTGAGCGAGGAGCGCAACGCGGTGAAGGACCTCGGCCTGCTCTAGGGCAGCCGGAGCTTCGCCGAGTCGAACACGCGGCGGCCTCGCCGTCGGGCGTCGCCCGGCGAAGCTGCCAGAAAAGTCTGTGACATCACCATGTCACGACTTTTCGGTGCTGAGGCCGGGCGATGGCCGGCGGCGGTTCAGGAGGCCGTGTAGGAGCGGCCGGCCTTCTTGACCCGACCCTGCTTCTGGAGGTCGGCGAGCACCCGGTACAGGTAGTTCGGCTGGATCCGCATTTTCTTGGCGATCTCCGACGCGCTGATCTGCGGATTCGCCTTGATCAGCCGCACGGCCTGATCGGCGCGCGTGCCGCGCCGGCGGCCCCGTCGCCGCGTGCCGGCCGCGGACGCGCTCGAGCCGCGCGGCCGTCCGGGCCCGCGGCGGCCCTGGCGCCCGTCGGTGAGGTTCGCCAGCGCGCGCTGGAGCTTGCTGAGCTCGCCCTCGAGCTCGCCGATCCGCTTCCTCAGCAGGGTCGCCGCCTGGTCCACGGTGTCGGAGGCAGATGCCATGGCAGTCCTTTCAAGTGGGGTCTGGGGTTACGGTTTCCTTACCGTCAGGTAAGCAGTGTGACAGTAACGGCACCGTGACGGCTGCAGGGTGTCAGTAACGGCGTGATGCCGTAACCGATGTGTCAGTGGCGGCGCTGGCGCGGCAGGGTGCGGAAGATCACGTCCCAGAGCGGCGAGGAGACCCCGAATCCGTACCTGTGGTCCTGGAAGTGGTGGCGCATGTGCTGTTCGCGCAACCGCTTGCCGAGCTTCGTCCTCGGAGTGTGATGGTGCACGTGGTAATGGGTGTAGTCGTACGACAGGTAGCCGAGGATGAAGCCGGAGAAGATCGGATAGGCCGCCGGCGTCCCGAAGATCAACGTGTAGAGCCACAGGAACAGCAGCGCGAGCGGAACGCTGACCGCGGGAGGCATCACGAGCCGCAGGCGGTCGTTGGGATGGTCGTGGTGGACCCCGTGGATCACGAAGTGGAGCCGGCTTCCGATCGGATGATCGGGCTCCCAGTGGAAGACGAGCCGGTGGAGCCAGTACTCGGTGAGCGTCCAGATCAGCAGCCCGATCGCGAACAGGCCGATCAGCGATAGCGGTCCGTAGCCGCGGTCGGCGCCGAGCCACACGCCGGCGACGACGACCGGGACGAAGATGATCGCCGGCACCGACGGATGGATCCTCGAGAAGAAGTCGAGCAACCGGTTGTCGAAGAGCGCCGGCGAGGCGCCGAGGCGAGATGTGCGCTCCTGGGCCATCGGGGGCGATTCTAGCGGCGGCCGCTTTCGCGCAAATGCCGCGAAGTCCCCTCCCGAGGGTGGCGCGAAAGTTGCGGGGTTTTGCGCGAATGCGTCACGCGGGGCACTCGGGCGGGTGACATGATCGCCGCGGCGCAGACGATGACCGCGACAACCGGGGGTAAGGATTGATCCAGTACGAGCACCAGGCGATGGAGATGGCCGACGCGATCGGGCTCGGACGCCGCCGGGCCGGGAAGCGTCGCAAGGGAAAGCCCAGCTGCCTCGACTGCTTCTTTCACTGTCAGATGCTCTGCGCACTCGATCTCGACGAGCCCTGCTCGACGTTTCGACCCAACACCCAGGACGGCCTGGTACCGCCCCGGCAGCCTTCGCTTCTCCTTCGCCAGGCGCCGGACGAGCCGGCCGCGAACGCGGCCTGAGGGCGGCCCTCATCGGGATATGATCGGGGCGAGATGGCGGACATCGTCGACAGCCTCGGACGGGTGCCGCTGTTCGCGAAGGTGAAGGGGCGGGAGCTCGGCCGCCTCGCCAAGGTGATGCGCGAGTCGAGCTTCGGCGAGGGGGAGACGATCACCATCGAGGGCGAGAGCGGCGTCGGCTTCTTCGTGATCGAGGAGGGCAACGCTACGGTCAGCCTCAAGGGCGAGATCCTTCGCACCCTGAAGCCGGGCGATCACTTCGGGGAGATCGCCCTGATCGACGAGGGACCTCGCTCGGCGACGGTCACCGCGACCACCGACCTGCGCTGTCGCGGCATGGCCGCGTGGGAGTTCAGGACGTTCGTGCAGGGTCACCCGGAGGTCGCGTGGCCGATGCTGCAGGCGCTCGTGGGGCGACTGCGAGAGGCCGAAGGACGCGACGCGGAGTAGCGTTCAGCCCGCTGGAGGCGAGGCCCCGAGCGCCGCGAGGGTGCGCTCGGCTTCGGCGCGATCCTCGCCGCCGAGGAGCCAGCCCGTGCGCGCCGCCTGGTAGGGGCAGTCGATCTCCTTGAACGCCCCGAGCGCCTCGCGGAGTAGCGCCTCGTCGTCCTCCGCGAGACCGCGCGCTCGAAGCAGCGTCGCCCGTCCGTACGCGTGATCGCCGACGGCGGCCTCCGCGTCCTCCAAGGCGTCCGCCGCGCGCTCCTCCGCCACCCGGACGTAGACCTCGGCGCGGACGGCGGCGTAGGCGGGCCTCCACCACATGTCGGTGGCGGGCCGCCGCTCGAGCCGCTCAGCCGCCGCGGCGATCCTTCCGTGGTGTAGGTCGACGTCCGCCTCGAGGAGCCATAGGCCCGACATCTGGCCGCTTGTCTCCGGGGCGACGCCGGTCGCGAACCTGAACCAGTCGGCGCTGGCCTCGTCGTCTCCTCGATAGCCGAAGATCGCGCCGGCGCAGGCAAGCGCCGCGGCGAGCGCGTAGATCGGGGGGCGATCGGCGGCGGCCCAGGCCTCCCGGACCGCCGTGGCCATCCGGATCGCGTCGTCCCATTCCCCCAGGAAGAAGGCGGGCAGAAGCCCCCGCGCCCAGCCGGAGTAGACCGTGCCGACGGAGAGGTCGAGCTCCCTGGCCTGGGCCGCGTACCCGGCTGCGGCGCGGAAGTCGCCGATCGCAACCAGCGACTCGACCATCATGTGGAGCGCGTCGCTTCGTTCCACACCCAGGTGCCCCGCGGAGCGCTCGTCGGCCAGCAGGTCGAGGCGCTCGCTCGTCCGATCGATCGCGTCTCGGTACCTGGCCTCGGTCCAGGCGACCGCGGCGGCCGCGTCGAGCGCGCTCGAGAGGAGTGGAACGTCCTCCGTCCTGCGAGCGAGCTCCAGCGCGCCGCGAGCCGGGGCCGCCATCTTCCCCTCGCGTCCCGTCCGCCAGGCCACCCACGCCTCGTCGAGCAGGACCCGGGCCCGGGTCACCAGGTCGTCGTCGGGCGCCAGCTCACGGGCTCGGTCGAGCAGGGCCTCGAGCTCGTCCTCGGGGATCGTGCCGCTCACCCCGCCCATCCGGGCGGCGACCTCCACCAGCCGCGCGTAGGCACTGGCCGCGAGCTGCCGCTCGCCGGCCCGTTCCGAGACCGCGGCGGCCTCGCGCAGGAGGCGCAGCGTCTCATCCCCGCGCCATCGCTGAAGGGCGAGCTCGCCCGCCGATCGGAGGAGTTCGGCCCGGCGGCCGACGTCGACCGCAAGCTCGGCCGCCTGCTCCAAGAGCTCCTGGGCGCGGGCGGTCGCCCCCCGGCGCGCCGCGATCTCGGCGGCCTCGACGCTGGCTCGCCGCGCCGCCTCCATGCGCTCCGGCGACGGTTCGAGGTCGGCGGCCTGCGCCCGGTGGTAGGCGACCAGCTCGGCGAGCTCCGGGTAGCGCTCCCCCGCGCGGCCGACGATCCCCTCCGCCGCGCGCTCGTGAAGCCGCGCGCGCGAAGTCTTGGGGAGCGAGGCGTAGGCGACGTCGCGGATCAGCTGATGGCGAAACCCGTACCGGCCGGGCCCGATCGCGAGGCGCTCCTGGACCAGGGACTTCTTCATCAGGGACCGAAGCGCGTCGTCGGTCGACGCCCCGGAGATCTCCTCAAGCGCCGACTCGAGGAAGTTCTGTCCCAGGACGGCCGCGTGCTGGAGCGTCCGCTTCTCGACCGCCGGCAGCAGGTCGAGCCGCGACGCGATCGCGGCCTGGACGGTGTCCGGCAGGCGATCGATCCCCACTCCGCGATCCTCGGCCACGGCGCAGGCCACCTCCTCGGCGAAGAACGGGTTGCCGCCCGACGCCTCGGCGACCCTGGGGGCGAGCTCCTGCGTCCCGGCCGGCAGCAGCGCCGCGGCCAGCGCCCCGGCCGCCTCCAGGGTCAGGGGGCGCAGCTCGATCTGAGTCACGTTCCGCGCCGAGCGGCCGAAGTCGGGACGCCGCTCCAGAAGCTCGGGGCGGCTCGTACAGAGGACGACCAGGGGAACGTCGTCGAGCCTGAACACGACCTCCTCGACCAGATCGAGAAGCCCGTCGTCGGCCCAGTGCGCGTCGTCGATTCCGATCACCAGCGGTCGGTCGCTGGCCAGGAGCGCCACCAGCCGTCGCCACGCGTGCTTCAGCTCGTCCTCGATGTCGCCCTCGATCGCTTCGCCTCCGAGGGCGGTGCCGAGGGCGGCTGCGAGCTCGTCGGCGTCGTCGGCGCCCAACGCCGTGAGCCGCTCGGCGAGCGCCGCGTGGACCTCGCCGACCGAGTCGTCGGCGCCCACCCCCGCCGCGGCACGCAGGATCTCGCCGAGCGCCCAGAACGCGATCCCCCGCCCGTAGGGGGGATTGCGGCCGAGCAGGATCTGCGGGGCGGGGTCGGCCGCCCTGAGCGCGTCGGTCAGCTCGGTGGCGAGCCGGGTCTTGCCCACCCCCGCGTCGCCGGTGACGGTGACGAGCTCCGGCACCCGGTCCCGCGCCGCCCGCCGGTAGACGAGCTCGAGCATGGCCAGGTCGTCCTCGCGACCCACGAACGGCGCGCCGGCGTCGAGCGGCATGGCCTCGATCCGCAGGGCGCGCCAGGCGGGAAGCGGTGACGGAAAGCCCTTGGCGTCGATCGGCTCGGTCCGCTCGAGCCGTGCGGAGCGGCACGCGCGTGCGCTTCGCTCCCCGACGAGGACCTCGCCGGGGCCGGCCGCCTGCTGGAGCCGGGCGGCCGCGTTGACGGCCTCGCCCGTGATCGAGAGGTCGCCGCCGCGATCGAGCGCCAGCACCGGTCCGGTCTCGACCCCCACCCGCACCGCCAGCCCCCGGTCCAGCGCGGCCACCCGCTCCACGAGCTGGAGCGCCGCACCGGCCGCGCGATCGGGGTCATCCGTGTGCGCCTGCGGGACCCCGAACACGGCCATCACCGCGTCGCCGATGTACTTCTCGACCGTCCCGCCGTGCTCCTCGAGCGCCGACCGCGCCACCTCGAAGAACGGAGCGAGGCGCCGCCGCAGCTCCTCGGGGTCGAGGCTCGACGCGAGCTCGGTGGAGCCCACGAGGTCGGCGAACACGATCGTGGCAAGCTTGCGCTCGGCGCCCTCCAGACCCGAGAGCGGGGCGCCGCACGAGGGGCAGAATCGGGCGTCGTCCCCTGCCGATTCTCCGCACCTACCACACACCTGAGCCATGGCCTGACGATACCGCCGGCCCCGGGCCCGGCGGGCTTGGCGTTGCACGGCCGCGGACCCCCTCCGCCGGCTCCCGCGCAGGGCTAGAGTAGCTGCCTAGATGCGCATCACGGTGCTCGGGAAGTCGCCCTCGTGGCAGGACGCAGGCGGCGCCTGTAGCGGGTACCTGGTCGACGACGAGCGGGTCGCGCTGCTCCTCGATTGCGGGAACGGCGTCTTCTCGAAGCTGCGGCTGCGGCGCGACTACACGGAGATCGACGCGGTGCTGATCTCCCATCTCCACGCCGACCACTTCCTCGACTTGGTGCCCTACGCCTACGCGCTGACCTTCGCTCCGCGCCAGCAGCCGGTTCCGGTGCCGCCGTGGCCGGGGACAGACCACCCCGCCCGCCCCCGGCTGATCGTGCCCGAGGGCGGCGCGGAGACCCTGCGGCGGGTGGTCGGCGCGTGGGGGAACGACGACCTGATCGATACCGCTTTCGCGGTCGAGGAGTACCACCTCGACTCGACCGTGGAGGTGGGGACGCTCCGCGCCACCTTCCACGAGGTCCCGCACTTCACCACCACCTACGCGGTCAGTCTGACCTCCTCGAATGGCGGGGGGCGATTCACCTTCGGCGCCGACTGCGGGCCGACGGAGGAGCTGGTCGAGGCGGCCCGGGATACCGACCTGCTGATCGTCGAGGCGACCCTGCCGCGCCCGGAGCGCACCGGGATCCGCGGCCACCTGACCCCGTCCGAGGCCGGCGACCACGCGCGCCGCGCCGGCGCGCGGCGCGTCGTCATCACCCACATCTCCGACGAGCTCGATCAGACGTGGGCCCGCACCCAGGCCTCCGAGGCGTTCGGGGCGCCGGTCGAGGTGGCGCGAGAGAACGCGGTGTACGAGGTCTGACGCCCGCACCCCGATAGCTAAGGTAATCCGGTGGCACGCGAACGCGACCCGCTGGTCAACTTCGAGCGCATGCGTCGCGAGATGGACGAGCTGTTCGGCGACGTCTGGGGCGAGCGGGGACACTGGCCGGGGCGCGCGAAGCGCCGGTTCTCGCCCCGGGTCGACGTCTACTACTGCGGCGAGGAATCGCCGCGGGCGGTGGTCAAGGTCGAGCTCGCGGGGGTGAGGCTCGAGACGATCGCGCTCGAAATCGTCGGCCGCGAGCTCGTGATCACTGGCGAGCGTCCGATCCAGGAGACCGAGGGGCGCACCTACCAGCAGGTGGAGATCGAGGCGGGCCCGTTCCGGCGCATCGTCGAGATCGGGGCCGACGTCGACGCCGAGGAGGCCCGCGCGACCTACGAGGACGGGATCCTGCGCGTCGAGCTCCCGCTGCAACGATCGACGCCGACCTCCAGGCGCGTCCCGATCGACCCGAAGGGCTGATGGCCGGAGCTGGGAACGAAGTCCCGGGTCAGGAGCGTCAACCTGCCAGGTTCGCGCCCGAGCCCGGCGGTCCCGAGAGGACCGACGGAGGCATTCAGGTCGTCGAGAACGAGGACGTCGAGGCCGCGATTCGCGAGCGCCAGGGCCAGCCCGTTCCCGCGGCGCTGCCCGTGCTGCCGCTGAAGGAGATGGTCGCCTTCCCGGACACGCTGACCCCGCTGGCCGTGGGCCTCGAGCGCTCCATGCGGCTGGTCAACGACGTCCTCTCAGGGGAGCGGATGCTGGTGCTGGTCGCCTCCCGCGACCCCGAGGCCGAGGAGCCGGGCCCGGAGCAGCTCTACGAGGTCGGCGTCGCCGGCATCGTGGCCCGGATGCTGAAGGTCCCGGACGGGACGATCCGGATCCTCGTCCAGGCGACCGAGCGGGTCCGGATCGGCGATTACGTCGCCGAGGACCCGTACCTGATCGCCCGGATCGAACCGCTGCCGGACGAGATCGAGGCCTCGCCGGAGCTCGAGGCGCTGACGCGCAACGTGCAGCGGACGTTCACCGAGATCATCGAGCAGATCCCCTATCTCCCGGAGGAGCTCCAGCTCGCGGTGACGAACGTCGACGATCCCTCGTCACTCTCCCACCTGATCGCCGGCGCGCTTCGGATCTCCAGCGAGGAGAAGCAGGAGCTCCTCGAGCAGGTGGACGTCGCCAGGCGGCTGCGCCGCCTCTCGGAGATCCTCGCCCGCGAGCTCGAGGTGATCCAGCTCGGGTCGAAGATCCAGTCGCAGGTCCAGTCGGAGATCGACAAGGGGCAGCGCGAGTACTTCCTTCGCGAGCAGCTCAAGGCGATCCAGCAGGAGCTCGGAGAGGTCGACGAGCAGCAGGCCGAGATCAACGAGCTCCGGGAGCGGATCGAGGCGGCGAATCTGCCCGAGGACGCCCGCAGGCAGGCCGATCGGGAGCTCGGTCGCCTCGAGCGGCTCCCTCCGGCCGCGGCCGAGTACGGGGTGATTCGCACCTATCTGGAATGGCTCGTCGAGCTGCCCTGGGGCGTCACCACCGAGGACGATCTCGAGATTCCCCACGCTCGCGAGGTCCTCGACGCCGACCACTACGACCTCGAGAAGGTCAAGGACCGGATCCTCGAGTACCTCGCCGTCCGCAGCCTGAAGCCCGACTCGCGTGGACCCATCCTCTGCTTCGTCGGCCCGCCGGGGGTGGGGAAGACCAGCCTCGGCCGCTCGATCGCGCGCGCCCTCGGGCGCGAGTTCGAGCGAATCTCGGTCGGCGGCGTCAGGGACGAATCGGAGATCCGAGGCCACCGGCGCACCTACATCGGCGCGATGCCCGGGACCATCATCCGCGCCCTGCGCGACGCCGGGACCCGCAACCCCGTGTTCATGATCGACGAGATCGACAAGATGGGCACCGACTTCCGGGGGGACCCCGCGAGCGCGATGCTCGAGGTGCTCGATCCGGCCCAGAACGACAGCTTTCGGGACCACTACCTGGACCTCGAGTTCGACCTCTCCGAGGTGATGTTCATCGCCACGGCCAACACGCTCGAGACGGTGCCGAGCGCGCTCCAGGATCGGATGGAGGTGATCCAGCTCGCCGGGTACACGCTCGACGAGAAGCTCCACATCGCGAAGCGCTACCTGGTCCCCCGCCAGATCGAGCAGAACGGCCTCGCCCGAAGCCAGATCTCGTTCACGGACGCCGCGCTTCGGGCGATCATCGAGGAGTACACGCGTGAGGCCGGCGTTCGCAATCTCGAGCGCGAGATCGGGACGGTCTGCCGAAAGGTGGCCCGCCAGCTCGCCGAGGGCGAGCTGAAGGGCAAGACGACGATCTCCGCGACGCGCGCGAGGGAGCTGCTCGGGCGACGCAGGTTCTTCGCTGAGCAGCGGCGCCGTACGAGGGACCCCGGGGTGGCAACCGGGCTGGCGTGGACCCCGGTCGGCGGCGAGGTGCTCTTCGTCGAGGCGACCGCGATGCCCGGCGACGGGAAGCTGACGATCACTGGGCAGCTCGGCGACGTGATGCGAGAGTCGGCGCAGGCCGCGCTCTCATGGGTGCGCGGCCACCTCGCCGAGGTCGCGCCGGGGCTCCCGGAGGACTGGTTCGCGCACCACGACGTCCACATCCACGTCCCCGCCGGGGCCGTTCCGAAGGACGGCCCCTCGGCCGGAGTCGCGATGGCGGTGGCGCTCGCCTCGCTCGTCTCGTCGAGGCCCGTGCGCTCCGACGTCGCGATGACCGGCGAGGCCACGCTCACGGGACAGGTCCTGCCGATCGGCGGGATCAAGGAGAAGGCTCTGGCGGCCCAGCGCGCCCGGATCAAGCGGGTGATCCTCCCGCGCCGCAACGAGGGCGACGTCGCGGAGATCGCCGAGCACGAGCGACGGGGCCTCGAGTTCGTCTTCGTGGACACGATCGAAGAGGCGCTCGAGGCGGCGCTCTGAGACGCGAGCGGACTCCCTTCGCCGCGCCTTAGCCGCTCCAATTCCGGGTATATGCTCCGCGAACGCGAACGAAGCGACGAGGAGAAGGTGTAGATGGCAAAGAGCACGAGGGCCGATAAGGCTCGCCAGGCGGCCGCTTCGGCGGGATCGAACCCCTACGTACGGCGGCTGATCGAGGACGAGCAGCTCCGCAACAACGTCAAGGACGCCTTCGAAGCTGCGCGGCACGCCTACCAGCGGATGTCGAACGGCAAGGGCCCCGTCAAGGCCCTGACCGACGACCGCAAGGTCCAGCGTGATCTGCGCAACGCCGCCGAGTCGCTGAAGGAGGCCTCCGAGCAGCTGCGCGGCAAGCGTCGCAAGCGGCGCTTCGGGCTCGGCAAGCTGCTCTTCGTCGGTGCCGTCGGGGCGGGCGTCGCCATCGCCCTGAACGAGGACCTCCGCAAGGCCGTCCTCGACCGCCTGTTCGGCGCCGAGGAGGAGTTCGAGTACACGTCGCAGACGACGCCCACGCCCGAGACGACGGCGACCTAGCCGCTACTTGCCCGAAGTACACGTTCTAGTCCCCGCCCAGCGGCACGTCTTCGCGCTCGACGGGGAGGGTGGAGCCGAGGTCGCGCGCTCGGGCAGCTCCGCCGACGGGTTTCGCCGCTACAAGGAGCTCCAGGGGAAGGGAAGGGCGACCGGCATGGTCGCGTTCCCCAACACCTGTCTGATCCGGGCCGAGCGCGACTACCTCGTCGATCCGGGGATCGTGATGCAGGGCGGGCCGGTGTTCGGAGCCCTCGCGGCGCTCGGGGTCGAGGCGCCCGAGATCAAGGACGTCATCCTCACCCACCTGCACTTCGACCACGCCGAGGGCCTCGCCGCGTGGCCCCAGCGACGGGCCTACGTGCACCGGCTCGAGACCGAGGCCCCCTACGCCCGGATCGTCGCCGGGGTACTCGAGATGGTCCAGCTCGAGGTCCTCGACGGTGACGAGGGTGAGATCGAGCCCGGATTGCGCTGGCTGCGGACGCCCGGGCACTCGGACGGCCTGATCTCACTCCTCGTCGACACCGACGAGGGCCTCACCGTGATCGCCTCCGACTGCGTCGGGCCACTGCCGGAGTACTTCGAGCGGATGGAGCTGCCGGAGGACTTCGGCCCGGAGCGAGACGAGCTTCTGGAGCAGTGGCGCCGGATCCGCGAGCTCGACCCCGCGGTTGTGATCCCGGGCCACAACCCGCCCGTCCGCCTGCGCTAGTCGCCGAGGAAGGACGCGGCTCGCACCCGCGAGCGCTCGTCCTCGGGCCGGTCCTCGGCCTCGTAGTGGGAGGGCTCGATGCCCAGGGTGAGCTCGATCCGGCGCACCCGCTCGAAGACGCGCTGGGCCATCACCCGCTGGCCGGCGAGCGCGTCGCCGACGACCCCGAGGCCGAAGAGCTGGACCGAGGCCAGCGCTAGGACGGCCCCCAGGATCAGGGACTGGATGTGTCCGCTCCGGTCGCCGTTGGCGATCCAGTCGTAGAGAAACGGCGTCCACGCGGCGAGGGCGGCGAGGGCGAGCACGAGAGCCGCGATCGTGAACACGCGCAGCGGCTCGTACATCGCGTAGGCCCGGAACAACGCGACCGCGTTGCGCCGGACGTAGTTCCAGGTGGAGGGGAAGAGGCGCGACTGGCGGACCTGCCGGTTCGTGCCGATCTCGACCTGGTCGATGGCCACCAGCATCTTGCCGGCCTGGATCAGGCTCTCGAGGGTGTAGGTGAAGCTCGAGACGACCTGCACCTGGAGGGCGGCCTCGCGGTTGTAGGCGCGGAAGCCGGAGGTCGTGTCGGCGATCTCCGTCCCGGAGGCGCGGCGGACGACGAAGCTCCCGAGCCTCTGAAGCAGCTTCTTCGTCGGCGAGAAGTGCTCGATCTCGTCGATCCGTCGCACGCCCACGACGAGGTCGGCGTCTCCGGCGAGGATCGGGGCGACGAGCCGCGGCACGTCGGCGCCCCGGTACTGGTTGTCGGCGTCCGTGTTGACGATCACGTCGGCGCCGAGCTTCAAGCACGCGTCGAGGCCGGCCTGGAAGGCCGTCGCGAGCCCCTTGTTGTTCGTCAGGCGGACGACGTGGTCGATCCCCAGGCTGCGGGCGACCTCGAGCGTCCGGTCGGTGGAGCCGTCGTCGACCACCAGCAGCTCCACCCGATCGAACCCCTCGACCTCGCGCGGCAGGTCGGCGAGGGTCACCGGCAGGGTCGCCTCCTCGTTGTGGCAGGGGATCTGGATGATCAGCTTCATGGCTTGCCGGTGCGGCGATCGTACCCGGACCCGCCCGTCCATCCTCCGGCGGACGGAGGCCGGTTAGACTCGCCGAACCGCGTCGCCGAGCGCTCATCCGTCGCGGGATTCGAGCGAGAGTCGCCCTGGAACCGAGAACCGCCGACACCCGATTGGACGCGGGGTTCCGCGCCGGCGCCCCCCGCCTCACTGGCGAGAAGGCGCAGCGAATCGTCGACGCGATGCGGAGCTGCGTGGCGGCACGCGGAATCGCCGGAGCGACGTTCGATCACGTCTCGCGTGAGGCGGGAGTGAGTCGCGGGCTGCTCCACTACTACTTCCGGACCAAGGAGCAGCTCTTGATCGAGGTCCTGAGGCGCGACGCCGAGACGAGGATCTACGGCCTCGACGAGCCGCTCCTTCGGGCCGCGACGGTCGACGAGGTGCTGGAGGTGCTGGTCGCCGGAGCCGAGGAGGTGCTGCGGAGCGATCCCGGCTTCTACGTGATCCTCTTCGAGCTCTTCACAGCCGGGAGGCAGAACCCCGAGATCAGGGTCGAGCTCGCCGCGCTCTATGCCCGCTCCCGCGTGCATCTCGCCGAGATCCTCGACCGAAAGCACGCCGAGGGCGTGATCACGCTCCGCTTCGACGCGGAGACCTGCGTCTCCCACCTGTTCGCGGCCGCCGACGGCGCCGCCCTGCAGCGGCTGACGGAAGAGGAGCACGACTTCTCGCAGCTGATCGCCGCCGGGGCGGAGGTCGCGCGCTTCCTGCTCGACGCGGACTGAGGCCGCCGGCGAGGGCTCAGCCGCTGCGCGGAAAGATCCGCTGCATGAGCCACAGCGTCCGCAGCGACCCGCGCGGGCGCAGCTTGCGTCGGAGCATGGCGTGTCGCGGATCGCCGCCGTAGGTCGAGACCTCGAGCCAGTCGCGCCAGGTCGTCTCCAGGGTCAGGTCCGCTTCGGGGGCCTCGCCTGGAGCCGCCGCCGAGCTGCCGTTGTCGAGCCGGATGTACCAGGGCGCGGCGTCCTCGAAGCGCCACTGGATCGTGATGGGCCGGCCGTCGACGACGTCGGTATGCGCGGAGCGGGCCATGACGTCGAAGAGCAGCGCCTGGGTCTCGGGGGACGAGTCGGGGTGCTCCACCGGCTCTCCCGCGACTCCCGCCCGCAGCAGCACGATCGCGCGCCGGGCCCGCTCCTCCGGCGGCTCCGAGAGGTCAAAGGGGAAGACGTCGGGCGGCATCTCGTCGATCGGATAGCCGGCCGCCTTCCACTTCGCCTCCACTGAGCGCATCCCGAACGCGTAGATGTCCTCGAGCTCGAAGCCGTAGCACCGCGTGTACTCGAGGTCCCAGCCGGGCGGCACGAACACCGACATCGAATAGGGCAGGACCTCGCGGAGGAGGTCGATCACGGCGGCCTTGCACTCCTCGCTCTCGCGGAAGCACTCCGACAGCACCTTGACCCCGAAGCCGATGTGGCGCTGCTCGTCGCGCGAGACGTTGTGCATCCCCTCGCTGAACCCGGGCATCGTCCCCGACTTCGTGAAGTAGTCCTCGATGAAGTGCTGCCCCGGCTGGGCGAGGGTCGCCTCGACGATCATGTGGTAGAGGGCGATCGCCTGGGCGAACTTGGGGAGCGAGCGGTCCCTGCGAAGCTCCTCGCCCATCTGGTCGAGGCGGGCGAAGACGTTGCGGTAGCCCCAGCCCAGCTGCGCCTGGGTGTAGGCGAGCGTCGAGCCGATCGTCTCGCCGGCGCCGATCACCTCGCTGAAGAAACGATGGAAGAAGACGGCGTGGCGGGCCTCGTCAACCTGCTGCGTGGCGAGGAAGTACTTCTGCTCCTCGAGGGGCGCCGCGTCGATGTAGGGCGAGAGGTTGTCGGTGACCGAGTCCTCGCCGTAGAAGAACATCGAGTAGGTCCAGAGCGCCGACTTCCGCTGGATCTCGCTGAGCGCCGCCCAGCCCTCGCGGTCGCCCGAGAAGTCGAGCTCGCCCGTCCTCCAGTTGCCCTCCTCCCAGCGCCGGTACAGGTCCTGATAGGTGATCTGGTCCGTGTAGGAGGCCCTCGAGCCCCGTTCCGACTGCGTGACGCTCATCTCAACCCTCCGCCCCGGTGACGATCGCTCGTTTGCACCATTTGATGTAACCGTTCAGGTTAGACGAGGCTGGCAGGAGCGGCACCGCATCTGTGACCAAGATCACGTTTGGGCGGAGGGACGGACGCGCGTTCGAGGGCGAATAACGAGGTGGATCGAGGGTACGTGCGACCCGATGAAGTTCGATCCAAGGCCACGCTACCGGCTCGCGGGCGGCCTCTTCCTGGTCGCGGCGGTGATCGCCCTGTTCGGCGGGGTCGCCCTGCTCGCGCTCCTCTTCGCCCTCGCGGCGGCCGGGCTCTTCCACTACTCGAACCGCGTCAAGACGGTTCCCTAGACGGGCGCGGGTGCTCGCCACGGCTCGTCGAGCCGTGCCGCCACGCGCGCCGCCAGCCCCTCCGCCGGAACCCGCTCCTGCTCGAGCGTGTCGCGGTCTCGAAGCGTCACGGTGTCGTCCTCCATCGTCTGCCCGTCGACGGTGATCCCCCAGGGCGTCCCGATCTCATCCTGGCGGCGGTAGCGGCGGCCGATCGAGCCCCCCTCGTCGTACTCGGCGCCGACCGCGCGGCGAAGCTCCTCGTAGATCTCCCTCGCCCGATCGGGCATCCCCGCCTTCGAGACCAGGGGCAGCACCGCCACCTTCACGGGCGCGAGGCGCGGGTGCAGGCGCAGCACGGTCCTGGTGCGGCCCTCGACCTCCTCGGTGTGGTAGGCGTCGACGATGAACGCGAGCATCGCGCGGTCGACCCCGGCCGCGGGCTCGATCACGTGCGGAACGTAGGCCTCGCCCTTCTCGGGGTCGAAGAACTCGAGCTTCTCGCCGGAGAACTCGGCGTGCTGGCGGAGATCGAAGTCGCCGCGATTCGCGATCCCCTCGAGCTCGGACCAACCCATCGGGAACAGGTACTCGAGGTCGGAGGTCGCCGATGAGTAGTGGGAGAGCTCCTCGGCGCCGTGCTCGCGCAGCCGGAGGCGGTCCTGGCGGATGCCGAGCTCCAGATACCAGCGCCGGCGCTCCTCGAGCCAGTACTCATGCCACTTCGGGGCCTCGTCGGGGGGGACGAAGTACTCCATCTCCATCTGCTCGAACTCGCGGGTGCGGAAGACGAAGTTGCCGGTCGTGATCTCGTTCCGGAAGGACTTCCCGATCTGGGCGATCCCGAACGGAGGCTTTCGACGCGCGAACTGGAGCACGTTCTTGAAGTTGATGAAGATGCCCTGCGCGGTCTCCGGGCGCAGGTAGGCGAGCGAGGCCGAGTCCTTGACCGGCCCGACGTTGGTCTCGAACATGAGGTTGAACTGTCGGGCTTCGGTGAGGTCGCACTCGGGAGTCTCCCCGGGGTGCTTGGACGGCTTTCGCCCGCACTGCGCGTCATCGAGCGTGTCGGCTCGAAACCGCAGCTTGCAGGTGCGGCAGTCGACGAGCGGGTCGGTGAAGCCGCCGACATGGCCGGAGGCCTCCCAGACCCTGGGGTGCTGGATCACGGCCGAGTCCAGGGCCACGATCTCCTCGTGATCGAGCATCGCCCGCCACCACTCCCCCTTGAGGTTGTTGCGGAGCAGTACCCCGTAGTGGCCGTAGTCGTACGTCGAGCCGATCCCTCCGTAGATCTCCGAGGAGGGAAAGACGAAGCCGCGCCGCTTGCACAGCGCGACGACCTCGTCGAGGGTCACCCCGGCGGCGCCGCTCTCGCCCTGGCTCGCCATTGCGGCGCCGAGGCTAGCGTGCCGCGTGTACGGAGCCGCCCTCGTCACTCTGGGCGACGGAGTGCCAGGAGCGCCGGGGGCGGCTGCGATAATCGTGGGCGGATGCCGATCTACGAATATCGATGCGCCAACGGACACCAGTTCGAGGTGTTCCAGGCGATGTCCGAGGACCCGGTGTCCGCGTGCCAGGAGTGCGGCGCCCCCGTGGAGCGCGTCTTCCACCCAGTCGCCGTCCACTTCAAGGGATCCGGCTTCTACACGACCGACTACGCCCGCAAGGCCGACGCGAAGCCGTCGAGCGACGGCAAGGAGAAGGCCTCCGGGTCGAAGGGCGAGGGGAAGGGCGAGGGGAAGGGCGACGACAAGAAGCCGGCCACCGCGTCGTCCTCGAAGAAGGACGACTAGGGAGCTAAGCGTCCAAGAAGGACGACGAAGGCAGGTAAGGGCAGGGGCCCCAGCCGGCCGCCTTCGGTGTGCACTTTTGGGTGCTATAGACCCCTAACTGCACAGTGAACGGCGCTGCCCAGCCAGCCGACCAGCGGCGGTACCTACACGGTTGGGCGCCCTCACGCCTAGCTCGGTGGGGAGCAGGCGGGCGAATGGGGCGGGCTGCCGCCGAGGAACTTCTTCACCGCCCGCTGGCACTCGCTCTGGGGGATCACAAGGTTGCCGGCGGCCGTCGTGCTGGCGGGCTTGAGGACGTCGCTGCCACTGCTGAAGCCGATCCCGGCGGCGAAGACCAGCTGGGGCATCGTCAGGGCGCCCATGCTCGAGACCATCACCTTCGGCGCGTTCCAGGCGATGAACGGGCCCTTGATGAAGTTGTACGGGATGCGCCAGGGGCTCGTGAGCCGAGACCGGATCCCGTTCAGGATCAGCTGCTGGAACTCGGTGCGCTCGATGTCGGTGCCGGAGAACTGCCCGGAGCCGCAGGTGTTCTCCCGGGTTCGCGCGAGGGTGATCGCCTGGAAGCCGTTCAGGGTGTGCTCGCCCTTGCTCAGGTTGAGCTTGAAGGCCCCGCCGGAGACGTTCGAGCAGACCTTCGTGGGCAGGTCCACGTTCACCCCGCCGATCGTGTCGATGAACTTCCGAAAGCCGTCGAAGTCGACGATCGCCACCTGGTCGACGTTGATGCCGAGGAACTTCTCGACCGTCCGCACGGTGAGCTTCGCGCCGCCGGCCGCGTAGGCGGAGTTGATCTTGTTCTCCGGGTGACCGGGGATGTTCGCGAGCGCGTCGCGCGGGATCGAGAGCTTGCGGAAGTCCCCGCCGCCGGCGCGGATCAGCATCAGCGTGTCGGACCTGTAAGGCCCGTGCTTGCAGTGCTTTCCGTTCGGCTTGCCGCTCTCCACCTCGCCCAAACAGCTCTTGCTCTCGGCCTGGGTCGAGCCGGCGAACTGCCCGGAGCGGATGTCGGTGCCGATCACCAGGATCGTCTGCGGGCTGACCGCCAGGAACGGGTTCCCATGCAGCGTGCTCCCCATGTCGATCAGCTTCCCCTTCTGGATCTGGGAGGAGATCTCGAAGGCGAGGAAGCTGATCACGATCCACGCGAGCGCGGCGATGCCGACCCACTTCAGGACGCGGCGCCAGAGCGGCCGCTCCTTGGGCGCGCGCCGCTC
>Ga0066652_100000632_pt1 | contig 17182 bp, 12 predicted proteins | sample GraSoiAngelo_101_FD_71413 | JGI IMG/M metagenome (GOLD analysis project Ga0066652, IMG submission 71413) | Grasslands soil microbial communities from the Angelo Coastal Reserve, California, USA - 14_0903_02_30cm | ecosystem: Environmental > Terrestrial > Soil > Grasslands | place: USA...
CCTGGCTCGCTTGCGGCTCCTCACCGTAATACGCCCCCTGTTGCGCATCATGATGCGGGCCCTGGTCGGCGTCGTGATAGGTGGCCTGCTCGACGCTCGACTGCGGCTCGTCATAGACGGGGTCGTCGAAGCGGCGGCTCTCCGGCACGGGCGAATCGGGATAATCGAGGCTCGGCGGTTGCGCCCGGGCGCGAATGGAATCAGCGGCGGCAAATTGCGGCTGAGGCGCCGGAGCGGATCGCCAATCGGGCGGCACCATCGTCGGGGCATCCTGCGCCTCGCGCGGCCGCGGATTGCTTCGCCCGAGTTCGGCAAACGGATCGCTCTGCCCGAGCAGGCGGGCGAGCTCGGCCAAGGGGTCGCGCGCGCTTGCTTCCTCGCTCGGTGGAGCCGGCTCGGCGGCGCGGCGGTATGGATCATGGGAGCGGTAGGATCGTAGCCTGCTGTCGTCCGCCATACTCATCCCGTTTCCGGTACTGGAATCGCACTCAGCTGATTTCGCGACGGGTGCATCGATCTGCCCTCGCGCCGAGCGGGATTAACGCATCTCGTCGGGGGCCTCAACGCCGAGCAGCCCTAGCCCCGACGCGAGAACGGTCACCAAGCCCTGCACCAGCGCAAGACGGGCCATGGTCATTTGTGGATCATTCTGGATAATGAAGCGTAAATATGACGCATCTTTTCCGCGATTCCACTGCGTGTGGAAATCACTTGCAAGATCATAAAGATAAAACGCGATGCGGTGCGGCTCGTGGGCGACCGCGGCGGCTTCGATCAGGCGCGGGTAAAGCGCAAGCCGCCGCATCAGCGCGAGCTCGCCGGCATCCTCCAGTCGATCAAGCGGTGCGGCCGCGAGCATGGCCGCGCGCGCCGCGTCATCGCTCGGCAGGTCCGGAACGGCCTCGCGCGCATTGCGGAATACGGATTGCGCGCGGGCATGGCCGTATTGGACGTAAAATACCGGGTTGTCGCGGGATTGCTCGATCACCTTGGCCAGATCGAAATCGAGCACCGCGTCGTTTTTGCGGTAGAGCATCATGAAGCGGACCGGGTCCTTGCCGACCTCGTCCACGACTTCACGTAAGGTCACGAACTCACCGGCGCGCTTCGACATTTTGACGGGCTCGCCGCCGCGCAACAGCTTCACCAACTGCACGATCTTGATGTCGAGGTCGGCGTTGCCCGCCTGCGTTATCGCCCGGACTGCGCTGACCGCCGCCTGCACGCGTTTGATGTAGCCGCCGTGGTCGGCGCCCCACACGTCGATCATGCTGCGGAAACCGCGGTCGACCTTGTTCTTGTGATAGGCGATGTCCGAGGCGAAGTACGTGTAGCTCCCGTCCGATTTCATCAGCGGGCGGTCGACGTCGTCGCCGAAGTCGGTGGCACGGAACAGTGTCTGCTCGCGATCCTCCCAATCCTCCACCGGTGCGCCCTTGGGCGGCGGCAGGCGCCCTTCGTAGACGTAACCCGCGCGCCGCAGCGCGGCGATGGTTTCGCCCACCTGATCGCGCGTGCCCTCGATCAGCGAGCGCTCGGAAAAAAACACATCGTGGACGACGTTGAGCGCCTGAAGATCGTTACGGATCTCTGCCATCATCATGTCGACGGCGCGGTTGCGGACGACCGGTAGCCATTCCGTCTCGGGTTTGTCCCGCAACGCCGCGCCGTACTCGGCGGTAAGTGCCGCCCCGACCGGCTTGAGGTAATCGCCGGGATAAAGGCCTTCCGGTATGACGCCGATGTGCTCGCCCAGCGCCTCGCGGTAGCGCAGGAAGGCGGAGCGTGCCAGCGCGTCGACCTGGGCACCCGCGTCATTGATGTAGTACTCGCGCGTCACGTTGAAGCCAGCGAACGCAAGCAGATTGGCGAGCGCGTCGCCGAACACCGCGCCGCGGCAGTGACCGACATGCATTGGGCCGGTCGGATTGGCGGAGACGTATTCGACGTTGACTGCGGCGCCTCCGCCGACGTCGCCGCGCCCGTAGTTCTTCCCCGCCGCGAGGATCGCGCGCAAGGCGTTGATCCATGCCGCCGGCCGGAGCGTCAGATTGATGAAACCGGGCCCGGCGACCTCCGCCTTTGCAACGACATCGTCGCGGCGCAGCTTTGCCGCGATCGCTTCCGCGAGTACCCGCGGCTTGCTGCCGGCGCCTTTGGCCAGCACCATGGCGGCATTGGTCGCCATATCGCCATGCGCGCTCTCGCGCGGCGGCTCGACCACGATGCGGGATTGATCGATCCCGACAGGAAGCACGCCGTCGGCAATCAGCGCCTCGTTGGCGGCACGCACTTTGTCGAGGACCGCGGCAAAGATGTTCTGGTCGCCCATGGTCGGCAGATCGGCGTCGGGTCGCGCCGCCTAACGCAATTCCGGGGTCGAGTCAAAAAGCCGCGCATGCTCCGTGAGCGCGTAGCGATCGGTCATGCCGGCAATGAAATCGGCGATGTGGCGCAACCGCGCGGCTTCATCGGTCTCATCGGCGGTCTGCGCCCATTCCGCCGGCATGTCGCCGCGTCGTTCCAGGTAGCGGGCGAACAGGGCGCAAACCAGGCGCTCCGCGTCGCCCATGATGCGCATAATGCGCTCGTGCCGATACATCCGCGGGTAAAGAAAGCCCTTGATGGCCCGGTCGGCCTCCGCCATGGCGGGCGAGAAACCGGCGACCGGCTGCCCGGCGTGACGCACCTCATCGGCCGAGCGCGGCGCCAACTTCCGCAGGCGGCCCGCGGTTTCCGCGATGACGTCCTCGATCATCGCCGTGATGAGGCGACGCACCAGTTCATGCACCAGCCCCGGGGGGTCGAGAGCGGGATGTTCATCGCGGATCGCTCGCAGAATGTCGCGGATCAAGGGCACCCCCGCGAGATCGTCGAGCACAAAGAGGCCGGCGCGCAAACCATCGTCGATGTCGTGAGCGTCGTAGGCGATGTCGTCGGCGATGGCGGCGAGTTGCGCCTCGGCGCCGGCGAAGCTCCACAACTCGAGGTCCCGCGTGCGGTTATCCATGGCGATCGTGTGCGGCAGCCCGCGCTCGCGATAGGCTTCGACGGGACTGCCGTCGCGCATGGTGAGCGGCCCATTATGCTTGACGATGCCCTCGAGCGTTTCCCAGGAGAGGTTCAGTCCGTCGAAGGCCGGATAGCGCCGCTCAAGCGCGGTCACCACTCGCAGCGTCTGCGCGTTATGATCGAAGCCGCCGCAGGTTGCGAGGCAGCGATCGAGCGCGCGCTCGCCGGCATGCCCGAAGGGGGGATGGCCGAGATCGTGGGCGAGCGCCAGCGCCTCGGCCAAATCCTCGTCGAGACCGAGCGCGCGGGCGAGCGAGCGCGCGATCTGGGTGACCTCGAGAGTGTGGGTCAGCCGGGTGCGAAAATGATCCCCTTCGTGGAAGACGAAGACCTGGGTCTTGTGCGCGAGTCGGCGAAACGCGGTGGCGTGGATGATGCGGTCGCAGTCGCGCCGGAAGGCGTTGCGGGTTGCGTTCACCGGTTCCGGATAGAGCCGGCCGCGACTCCTGCCGGGAGCGGATGCGTAGGGCGCGCGCGCAAGGGCCGCTTCAACCGCCATGCCGGACCGCCAATTGACCAAAGGCCCACTTGCACTTAACTATTCGTCAGGCCCGCTGGCAATCATTGGTGCGCGAATGAGCGACATTACTGTCACCGAACGGGCGGCACGCCGCATCGGCGAGATTTTGCGCCGCGAGCCTCCCGGCAGCATGCTCCGCGTGAGCGTGGAGGGCGGCGGCTGCTCCGGTTTCCAGTACCGGTTCGATATCGACCGCGCCCAGGCGGACGACGATGTCGTCATCCGGCGCGAGGGCGCGACCGTGCTGATCGATCAAATCTCGGTGGGCTACCTGGCCGGTTCCGAGATCGATTTCGTCGACGACCTGATCGGCGCGTCCTTCCGCATCAACAACCCGCAGGCCACGGCATCCTGCGGCTGCGGAACAAGCTTCTCGCTCTGATTTGCTTCGGGGCTTACTCGGCCGCCACGGCGGTCGGGCGCTCGCCATGCTCCGGCAGCTCGCGCAGCTGCGGCTCGAGCCGATACCGCAGCATGCGGTCGAGCCGGTCGAGGTAGATATAGATGACCGGCGTGATGTAGAGCGTCAAAAGCTGCGACAGAAGCAGCCCGCCCACCACGGCGATGCCGAGCGGCTGGCGCAGCTCGGCGCCGGCGCCGGTGCCGATCGCGATCGGCAGCGTCCCGAGGATTGCCGCGAATGTCGTCATCATGATCGGCCGGAAGCGCAGTAGTGCCGCCTCGCGGATGGCGGCCTGCGCGCCCATGCCCACCCGCCGGCGATCGATCGCGAAGTCGATCATCATGATCGCGTTCTTCTTGACGATGCCTACCAGCATGACGATGCCGATCATGGCGATGACCGACAGATCCATATTGAACAGCATGAGCACCAGCAGCGCGCCGACGCCAGCGGAAGGCAGGCCGGAGATGATGGTGATCGGATGAATGAAGCTCTCGTAGAGAACTCCGAGCACCACGTAGGCGGCAAAGATCGCCGCCAAGATCAGCACGCCTTGGCCTTTGAGCGAGTCCTGAAACACCTGCGCCGAACCCTGGAAGCCGGTGCTGATCGTGATCGGCAGACGGAATTCGCGCTCGATTTCCTTGATCGCGTCGACCGCCTGCCCGAGCGAAAAGCCGGGCGCGAGATTAAACGAGATCGTCACGGCGGGCTGATTGCCCTGGTGATTAACTTGCAACGGGCCGACCGCGGGCACGACGCGGGTGACCGCTGACAGAGGGATGGCCGTTCCCGAGGGGATGCCGTTGCCGTTGATGCCGGCGCCGGGCCCGGTTCCAGTCCCCGCCCCGCCGGCCACGTTGGTCTTTACGAAGATGTTCTGCAGCTGCGAGGGATCGGCCTGGAATCGTGGCTGGCTCTCGAGGATGACCTGATAATCATTGGTCGGCGTGTAGATGGTCGCCACTTGCCGCGCGCCGAAGGCGTTGAACAGCTCCTGGCGGATCTGGTCGATGGTAACTCCGTAAACGGCCGACTTCTCGCGGTCCACTTCGACCGTCATCTGCGGGTTCTTGATGTAGAGATCGGTGGTGACGTCGCGCAGTCCGTCGATCTCGGCGATGCGGTCGCGCAATTTCGGCGAGATGTCGTACAACAGTTGGGTGTCGCTCGACTGCAGCGTGTACTGATACTCGCTCTTGGAAATGCGGCCGGTAATGTTGATGTTTTGAACGTTCTGGAAATAGACCGCCATGCCGGGAACGGTATTGGCGGTGTTGCGCAGCCGCTGGATCACCGCCGTCGAATTTTCGTGGCGCTCCTTGCGCGGCTTGAGCGCGATGAACATGCGCCCGATGTTGGCGGTCGGGTTCGGGCCGCCGGCCCCCACCGTGGAATTGACGTAATCGACCGCCGGATCGGCGCGGACGATCTCCGCCACCTGGCGCTGCAGATCGACCATCCCTTGGAACGAAATGTCCGACGAGCCTTCGGTCGAGGCGGAGATGAAGCCGGTGTCCTCGGTCGGAAAGAAGCCTTTGGGAACGATGATGTAGAGCCACACCGATAGGCCAAGCGTCGCCAGCGTCACCAGGAGCGTCACGGCTTTGTATCGCAACACCCGATCAAGCGACCATTCGTAGGCGCGCAGCCAGCTGTTGAACGCCGCCTCGAAGATCCGCAGCACGACATTCTGTTTCTCACCCTTACGATGCGGATGTAGGACGCGGGCGCACAGCATAGGCGTAAGCGTCAGCGAGACGAACCCCGACAGGATGATGGCGACCGCGATCGTCACCGCGAATTCGCGAAACACCCGGCCGACCATGCCGCCCATCAGCAGCACGGGAATGAAGACGGCGATCAGCGAGAAGGTGATCGAGATGATCGTAAAGCCGATCTCGCGCGCGCCCTTGAGCGCGGCCTCGAACGGCCGCATCCCGCCTTCGACGTGCCGTACGATGTTCTCCAGCATGACGATGGCGTCGTCGACGACGAACCCGACCGAGAGCGTCAGGGCCAGCAGCGTCATGTTGTTGATGGAAAATCCGAAGACGTACATCGCCGCGCAGGTGCCGATCAGCGACACCGGAACCGCGAGCGAGGGAATGATGGTGGCGGAGAGCGAGCGCAGGAACAGGAAGATCACCAGGATGACCAGGACCACGGCGATGAGAAGCGTCTCCTGCACGCTTCGTACCGACTCTCGGATCGACACGGAGCGGTCCATGAGCACTTCCATGCGGATCGACGGCGGTATGGAAGCTCGGTACTGCGGCAGATGCGAACGAACCGAATCCACCACCGCCACCGTGTTGGCGTCCGGTTGGCGCTGAATCGCGAGCACGATGGCGCGCTCGTTGTTGAACCAGCTCGCAATCTTGTCGTTCTCCACGCTGTCGATGACGTGCGCGACCTGATCGAGGTAAACCGGTGCGCCGTTGCGATAAGCGACGACGACCTTGCGGTACTCCTCGGCCTTCGTCATCGCGCCCGAAGCCGTGAGCGTCACGCTCTGTTTCGGCCCGTTGAGCGTGCCGACCGGCGTGTTGGAATTTGTTTTGGCAACGACGGTGCGGATGTCGTCGAGCGAAATATTGCGCGCCGCCGCGGCCACCGGATCGACCTGCACCCGCACGGCGAATTTCTGCGCGCCGTACACCAGCACCTGGGCGACGCCGGTCAGCTGCGAAATCTGCTGCGCGAGCGTGATCTCGCCGTACTCGTCGACGACGGACAACGGCAGCGTCGGCGAGACCAAACTGATGTACATGATCGGGAAGTCGCCCGGATTGACCTTCCGAAAGCTCGGCGGCGTGGTCATTTCCACCGGAAGCTTGCGCGCCGCGACGGTCAGCGCCGTCTGCACGTCAAGCGCGGCGCCATCGATATTGCGGTTGAGATCGAACTGGATCGTGATCGAGGTCAGGCCGAGCGAGGACGAGGAGGTGAGCGAGGTGATGCCGGCGATGGTGGAAAGCTGGCGCTCGATCGGCGCCGCCACCGAAGCGGCCATGGTTTCCGCGCTCGCGCCGGGCAGCTGCCCCTGGATACTGATGGTGGGAAAGTCGACGGCCGGCAGCGCCGCGACGGAGAGCAGCCGGTAGGCGAAAATACCCAACACGATAATCGAGGCGGTGACCAGCGTGGTCAGCACCGGCCGGCGAATGCAGGTCTCCGAGAGCACCATGGATTACGACCCGACCTTCGGAGCGCGCACGCTCACCTTGGTCCCGTTGGAAAGCAGGAGTTGGCCGTTGGTTACGACCGTTTCGCCGCCGTCGAGTCCGCTGGCGAGAACAGAATCGCTGGCGAGCACGCGCGCAACCTCCACCGGCCGCACCGTCGCCACATCGTTGTCGATGACGAAAACGTAGGAGCCCGTCTGGCTCATCTGCACGGCGGTCGAGGGCACCGTGACCGCCTCCTCCTGGCGGAAGGTCAATTGCACGGTGACCAGCGTGCCCGGCCAGAGCAGTTCATCGGCATTGGGCATGGTGGCGCGGACCGGGACCGTGCCCGTCGGCGCGTCCACGCTGTTCTCGATCATCGTCACCTGGCCGCTTGCCCGCCGCGGCTCGCCGGGAATGATCGCCTCGATGGTGGCGCTCTCGTTGGCAAGCGCCTGGCGCAGATCCGGCAGATAGCCCTGGGGAAGCGCAAAGGTCACGTAAACCGGCGCAGTCTGGATGATGGTAGCCAACGGCGAGTCGGACGCGCGCACGAAATTGCCGACCTTGACCGCGGCCATGCTGGCCCGCCCCGCAATCGGCGCGCGGATGGTGCAGTAGCTGAGCTGGATGTTCAAATTCTCGAGTTGCGCGGTATTGGAATCCACCGAGGCTCGCCAGATGTTCGTCTGCGTGCGCGCGTTTTGCAGCGTCACCAGGGTGGTCGCACTCTTGGCGAGAAGTTCGGTGTAGCGCCCGACGTCGCGTTCAGCCTGCTCGAGATTGGCCCTTGCGCCGGCGAGCAGGCCTTCGACCTGCCTGACCTGGGCCTCGATGGCGCGGCTGTCGAGGGTGAACAGCAGGTCGCCTTGCTGCACCAGGGCGCCGTCACGGAAGTGCACCCCGGTGATTTCGCTGTCCACGCGCGGCTTAATCGCGACGCTGGCGATCGGCGTGACCGATCCGAGCGCCTCGATCCGGACCGGAACGACTTTCCTGGTAGCGGTAACAACCTCGACCGGAACGGCGCGAGGGGCGGTCTGGCGCGGGGCTTGGGCGATCGCGCCGCCCGGCCACAAGCCGCTGCGCGTCGCGGCGATGGCACCGGCGGCCGCGACAGCCACCACCACCGCCAACGTTACCACCGTCCGCGTCTTCATTACCGAATTACCGCGCCGCGCGGGGCTTGCATCGGCCCGCCCGGACTCCCTCTGTGTTTATCGGTGAACCGCTCATAAACGAGTCTTTTTGTATGCAAGAATAAGCTTCTAACATATCGCTATGAGACGCCGCCGTAAAAACGGTATAACCTTCAGTATAAGCAGTTCATTCCACCGGCAACTGCCGCGCGACCATTCCGCGCAACCTTAAAGCCCCTCCCGCCCGCGATGCGCATCGCCACCTGGAACGTCAATTCCGTCAAACAGCGCGCAGACAACCTGACCGCCTGGCTATCGGAGCGGCGGCCCGACATCGTCTTCCTGCAGGAGACCAAGTGCGTCGACGAAGCCTTTCCGCGCGAGCCGTTCGAGGCGCTGGGCTACAATGTTGCAGTGCACGGGCAGAAGGCCTTCAACGGCGTCGCGGTATTCTCGAAATTCCCACTGGAGGACGTGACCGCGCGATTGCCCGGTGACGACGCCGACAGCCATGCCCGGTTTCTGGAAGCGGTGGTGTCGACCACGCAGGGAGTGCTGCGCCTCGCCTCCGTCTATTTGCCCAACGGCAACCCGGCAGGTACCAACAAATACGCCTATAAGATCAGCTGGATGGACAGACTTATTCATTACGCGCGCGAACGCCTGCAATTGGAAGAACCGCTGGTCCTGGGGGGAGATTTCAACGTCATTCCGACCGAGCTCGATGCGCGCTTTCCCGACCGCTGGGTGAACGACGCGCTGTTTCTCCCCCGCACGCGCGGGAAGTTCCGCACGCTTTATCACCTCGGATTGACCGACGCCCTTCGCGCCGGAAATGACGGTCCTGGGCCCTACACCTTTTGGGACTACCAGGCGGGCGCTTGGCAGAAGAACGACGGCATCCGCATCGACCATCTCCTGCTGTCGCCGCAAGCCGCCGACCGGCTACTCGTCGCCGGCGTCGACAAGCACGTGCGCGGCTGGGAAAAGCCGTCCGACCACGTGCCGGTGTGGGCCGATCTCGATCTCAGTGCTTGAAGAAGCTGTCCAGAACGTTCCAAGGCAGCTTGTAGTTGACCCCGACGCGAACGATGTGGTCGTCGAGGTGCAGGCGCTGATTGCTGGGAAAGACCGGACTGGGCGTCGGGTTGAAATAGGATTTGTCCTGCAGTCCGACATAGAGATATTCGATCTTCGCCGACCAATCCTGATTGAGCTTGACCTCGACGCCGCCGCCCGCGGTCCAGCCCCAATGCCATTGCTGGTCCGAGATGGTACCCGCAGGGGTGAGGAGATTGCTCGCGACGTTGGCGAACGCGCCGCCGGCCGTGGCGTAGAGGAGCCAGTTGTCCCTGGCGTAGCCGATGCGGCCGCGGAAGGTCGAGAGCCACCGCTCGCTGACCTCATTGCTGAAGGCGGGGTTGGGCGGAAACTCGAACGCGCTACCCTTCTTGCTCACAGCCGAGAGGTCGGCCTCCAAGCCGAGCAACCCGTTTTGGCCTTGCAGGTTGAACCCCGAGGTGATGCCGACGATGCCGCCGCCGAGGTCGAACCGGGGCGTCTGATCTGCCCCGGTCAGATTATTTCGCAGCGACGCGCCGCCCCAGGCGCCACCGCCGGCGATGCCGACGTATGAGCCGGCCCAGGTCGGCGGTGCTTTGTAGATCGGTGCAATGCTGAGGTCAGCGGCCGTGGCTGGCGCCGGCAGCGCCGACGCCGCAACCAATGCCAATGCCGCCGTGCTTGCGCACAGCGAAGTCCTCATTCCAAACCTCAACTCAACGCGTTCCGCATTGGCCGCAACACATAGGCGCGCCCCGGCCGAGGGTCCATCAACTCGCGACGCTTGAGCCCAGATTTCCGTCGACTGTGGCGCGCGCGCCACAGAGTTCCATAACGGCGAGGACGTAAATACCTGCCGTGCTTATGGGATGTCGGACACGCGCAGCCAAGCTTGCGCAGTTGGACGTTCTCGCCTGCGCTCGCCCCCCAACAATGAGAAGGAGAGCGGCGCCTTGGGCAGTCTCACTCGCGTCGGCTTTTCAGCCAGTCTTCGAGATACTTGCGGGCCATCGCCCGTTCGGTCTCATTGGCCTGCGCCAGCGCGCTGGCATACATGTCGGTGATCCACGTTTCGTCCGGCTTCGCGCCATCCTTGGCCACGATGAGCCAGAACAGCCCGAGCGCCGCTTGGCGGGACACCTCTTCGCCTTTGAACAGCATGCTGCCGAGCATCGCCTGCGCGCGGTGATCGCCCTTGTTCGCGGACAAGCGCAACCAGCGCGCCGCTTGGATCGCGTCTTTGGATGCGCCCTTGCCGAGCAGATACATCCGTCCGAGTTGATACTGGGCCTCGGGATCGGCGAAATACGCCGCCGCGTAGCGGAACATCTCCCGCGCGACATTGGGATCGGCCTTCAGCGTGCCGGGGATGCCCTCGAGATGGTAGAGGCCCAACGTCACGAAAGCGTTGGCCAAGTAGCGGAAGTTCGGCGTGCCGGCGCTGTCGTCACCGTGCATCGTGGTGAGGCGGCGGAAATAGTCGTAGGCGCGCGCCTTGTTCAGTTCGACGCCGTCGCCATCGGCATACATGCGCCCGAGCTTCCAGATCGCGCCGGGAACGCCTTGCTCGGCGGCGTATTCGAGCTCCATCAGCGCCTGCTCGGTCTTGCCCTGGCGCAGCGCCTGTGTGCCGGAGCGCAACGCCTCGAGCGGCGTGGGCGGCATTGCCGCGCGCGGCGGTAGCGTAAGCGGCGCGACCGGCGAAGCTGACGGCACCCCCGCTAGCGGTGTTGCGGTGCCAAGCGACGTGCTCCCCGCCGCGGGGCTGGCGATATTTTCCGGCAGCGGCACGCCACCTGCTTCAGGCGCGCGCGTCCCGTCGAAGCTGATGGCCGGCGAGAGGCCAACGGCAACGCCGAGCAAGGCTAGGCTTCCGATGAGCCTAGATATCCGCATAGCACGCCCTCTCGGCCGCCGCGCCGGGATGGGTGAGGGCGCCGTTGCGCGCCGCTCCCACCTGCTGGGCGTATTTCCATAGATATCCCGAGGTGAATTCCGCCTGCCGCGGCTTCCACGCCTTGGCCCGCGCGTCGAGTTCAGCCTTGCTTAGCTTGACCTCGAGCGTGCCCTTGACGGCATCGAGTGCGATGATGTCGCCGTCGCGCAGAAGCGCGATCGGGCCGCCGACGGCGGCTTCGGGACCGATGTGGCCGATGCAGAAGCCGCGGGTCGCTCCGGAGAAGCGCCCATCGGTGATTAGCGCGACCTTGCCACCCATGCCCTGCCCGTAAAGGGCGGCTGTGGTCGCCAGCATCTCTCGCATCCCGGGGCCGCCTTTGGGCCCTTCGTAGCGGATTACGAGCACGTCACCTTCCTTGTACTTTTTCTTCTTGACGGCCTCGAAGCACGCTTCCTCCCCGTCAAAGCAGCGCGCCGGGCCGGTAAACTTCAAGTTCGCCATCCCAGCAACCTTCACAATGGCGCCGTCCGGCGCGAGGTTGCCCTTGAGCCCGACGACGCCGCCGGTGGCGGAGAGCGGCTTGTCGGCGGGACGGACCACGTCCTGGTCCTTATTCCACTTCACTCGCTTGAGGTTCTCGGCGACCGTGCGCCCAGTCACGGTCAAGCATTCGCCGTGAAGATACCCGTGGTCGAGCAGCGTCCTCATCAAGAGTGGAACGCCGCCTGCTTCGAATACATCTTTGGCAACAAAACGACCGCTCGGTTTCAAATCCGCGATGTATGGTGTCCTTTTGAAGACTTCGGCGACGTCGAAGAGGTCGAACTTCACGCCGCATTCGTTGGCGATCGCGGGTAGATGCAGCGCGGCATTGGTCGAACCGCCGGTCGCCGACACCACAGCCGCGGCGTTTTCCAGCGCTTTACGGGTGACGATGTCGCGCGGGCGGATGCCGGCCTTGATCAGCTCGACGATCTTCTCGCCGGCGGTCATGCAGAACGCGTCGCGGATCTCGTAGGGCGCCGGCGCGCCCGCCGAATAGGGCAGCGCCAGCCCGATCGCCTCCGACACCGTGGCCATCGTGTTGGCGGTGAATTGCGCGCCGCACGCGCCCGCCGACGGACAGGCATGCTGTTCGAGCGTCTCGAGGTCAGCGTCGGAAAGCTGGCGAACCGAATGCTGGCCGACCGCCTCGAACACGTCCTGAATGGTCACCGGTTTACCGCGGAAGGTGCCGGGCAGGATGGAGCCGCCATAGATGAAGATCGAGGGCACGTTCAGACGGCACATCACCATCATCATGCCAGGGAGCGATTTGTCGCAGCCGGCAAGGCCGACGAGCGCGTCATAGGCGTGGCCGCGCATCGTCAGTTCGACTGAATCGGCAATCACCTCGCGCGAGGGGAGCGAGGCCTTCATGCCCTGATGCCCCATGGCGATGCCGTCGGTGACGGTGATGGTGCAGAATTCGCGCGGGGTGCCGCCGCCGGCGGCCACGCCCTTCTTCACCGCCTGAGCCTGGCGCATCAGCGAGATGTTGCAGGGAGCCGCCTCGTTCCAGCAGCTCGCCACGCCGACGAAGGGCTGATGGATCTGCTCCCGGGTGAGCCCCATCGCGTAATAGAAGGCGCGGTGCGGCGCCCGCTCGGGACCCTCGGTCACGTGGCGGCTGGGCAACTTCCCCTTGAGGTTGGCCTTCGCGTCCATCACTTTGCGCCTTCATCTGGTTCGGCCATGTGCCCGCCTGCGCGTAGCTCTCGTGGTCGCGTATGGCCAAATCGCGGCGCGGCCGGCCGGGATTCCCATTCGGATGTCAATGTTTTAGCCGTGTTGCGCGCAAGCAACATGATTAATAGTCGGTTAACGCCGAATGTCACACCTTGGCCACAACAGCGTCCCGCTTTGGCAAAAAACGTTGCCGGCGGGGCGGAGTTTCATTGCAGACGAAACCGCGGATCGAAGCCGAGCTCGGCGCGTGCCTTGGCGATCGAGACCACGCTGTCGTCATCCGCGATGTTGTAGATGCCAGCCGCCCCGCGCGTAAGCGCGAGCAACGTGGCGTGCGCCGCGGCATCGACGTGCAGCGCAGGCCTGCGGACGGGCTCGTCGTGCCAGGTCCCCGGCCCATAGAAAAGGCCATAGCGCAGGATGACGCCATCGAGGCCGGCAGCGAGCACCTGTCGCTCCATATCGGCGGTGGCTTTGATCGTGACCGCCCGCGCCGGGTCGGCGAGATTGAGCGGATCGGTCTCGGGATGCGGCTCGCCGCCTGGCGCATAACCAAATGCGATGCTCTGAACGATCAAGCGCCGCGCCGCGGCCGCCTGCGCCGCAGCAATCAGGTTGCGCGTGCCTTCGCTACGAATACGGGCGTTGTTGCCGTACGAGGCGGCGATCCGCGCCTCGTCGAATTCGCGCGGCAAATCTGTGAGCTGGTGGATCACGACCTCGGGCTTGGCCGCGCGCATCGCCGCGGTCACCGCGGGCGGATCGAAAATATCGAGCACGGCGGGGAGGACGCCGGAGCGCTCGAGCTCGCGCGCCGTCTCGGCCGAGCGCGTGGTCCCCGTGACCTCGTGGCCGTCGCGCAGAAGAAGCGGTACCAGCCGCCGGCCGATGGCGCCGGCGGCGCCAGCGAGGAATACTTTCATCGCGTTATGCTAGCCGGCCCTACCGGCTGCGGTCGAGACGATTGATGCCCAAGCCCCGCCTGCTTCGCCGAAGCTTCTTCGCCCGCAGCGTACACGTCGTCGCCCCCGATCTCATCGGCGCGACGCTGCTGTTCAAGGGCGTCGGCGGCATCATCGTGGAGGCCGAGGCCTACCACCACACCGATCCGGCGGCGCATTCCTTCGGCGGGCAGACCGCGCGCAATGCCGTGATGTTCGGCCCACCGGGCTACGCCTACGTCTATCGCTCCTACGGCATCCATTGGTGTCTCAACTTCGTATGCGAGGCGGAAGGCAGCGCCAGCGCGGTGCTGATCCGCGCGCTGGCGCCGACACAGGGACTGGCCGCGATGCGCCGGCGCCGCGGCGTGACCGATGCGCGGCTGTTGTGCTCGGGGCCGGGACGGTTGTGCCAATCGCTCGGCATCACCGACGCGCAATACGCCCTTGCGCTGGACCAGCCGCCATTCGCGATTCTCGCGCGCAGCGAGGACGTCGATGTGCAGGTCGGTCCGCGCATCGGGCTGACCAAGGCGGTCGACCAGCCCTGGCGCTACGGCCTCAAAGGCTCGCGGTTTCTCAGCAAGCCATTTAGGCGCTGATCGCTTCACGCAGCCGCGTGCGGCGAGTCGGGAGATTGGGGAATCGTCCGCCCGGATTTCGTTCACCCATCCGGCCCACGCGCTGGGGTTGCACAGCTCCCTGTAAAGAACAGGCCGGAAACAGGGACCCCTCGTCACCCATCATTTTCTACACTCAGAGGTTGGTCGTTGGCTCAAGCGTTCGTGCGCACGCGTCGCGGCTCCAGCCACAGCCGTAACTCTCGCCGCACGTGCCCTCTCCCCTTGCGGGAGAGGGCGCAATGGTCTTCCCGCGCAGTCAAATGGGTGAGGGGTTCGCGCAATCCACCCCTTACCCATCGTCGTCTGTGGCAACATCGAGCCGCCCTCTCCCGCAAGGGGAGAAGGCACAATAACCGCGACCGCGCTTTCACCTCGCCTCACCAACACACACCTTTTGTTGCCGCGGCGCATTTTGCGCCCGAGTTTGCACCTTTTACTTCGCTCACCCGAATGAGGGGTGGGCGGAGGCGTTCGGGTTGCTCGCCCCTAAATGATCGAGGCTGCGAATGAATAACATAGACGCAGTTCGTAGTCAAGAGTTAAATTCGATATGAATGCGACACTCCATTCACGCCGTTCTCATCTATCGGCTCACTCCACGCCGGATGCGAAGAGTTCGTCTGCGCTCACCACCCGCGGCGAGAGACCCTGCTCGTGGACGTAGCGGCCGATCGCCGCCAACGCGGGACGGTTCGGCTCAAGGCCGTAGGCCCAGAAATCGGCCCCGAATACGCGCCGCGCCTCCTCGACGTGGTCAATCAGCCAGGGCAGCGCGACGCGCAGCGCATCAGTATCGTAGAGGCCGCCGACCGCGAGGTCGCGCGCTTGCCCGAACGCCCGGTAAATGCTGCGCGCCGCCCACGGGTGCTGGCGATGGAGGTCCTCGCGCAGCGCCACGGTATGCATGATCGGCAGGATGCGCGTGCGGCGGTAGTAGTCCTGTTCGACCTCCTTATAGTTCGGAAACAGGCGCGCGATCGTGCGCGAGCCGTCGAGAAACAGCTTCGGGATATAGAGCGACAGCAGCGCATCGAGCTCGCCTGCCGCAAACATCCGCTCGAGCGTCTGCGCGCCGGAAAGAAAATCGAGCCTGATGTCCTTGGGCAGATCGAGCGCAATCAGCGGCGGCTCGACGAAAGTGTTGAGGCCGCCCATGAACCAGTGCATGTCCTGCGGCTTGACGCCGTGGTCGTGCTGCAACATGCCGCGCATGAACACGAGCCCGGTCGAGCTCCATTGCGAGGTGCCGACGCGTTTGCCCTTCAAGTCCTGCGGCGTGGCGATGCCCGCGCCGGCGCGCACGTAAATGCAGGAATGGCGGAACATCTTCGACAGCGCCACCGGCACCGCCACGAACGGACAAGCGCCGCGGCCTTTGAGGGCCGTGTACGAAGCCAGCGAGAGCTCGCTGACGTCGAAGTCCTTGTTGTCCAGCATGCGCTGGAACGCCTGGCGAGGTCGCAGGATCTCAATCTCGAGATCGATGCCCTCAGCCTTCACCCGTCCGTCGATCAGCGGCCGCGTGCGATCGTAATCCCAGCAGGCGAGCGTGAGCTTGAGATTGGGCATGGTGCGACCTACGAGGTCGGCTGCGATCGCCGAAACCGCATCAACGGCGGAAGGAACAAGAGCGGAAGCGAGTTGATCGCCATCGGCAGGAAGGCGAAGCGCGGACTGCCGCCGAGATCCCAGGCGGCGCCGCTGAACACGCACGCGAGCAGCGCCTGGGTGTAGCTGACGGTGAACACCGCAGCCGAGACGCGCGCGACATCCGCGGGCGCGCTCAGAAGCGGCGGCAGCGCAAGCGACAGCGTGAACACCACGGCACCGATGCAGCCCAGCGCGCCGGCACAGATGACGGTCCACACGCTCGCGGTCGTCGCCATCCCCGCCACGCACACCAGGAAGAGCACGCCGCAGACGATAAACGGCGTGGGACGCCGCACGAATCTGTCCACGGTCGCAAGCAGCACAAACGATGCGGGGAGTTGGCCGAAGTTGAGCGCGGTCAGCGCGGCCCCGATCAAATCGGGCCGCCCGGCGTCAGTGAGATACCCGGGCAGGAAGGTATTGCCGGAGAAATAGACGCCATTGACGCTGCCGAGCAGAATGCCGATTTGCCAGGTCAGCGGATTGCGCCAGTCGGGCCACCAGTCGTGTCGCGGCGCCGGCGCGCTCGCCGCCGACGGCTTGGGCCGCGGGGCCAGCACCGCGGTCACCAGCGCGATCAGCACCAGCGGCACCCCCCAGATCGCCAGCGATCCGCGCCAGGAGCCGTCGACGAGCGGGAGCACGAACGGGATCGTCACCATCACCGGCAGCGTTTCGCCCCACAGCAATCCGTTGGTGTAGAGCGCGGTGCCGAGCCCCACGTGCCGGGGCATCCATTGGCGAACCAGCGGCGGCAGCGCGGGCTGCATGATGGCGATGCCCGCGCTCATCACCACGGTCGCGGCATAGAGCGCGATCACATCGCGTACCGCGCCGCGCAGCGCCGAGGCCACGCCGGCGATGAGCAGGCCCGCGACCAGCGTCGGCAGCGCGCCCAGGCGGGCGATGAAGAGCGAGCCCGGCAGCGCCGCCAGCGCGAACAGGACCATCGGCAGGCCGGAGAGGATGCCGAC
>Ga0066652_100000634_pt1 | contig 17170 bp, 19 predicted proteins | sample GraSoiAngelo_101_FD_71413 | JGI IMG/M metagenome (GOLD analysis project Ga0066652, IMG submission 71413) | Grasslands soil microbial communities from the Angelo Coastal Reserve, California, USA - 14_0903_02_30cm | ecosystem: Environmental > Terrestrial > Soil > Grasslands | place: USA...
GCGATCCACCCGGGCTACGGCTTCCTCTCCGAGGACCCCTTCTTCGCCGAGATCTGCAGCGACAACGACGTCACGTTCATCGGCCCCAGGCCGGATGTCATGGAGAAGGTGGGCGACAAGGCGATCGCGCGGGACCTGATGCAGAAGGCCGGACTTCCGCTGCTCCCCGGCACGATCGAGCCGGTGGCCACGCCGGAGGAGGCCCAGGAGATCGCGGATGACATCGGCTACCCCGTGATCATCAAGGCCGTGGCGGGTGGGGGCGGGCGGGGGATGAACGTGGTGCGCGCCGCCGAGGATCTCCAGCGGCTCTATCAGACCACCCGCGCCACCGCCCAGGCCGTCTTCAAGGACAGCGCCGTGTACATCGAGCGCTACCTGGACGCGCCGCGCCACACCGAGGTGCAGCTCGTGTGCGACGCACAGGGCAACGGCGTGTACTTCTTCGAGCGCGACTGCTCGGTGCAGCGCCGCCACCAGAAGCTGATCGAGGAGGCGCCGTCGATCCATCTGTCGGACGAGCAGCGGCGCGACATCGGCGAGCGCGCCGTCAACGGTGCGCTGTCGGTCGGCTACACGGGTGCCGGCACGATGGAGTTCCTGCTCGACCACGACGGCAACCTGAGCTTCATGGAGATGAACGCCCGCATCCAGGTCGAGCACCCGGTGAGCGAGATGATCACGAGCTCCGACCTCATCCAGGAGCAGATTCGGGTGGCCGCGGGAGAGCCGCTGTCGGTGACGCAGGAGGACGTGGTCCTGCGCGGGCACGCCATGGAGTGCCGTATAAACGCGGAGGATCCCGACAAGGACTTCGCGCCGGCCGCCGGACGACTCGAGACCTATGTGGCCCCCGGGGGCCCCGGGACCCGAGTGGATTCGCACTGCTATCCCGGCTGGACGATTGCGCCCTACTACGACTCGCTGATCGCCAAGCTGATCACCTGGGCGCCCAGCCGCGACGAGGCCATCGACCGCATGGACCGCGCGCTGAGCGAGTTCGCGATCGAAGGCCGCGGGGTGAAGACGACGATCCCGTTCCACCGCTCGGTGCTGGCCGACGGGCGTTTCCGCTCAGGCGACGTCTCGACCGACTTCATCGAGCACTTCCTGAGCGACCGCCAAGAGCAGGCGGCCGCGGCGAGTACCTAGGACCCGGGCGGCCCGGCACTCGGCGGCGGACCGGCGCCCGGAGGCCCGCCGGCGGCGGCACCGGGCGGGCCCATGCCGGCCGGAGGGCCGACGGCGAGCGCCTTCTCCATGGCGTCGGCGGCCGTCAGTCCCGGCTCCTCGTAGAGGCCGTCCTCCTCCCAGCGCTCCGGACGCAGGCTGACGGCGTACGGGTTGATCGCGCGCTGCAGGTCGGGACCCTGGTCGAGCGCCTCGGACGCCTTGGCGAAGATCGCCACGGCCCACGCCTCCCCGGCGGCCACCTGCTGACGAAGCTCCTCCTGGAGCCCCGCGTCGTCCATGGGCTTCACCAATCCGGCCAGCCCGGCCAGGAGCGTCCTGACGCCCGGGCCGCTGACGACCGGGTTCTCCTCGTCGCGCTGCTCGAGCTCGTGCCACTGCTTGAACAGCTCCTGCATCCGCGAGCTGAGGCGGTACAGGCGGTCGACGTCGTCCTCCACGCTCTTCATGAACTCGTAGTCGGTGAGCTTGTTCCTGACCATCAGGATCACGTTGCCGGTGTGGTTGAAGTACGCGTCCCAGAAGAGCTTGTGGTTGGCCACCCAGGTGTTGCCGAAGAGCGGGTACTGGTCCTCGTACCGCTCCAGCACGTAGTCGAAGGTGCGGAAGTAGAAGTCGTTGTAGAACTCGAGGCGCTCGGAGATGTCCTCCCCGTCGAGGTCGCGCTGGATGAGGTCGCCCGTGAACACGTTCCCGTAGCCGATGAAGTCGGAGCCGGGGGAGTAGAACGGGTCGGCGAACGCGCCCGCCTCGCCCACCAGCGACCACCGATCCGGCGAGTAGACGCGTTCCGCGCCATAGGCGAAGTCCTGAACCCGCAGGAAGTCCTCGACGTCGCCGAGGCGCGGCTCTACCGAGGCGGCGAGCTGCGGCTCGTGCCGCTTGAGCCACTCCATCATGCTCTCCAGCTCACTGATCTCCTCGAACGGATGGACGCGAGGATCGGCACACACGCCGATGCTGATCGGGCCGGTGGAGAGCGGAATCATCCACACCCAGTAGCCCTCCCCCATCAGGTGGTTGGTGCTGAACTTGCGGATGCCCGGCTCGGACATCTTCCCCATCCACTCCTCGTTGCTGCGCCCCCAGTCCTCGATGTCGAGGCCGCCGGCGAGCCGGAACCAGGCGGAGTTGATGGTGTGCCCGACGTCCTTGGCCAGCCCGAGCTTGCGCTTCAGGAGACTCGCCCGGCCGGCGGCGTCGACAACCCAGCGAGCCTTGGTGGAGACGTCGGCCTCCATCTGGGTGAAGGACACCTCGTGCAGGTCGTCGCCGAACTCGACGTCCTGGACGCGACAGCCCTGCAGGAGGTCGACGCCGAGCGCACGGGCGCGAGAAGCGAGCTCGTTCTCGAACAGGCCCCGGTCGATCTGGTAGTTGTCATGGGGCGGGAAGCGATCGCCGCCGAACTCGACGCGCTTGCTGATGTCCTGGTTGCCGTCGGCCGAGAGGAAGAAGCGCAGGCCGTTCTTGATCAGCTCGTCGTTCTCGAGGTGCTCCTTCATCCCCACCACCTCGGCGAAGTAGTGGGCGCCGGAGGGCACGGTCGACTCCCCGACCTTGAATGCGGCCAGCGGCGCCGGCCCCTCGCGCTTCTCGAGCACCGCCACGGTGGTGTCCGGACGCTGGCTCTTGAGTTGGATCGCCAGCGTCAGCCCAGCGAGCCCGCCTCCGAGGATGGCGACGTCGTATCGCTCCGCGGCCGGCCGCAGGGGCCGGATCTCGAGGCTCGAGGCTTGGCGATCGTCATTCATAGCTGCTGTCTCCGTTCGTCGAGGCCCGCGGGCCTAGCATCTCCGCTCGCGGACGCGGCTGTCAAGGGAGCGGGGAGGGACTCGCCCCGGGTTGGCGGCGGCGCCCCGGGCGCCGGCGGCGTCCGCCCCGCTCTCGCCGTCGTCCGCCCGGCCGACGGCGCCGTCCCGGACCCCGGCGCCGGGTCGCGCCGGGGCCCTGCTCGGCCCGGCGCATGCCCCGCATCGCCCAGATCCAGAACACGATCACGAGCCCGATCGCCAGCGCGAAGGCCAGCACGACGCTGACGGGGTCGCCCGCGAGGAAGCCCCGGCCGGCCTCGAGCGGCGGTGTCAGGGGATTGATCCCCGCGAGCGTTCCCAGCCAGCTGCCGAGCCGGTCGCGGGGAACGATCGCCGGGGTCAGGAACAGGGCCATGAAGACCGGAATCAGGATCAGCACGCTGGACGCCGTCGACTGGAAGCGAAGCGCGATCCCCGCGCCGTAGAGCGTCGCCGCGACGTTCAGGAGCAGCGCCAGCACCACGATCCCCGCGATCTCGGGCGCGTCGCCTCGCACCGGCATGCCGGTGGCCAGCGCGATCGCCCACACGACGGCGATGCCCACCACCCCACGTCCGAGCGCGACGATCACGTAGCCGGTGACGATGGCCATCCGCTGCGGGGCGGCGATCATGAACCGGGCCCCCAGGCCACTGGCGTAGTCGATGGCGATGTCGAAGGCCGTGAACACGCCGACGAACATCGCGGCCATGTAGAGGATGAACACGAACAGGAACGCGGTGAAGTCGTAGTACCCGAATCCCGGCGTGTCGCCGACCGCCGACAACGCGCCGCTGAAGGCGGCGAAGACGAACAGGGGCAGGATCACCGGCGGCAGCGCCTTCAGCGGGTTCTTCAGGAGCTTTCGCGTGCACTGCAGGGCGACACCGCGGGTGACCGAGAGGGAGCGCGCGGCCGTCATGTCCCCAGCATCCTCGAACGCAGGCTGGTGGTCGCCACGGTCATCATCACGATCAGGGTGGCGGCGGCGATCCCGCAGCCGAGGGCCAGCGCCTCCCCGTCCCAGCCGCTGACCAGGAGGCTGCGTGGAGCCTCGATCAGATAGGACATCGGGTTGTAGGTGGCGATGGTCTGAAACCAGTCCACCTGGATCAGGTTCCGGGGCATGACCATCGAGGACATGAAGAGCAGGCCCAACGCCACCGCGAACAGGCTCTGCACCTGCTGCGCCGAGCCCGTCCGCAGGGCGGCGAACAGGCCGATCGATCCGAACGCCAGGATGAACAGGAGGCTGACCGCGATCAGCACCAGCGCTCCCCCGATCCCGGCCTTCACGGTCACGCCGGCGGCGAGCCCCACCAGCAGGTAGAGGACGCTCTGTCCGATGCCCAGCACGGCGACGCCGGCGAGCTGGGCCGCGACGAGCGCCGACCCGCGCACCGGGGTCAGGCCGATGCGGCTCAAGAAACCGCTCTCGATGTCGCTTCCGAGCAGGTTTCCGGCCAGGGTCGTCGCGCTCGCCGCGCCCTGGACCAGCGTCGCCGCGAGCAGGAACGTGATGTAGGAGTGCGTCGGGAACCCCTTGACCTTGGTCACCTGGTCGCCATTGGCCGACAGGACGAGCAGCATGAACAGCGGGAAGACGAGGTTCGGCACGATGAGGACCGGCTGACGCAGCGTGCGGGCGATGGAGCGCCGCGCGAGCCGTCCCACCTGCACGCGCAGCGGAGGGCCGGTCATTCCCCCTCGACCGGGCGGGGCACGCCGGGCACACCGCCGGAGCTGAGGTCCCGGAGCACGTCCCCCTCCTCGGGCTCGCCGTCCTCGGCCGCGCCCTCGAGCGACCGTCCGGTCTTGTTGAGGAAGACGTCGTCGAGCGTGGGCGCGTGCAGCTCCACGTTCGTGACGCGGAGGCCCTCGGCGTCCAGCGCGCGGATCACCTCGGCGAGATCGTCGACACCCGGGCGCAGCCGCACGGCCACCCCGCGGTTCGCGGCACTCGCGAGCTCGCCGAAGCGCTCGAGCACCGCCCCGACCGCGGCGCTGTCGGCGAGCTCCAGCGGGATCACCTCCAGGGTGGGCCGGCCGATCTCGTCCTTCAGGGCGGCCGGCGTGTCCTCGGCCACGATCTCGCCGTGGTCGATGATCCCCACGCGGTCGGCCAGCACGTCCGCCTCCTCGAGGTACTGCGTGGTGAGGAACACCGTCATGCCCTCTTCCTCCACGAGCCGGGCGACCTCCTCCCACAGCGCGGTGCGGCTCTGGGGATCGAGTCCGGTGGTGGGCTCGTCGAGGAACAGCACGCGCGGCCGGTGGACCAAGGCCAGCGCGAGGTCGAGCCGGCGCTTCATCCCTCCCGAGTAGCCGCCCACCCGTCGGTCGGCGGCTTCGGTCAGCCCCACTCGCTCGAGCAGCTCCCCGCCCCGCTGCCGGCGCTCCGCCTTTGGGATCCCCTGGAGAGCGGTCTGGAGGTCCATGTGCTCCCAGGCGTTGAGAAACGGATCGAGCGCGGCCGCCTGCAGCGCCACGCCGATCGAGGCCCGGACGCTCTGCCCTTCCGTGGTGACCGAGAACCCCGCGACCCGCGCGCTGCCCTCGGTCGGCGGCAGCAGCGTGGTGAGCATGTGGACCGTCGTCGACTTGCCGGCGCCGTTCGGACCCAGGAACCCGTACACCTCGCCCGGCTCGACCCGCAGGCTGACCCCGTCGACGGCGCGGTGCCCGCCGAACTCCTTGACCAGGCCCTCCGCTTCGATCGTGTTGGGCGGCAGGCCCCCGGTCTCGGGGGCGGGGGTGGCCGGCGCCGCCGGGGCCTCGACGACGGTCTCGCCCGGCAGCTGGACCTCGATCACCGTTGCGCCCAGCCCGACGCGGTCGCCCGTGGTGAGCACAACGGTGTCGGTCAGGCGTCGGCCGTTGACGAACGTGCCGTTGGTGGAGCCGAGGTCCTGCACGGTGAGTCCGGCGCCGGCCGGGGAGAAGGTCGCATGCCGCCTGGAGATCTCCGCGTCGTCGTCCAGGACCACGTCGGCGACCCCGGCATCCCGGCCGATCACGACCTGGGTCGCGACCGGCACCTCGGTCCCGGCCCGCTGACCCTGAACGAACACGAGCAGCGGCGCCGTGGGGATATGCCTCGGGCGGGAGGCCAGGCGGGTCTCGGACGCGGCACCGGCGCGCGCGGACGTTGCCATCGCGCCCGGCACCTCGGTCACCCGGGTGACACGCTCGGCCTCCCGGCCGCCGTCGGCCCCGTCCGGCGCCCGAACCTCCAGGACGGTCGCCCCGAGCCGCACGCGGTCCCCCGTCCGGAGCTCGCGCGACCCGGTCAGGCGCTGGCCGTTGACGAACGTGCCGTTGGCGGAACCCAGGTCCTCCACGGCGACGCCGGCGGCGGCGACCGCGAACGACGCGTGCCGAGCGGACGCCTCCGGGTCGGCGAGGACCACGTCGGCGCCTGGGTCCCGTCCGATCACCGTCGTCCCCCTGACGGTGAACTCTCGCCCAGCCTCCTGGCCCTCGATGATCGCCAGAGTCGGGTGCGTCACCGGGCGATCCTATTCGACCGCCGGGCGTCGCGGAGGGCATTTTGTGGCATCGGCGCGTGGCCGATTCCGCCGTTTGCCGGGGCACGCGATCGCCTGTAGGGTCGGCATGACTCGCCGCACCGAGTCGGACCCACATGACCAGCGTTCCGGTCCTCTCCTCGATCTTCTCCGTCGCCGAGAACATCGGCTACCCGCTGATCTTCGTCATCGTGATGATCGAGACCGGCTGCGGCATACCGTTCGCGCCCGGGGAGATCGCCACCGTCACGGGCGGGATCGCCGCCAGCGACGGCAGGCTGGAGATCGGGCTGGTCATCGCGATCGCGGCGGCAGGCGCGATCGTCGGCGACAACATCGGCTACGTGATCGGCAGGAAGGGCGGCCGCCGGCTGCTCGAGTCGCCCCGGGGCCCCTTCGCGCGCCAGCGTCAGGGCGTGATCGGGGTCGCCGACCCCTTCTTCGAGCGGCACGGGCCCAAGGCGGTCTTCCTGGGTCGCTGGCTTCCCATCCTGCGCGTATATGCCTCGTGGATGGCCGGCGCGAGCCACATGCGGTACGGCGTGTTCTTCCTCTGGAACGCCGCCGGCGGCATCTGCTGGGCGGCCAGCGTTGCGCTGGCGGGCTACTTCGGCGGGGCGGCGGCCAAGCGGGTTATCGAGGACCTCGGCGTCTATGGCCTCCTCATCGTGCCGATCGGGATCGTCACCGGCTACCTGGTGTACCGCCGTCATCAGCGCCGTGTCATGGACTCGCTGCGGGCCGAGAGCCAGGCGGACGTGCCGAAGCCGGCGCCCGCGGAGCCGGCGCCCGCGGAACCGCCGGCCTAGAACGGCCGAGCCCAATCTCGGCGGGCACCGCCGACGCGCTCAGAGCTGGTAGGTGTGCTCGTGCTCGTAGGTCTTGAGCCAGCGGGACTCCGGTATGGCGGAGATGACCGCCTCGCGGAGGGCGAGGACCGGGCCCTTCCTCCACTTGCAGATCTCCGCCATTCGCCGCGCGCGGTTGACGATCGCGCCGGTCCGGGGGACGCGCTTGCCCTCGTAGCGCTGGAAGGCCTGGGCGACCCCACCGGCGTCCCCGAGGTCCTGCGCCGCGCCGAGCTCGCGGGCGAGCACGGCGCCGTCTTCGATCGCCATGCCAGCGCCCTGCCCGAAGGCGGGCATGGTCGGATGCGCGGCGTCACCCAGCAGGGTCACGCGACCCTGGCTCCAGGTCTTGGCCGGCCGGCGATGGTAGAGGTCGCCGCGAAAGATCTGCTCATCCGGAGTGTTCTCGACCACGTCTCGGATCGACTCCGGCCAATCGCCGTACGTCGCCAGCAGGTCGGCCTTGCGGCCGCCCGGCGGATCGGCCTCGCCCTCGGGCCGCACCTCGCTCGCCCACCAGAACAGGCGGTCGTTGCACGGGAACAGGCCGAACAGCCCGCCCGGGCCCCAGACCTGCTCGGACAGGTCGAGCGGCAGCGTCGGATGCTTGTAGAGAGGCATGCCGCGCCAGGCGGTCTGTCCCGAGTACTCCGGGGGGCCGTCGCCGATCACCTGCTCGCGGATGATCGAGCGCACCCCGTCCGCGGCGACCAGCGCCGAACCGCGCTCCTCGCGCCCGTCGGCGAAGCGCGCCGTCACGCCGCCGGCGTCCTGTTCGAATCCGACGCACTCGGAGTTGACGCGGACCACGCCGTCACCGACCTCGCGCTTGAGCACCTCGAGCAGCTCGCCGCGGTGGACGATGAACGCCTCCCCGCGGCGCGGAATCGTCGCCATCGTCCGTCCGTTCTTGTACGAGATCAGTCGCAGGGCCTCGAACGGCTGGCCCGCCACCTCGCGGAGGGCTGCGCTCAGGCCGAGCATCTCGAGTCCCTGTTGGGCTACGCGTTGGATCCCCACGCCGGTCCCGAGCTCCTTGACCTCGGCCTCGCGCTCGTGGACCTCGACCGGGGTGCCGTTCCGGAGCAGGCCGACGGCGGCGCTCAGGCCGCCGATTCCGCCGCCGATGATCATGACCTTGTTGTCGTCCGTGGCGCCTCCCTCCCGGTGTGGAGTCTCGGTCAGACGCGGGCCGGCGCGGCGTCCGACGACTTCATGCGCTCCTCGAGCACGACCTTTGCGCCGTCTGCCGGAATCCATCCGATCCCGCGGCGGCGGGAGCGCTCGCCGGGCTGGTCGGTGGTCGCGAAGCGGAACTGCTGCATGAGGGTGCGCAGGACGACCTTCATCTCCAACGTCGCGAAGTTCCTGCCGATGCAGTGACGGGGACCGCCGCCGAACGGGATCCACGTGTACTTGCCCGGCTCCTGGTCGAACCAGCGCTCGGGCCGGAACTCGAGCGGTTCGGGGTAGAGATCCTCGCGCCGCTGCACACCGAAGCCGTTGGCTCCGACGAGATTGCCGGGCTCGAGCTCGTACTCCCCGATCCGGAACGGCTTGGCGACCTCGCGCATGACGACCGGCACCGGAGGGCGCAGACGCAGCGTTTCCTTGATGACCGCGTCGAGGTACTCCTCGCTGTCGGTCTGCGCCTCGGCGCGCAGCTTCTCGAGAGCCTCCGGATGACGCACGAGGCGCTCGAGCGTCCAGGATGTTGCGGTCGCGGTCGAGACGTGGCCCTGGATCAGCAGCGTGGTGACGTGGTCGCGGATCTCCTCATCGCTCGTCGGGCTGCCGTCATCGTGGTGGGCCCGGACGAGCATCGCGAGTATGTCGTCGCGCTCCTCGAGCCGCGGGTCCTGCCGGGCGCGCTCGATCGCCTTGTAGACCTCGGTGTCGTAGGCGCCGATCACCTTCTGGAAGGACTTCGGCGGCTTCGAGCCGCGCGGCATCACGTTGAACATGGCCGCGGCCACCGGCTTGTCTCGGTACGCGAGCATGTTGCTGAACGCGGCGTGCAGCGGCTCGAGCTCGGGGCCCCCCTGGACGCCGAAGACCGCGCTCACGACCACGCCGAGGGTGATGTTCTCCAGGCGCGGGTACAGCGCGACTGGTTGGCGCAACGGCCAGCCGTCGATCTCCTCTCTACAGATGCGCTCCATGAGCGCGCGGTAGCGCTGCACGTGGTCCGCGTGGAATGGCGGCGCGAGCAGCTTGCGCGCGCGGGTATGCCCTTCGCCGCTGACGACGGGCAGGGAGTTCTTGCCGACGAGCGCCACGATCCCGCGGTCGCCGATCAGCACGTCCGGGTCGGCGTTGAACAGTTGCTCGATCAGCGGCGGGTCGGAGACGAAGATGATCTTCGTCCCGCGGATCACGCGGAACGTGAATATTTCGCCGAACCGCTCCTGCGAGCGCTCCAGGGTCCTCTGGGTGTGGCGCGCCGAGAGGTAGACCATGACGAGGCCCGGATACTTCGGACCGGGAGGGAGATTCGGAGGCATTGGGCGACTCTATCCGAGCCCGTTCGCCGCGCGCAAGTCTCGAATTCAGGTGATTTTCAGGCTGCGCCGAGGCCGTCGAGGACGAACAGGCGGCGGGCGTTTCCCTCGAGGATCTGCTGCTTCTCGTCGGCCGACGTCGGCAGCTCGTCGACCATCGAGATCGCGTCCTCGAGCGGGGTTGCGAGGGGTGGCGAGTCGGTGCCGAACAGAAGGTGGTCGGCCCCCATCACCTCCAGGTTCGCCAGGTGGTTCGGGATGCTCGAGTTGGCGGTATCCACGTAGACGTTCGCGAGGAACGTGCTCGGGCTCTGCGTGATCTTGTTCTCGTAGCGCATGATCGGCGGGCCGCCGCCGCCCGGAGGACCACTCCCACCCGGAGGACCACCGCCGCTCGGAGGGCCACCCCCGCCGTCGCCCTTCGGCGGGCCGCCGCCTCCGTAGTGGCGCGGCGCGTAGGCCGAGTCCAACCGCCCCGCGAGCAGCGAGATGGCGCCGCCGGCGGTGGCGGCGATGAACCGGAGGTCGGGGTACTGCTCGAGGCGCCCCCCGAACACGAGCGCCGCGAGCCCCACGGTCACGTCCACGAACCGGCCGACCTGCTCGACCAGCCGGAAGTCCTCGAGGCTGTCGCTCCCCACCGGCTCCGCGGGTGGGTGCAGGAAGATCGGCTTGTCGAGCTCGGCGGCCATCTCGAAGAACGGGTCCGCGCGCTCGGAGTCGAGGTACTCGTTCTTCACGCTGGTGTTGACGATCAGGCCGACGAAGCCGCCGTCCCTGACCGCATCGGCGGTCTGCTCGAGCATCTCGTCACCCCCGAACGGGTTGACGTAGGCGTAGGCGGCGAGCCGTGGGGCGTACTCGCGCACGGTCTCCGCGAGCCAGTCGTGGAACGACTTGAGCTGGTCCAGCGGCTGGGCGTAGTTGTCGAGGCCCGGCACGCGCATCATGGTGCCGAAGCCCACCGGGCTCCCGACGACCGTCAGCCCGATGCCCACGGCGGACTTGCGGTCCAGCATGCCCTCGATGTCCGCGAGCGCGGGCGGCATCGGGTAGCGCTTGAACAGCTCCGGGTGGGTGATGTGCCCGTGGACGTCGACGATCACGACGCCGCTTCCCCACCCGCGCCGCCGTCGGCGCCGGGCCAGGGGTAGTCCTCCATGCCCGTCAAGCGCTCCTGGAAGGCCAGGATCGCCGCCACGTCCAGGTCGCCTAGGCCCTGCTGCTGGGCGGCGGTCAGCATCGCGTAGGCACTCTCGGACACGGGCATCGGCACCCCGAGCTTCTGCGACTCGCCCAGCACGAGGGTCATGTCCTTGCGCATGAGTCCGAGCTTGAAGGCGGCGAGCTCGAAGTTGCGCTGGCCCATGATCGCGCAGCGAAAGCTCATGACGGGCGAGCTGTAGCCGCTCTTGGAGATCATCTCCAGGATCTTCTCCCGGTCCAGCCCGGCGCGCTCTCCGAACACCACGGCCTCCGCCAGCGCCGGCATCTGGACGCCCATCAGCATGTTGAGCACCAGTTTCATGGTCGCCCCCATGCCGGCCTCGCCCAGGTAGGTCACCTCCTTGCCGACCGCCGCGAGCAACGGCTCAACCGCCTTGAAGTCGGCCTCGTCACCGCCGGCCATCACGCGTAGCTCGCCCTGGCGTGCGTGGAACGGGTTGCCGAGGACGCACGTGTCGAGGTGCTTGTAGCCGGCCTCGCTCGCCTTGCCGTTCAGCTCGCGGGCGAACTCGGGCGTGACCGTGCTCATGTCGAGCACGTACGAGCCCTCGCCCAGGGTCTCGAAGATGCCGTCCTTGTCGAAGACGACCTTCGAGACCACGTTCTGGTCGGCCAGGCTGATCATCACCACGTCGGCGTCCTGCGCGGCGTCCGCCGGCGTGTCCGCCACCTTCGCCCCGAGCTCGCCCACCTCGTCGGCCTTCGAGCGAGTGCGGTTGTAGACCGTGATGTCATGGCCGTTCTCGGCCAGCCGCGAGGCCATGCCGGCGCCCATCACGCCGAGCCCGATGAAGGCGATCTTGCGGTCGTTCGCCGCCATCAGGAGCTCGCCACCACGCCGCCATCGACGTAGATCACCTGGCCGGTGATGAAGCTGGCGGCCGGCGACGCGAGGAACAGGGTCGTGCCGGCCAGCTCGATCGGCTCGCCGAAGCGACCGAAGGGAATGCGGTTGAGCATCATCTTCACGAACCACTCCTGCTGCATCGCGCCCGCCACGAGGTCCGTGGGGACAAAGCCGGGTGCCACGCCCGTGACCGCGATCCGGTATTTCCCCCACTCGGTGGCGAGCTGACGAATCAGGCCGTTCAGACCGGCCTTGCTGGACGCGTAGGCGGCAAACCCCTTGCGTCCGCCCGCCATCGCCCGCGTCGTCGAGTAGTGGATGATCCGCCCCCCGCGCCCCTGCTCGATCATTGCCTGACCGGCGGACTGCGAGAGCCAGAAGGCGCCGTTCAGGTTGATCTCGACGACCTGGCGGAATTCCTCCTCCTCGAACTCCTCGGCCGGCGCCTCGTTGTCGATGCCGGCGAGGTTGACCAGCACGTCCACCCCGCCCAGCTCGTGCACGCAGCTCGCCACCAGCGCCCGCGCGCTCTCGCGATCGGCGAGGTCCACGCGGAGGCCAATCGCGTTGCCGCCGTCGCTCGAGATCTCCTGCGCGAGCGCCTTGGCCTTGTCCTCGTTGCGGCCGGCGATCGCCACCTCGGCACCGTAGTCGGCCAGGAGCCGGCTGGTGACCTCGCCGATGCCGCCATAGCCGCCGACCAGGATCGCGCGCTTGCCGTCGAGCCGGAAGAGCGAGGCGAACTCGGTTGCCCGCTGCTCGTCGACCTCGATCGTCGGGGCAGGTGGCCCGCCAGGCGGACCGCCGGGAGGCGCGTCGGCGCTCACTCGTCGTGCCTCCTTGCCGCAATGAGCTCCATGATGCACTTGATGAAGAACTCTCGGGCGCCCTCGGGCGTCGACATGTCACGCGGCTCCGCGATGTGCTCGTCGAGCTGGTCCTCGAGCTCGCGTATCGCGGGCTGTCGGCCCATGTGCTTGGCCAGGGTGGGCAGGTCCACGCCGTCTGTCGTCTCGACTACGCGGATCACCTGGTCATCCTTCATGAAGACGAGCGTCTGGAGCAGCGTGCCGACCTCGTTCCCGTCGTCGTCCTTGATCGCGTGATCGGGCCTCCCGTAGTTGTGGAACAGCTCGCGTACCGAGTCGCGGCTCTCGGGCTTGATGCCCCACATCAGCGCCACCCACTGGGACATCTCAGTCTCCCTCCGCCTGGACGTTGAACATGACCTCGAAATTCCTTGTCTCCGGCGGGGCGCGCAGGATGCCCTTGAGCTCGCCGATCATCGCCCTGGCGATCTTGGCGCTCGACTCCCTGTTCTCCTCGCTGTCCCACATCGTGATGGCGACCGCGCCGTCGCCGCCGGGGTCGGTGAGCAGGATGTAGCCCTTGAAACCGGGGTGCTCTTGGTAGGCGGGGATGATCGTATCCTCCGTGAGCTTGATGCCCTCCTCGACCCGCTCCGGGTTCCACTTGGTCTCGTTGATGCGCGCGTAGACGGGCACCTCATGCCTCCTGCTTGATGGTGTGGGCCACGTCCCAGATGATCCGCTCGACCTTGCCGGTCCAGTACGGCGTCATCGGGTTACGCTTCTCGGTGTGAACCGGGGCGTTCTCCCACGCGAGAAACGCCTCCTTGCTCTCCCACTCGCTGAGCAGGACGTACGTGCGCGGCTCGTCCTTGGGATCCGCGGGCTCCGCGCGCCGCAGCAGCTCGTCCCCGATGTGGCCCTCCGTGCCCCTCACGTTGGAGGTGACCTCGGCGTAGGCGGCCTCGAAGGCCTCCTCGTCGCCGCGGTTGATCTTGGCGAACACCATCACGCGTGCGGCCATCAGTCGTCTCCTGGTTCGATGTGGATCACGAGCTCGTGCACCGTCATGCGCGCCGACTCGCGCAGGTCGCGGAGCGGTGCCGTCAGGTCGTCCTGCTCGGGGCTGCGCTCGAACTCGCGGAAGGTCTCCCAGTCGTCCCAGTCGCTGGTCACGACGAAGCTGTCGGGGTCATCCGGGTCACGGGTGAGCGCTTGGCGGGCGTTCCCGGGCGCCTTCGCGACCTCCTCGGCGATCTGACGCCAGGCGCGCTCGAAGTCGTCGCCGCGACCGGCCTTGACCTGCATGTAGAGGCTTGCGCGAACCATGGAGTCGGGGTGAATCTATCCGAAGCCCGGCCCCCGGCGCCAGAGCTTCACAGGGAGCCCGACCGCGGTTAGGATCGGCTTCGGGGCGCGGCCGGACCGCGCTTGAGGATCCGAAAGGAGACACAGCATGTTCTGCCGCGTCACACACGTCCAGGCGCCGGAGGGCAGGGTCCAAGAGGGGCTCAACCTTTGGTACGAGAACATCCTTCCCATCACGAAGTCGCGTGAGGGCTTCAAGGGCGCCATCTCGATGGTCGACTTCGATTCCGGCAAGGCTCTGTCCATCACCCTCTGGGAAGGTGAGGAGGACCTGCTCGCGAGCACGGAGGCCGAGTACCACAAGAAGGCCGTCGAGCGCTTCGGCGACTTCTTCGAGAACGCGCACGAGCCGGAGAACTACACGATGCACATGTTCACCGGCCCGGTCTTCGAGGAGACCTTCAGCATCGACGAGGCGGGCGCGAAGGTCGCCGGGGACTAGCTGCCGGCTTAGTCGTCCCCGCTCTTCTCGGCGGCTGCGCGCGCGGAGGCCTGAGCGCCGGCGGCCATATCACGCCGCAGCTGGCGACCGAGGACCAGCGACCAGAAACGCGCGAGCGGGCCGTGAAGAACCGCCCGCTCGGTCACTCGCGATCCTCCCTCGGGAGCGTCGGCGACCTCGTGCTCGACCCGCATCTGAGCTCCGAGTAGCCGTGCCACGTCGGTGAAGCCGGCCGCCGGACGCACGTCGCGGAGGACCATCTTGGCCTTTGGCCCCTGTGTCGGCTTCAGCGTGCCGGTGGTTCCCTCGGCAAACGGCCCGTCGAGCGAGACCTCGGCAATCGTCGGGTTCCAACGCGGCCACCCCGCGGTGTCGGACCACAGGGCCCATACGGTTTCCCGCGAAGCGGTGCTGTGCGCGGTGTGTTCGACGCTCCACATCAGAGGACGCCGACGCCTATCACGACGGCGCCCATGCCTTCCGCGACCGTCTAGATCCCGCCGTCGACGTTGAGCGTCACCCCGGAGACGAAGCTCGACAGATCACTTCCCAGGAACAGCGCGACGCTTGCGATCTCCTCCGACTGGCCGAGCCGATTGAGCGCAGCCAGCCCTGAGTAGCGTGCGCGGCCGGCCTCGTCGAGCCCGGCTGTCTGGTCGGTCTCGATGATCCCGGGTGCCAGGGCGTTCACCCGGATGCCTTGTCTGCCCACCTCCTTGCACAGGGCGCGGGTGAAGCCGATCAGCCCGGCCTTCGAGGAGATGTAATGCGTGCGTCCGGGCATTCCGCGCATCGCCACGGCGGAGGTGATGTTCACGATCGAGCCGCCTTCGGACATGCCCGGGAGCGCGGCCTTGGTGATGAGGTACACGGCGGTCAGGTTGGTATCGAGGACCCGGTGCCACTCCTCGAGGCTCAGCTCCTCGATCATCGCGTGACTCACGACGCCGGCGTTGTTGATCAGGATGTCGACCCCCCCGAAACGCTCGCGCGCGTCGTCCACGAAGGCCGTGGCCGAGGCGGGATCCGAGATGTCGGCCTGGGCGAGGTAGCTGTCCCCCTCGATCTCCTCCAGCTCGCCGCGCAGCCGCTTCACGTCGTCTGATTCGCGGTTGTAGCACGCGGCGACGGAGGCTCCACCCTGCGCGAGTCCCAGCACGATCGCCCGGCCGATGCCGCGCGAGCCGCCCGTGACGATCGCTCTCTTCCCGCTGAGTCCCAGGTCCACGGTCGCTTCCTCTCCGTCGGGTGCGGGACGAGCGTATCCGCGCACGCGCAGCGATCGCAACCGCGGGGTTCAGGGCCTTGTCAGGCCGTCCTCCACGACGTACTTGGTGGAGCCGGCGCGCTCGAAGCACGCGCGGAGCGGCGCCACGAGCTCGTTGTGCTCCGTCGAGCGATCCCAGCTCGTCGACGCCTCGAGATCCTCCCACTCGCTCGTGATGATGAACCGCAGCGGATCGTCAGCGTTCTGGCACAGCTGGTGGCCCCGGAGTCCCGGCACTCCGCGTTCGAGCCGCTCCCGCAGGGCGGCGTAGGCCTGCCGTACATCGTCCTCCCGCCCGGGGGTCACCTGGAACTCGAGTACGAAGCGCGCCGCCACGCGCGGAGCATAGACCGAGCGGTCGTTGACAGGGAGGATCGGTGTGGTTAGCGTCGGCGCACCCAACGGACCAGCGCCCAGGAGGAAGCGAATGGCAGAGCCGGACGCCCAACAGGAGGCCAAGGCCGATAGGCCGCACGAGATCCGCTCGGTGGACGACACGAACGCCGACACCCGGCGCGGGGGCGACGTCCGCACGCTGCTCAGTCCGATGACGGTCCAGTCAACCTCCGGCTTCATGGGTGTGGCCACGATCGGCCCCGGCGATCGCATCTCCGAGCACTACCACCCCTACTCCGAAGAGTTCATCTACTGCGTGCGAGGCACCCTCACGGCCCAGCTCGACGGGGAGTCGCACGAGGTGCGCGCCGGTCAGGCGCTGTACGTGCCGATCAACATGCGCCACCGGCTCGTGAACGAGGGCGACGAGGAGGTCTTCGTGGTCTTCCACCTCGGCCCGCTGGCCCCCGACCCGAAGCTCGGGCACGTCGACACCGAGTAGCGAGTGGCGAACGGATCCGGCCTGAGGCGCACGGCGGTCACCGGCGTCGGCGTCGTCGCTCCAGGCGGCGTGACGCGGGACTCCTTCTGGGAGACCATCACGGCGGGGCGGACCTCCACGCGCAAGATCAGCTTCTTCGACCCGGAGGGCTTCCGCTCTCAGATCGCCGCCGAGGCGGACTTCGACCCGGTCGCCTCGGGACTCAGCGCGCAGGAGGCCCGCAGGATGGACCGCTACATCCAGTTCGCGGCCGTCGCGGCCATGGAGGCGCTCAACGACGCGGCCCTGCTCGTCGAGGAGGACGACCGCACGGCTTCGATGTTCGCGTCGCTGGACCGCGGCAAGTCGGCCTCGATCGTGCTGGAGGAGTTCGACCGTGAGCGGATGGCGGTCACGCTCGGCTCCGCCGTGGGGGGAACGATGGCCCTCGAGGAGGGCTATGTGGCCACGAGCAACAGCGGCGAGAAGTGGCTGGTGGACCCCGACTACTCGCCGCCGTTCCTCTATGCCGG